>Ga0187889_10004060_pt1 | contig 12362 bp, 9 predicted proteins | sample June2016WEW_7_10_2_FD_132992 | JGI IMG/M metagenome (GOLD analysis project Ga0187889, IMG submission 132992) | Peatland microbial communities from SPRUCE experiment site at the Marcell Experimental Forest, Minnesota, USA - June2016WEW_7_100 | ecosystem: Environmental > Terrestrial > Soil >... | reverse complement strand
TTTCTCATGTCCTCATGGCTGTCAGGAATTCCTTGATCTCCTCATCCGTGAGGCCCGCCTCTTCGATCCCGAGCTCCTGTTTGAGGGCTGCCGGGTCAAAAGGGGCTGCATCGACAGCAATCTGGGTGCCGCCAAGTTCCTCCACATAAAGGTCAGGATCGTCTTCGGAACCAAGGATGAGATATCTGAACAGCCTCACATCCGCCTTCAGTCCATGCCGGAGGATGGAAGTAATCTCAGGCGGAAACGATGCGGAGAGGATCATAAGAACCGGCGGGAGCGAGAAGTCGATCTCGCTTGGCTGGTAGATCCTTGTGAGGAAACCCAGGTTCTCAATATACCATCCGTAGCCCCTCAGAGCACCGAGCAGGGCATCACTGAGCCTATCGGTATTAATGGTGACCAGATAGATCTTGCTTGAGTCTGTGGCCAGGATATCAATGCTCCCGGTAAAGGTGTTCCCGATTCGGTACTCTACGATTTTCAAGCCCAGTCCTTCCTTGATCCACTGAGCGCATAACCTGATGACCCGGGCCGGGTCGGTTATATCAACAGGTTTCAGCAGACGCATCATGGCTCTGTTAACCTGCCTTCTTTGTAGCCTTCCAATAAGAGGGAACAGATCCTGATGAGTGCATCTTTTGTAATGGAGATGCCGTCAAAGAGCACGAGCGGCCTTTCTTCGGAGATAGAGCGCTCAAGGTGCTCATCATGAAGAAGGCTGCCGAAATAATCTACTTCGAACCCGAGGCGCTCATTGATAAATCCTGCAAACTTCCTGAAAACGGTATCAGAGTTTATTCCATTGACCGCATCGTCAAAGACCACGTGAACCCTGCTTGATTCACCGTGCGCATGAATGACCTTGATATAGGCATAACACTTAAGCAGAGACTTCTCATCGGTCATGGTGAGGATGATGTATTCATCGGATGGAGCCCTTCCCTGGATGAAGTCAAGTAAAACGGGTGCATTCACCAGGGTCAAACTGCCTGTATCATCCCTATAAGGCTCAGCCTCATGAGGAGATTCCTTTTCTTTCCCAAGGTCTCCCGAAAAGCCGTCTTCTATCATGATCTCCGGCAGCCCGTAAAGCCTCACAAAGGCCTTGCCCGGGTCTCTATCATCACGGAAAAGTATTGAACCCATCAGGGTCGACAGGCGAGTCTCATTGGATGTGGAAAAATCTTGTATACGTACACGGTGGCCGTGCCTTGCAAGCTCCAGGGCGAGATTCGCCGTGACTATGGATTGGATCAGCGGCGATCCGGGGGAACAGATATAGAGGGATTCCGGTGCAAAAGTCGAGCATGTAACTTCCCCTGCATTCTGTTCTTGGTGTGAGGCATCACTCAGAAAAAACTTTGATACATCCGGTAGCCCTCTCCCCAGCTTGGGCCGCTCCTTCATGGTCAGTCGATCTCAATAAGGGAGTTCTCACCGAACTCGTTTTTCAACTTGTCCGGATTATTGGGATCGCTCACCCAGTGGCCGTCGACATAGAATTTATATTCATATGTGCCCTTCTTGAGGGGAACAATCCTCTGCCACATGCCGGTACCTTCAATATTGACCATGGGGAGCCCATCCATATTCCAGTCGTTGAAATCAGCCACTACATATACCCGGGAGGCCTTCGGAGAATAGTATGTGAACAACACGCCGTCTTTCGTGACCATTGGTTTGAGGATTTTCTCATCCTCTTCTATCCTCACCTTCTTGAGCTTCTTGATGGACATAATCTCTTTTGCAAGGCTCTGGTAGTCTTTGGCGCCGGGGGAGTTCCTGGCGTACATGATAATGGACTCTCCGTATCCCGCAGCCTCCTTCAGTTTCACATTAACATTGATGACCGTCTTGTACACGTGCCCATGCATATGCTTCCTGAGCTCTTCCAAGGACTCATAGGCGATTTTCGTCCTGCGGTCGTACATGGTGGCAAGGGCATATGCAGAGATACTGATAGCCCTCTTCATATTTACCAGATGGATGGTCTCCAGGAGCTTTGCCAGACCATGGAGGGCAAACAGGCCGCTTTCCATGGGGATGATCGCCTCGGTGCATGCATACAAGGCATTGAACGTGAGGATTCCGATATTCGGGGGACAATCGATTATGATGAAATCATACTTTTCGGACAAGGGTTTAAGGATATCAGCCAGAGAATATTCGCGGTGATCTCTCTGAAGCAGGATGGGCTCGGCGGCACTGAGCATGACATCCGAAGGGATCAGGTCGAGGTTCTGGGCCAGGTTCATGATGACATCACTCGTGAAGACCGTTCCCTTCTCTTTCCCAATTAGAAGATCATAGATGCTCTTCTGATATTCACCTGGGTTGATTCCGAAACCCAATGTGGCATGGGCCTGAGGGTCAAGATCCACCACAAGAACCCTTTTCTTCAACTTAGCCAGGCATGCCCCGAGGTTTATGCTGGTAGTAGTCTTGCCACACCCACCCTTCTGATTTATAACGGCAATGATTCTCATCAGCGTCCCCCCTCTAAAGAAATTTGTACACCAACACCGCTGCTTCCCGGATCAAAGCGCTCTCTCTCGCCGACCAGGACGCGTCAAAACAAAAAACTTGCGATTCATGGTGTTTTTCCAAATCGGGGCCCAGAACTAAAAGCAATTTTCGTGAAACAAAGGCCCTGCAAAATACAAGAACGTCTTGGACGTGCTCATAGCATTGCATCTCACCCATGTCAACAAAATGATTGATATTTTTTGGTATTTATGTGAAATATTAGGGGTAAGTTACTACTTAATGCAGCCTTTGCGTGGGCAAGATTGTTCAGCGTCTCTCTTGGGGTCGCTTTTTAGGATTTATTCCCTGTTGCCGAACCTTCGCGTTATGATCTTCACGATCTCATCGGCGCTGGTCTCCAAAGGCTTGTTCGTAATATCGATCACGGAATATCCTTTTTGTCTGAAAATTTTCCGTGCCTGTTCCAGCTCATCAAAGATCATCTTAAGATCCGAATAACCACCATGCCTGTCGAGTTTGAGCTTCTCTTTACGGTCCTTGCGATGGGATACAAGGCGCGTCTCATCAATAGTCAACCCGATAACACGCCCGGGTTCGACCTGATCGAGTTCCGGCAGGGGAGACTGTCCTGGTATGAACGGCACATTCGCTGTTTTGAACCCCTGCATGGCAAGGTACATGGCAAGAGGTGTCTTGCCCACCCGAGATACCCCGGCCAACACAATCTCGGCTTTGTCAAGGTCCTGGGGGTTCAGCCCGTCATCATGGGCAATGGAGAATTCAATGGCTTCCACACGATCGAAATAGCGCTTGTTCAGGTTATGATAGAGGCCGGGGCGACAGACAGGATTACTATCAAGCATCTCTGAGAGATGTTCCATCAATACCCCCATAAGATCGATAACAGGCACACCATGCTTGTTGCCAAGAGAGTTCATGGTATTTCTCAGGAAGGTATCCACGAGGGTATACACAATAATACCGCCGGTCTGTTCTGACTGATCGAGGACATCTTGCAGTTGGGTGATACTGTTTACATGTGCTTTGGCGACAACAGGAACTTCAAAACCAGGAAACTGGGCAAGCACGGTATTCACGAGCTGCAGGCCGCTTGCACCCGTACCACCGGAAATAATGTATATCGGGGCAAAGCATGGCTTGTCGGGTTTATGCTTTCTCTTTCCCATGGATATTCATATTCCGTCACCCTTTAAGATTTATGAGATACTTGCCTCATCGACGCCGTCACAAACCTTAAAGAAACATCCTTAAGAATCCCTATGCGCCATCCAACCCATGGTGCTCCCTTTTGGTAAACCACGAAGAAGGGTCCTTCATATATTCCTCAAAATCTTTCAGGGAGAGGTAGTGCTCCCGCTCCATTGATGCAAGCAGCTCGAAGAAGGCCTTTTCTTTTCCATCCGTGACACTTCTGCTCAGCTCGATATAGGCCTCGGCTCCCTTTGCCTCGAATGCCGCTGCTATGTCGACGGCCTCCAGATCATCGGTGTCAGCCAGAGGAGACTCTTCAACTTTCCTGATCAAATCCCGAAGGACGGATTGGATATTCGTATTCTTCACGCTCAGTGGGAGAGTCTCGGGCCATTTATCTTTCTTTTGCCACTTTTCGTGGAGGGCCTTAAGCCTCTGGTAATGCTCCAGCTCATCATCAGCTATCTTTTGAAACATGGCCTTCCCTATAGGGTTACGGGTACGCCCTGCATGTTTGAGATAAAACTCTCTCTCATTCTTTTCGTTTTGAAGTGCCGCATCAAGTGCTTCAATGCGTTGTCTCTCATCCATGTTACCTCCCTTATGTCCGTGCGGGATTTTCACCCCAAAGAAAATCAACAGTCCTTATAGAGAATATGCCTTGCCTTCGTCTAATAATAGGGGGCCGGTTCATAGAGTCAATAAATACGGTGTCGGAACAGAAAAAGGGAAGGACGGGTCAACACCCGGCCTTCCCTTTCATTGCGATATCGTAAAAACAGCAGCTACTGGATGGGTTTGAATACGACCCTTCTGTTCAATGCCCTGCCCTCGTCGGTGGCATTGGAGGCTACAGGATTATCGAAGCTGTAACCCTTGGCAGTGAGTCTATCGCCCGGAATGCCTTTATCCACCAAGTATTTCCTTACGGCTTTGGCACGCTCGTCAGAGAGCTTCACGTTGTATTTATATGTGCCCCTGTTGTCGCAATAGCCCTGGACTTCCATCTTCACATTCGGATTGGCCTTGAGATAATCCGTCACCTCATCGAGAATGGGGTAGGATTCGGGCTTTATCGTGTATTTGTCGAAATCAAAAAGGATGTTTCTGAAGGTGATCGACCCCTGCTCTTTCGGTGCCGGTGCTGGTGGAGGAGTTACCACAGCAGGAGCGGGAGCGGGTGCTGGTGCAGGCTCAGAGGCGGCAACCGGCTCAGGCTCAACCTCTTTCGTTTTCCCGCCGATCTCATAGGTCAGGCCGACGGTGTAGAGAAGACTATTATGATCATGTTCACTATCGAAGTCCAACATATAACGTACATCCCCTCTAAGGGCCAAATCTCTGGTGAGGAAGATTTTTAAGCCTCCACCAGCATCCACCAGAAAATTATTTTCCGAAAAACCATTTGGGCGATTAGTTGAATATTTGATATCCCCTATGCCCCCTGCAATATAGGGCAGAACTAAATCACCCGGAAGAAGACCTATTAAATGATAGAGCAGATCAAGCTTGTAGACATAGATTTTCCCATCATAATTAGGTGGGGTTATGCCGGTATTAAGATTCATCTGAGAGTCTTTATCTCGGGGTTCAGCATAATGGAAAGTTAATTCTACTCCGAGCTTCTCAGATATATTATATCCCAGCCCAAGTCCATAGGCCCAACTTGTAGCATCCCAGGGTATATGTCTGTCGATGTCTAACCCGCCTATAAATGGCGTCACCGTGATCGCCCCTTCCCGGTTCTCGGCATAAGCTCCGGTTACGCAAAAACATAGAATAAGAAACGCCATGACTGCTGCTGAAAGCATACTACGGTTCTTCATAGGTACCTCCTCCTCGTTCTTCATCTCCGAATATCCTCATAGAGGGAATTATTTTCTTAACTTCAAGTAATAATTGCTTTCCTCTGCATTGTCAATCCTTTCCTGTGAATTTTTTACCGGCTAGGAGGTGAACGGTTACTAAAACCATGAGACGATTGAAAGCATATGCGCTTATCCGGGGAAAAAACCTAAGGATAATTTAAAAACGATGCGTCATTGACGCGCAAAACTTGGTTCTTTGGCCCGCATTGCATAATAATGCTGTTTGTCAAGGTACATGCGATCATCGGCCATCTTCATGACGTTATCAGGATCTGATTCATCTGAGCTTGCAAGCCCGATGCTGATACGGATGGGGATATTGATATGTTTGCCTTCAGAAGGTGTAAGAAGCACCCTTAGGCCCGTTTCCCCATCCCTGATCCTGGTATGGAGGATCTCAGCCTGAGGCAGGTTTGTCGAGGGCATCAGTACGGCGAACTCATCTCCTCCGATGCGCGAGACGATGTCCGTGTCCCTACATGCCGACTTGAGCATGCCCGCTACCTTGATGATGGCCTCATCTCCCACCCCGTGTCCGTAGGTATCATTGATCTGCTTGAGCCCGTTCACATCAATAATCATAAGCGAGAACCACATATTCTTGATACGCTTGGCATGCTTGACGGCCTTTCCCAGCTCACGGTCCAGGAAAGACCGGTTGTAGACGCCGGTGAGACTATCCGTGCTTGCCATCTTCTCCAAGTGGGTGAGCAGGAGCCTGTTCTGCACAACCGCAGAGATCTGGGCAATGAAAAGGATGACCGTCTCTCCTGTTGGCCCGTCAAGGTCTTTTCCTTTAAGGATCATATACCCAACGGCCTTCTCACTCCTTCCCTGCAAAGGAAATACCTTCCAGAACGGTGTGTCCGGACTATTTCCCACAATCTCTTCCTTTTCCATCTCCGCGCGTAAAATAGTATCGATTCCAGGTTCGGTGATCCTAAGCCTGTGTTCCAGGATGACCTTCTGCTCCGCATCACTCAGGCCCACAAATGCACTGGCTTCAAGGATGTTCCGCTTGGCTCCTTCAATGATAATACCTCCGCATAGATCAGGGAACAGGATCTTCAGCTGATTCAGGGTAAAGCTGAAGAGATCATCCAACCCTTCAATATGGTGTATCCTTGTACTCGTTTCGAGCAGGACCGCCATGATCTGATTCTGCGTCTCGATCACCTGATTCCGGGCTATGATCTCCTTTTCCTTGAGCATGGCCTCGATAAGGGCTTTATTGAGATCACTCGTTCGTTTGTTGACCTGGCCTTCAAGAGATTCCAGGAGCAATGCATTTTCAATATAGGGTCCCAGCACGAGGACCATTGACTGGATCAGATCGATCTCGGAGGCCCTGTAGCCTGATCCGTTGTTTTTCCTTCCAAGCAAGAGCACAGCAAGGCTATGATCACCCAGACTGACAGGGAGAAGGATCTCCGCATATTCGAACAGCTCGGATTCACGCTTTGTCTTAGACGGTAACTCGGATATCATCTTCGCAAGCATATCGCCTGATGCAATGCCATTGCTCATGCCTGCGATCCTTGAAATTGCATGATCAGGTTCTATGTCAAGGAGGTGTTCACCGCAGGGTATGTCATCATCCTTGCTGAAGAGCCCTGATGAAAAATTTGTGTTCCATGTATTCCAGCCCTTGAGGGATTCATTATCTCCCCTGCGGACAAGAAGTGCGCAGAATGTAGTTGAGAACACACGGAACGACCACTCATTGAGGGCCTGATGGATGTCCTTGAGATGATGAATATGGGAGAGGTTTTCTGTAAAGCGCGCATATTCGTCATTCAGTTCGTCCCTCTCATTCATGATAAACAGATTCACCACCGCATTCCACCCCTTGCGCGCCGGACGAAAGAGGATGACCACCCCGAGTACGCTCACAAGCATCAGGGTGGTATAATTCTCGACGTGCAGTATTTTCTGAGGAAAGAGCCCGATCGCTCCAAGGAGGATAACGATGCCGATCCAGAAAACGGCGGCCCTCACCTGCTGGAGGGCATGTCTTAGATTGAAGACGAAAAGGCCATAGGCAAGGTAGATGAGTCCTATGAATGCAAAGGTCCCGAGTGGATAGAACTCGACCCCGTTGATGGCCGGGATATTGGACATGCTCAATGCGGCCAGGATTTGAAAGGCTCTAAGGACGCGACTGACCTTGGTCTTCTGCAAGGCCTTTGTCGTCTTGCGTTCCTTATTGAGCAGATAGATTCCATAGAGAAGACCGGCAAGCCATAGTCCGCTCATAATATCGAAAAGTATGGCCTTGTGAGCAAAGTATCCCCAGTAATAGGTATACATGCCCTGGAAGTAGTAGCGGGTCTGGGAAAGTGGCGCCATGATGATCCCGATAATGTATGCCGCATAGACTACCCACCACTTGGTCTTCTTTCCGATCACGAGATAGCTGAGATGGAGATTGACCCCGAACATGATAAGACAAAGAAAGAAGTGATCGAGACGGGAAATCTTCAATGCAAGGTTGATGTCGGGTACAATGGCCACCAGGGTGATATCAAGATTTAAAAGGGCATAACAGAAGCTGATAAGGCTGAAGAGAATCGCCTCGAGACGATTCTGTTCAAGACCTAAAACAAATAATGAGAGAACCGCTGCACAGAGAAAGGATAAAAGAGGGGGTATGCCATAGGGTATGATCCTGTTGATGACATAGAGTGCACCATATTCGTGTAATATCCATAAAAAGACCGGGCTGATGGCTATATAAGCAATAGCAAGGACGGCCTTGAGGCCTGTTGTGAGCATCTGCCTCTTTGAGGACATACTCATGTTCAGGAGATCTTTATAGGTGAGTCCATAGACGATCAAAGCGGCAGGGATGACAAGGAGGGTATCGACCTGTACGGGGTCGATGCCCAAGCTGGAGAGGAAGTTAAAGGCCTGTATGAGAATGGCAAGCCCGGAGCCGATGAAGAAAATCCTCAATCCTTCTTTTCTCTGAGGATCAGCCTCTTTCCTTGATGCCTTGAACAGGACAATACTGCAATAACAGAATATGGCAAGCAGCACCCACACAAGCGGCGCATGCATGATGCCTTCCCCCTGGATACCGGTAAGACCAGCCTTGAAGATCAGCAACGATATGAGTATACCACTGATGCCATACCCCAAAGGAATAGCGATACTACGTGGTTTCTGCGCAATACGGTATACGAGGTGGACATATGAGCCTATTGATGCTGCGATAAAGATATCATGCAGAAGGAAGATCTGCAGGGTTTGGAACTCAGGGAGAAGGGCGATTACCACATCTCTGAGATTGAGTATGGCCAGGAGCATGCAGTTCAGTGCAATCAGGGTGTTGTTGGTCTGGTCCGTCTTCCTGGTGAAGAGAAACAAGGCGAGGCTTGCACAGATCGTTATGGAGATAATCTTCGCCAAACCGAAGGATAAGAGGTTCGACAGATACATTCCGAGATTTATGCTCCCCAGGTTCAGGACAAGAACAATAATGTCATAGGAAATCGGCAACAAGATGAATGCCGCCATGATACATTTGATAAGCTCTCCCCTTTTGATGACTGGTTCTTCCTGGGCTTCCTCATTTATAACTACTCCAAGCGCAAGGAACACCAGGGGGATGAACGCAAACGAAACAGACGCACTGCTCAGAAAGGAGTACGTTTGCATGGATGCCAGGATCAATAATCCTGTAATGCCTGAGAAAACAAACCATACATCGAGAGCCTGGCTGGTCATCCTCTTCTCACCCATTGCACTATACAGGATAAGGGCGCAATAAATGACCCCTGCACCGGCTAACAGGGGGAAAATCAATTCCGGCAGTGCCTGCACCCACCAGGAAGTAGCAACAAGGAGTGTAGTTATGCCATAAAAAGTCCCCAAAAGGTATTTTCTGGATCGGGCACGTGATATCTTTCGGCAAAGATGAACGCAAAGCGGGAGGAAGAAAAAGTAAAGGGGAAAGAGAAACCTGCGCACTGCAGAGAGGACTATGGCGGATCCGCTGAAGAGTGTACCGATATACCCAAGGCTGTAAAGCCATCCAAGGCAACAAATGATCCCCAGCAGTCTGAATTTCCAGACATTCCTGCCTTGCTTTCCTATGGGGAAAAGGATCAAGGTGCACAACAACAACGTGGTAAGTGCAGGAAGTATTGCCGGAAAGATTTGGTTGGTTTGTCCTGGTGATAGCATTCTTTCTTTAACCCGTTATCCTTTTGGCACTCCTCTCCTAACTTCTTCTCTGCCCGTTCTTATCGGAAAACAGGAGGTAAGATTAAAGGAATAATAATGAGCTTTACAGTTCAGCACACGATCTTTTAAGGTGAAGTAATCGGGCAAAATGACCCTCTTGGGAGTGAAAAGGTGAACAATAACTCTCCGATATACCGGCGGAGGTTTGTTGCAGTGTCTGCAATCCTCATGCAGCTCTGCCTGGGAACAGTTTACGCCTGGTCGATCTTTAAGAAGCCCATGATGGCTTCTAACGGCTGGGGCGAGACCCAGACCCAGGCCGCATTCATGATCAACTCTTCGATGTTTGCCTTCGCCGTTGCCTTCGGCGGCACACTGGTGGACAGGGTAGCACCCCGGGTTATCGGGGCCTTGGGCGGCATTATGTTCGGTATTGGAATTCTTTTGGCTGGTGTGGCAAACAGCATAAAGAGCATAGGCCTGCTTTTGGTTGCCTATGGCCTCATCACCGGGCTCGGGGGTGGTTTCGGGTATGTGACCCCCATCGCCACGCTCATCCGGTGGTTTCCTGACAAGCGGGGACTGCTTACCGGCCTAGCGGTCATGGGGTACGGCCTTGGTGCGTTCACGCTGGGCAACATCGGACCCCATCTTATAATAACGTATGGCATTGCCAATACCTTTTATGTGTGGGGGGGTGTCAGCCTCGTGATCATCTTCACGGCAGCCCTTACGCTCATGAATCCCCCGGAAGGCTGGAGCCCTCAGAATAAATCATTATCGATGCAAACTGCAGTCCTGCCTGTCTCATCAACCTTTCCCGATGCCATACGTACACCCAGGTTCTGGATTCTGTGGATGATGCTTTTTGTAAGCCTCACTGCCGGTCTCGGACTGATATCCCAACTCTCTCCCATAGCCCAGGATATCATGATCAGGGTTCATCGAGGCGCCGTATCCGATGAGAATATGAAATCCATTGTTATCGCTTCCGGTACTATTGTGGCTATTGCAGGCATCTTCAACGGACTCGGCAGGCTCGTATGGGCCTGGATCTCCGACTTTATCGGGAGAAGGGCTGTCTTTGCACTGATATTCATCTCCCTGTCGCTGGGTTTCACTGCACTGGCCCATGTGAATACCATATTCATCTTTGCTGGTCTCTGTTTCTACCTCCTGGCCTGCTACGGCGGGACTATGGCCTCCATGCCTGCGTTGGCAGCAGACGAGTTCGGAGCAGCACATATCGGCAAGATCTACGGGGTGATATTCACTGCCTGCGGATTCGCCGGCTTCTGCGGTCCGCTTGTATTCGCCCGGGTGAAAGAGCTCACCGGAGGTTTTACCTATGCACTCTATGCGGAATCCGCACTGGCGGCTTTGGGCTTGATGCTTGTCATCGTTCTTAAAAAGATCAGTCGGTAATAGTTTTAAGTTTTAGGTTTTAAGTTCTAAAGATATTTTCCGGTAGGGTAAAAACTGATTACGAGATCTCAACACCAGGAGTTGAGACTTAAAACTTCAAACTTAACACTTAAAACTCTCTATAATTAATACCTGCCGATTGACACCCCAGGCATTTTACCGTTAAGTGAATTAAAATTAGGATACGGAGTCGCATTCAAGATGATACCAAGAAGCCGACACAGGTAGCGCTTGAATGCGACTCCGTATCAAGAAAGGATATTCACATGGCACGAGTAGCTTTCATCGGTTGGCGCGGCATGGTCGGCTCGGTCCTCATGGACAGGATGACGGCGGAAGATAACTTCCACGGATTCGAGCCTGTCTTCTTCACAACCTCTCAGGTTGGACAGAAGGGCCCGAAGATAGGTCTGAGTATCCCGCCACTCAAGGATGCATACGACATCAAGGAGCTGAAGACTGCCGACATCATCGTCACCTGCCAGGGGAGCGATCATACAAAGGAAGTCTACCCCAAGCTCCGCAAGACCGGATGGAAGGGCTACTGGATCGATGCATCATCGGCGCTTCGGATGAAGGACAATAGCATCATCATCCTAGATCCCGTAAACAGGGACGTTATCGATAAGGGCCTGAAAAAGGGCATTAAGGACTATATCGGCGGCAACTGCACCGTGAGCCTCATGCTCATGGCTATCGGCGGCCTGTTCAGAGAAGGCCTGGTGGAATGGGTGACGTCCATAACCTACCAGGCGGCATCCGGCGCAGGCGCCAACAACATGCGCGAGCTCGTGGAGCAGATGGCCTATGTGGGCAAGGCATCAAAGAAACTGCTCGACAAGCCGGCAACCGCGGCCCTGGAGCTCGATAAGCAGGTGATCTCCGCCCTCCACGACAAGACCTTTCCCAAGAAGGTATTCGGCTATCCGCTGGCCGCCAGCCTCCTGCCCTGGATCGATATCGCCATGGAAAACGGCCAGAGCCGTGAGGAATGGAAAGGCATCGTGGAGACCAACAAGATTATTGGCACGAAGAAGACCATCCCCGTGGACGGCATCTGCGTGCGCATAAGCTCCATGCGCTGCCACTCTCAGGGGCTTGTGATCAAGCTCAAGAAGGACATAAGCCTCAAGGAAATAACAAAGATCATTGCAGGAGCAAACGACTGGGTCAAGGTAG
>Ga0187889_10004058_pt1 | contig 12363 bp, 14 predicted proteins | sample June2016WEW_7_10_2_FD_132992 | JGI IMG/M metagenome (GOLD analysis project Ga0187889, IMG submission 132992) | Peatland microbial communities from SPRUCE experiment site at the Marcell Experimental Forest, Minnesota, USA - June2016WEW_7_100 | ecosystem: Environmental > Terrestrial > Soil >... | reverse complement strand
TGCCTATGTGATCCTCTATGTGAACGTTTCAGTGCTTCAAGGGGTAAAGAAACCGGCGTATGGCCTTTATATCGGGGTCATAAGGCAGATCGCCCTGCCCGTGGTGGTGTTCCCCTTCTTTTCAAAACTGATGGGCATGGGGCTTACCGGCATCTGGACGGGTATCTTTCTCATCAACTGGGGGGCCGCCCTTTTTACCTTCTTTTATGCGAAGGCCTACCTGAAGAGGGTTCTTATCGCCGGGTAGCCGCTACCTCCCGATTGCTCCATGACATCAGGGCTAAAATGCGCTATATCACAGGGGCAACCTCGAATCAGGGTTGCATTATATTTACAGAGCAGGAGGATATAATAGTATGCTGAACGAGAAGCTCGAAGACGGGATCATCATCGCCACGTTCGAACATGGGAAGACCAACTCCCTTACCCTGGAGATACTTCGAAAATTGAGTGATATCGTAAAGAAGGCCAACGAAGACGATGCCGTCAAGGGAATTGTCCTCACCGGTGCGGGAAGGACCTTCAGCAGCGGGTTCGACCTCCCCATGTTCATGGGGTTCAAGGATGTCAAAGAGATCGGTGACTTCTTTGATGAAGGAGAAGAGATCCTTCTTGCGCTTTTCGAGTGCCGTAAACCGGTGGTTTCCGCCTTGAACGGCCATGCCATTGCAGGCGGACTGATCTTTGCCATGGCAAGCGACTACCGTATTGTCAAGAACCACCCCAAGATCTCCATCGGCATGTCCGAGATCAAGCTGGGACTGGCGCTTACCATAGCCCAGTCCGAGATCATGCAGTTCGGGTATGAAAGCAACAAGAAGTTCCGCGATCTGATGTACTTCGGCAGGATGCTCGATATCAACAGTGCCAAGGAATTAGGCATTGTGGATGAGATAGTGGAGGAGGCGGACCTCATCGGAAGGGCAAAGGAGATCGTGAAAAAGTGGATCGACAACCCGGGCAGGGCATTCATCAAGCTGAAGGAAGGGTTGAAGAAACCCACTGCAGACCGGATCAGGAAGAGGCTGGCCGAAGAGAACTGGAAGGAAGGCTTCAAGTGTTTCTTTGACAAGGATGTGAGGGGAGCAATCGAGTTCGTGATGTCCATGATGTAGAAAATTCCCGGGGGGATGCCCTGGGGTATCATGCCGGGGATCTTCTTATGGCCCCGGCATTTCATATCTATGATACGGATAGGCAGCGACATTATCATTGAAGAAGATGAGCTGAGCTGGGAATTCGTGCGCTCAAGCGGGCCCGGCGGCCAGAATGTGAACAAGGTCGCAACCGCGGTCCAGCTCAGGTTTGATGTCGCTGGCTCTGCATCACTCCCACCGGATGTAAAAGGCCGCTTGAAGAGGATTGCAGGCAGACGCATGACTGCGGAGGGGGTGCTCATCATCAGGGCCCAGCGCTTCAGGTCCCAGGAGCGCAACCGCGTTGATGCCCGTGAACGCCTGCAGGAGATCATCACAGAGGCCGTCAGAAAACCCAGGCCAAGGATCAGGACACGGCCCAGTTCATCATCTAGGATCCAGCGCCTGGAATCGAAGCACAGGATGGCTGCGAAGAAGGGTATGCGGCGAACGACCTCTTCGGATGACCTGTAAACCCGTTCCTCCATGACAACGAATTAGTATATAAAGTCATTGCGAAGAGGAAACAAAAGATTCCCGACGTGGCAATCTAAACCAGTTGATGAATGTGTATACTACCCCATTGATATATAAAGAACACCTACGAACGAGGTAATAATGATGGATATCGATATCGTCCGGGCAGGTTCTGAGGATGCCGGGTCCGCCTCTTCCATTATGTGTGAGGCTGCCCTCCGGCTCAAGGAGCAGGGGCAAACCCTCTGGTTCCCCGAGGAGCTCACGGTAGAGAGGCTTAAAGGATCAATCGATGCAGGCGAGCTCTATCTGGTAATGATGCAGGGCCGGCCTGTCGGTACCGCGATCTTTCAGCTCCATGACAGGCTCTACTGGCCCGACATGCCGGAAGGCGATGCGGCTTACATCCATAAGATAACCCTGAAAAGTTCCGCGGCAGGCAGGGGATTGGGAAGGCGGATCATCGCGTGGGCCGGAGAGAAGGCCCATAAGGAAGGTATGAAGTTTCTGCGCCTCGATACGGAGGCAAGCCGGGCAAAGCTCTGCGCTCTGTATGAATCCGCAGGCTTCATCCGCCACAGTTTTCGCCAGGTGGGAAGGCACTATGTCGTGCGGTATGAGATGAGGGTCGGGTAATATCTCATGTGAGCGGGCAGATGTCTCTCATGCCGATTCGTCGATTGAATGATTCCTCGAAGGGGATCACGCATTCCTGTGCTTGATGAATGTGCCGTTGTTGTACTCCTCGAAGGCGACCTCCAATTCCTGTTGTGTGTTCATTACAATAGGACCGTACCATGCGACCGGTTCATTGATGGGTTTTCCGGACATGAGGAGAAAGCGGACAGGATCATCTTCGGTAGAAACGACGATCTGTTCCCCGTCACCAAACAGGACAAGATTCTCGTCAGTCGCAAAAGGGTCCCTCTGGATGTCGAAATAGTTTGCCCCCTCGACCTCGTAGGTGAACGGGTTTTTCTCCTTGCAGAACCTTGCCTTGCCCTCGATGATATATGCGAAGACCGTGTGCCCTGGTTTGGTCGGGTGAATGAACTCCGTGTCTGCAGGGACAGAGAGATCAAGGTATTCCGGATCGGTGACGATGTCTTGGACAGGGCCTTTAACCCCTTCGACTTTGCCGCATATGATCCTGATCGTTACGCCGCCTAACATGGAGATCTCAGGGATCTGCTCGCTTTTTACGTCACGATAACGGGGGTCCATCATCTTGTGTGAGGCCGGGAGATTGGCCCACAACTGGAACCCTCCCATGCGGCCTGTTTTATCCCCCTTCGGCATCTCCTGATGGATGATACCGCTGCCGGCCGTCATCCATTGCACATCCCCGGGGCTGATAACGCCTTTGTTTCCCATGCTGTCCCCGTGTTCGACACTTCCATGAAGGATATAGGTGATGGTCTCGATTCCGCGGTGCGGATGCCAGGGGAAGCCCTTGAGGTAATACCGGGGGTCCCTTGAACGAAAATCATCGAGGAGCAGGAACGGATCAAATGCAGGCACCTCACTGAAGGCGAATGCCCGCTTCAAGTGGACACCGGCTCCCTCGATAGTGGGTTTGCTCTTGATGACCTTCCGGATCTTTCTGTTTTTCTCCATCTTTTTCCTCCTCGCCTGCGTCATTTTGTGCCTCGGCATGCTGGATTCAGCCCTGCGCCCGGAATGAATTGTCTTCAGTAGATATATGCCATTTGGAGAGATATAGAGGCGTTAAGTAATCTTTTATCACGTGTCCAAATGGGAATGTGAGCGAGACGTGAAGATGCAAGCAAATGTACATCAATAAGCCCAATCCCGATTCCTGAAAGATTATTCCTCTCGATGAAGAGCAATATTTCCTCGTTTTCTATGATGGGCGTCAAAGGGAGTGAATGAAGTAATGAAAGAATCTCTGTCCTGTTTTTCAGGTTGCCGCATGCAATCTCACCAATGATAAAAGGATGGCATGCCACCTCAATATCGAGCAGTAATTTTTCCAGGTGTGCATTGCCTTTTTTGAGATGGTCAATCCATACGGATGTATCAACCAGGACCATTATGAAGATCCGGACGGTCTGCGACGGGGAATCGGCCGGAGATCCTTTTCGGTCCCCCCCAACTTTGCGAGTCTTTTACTGCTCTCTATTGCAATGATCGCTTCGAGTCCACGTTGCACCAAGGCGGTTTTTTCTTTGATCCCCGTTAACCGGCTCGCTTTTTTTAAGGTATCATCATCGATATTGAGTGTCGTTCTCATATGTATATATATGCATTAACTATGCATACAAGTCAAGGGCACTCAGATAAATATTGCCGCTGATCGGCGGCCTGTGCCTGCACCATGTCCGCTGCAGCCTTTTGTCAGCACTTCCCCTTTTTCCTTTTTTGCAAGATCAACCATTCTTCAATATCCCTGTTCCCGATGCAGGCAGAAGCTTCTTTGCACCAGGCCAGACAAGTATTCCGGACCCCGGCATTTGTGTTTCTGGTTCCACAGCCAGGACAAACAAGGAATACATCGTCTTTCCAGAACTCCATATCACTGCCGCAGGAAGTACACTTCTGTGCACGGATATCCTCGATTTTGAAATAGGTAGGATCCATTCCCGGACATCGTTTCTTCATACTTAGATTCCTCTACCGAACCGAAAGAAGTCAACCGGTCCGGGACGGCAGCCGGTGTGGAATATGCCCAGGTCTGTGGCCGTCAAGCGCGACAATTCATCGTCCAAGGGGCCTGGGTGTCGCTGCAAACTTCTTGAGCGCCGCGCGCACTTCGGCAACCACCGCCGCCCAGTCGCCCATGCGGGGCTGGCGGAAGAGGCGCATCACGCCGGGATACCAGGGCGAATCGATGCGCCCGGTCAGCCAGCGCCAATCGGTCTTGTAGTCAGGCAGAAGTACCCAGCAGTCCTTGCCAAGAGCCCCGGTAAGGTGGGCCATGGCAGTGTCGACGCAAATGATCAAGTCGAGATTCATCACAATGGCCGCAGAATCGGCAAAGTCCGAAATCTGCGGCCCCAGATTCACGAAAGGCAGGCCCTCCGGCTGACTTGCCGCTTCATCCTCACCGGCCCCTTTCTGCAAACTGAAAAAGCGCACCCCTGCGACCATGCCCAAGGACTCCAGCGTCTTCAGATCGGAAAGGGATCGATCGGCATCGTTCTCGAAACGTGTAGAGCCTTTCCACACCAGGCCCACACGGACATCGGAAGGATCGCACTGATCGGACAGCACGGATGACCATCTTTCAACAAGCTCTCTGTCTGGGTGCAGATAGGGTATGTCCGCAGGGATCGAATCGAGCCGGGTCCGGCAATAGTATGGCATGCTCAGTGGCGGCGTCCATAAATCCCACTCTGGAGGCTCTGATGTCTCGTCAAAGGCAAAGACAGCATCCACACCGTCCATGGTAGTGAACAGGGTCTTCAATGCAGGATGGCAAATAATGGTGATCCGTGCAGCCCCTTGAGCTTTCAATACCGACGCATAACGGCAGAACTGGATCATGTCGCCGTGCCCCGCCTCGAAGCCGATCATCAGAGATCTACCCTTAAGCGATTCCCCTCGCCAGCGGGGACAAGAGATATTCTTCTCCAGCCGGGCATACCAGTTCCGCTTCTCAAGACATTGCCAGCCTTCTTCAAAGCGGCCCTGACGCAACAACAGGTAGCTGAGATTGAAATAGGCTAAGGCGTAATCCGGATCCAGCTCTATGGCCCTGCGATAACTCAGCTCGGCTGACTGTTCCTGCTTCCGGCAGGCCTGCAGCACCCCCAGATTCGACCAGGCCGCCGGGGAATCCGGGAGCAGCTCAAGGGCTTGACGATAAGCAGCCTCGGCCTCTTCGAAGCGTTTCTGGCCGGCCAGCAGGGCCCCCAGGTTCATGATCGTCTTCCCGAGATTGGGATTAAGGGCGATGGAATGCAGGTACTGATGCTCTGCCTCGGCAGGCTTGCCCCCTTGATCAAGCAGCAGCCCGAGGTTGGCATGGGCTTCGGCAAAGTCCGGCACAAGCCTGATTGCCTCCCGAAAGCATGCCTCTGCCTTATGGGCATCGCCTGCGGACATATGGCGGTTCCCCTCGATAAAGAGTGCCTCGGCGCGTGTAAGGTCTGTGCTCACTACTGTGCTTATTGGGATACACGGATTTCAGATCTTCTTCTACAAGTCTTTTCGCCCTTGTTTCCTGGTCGGCTGGAAGGAAATGTCAGACGGGCGGACTCTGCACATAGATCTGCGCCACGCGATACTGCCAGTAAATAAAGAGGGGTGCCCCAATAATTTCTAGGGCGGTGAAGCCGATAAATGGAATTGGAGGCAGGCCCAAGAACACCATGGAAAGAAGCCTGCCGATACCGCCAAGAAAGATAGCTCCCCAGATAACCCGGAACAGGGTGCCCTGTTTCTCAATGGACGGAACCAGCCAGAGTATGGCTACACCGAGGCCAAGCCACACACCACCAAAGAACCTAAGGTTACTGTCTAGGAGCGGAAACCTTGGCACCCCTGCCGAAGCATAAATGGGATCGTAGATTCCCAGCATCGTAATGATGCCCGTAATCACCGGAACCAGCCCAAGAATTGCTGTTGTGACTTGCAGCGGCCTCTTGTTCATGTTGGTTACTCCTTTCCATCCCATAGACACCTCATCCAGTGTCTATGAAACTATGCAAAAGTGTTACCCATGTACCCAGAACAATCTGTTGCCTATGTGCCCGTTCGGTCATTATTTTTCAGGTTCATAAGGAAGTTGAGCACCATGCCATACAGCTACGATCCACACGGTCTTATCTTTCACGCGATAAAAAAAACGATATGGATGCACAATTACTTCGCGAAAGGGAAGATCAGGAAACTCAGGCAGCAGCCTTCCCGATTCAGGGAACTTTTTAAGACGGGTTAGACTCTTCTCTGCCTTATGCCGAAAATCTGCAGCGGCGCTCGGGTTGTCTTGACGAATATATGTTTTTGCTTCAAAAAACTGAAGACGTGCTGTCGGGATAAAAAGAATTTTCAAGGTTTATTTCCCTTTAAGAATCCTATCAGCCTCCTTCAGTACATCATCGAGTTCGTAGCCGATACCCGCCTCAATCTCTTTTTCACCCCGTGCGAGCAAGCGTAAGATTTCAAGTTCATGCTGCGAGTGCTCATACGATTCCATACTGACCATGACGGCAGCGGCTCTGCCGCGCTGGGTGATAAAGACAGGCTCTCGGGATGATGATACCCTTTTCACAACATTACTGGCATTCTGCCTGAGATCTGAGATGGGTATGATTTTGGGAGCTTTAGGCATTGGTAGTACCTCCAATTGTATTATCAATGGTACTACCGGTTGCTATATTGGGCAATACATATTTGGGCGGCTAACGAGCTGATCACCGGCGGCTGAAAGCCGTCCGGGTGGATGCGATGGTTGGGCTTCATTAGGCCTCTTCTTTAGCTGGCGCTTCGTACCCGCATGCCATGCACACCAATAGATATGGCGGGTCGTACTCAAGCTCCGGCATATAGAAACTCTGAACCTGATAGGACGAACACTTCGGGCACCGACCAGCATTCTTTGACTCTTGACGAATCAGTGCTCCTGCAAAGGACTCCAGAACATGATTCGTTGCGGCGACTGCGATCTCTGCGTCGTAACGCACGGCGCTAGTTGTATGCGTAAGCCAGTTCACTAGGGGCCAAGCGGAACTAGCAATTTGCTTTAAATAAGCACGTAGATCTTTTCCATGTGCTCCTGGCGTAGCGAAGTCGGCCAACAGTTCCGACCAGTGTACGAAGTCCGCACGTTTGGGTGGTTCTTGCCCTTGGGGAACGTGCACATCATCCTGCGCATCTCGAACAAAGGTAAGAAGGCACTCCCGACATTTCATTCCCACAGCTTGGAAGTCTTCGGCTTCTCTAGCTTCATCAACAGCAATGGCGGCTTGCTCCCACCGACGCCATGCCGCTGCGAAACGCTCGGCGTTTTTGTTTGTAACCCGTCTAGATTCACGCGCAGCCAAGCGAGCCATCAACCCAACGTGGAAAGAAAGGATGTAATCCAGACTGGGAAAGTCTGTCTGTGAGTAAAGATTCATCGGCTCAGTTACCACCCACCAGCGACCATCGGTTGTGTGGACGTCCCAAACCTTGTGAAGCCTACCCCATACGACCTCAGATTTGACTAATTCGAGGTGCTCAACCGTGACTGGATCTTGCTCTTCCTTTGATAACTCACATTCGACGTACTCGGCGACTTCCCGTTCCTCATATGGAGATGAGTCGACGAGGTTCTTTCGCAAGGCCGCTGTGGACGGCCGCGAAGGAATTACACAATCACTCGATTTCGTCTGGGAGCTCTTTTTACGTTTCATGACGATTTATCAAGCCCAACGCTGCTAATCAGCCGTGCTGCTTTTTGCGTCGGCTGCATTAGCCTTGTTATATTGTTTATCTTTATCCATATACTCAAATGAAAGTATTCGCTTGTTGGGAAAAAGCTTAATGCCAGTCGCTTTAATTTCTTTTATTATTTCTTCGTGAGATTGGATGGCATCTTCCGTGACGAAAATCAAATCGTTAGTTAATCTTTTAAGTCCGCTAACGAGCTGAGTTCCTAATAAGCTTTCCACTTTTTCAAGCGAAAAATCAAAGGGCTTACCTTCTATGAAACCCATCTCTGCCAGTTTTGGTTGTAATTGATCGACATGAATATTTGATCTTAAATTAATTACATTCATTACCTCTTTAAATTTTTCCTCAACAACTAATACTTTTGAAATCAGAGCAGAGGAATTCTTCTCGACAAGAAACGCCAACGATCCTCCATCTACTTGGAGCTTCGAATAATCCCTGTGTGGAGCAGCTGGCAGAGCGATCCAGTTTATTGGATGGTCTTTGTATGGTTGTATAAAATCTTTATTAAAAATTGTTAGAGCATTGAGCTGCTGAGTTAACGTAATTTGAACTTTATTTAAAGCTTCAACATTAGTGTTTGTCTCTCTCTTTTTCTCTTTTCTATTCTGGAGCAAGAAAGCAAACCAAGCACCTCCGAACGCTGCAACTAATGTTGTTAGCGCCTTAATTATTTCAACCCAGTGATTTGTTTGTTGCTGTATTGCAAAAGGGAACATATTTCCCCCTTAAATATAATTACTATACTGCACTTTTGCAGTATATCACTATAGTTATCCGATGCACAATTGCAGTATATCCGGATATTGAGTGCAAGGCATTATTCTGTTATAATTCTTTATCTGAGACCTTTGCACATCCTATTCATCGGTCATTGCGAGGAGCCGAAGGCGACGTGGTCAAATTTCTGCAGGAAAGCAGAAATTGACGCATCGAAGTTGCGCCCAAAGGGCGAGGGGCAGGGATGTCCCGAGTCAATCTCGATAAATCGAGACTGTGCCAAGATGCAGGGATTGCTTCGCTACGCTCGCAATGACGGACATAGGGTAATGCAAAAGTCTCTATCTGTGAGAACCTGCTGGTCGGCTCATCCCTATTGCAATGACGGATGGAAAGTCATGCAAGCATGTTTCCTATCATGTCCCGAGAATTCGAAATTTTTGAAAGCCCCAAAAGGTAGGTGCCCTGTATACGCTATGGCATCATTCCATCGGGTTCGTTTGGTCTAACACGGGTCAGCCCGTTTTTGTTCCGCCCGCCCTTCCGCTCAACCCAGCACCTGGGCTTCCATCGGTTCCAGGGTGACCTGTATTGTGCGGCAAGCACCGTGGGTCGTGGTTGATCCGGGCGCGGCAGGGTGTTGCCTCGTAGAGAACAATATGCTCCAATTCCTGCCGTCCGGATTGAGGTTGCCGTCGATGACTACGTGCACGGTTGCTTTCTGCTGGGTGTCGGTGTTGGCAACGATGAGGATCTCGCAATCATTCAGTATCCGTGAGAGGCTGACGACTCCCCCGCAGTAGGGTGAATAGCCGAAGTCCGTACCGTTCCCGCTGCACGGCCGGAAGTATTGCCGACCGTAGCGAAGTGCAGGCTGGCGGTCTCGAAGCGTTTTGAGGTCCTGGATCGTCTTATATAGCTCATGGGTCGATGAAAAGGCACCCGGCTTCCCCCAGAGGGCTTCGCGGACGTATTCGCACCGGTCGCCATGGCCGTCCAGTCCCTGCTCGGTGCCGTAATAGATACAGGGGATTCCCTGCATACACATGAGCAGCGTCAATGCCATCCCGGTCTGCTCGGGATATTGCGTATTGTGGAAGCGTTCGTGTAGGTCATGGTTGTCGAGGAAGGTGATATAGTAGCCGCTGGCATCACCATGCGAGCTCACGGTCGTCTTTAATATCCTGCGGCGGTAATCGAAATGATCGGCAAGATCGCCGGGCGGGGTGAATCCCTTGCATACGCTGACCAGGCGTTTGCGCATAGGGAAGTCGATGGCTGCATCCACACCGACCAGCTCGTTGCCATTCAGGGTGTCGCGGCCGACGAACTCCGCGATCCTGTTTTCGTCGTCTTCCTGCCAGACCTCTCCGAAGGTGAAGAAGTTTTTCTTGCCGATGGAGAGGGCGTACTCACGCATGGCATTGCCGAAGACCCGCGCAAAATCCGCTTCGATATATTGCAGGGTATCGATGCGGAATCCGTCAAGGTCGAACTTTGCAATGAGATACTGGTAGGCACGTATCAGAAAGTTGCGGACCGGATAGATATTCGCGTCACGGATGAGATACTCGGTCACCAGTTCCTTCATCCTGCTGAAGTCGCCGCGTGTGGGGTCGGGGCTGTTGTCATATGTACCCCGGCGCCGGAAAAAATCGTTGCGCTGAAAGTCCTTCGGCCATATGCCGGCATCGCGCGGCAGACCGGGGATGCTGCCGATGTCGGTCCACCCGCCCTGGGCTTCCCCCTTCTCATTGCGCCAATAGATGGAATACTCGCGGTAGTCGTTCCAGGGCGCGGCATCGCGCATGCCTTCATAGTTGAAGAGATCGCCGACGTGGTTCAGGACAATGTCGAGGATGATATACATGCCCTGTCCGTGTGCCTCATCGACCAGATCGCGGAACTCCTTGTCGGCTATGTCCTGATTCTTGGCCGCTTGGTCGGGATCGGTGCAGAAGCGCGGTTCGATGCGCAGGAAGTCGAGGGTGCCGTAACCTCCCCAATATTGCTCAAACCACGGGGGGTTCATAAGGACCGGTGACACCCAGATCGCACCAACGCCGAGGTCTTTGAGGTATGGCAGCTGCTTCTTGATGCCGGCGAAGTTGCCGCCTTGATAGAAATCATAGGGATCACTGTTTTGCGGCGGCTTCGATGGGTTGTTGAAACGATCGACAAGAAGAAAGTAGATCCAGTGGTCCCTCCAGTCATCGGGTGAGGGGAAGGGATAGGCAATCTGCCCGCCCCCGGCGGTCCTTGTCGTAGCAGGCTGTGCCTTAAGCACATTATCGACGGATGGTTCATACAACGAGATAGCCATAGAAACCTCCTCATGTGTTATTTTATCCCGGAATTTGCATTGGAGAGAAGTCAGAACCTGTAGGAGCGGCTTCAGCCGCGACTGGAATAAGGTGCGCACACAATTTTAGCGCCTGAAGGCGCTCCTCCTTAACCCAGATCAGGCGCGCATGCCGCTGCAATGGGGATGTACCCATGCAGAATCCCACATATATTTTTCCTCAGGGATACCGTTCCCGGAATCAAGGGAATAAAAGGGGTTCGGATAAAAAGGGACAGGATAAAGGTCATTCTTCCCTCCTTTCCCCCTTACCTTACATGCATCACCCTGCAGTCCGCGCCAGTTTCGCCTTCAGGTGCTTGGCACGGACATCCACTGCCCGGGCTGCTTCCTTTGAGAAGATGTCCCATTTCTTATTATTCATCACCAGATTCTCGATTCCAGAATGAAAAGTATTTCCTGTTCTGGATGTCCCCGGATCCGGACTGAATGAGCTTCGGAAACAGCAGCATGCTACTCCTCAATAGCGGACTTGCGTCCCGGAATACCCATCGGGCCACAATCAGCCCGCAGGCACTCGTTGTCCTTCGCAGGAAGCTCAGCGAGGTCACGTCTGCGATGTCACTTTTTGAACCATGGGCTGAAAAAGTTTTCTTGCTGCTGGATGGGGGGCCCTTCCGGAACCAAACCAAGTACCTGATCGGGGATGACCCGAACGCTATCCCATCGGAGGCCAATAGCCTCGAAGGTCTTTCGATCAGTGATCCAGTGCCTATAACCATTTTGAAGCAGGTAGACCGGCGGCCCTGAACCCTTAATGACCGGCCCAGGGAGAGACGGATAATCTGGCCCCCTCGGAATTGCTTCGAGTTTTCCGTCGTCTATTTGCCCGATGGCATTCCACTTAAGGCCCAATGCATCGAAGGTATGCCGGTCCGGAATCCACCGGCGCTGCCCATGTATTACTAGGTAGACGGGCGGCCCACTCCCCTTAAGCAAGGTACCCTCGGTGTATTCCTGCGCGAAGGCTTCGGAGGCTAAAAACGAAATGGAACTCCTCTTCTGGATGGCTTCGAATGAATGTGACGGCATGGCCGATTTCGCGATGGCATCGCCTGCGGAGTTCGCTCCCAACGCGGCATCGCCCGCCGAGTTCGCTCCCAATGCCATTGTAAAGACAACAAGAGTATTTAATAAAAAATAGATCGACTTTTGCCATAACGGCATGGTACCTACGCCGACAGCAAGCACGACAATTAGAGCGGCTACTACAAGTGCAATGTATGGCTTTGGAAGACCGAAGTTGCAGCACACCGAATTCGTAACCAT
>Ga0187889_10004056_pt1 | contig 12365 bp, 13 predicted proteins | sample June2016WEW_7_10_2_FD_132992 | JGI IMG/M metagenome (GOLD analysis project Ga0187889, IMG submission 132992) | Peatland microbial communities from SPRUCE experiment site at the Marcell Experimental Forest, Minnesota, USA - June2016WEW_7_100 | ecosystem: Environmental > Terrestrial > Soil >... | reverse complement strand
GACATGAAACCGCCGAAGGCCCTCACGCACGAATTCGTCGAATTCATCCCCGACGTGATTCAAGAGAGAAAGATTTACGTTTCGATCAAGTATGCGACGGCGGTTCATAAGTGCTGCTGCGGCTGCGGGAAAGAAGTGGTGACGCCACTGAGCCCCACGGATTGGAAGCTGATCTTCGACGGCAAGACGGTTTCGCTCGATCCGTCAATCGGGAACTGGAGCTTCCCGTGCCGGTCGCACTACTGGGTCAGAAACAACCGGGCGCTATGGGCGGAGGATTGGTCTCAGTCTCGGATCGACGCCAATCGTGCATACGATCGCCGCGCGAAGGAGAAGTATTTCGCGAGCAATGAGGAACCGGGCGATGTGGTGGGCACGGCGCGGAGCCCGGAACGGCCGGCGCCGGCGCAAAAGGCCGCCTGGTGGAAAAAGCTGTGGCCGTGGTGATGGCCGGGGAAGTCGTGGCCGCCCGGTGGTTGCGGCTTACATGATTCCATGTCGCTAGAGGTTCATGGCATCGCTCCTTGCTGCTGCTGAGGGTGCAGCCGGTTCAATTGCTCCAGGAAGGGCAACAGCGGCGGCAGTTGGAACGCCTTCACAAAGCCGCTTTCCCCGAGATAAAAGAGAACCTGGCCCTGCCCGAAGAATTGCCGGAACAGGCCCACGGCGTTGAAGGCGTGGTGCTGAAGCTCGCTGCGATCGGCAGTCGAGGCGACGGGAAGGTCCTGGATCAGGGATTTCAGGGTGTAGAACCACTCGGGCTCGTTCCCAGTGCGCGGGTGATTGTGGAACACGATCACCTCGGCGTCCGACCGGCGGAAGTGATGCCGGCGGATTTCAGAGCGGACGTAGTCGGGCACGGCGACGCGACGCTCTTCGCCGGCGACATGGTGGATGTGTTCGATGTCGGTCGTATTGCCACGCCGGAAGCCGTAGCCGACGATGAGATGTTCTTCGGGGAGCCTTTCCGTGAAGTCCAGGCAGCCGCACAGGAAATTCTTGCGCGTGACGGTGTATTTCAACGCGGCGCCCCTCGGTGTAGTCGCCCGTTTAATCGCCGCGACCACGCGCTTTACTTCGTCTTCATCGACTTTCTGGAAGTTGATCGGGTTCTTTTCGAGGCAGGCGAGGACGACGGCCTCGATCAACTTGGGATCAGCAGGGAGGGTGTTGAGATTGCTCATGGTGTTGGTGCGGGTGGCATTTGGGCAGCCGCCCAGGCCTCGATCAAATCCAATAGATCGCAAGCGGCACTCAATGCGTCTGCGTAGCTGACAAGCCGACCCGCATAGACACCCTGGGGCTCGTGCTTCAGCTCGTTGACCTGGCTATGGACCTTATGAAGCCGGATGCTGTTCCAGTCTGCGTGTCGGAAGAGCGCCTCTGTCTGCAATGTGGGCACGTCCCCGTTCGCTGGCACCGCGACGACCTTCAGGACACGATGGTAAACGGCCGCGGTACGGAACAGAGCGTTATTAAAGTAGAAACCCGCGATCCACAAGCCGTCCGTCTTCACGTCGCCGGCCGCAATCCGGGCGGCGCGCTGTGCGACGGGCTTGATCTTGATGGGATGGCCCGGCCGGTCCTGGAAGTGTTCCCTCTTCGCGCAAATGAGAGCGTAAATCACGCCGAGGAAATCATCGAGCGAGCTTTCGACGTCGGGATTAGAGGAGACGGCCGGATCTCCTAGCAGGTGTTCGATCCGGCTAGCGCTCCGGGCGAGCTGGGCCTCGATCGGGTCTTTGAAGTCGAGACTGAGCGCGGAGCTAGTGTTTCCGGTAACCGGCGCTTCCATTTCGCCTCTCAGAGAGAGTGTTATAAAGGACGTTTATCACAATCTAAAACGGGAACACAAGAAACTGGTTTTTATGGGAATCATCACGGGGTTATCTCGGCCAGCGACGCCGGTTCAAAGTGAAATCCTCGGGATCGAGATCGTCAAGCCGGGCCTCCTCGTCGTCTCTGGCAGGCAGCGCCTCCACCTTGTAAGCCCAGAGCAGGGTAAGGACGGCGTTGTAATTGGGAAGGCTGATGGATTGTTCGAGTAACGTATCGACGTGCTCGGCAGCCTGACGGTCGAGCCAGGCATCCGGTCGGACCGGCGCAAGTTGCGTGGGCGCGGCTTCGCCCCTGAAAATCCGCGCTGCGAAGGAACCGTCCGCTGGAAGGTCCGCAAGCGGAAGAAAGAAGCGGAATGAATCGCTACGGATGAACCAGCGAGCCCGATTGGTGACGCTCCAAACCATCGCGCACGGAAGATCAGTCAACATCAGAAAAGAGCGGGTCGTGGCGGTCAGGCTTGTCCCGAATTCCGCTGCAACGGCCGAGATCTGCGCGAGAGAGAGTTCGGCAAGGTTGAAGCGTTTCCGCAAGACGGCGCTCGGCAGCAGCAGCTCAACTGCAAACTCGTTGGCTTCAATCTCAGATCGGTTCAGGTGCCCGTCGAAGCTCTCGATTTTCCGTTCCTCGCAGATATTGCCAAGGTTCCGATGGTGCGGAATGATGAAGTGACCGATTTCGTGCGCGATCGTGAAGCGCTTCCGGGATTCCTCGCGGATGCTGGCTTTGACCGCGACGATGCCTTTCTGTCCAGCCGTACTGCGGATCAGCGCGCCGTCGAATCCTTTCGCGGGAACCTCGCGTATCCTGAGGCCCAGGTCCCGGCAGAGCGCCACGAGGTCAGGTGCGGCTGTCTTCACGAATTTCTGGGCGAGATAGTTGGCGAGATGGGCGGCGGGGGTCACTTTTTACCTTCACCATCATCAGCACCCCAGTCCTTGCGGAGCTCGTCGGTCAGCTCGTCGATGATGCCTTGGTCGTCCGTATCAAGTTCTCCGTCCCGGTTGCGATAGGCATATGCGGGGTCCTTCACGGCTCCCGTCAACGGAGCGGAGAGAGCATCCACGATCTGGCGGAGTTTTGACGGCGCCAGGTTGTCAAGACTCTTCAGTTCCCGCGTGGCGTCGAGCGCGGCCTGCACGTGATCGGGCGGCAGGTGGTTCTGGGTGCGGTATTCGACCGCGGCCTCCTCCGCGAGCCTGTGAACGATGGCCGCGGGATCCGTGGCGGGAGCTATGGCCTCGTAGAGCATGTCGAGGTCTTCATCGGCCATCTCATCCGGAGTGCCGAAGAGCTTGTCCAGCAGGTCACGCTCTGGGTCTGGCTGATTTGGCTGCTTGTCGCGCGGCATAGAGTTCCTTTACCCCGTCGATCGCAAGTAGGCGCTCTTTCAGTTTCGAGACCTGACGGGGCGTTTTGTTGAGTATCTGTCCCAGTTCCTGGTTGACGTTCGGGCCGCCCTCCACCAGCTCGGCGGCAGTGATCAGATCCTCCAGTTCGGCGTCGCCCTTGACCAGGCTGTACAGCGCATCTTTGATGTTGGTCTTTGCCCTTTCAGGAGGCGTCGTGCCGGGGCTTTTCTGGGCTGGCGGAGAGAAGTCCGGGGCATCGAGCGAGCCGCCCACGTGCTTCTGACGGCGCAGCCGGTCCACGAGCTTGTTGTGAACGACAGCGCCAAGATAGGTTTCGAGCTTTCCCTTGCCTTCCTTCCAGCCGAGCCCGTTCGGCGACCTGTAGAAATCCTTCAGAACCTCTGCGACAACGTCTTCGCAGTCCTGTCCGCCGTCAAAGGTATCCGGCCCCCCGTAGTGACGGAGGATGCCGGCCGCCTTTACCAGCAGCGCTTTATAGAGCCGGGTCCAGTCAATGTTTTGGAAGCGATTCACCGTCGCTCGCTTTCGCCAGGGGCGGCCTAGTTTCACGTCGGGCGTCCCTTCCATTATTTATACGACCAGGCGGCCCCGGTTTACCCGAAATTTCTTTTGCGTTTCGGGAAAACGCGGATGCCCTGGTTCGAAAGGTCAATAGGGGCTGCTGTAGAACCCCGGCGCTGAGAGCCATCGCTTTTAACGGCGATCGTAGCCTCGGTTCACTTTAGTCGAAGGAGATTAATCAATTATGGCTTTACAGATCAGGCGCATCAGACCCAATCCGGCGGGAAAAGACCGGAATCGGTCCGGACTTGCGGCCGCCGTGCCAGTGGCGACGGAAGGAGGCCAGGCATGAAGGAATTCGAGGTCACCTGCGTCAACAAGCCCGACCGGATGAGCGCGCATGAGCACATCACGCACATCGGCAACACGGCCAATAACTGGCGGATGACACGCGAGGAAGCCATCCGACGGATCGAGTCCAAACAGGAAGCCTATTACACGATCGACCGCACCACAGGCCAGAAGGTGTATATCGGCGTGGTCCGCGGCGATGGCTACAAGGCCCTGTATCTGCGCACCTACGCGGACGGGAAGTGGAAGGACAACCTTCTCGCCTTGGCCGAGTGCAACGGCGCGTGCAGGTTGATTTCCTCCTGAACTGGCGCTAAGTGGGGCGGCGTCCGGCCGTGCCGCGCAGCCAGATCCCTCTCGCCGTTCGAAAGCTTCGCCGTCATCGGTACTACTTTCGCAGTGGAGGCCGGCATCAATCACGCGATCCTCCTGGCCACCGAGCCACCTCCCGCGATAGCCCGCATGCTATCGACCTGGCGTACTTCCGGAACCGGCAGCCGATTCCGCGCGATTAACGCACCACTCGGAAAGAGCGGCTGCCGCGGCTATCCCGCACCAATTAGCGCCCGAACGAAAACGGGGCATCATGATTGGCCAAAAGTCCCGATCTGGGAAGTTGGCCCGATTAGTAACGATACCCCCCCTCACCGCCGCAGGTGCGGATATCGGCCTGTTTCCAACGCCTTCCCCGGACAGGCTAGAATGGAGGACGAGGACACACCAGCGTGCTACGCCAGTTCGATGTCGTCATTGAGCGCGACGAGGAGGGCTTCTATGTTGCCTCCGTTCCACAGATCCCGGCATGCCACACGCAAGCGCGATCTCTCGACGAGATCGCCCAGCGCATTCGCGAAGCCATAGAGTTGTGTCTGGATGTCGAGGGCGCGCCGGAACACACTCTGGAGTTCGTTGGGATCCAGCGCGTTACCATCGCCGCATGAGCCGGATTCCTAACGTCACCGGCGCCGACCTCATCGCCGCGCTTGGGAAACGCGGCTTCTCTGTCCTTCGAATCAGAGGCAGCCACCACTTCCTTCGTCACGAAGATGGCCGAAGTACGGTTGTGCCGGCGCACTCGGGCGAGACGGTCGGCCCCGGCTTGCTTCACAAGATTCTCCGGGATTGTCAACTGAGTATCGACGACCTCAGGCAACTACTGTAAGGACCACTGGCTGTGCGGCCTGCTCCGCGCCCCGCCCTCAGAACCCTTCCCACACGTACGCCGGAAACCGCCTCACCGTTTTGAATCCCACCCGCTCGTACAGCGTCACGGCGTCTTCGTTGGCGGCCGTTACCGTGAGGCTCGCCGAGTGGCAGCCGGCCTCCCGCAGCGTAATCAGCGACTGGCGCAGCAGCGCGTGTCCGATGCCCATCTCCCGCACCGCTGGCGTAACGTAGATCTGCGTGATGTGGCCGCACCCCGCCGACACCAGGCTGGCCAGGGAAATGCCGCACAACCGCCCGCTCACCGCCTCCAGGGCGACGTAAGACGCCGGCCGGTAGAAAACCCCGCAACCGGGAGACCGCGTGATATTGTACAGGAACCGGCGCGCGCCCGCGCTGCTGCGGTACTGGTCGTTGATGCGGCCATCGATGTGGCCCACATACGCCGCGGCGAGCGACTGCGCGGCCGCATCCTGGTAATGATCGGACCACTTCTCAATGTACATGGGCCGCCGCACGTTGCCTTCCGCCAGCGCGGCGCGGTCCAGGTCCAGCCGCATGAAATTGCGCTCGTAAACGCTCAGGTAATCGGCGTAGGGCGCTGTCCGGCCCGGCGTCAGGCGGGCCATCATGAGCTGCGACTCGATGCGCCCGATGAACGAATTCGCCATGATGGGTTCGAGCGCCGATTCCAGCAGCCGGTTCTCCCGCTCCACCGTGCGGAAGGCGCGGCGCACGTACAGGTCGCCGATGATCGCCTTGTTATCCTCCAGCACGTAGTACGCGTACCCGGCCACTTCCCCGTCTTCGACGAGCGCGCTGCCGTTGATCGCCCGCATATCCACAAAGCGGCGCACCAGGTCGGCCGACTTGTCGAAATCCCATTCCACCTCGTCCCGCCAGGCGGCCGTCTCTTCCTCGAGCAAGGGTTCCAGGTCCCGCGCGGAAAGCCGCTGCAGGTCGATAATCGCGGGCGGCTGCGAATGAGCCGGATGCATCTGGGCAGCCATGAGGTGCCTGTTATTGTACCCCGTACATGGCGGCGTAGCTCAATTGCTGCCGGACGAAATCCCGCGGGTACGAAATTCCCACGGCGGTCACCTTGCCGGCCGAATCGAACTTCGGCGCGAGCGTGGCATTGACGCCGCACCAATAAGTCGGAATGTCCAGTTTCCGGTAGCGCGCCACCACCTCGTCGCGCAGTTTGGGGTCGAAGTGCACGGCATACTGGTCCACCAGGACTTTGATGGCCGCGTAGTCCCCCTCGGCCTTGATGCGCATCAACTCGGCCAGCAGCATGCCCACGCCCTGGCGCATCTTGTCGAAGTCCTTCAGCGCCAGGTAGGTTTTCCCGTCGCGCTCCACCTTTTGGATGGCGCCGGTCTTGTCCATGATGTAATTCACAATCAACTGCCGGTTCCGCTGGTGGTCCTCCTCGATGGTGTCGCCCCGCGGAATGCGCATCAACTGAGTCAGTGACCCGCGCACCGCGTCGTAGTACATGGCCTTGCCCACCTCCGAGCTTGAGACCAGCCCGAGCTGCCGCAGCTTCGAGTCGAAGGCGTTCCATAGCGCCATCAGGTCCGCGCGCGCCTCTTCCAGGGTGGAATAGTATTCCTTCAGGTGGGTTTCGGGCCCGCCCTGCAGCCGCGGATTGAGTTTGCCGGAGCCGTGTCCGATCACCTCGTGCAGCGCCGTCATCATGGTGGATGCCTCCTCGCCGTACTTTTTGCAGATGGCGATTTCTTCCGGCGACGCCGCGAATTCTTCCAGCGGCCCCGTCCCCATGGCCTGGCGCAAGGTGCGCTGGCTGCCCGTAAACAGGAAGCTCTTGCTGCCGTATTTCTCGTGGATTTCATTCTCGTTGGGCAGGTTGTCGCCGGTGGTGCTCACGTGAAAATCGCCGGTCTCGATCACCGTCTCGACGGCCTTGGCCATGGGCGGCGCGACCCCCTCCTTCTTGTATTGCTGCAACCACGGCGCGCGGTCCTCGAAGTACTGCGCGTTGGCCGCCAGCTTCACCATCGTCTGGTTCAGCTTCTCATCGGTGATGCTGACGAAACTCTGCGCCGTGCCCTTGGCGGCGCGCGCGTCGCGGTAGACCTCGATGAACCCGTTGACGAAATCCACGCGCGCGTTGTTCTGCACCCAGGCGGTGCCGAAGCGGATCCAGTCGGCCGGATCGCCCGTCTGGTAATAGCGGATCAGCGCGGCGATGGCCTGGTCCTGCCCCGGCTCGGCGTAGGCTTGCGCCTTTTTCAGGTACTCGTTGGCCTTCTTCAGAAACTGGGCGTATCGGCCCGCCGGAATCTTGCCGTCCGCGGTTCCCGCGCGGTAGATCTCTTCCACCAGCCTGCCCGCATCGTTCTTCACCAGCCGCGAATTCAGCGGGTGCCGGTCGTGAAAGTTCTTCAAGTCCGCCAGGCTGACGCGGTAGTAGAAGTTGTTGGCGCTGGCTTCGAGGATGTCGAGCGACCCTTGCGGGCTTTTGGCGGTGATCGTCGGTTCGAAATCGGCGTCGAACAGCGATGGCCGGAGCGCTTCCAGTTCGCGATCCAGTTCCTCCTGGGACATGCCCTTGAATCCGCCGCTGTGGTGCGCCGCTGCCGCCGCCGTCTTCAATTCGTCGAACGAAAACTCCGGCAGAAACTTCTGCGCTGTCATTTCGTTATGGTTGCCGCGATTGGCCCAGAACAGCTTGGTGAAGGCCAGAATCTGAGGGTTCGCCGCCGCCGCGTGAGTGACAATCGCTTCCAGCACCCGCTTCTGCCGCAGTCCCCAGATCGAGTTCTGGTCGTAGTTGATGGCGTCGATAGCGATGGAAGCCTGGCTCAGCCAGTAGGCCAGCGCCTGCTCTTTGAGCGGCAGCTTTGGAAAGCTCGCCGCTTCAAGCTGCACGAACCCGGTGGTCCCCACGCGGTCCACCAGCGCGGAATTGTCAGCCGCAACCGCCGCGCACGCAAAAACGAGAATCAGCGCACTCCGCACGTGTTTCACTCCCTCCGTACCATGTTAGCCCCTGAGTTCAGGCCTTGTGGGGCAGATTGGGAATCTGCGGCCGATTGGCAATCGGCCTGCCGATTCTTGACACCCACCTCGACGGCGAGTTCGGGCTTATTGGTCGGCCATCCCGAGCGCTGTGGGTTAGAATGAAGTCATGGCAAGAGCCACTGACAAGGCAGCCGCCCCGAAGAACGGCCACAAGGCGAAGCCGGTTATATCAAAACTCGGCAGGGATCTCCGGCGGCTCAGGGAGAAGATCGAGGCATCAGGCGAGAAGATGCTCACCCGCCGGGAACTCGAGCGCGAGATAGCGGATCGCCGGGCCGGAAACTTCTGAGCGTCTGAGCTTACTATCGGCGGGCATGTTGGCTCGGCGTTAGAATAGAGTCATGGCGCGGACAACCGACAGTTCTTTGGTGAAACGAAACGGGCGGCCATCCAAGCCGGCCGTCTCAAAGCTGGGTCGGGACTTGCGAAGGATCAGCGACCGGATCGCCGCGTCGGGCCTGAAGCCTCTGAGTCGTCGTGAGATCGAGCGCGAAGTCGCCGAACGGCGTGGGGCCCGGTAGAGCGTGGCTCTCTGGACATTCCTTGACGCCGGAGTTCTGATAGCGGGGGCCAGGGGCGAAGACGCGGATCGGGAACGTGCCTTGGAGATTCTGGCGGACTCCGAGCGTAGGTTTGTTACCAGTTCATTCCTCTATCTCGAAGTGGGGCCCAAAGCTACTTTTCACAAGCGACGAGTGGAAACGGCTTTCTATGACAGATTCTTCCGTGATGCCAAATGGGTGCGCGATCTCGAACGAATCGACGAGGTCGCGCGCGCAGAGGCTGAAAGGCACGGGCTGGGAGCCATGGACGCCCTCCACCTGGCAGCCGCGCACGTCGGTGGCGCTGCGGAACTGATCACCACTGAAAAGAGATCGAAACCCATTTATCGTTCGAGTTTGGTCAAAGTTATCTATCTCTATCAAAGCCGGTGAGCTTCCCGCGCGCCCGGTTCAAGCAAGCGATACGCAGCGGCTTGAAGCGGGCCGGTTGATTACCACCGCCCCACCCGTACGTGCTCCCCGCGCGGTGCCCACACCGCCGGGTCCGAGGCCGGGCCGTAGAGCGCCAGCACCGGCGTGCCCACGGCGGCGGCCAGGTGCGTGATGCCCGAATCGTTGCCGATGTACAATCGCGCCCGCGCCAGCCAGCACGCCAGGTCGTACAGATCGTCGATGCGCACCGCGCCTTCGAGCGGCGGATCGTCCGGCCCCGAACACCAGCGCACCGGCATGGTCCGCTCCAGCATGCGCGCCAGCTCGCGGAAGTTTTCGAGCGGCCAGTTCTTCTTTGGGCTGCCGGAGAACGGGTGGACGACGGCGAAGTCCTCGCGCTCCACATCGCAGCGGATGCGCGGAATGCCATCGCTCGCGCCATTCGCCATCGCGCGCACTTGCCGCAGGTAGAAATCCGAGGCGTGCATCCCCGAACCCTCCGGCGGAATCGCCGGAAGAAACGTGAACGGAAGCTGAAGCGCGCGGACCAGCTCGCGAAACTCGCTCCGGTTCGCGCCGTACCACGACACGATTGAGTCGAATCCGCGCAGGTCTTCCAGCAGGCGCGCGGGCGGCTCCGTCACGCCCAGCAGATCGAGCGACGTGGATGCGATCCCGCGCGCCCGATCCGCGAATCGCACCAGGGGGACATTCGGCGAGGCGGCCCAAACCTCCAGGTACTCGGCTCGCAGGCACTCCAACGCCGGCAGCGAAACGATGAAATCGCCGATGGCGCCGGGGCGGATCACGAGTCTTCGCACAGCAGGTCCAGTATCGCAAAAACATGTACTTGGCGCTTCGTTTTATCCACAGAGGATGCACCCCGACTTCGTCGTAACCAACTAGAAACAAAGGAAATAAATAGTGAGGAAAAAGGGGCCAGGAATCACAAAAGGGCTTGACGAAAAACCGTTGTGAGGGCATAGTAATAGTGGTTCCAAGAGGTTTGAGGAACAGCAAGCCTCCGGAAACGTAGCGGACCAGGAACGGTGATCCGCAGCCAAGAAATCTAGTGATAGAATGCGGGCTGCGGGGAGCGAGAGGAAATCGGGCGGATTCGGAAGGCGGGCTTGGCATGCGGCAAATCCTGCTGAACGCTTTGATCCCGAGGGAGGTAAAAGTCCCGGAGGGGAGTGGAGGCAGGAGGCGCAGCCAGCCGGGTTATTTGGCGAAGCTGCAACGGGCCAGAAGCTGTGAGGCGGCCGAAGCCGGGGCGAACCGGCATGGGTAGCGGAGCGGAAGGGCCGAACGGGCGGGGGAGCCAAGTAGCGGGTAGCGAAGTAACAGGTCAGGACCTTTGACCCCGGAATGGGTTTCGCGCAAGCGGGAGTCGTTGCGGGCGAGGGAAAGGCCGTTACGAGCGACCGGCCCCGAGCGGGAGAGAAGAAAGGCTGCGACGCGCCAGGAAGCATTGATCCGGCGGCTGGAGAAAACGGCTGTTGGGGAGCGGAGAGGCGAAGCGTTCAGCGCTCTCGGTTGCGATGTTCAGTACCGGGCATGCCGGTGGTGGGCAAGGCTGGGAATCGGATCACTTGGAACCATTTTTTTGTGGGCAGGCTAAAGCATGCCCCACCACGTAGCGCTCCACGAACTCCGAGAATGCCCGGTCGAGGGCTTGCCGTGCGCGCTCCGACCGGCGCACCTTCTTCTCTTCAATCTGCAGGACCGGCAGCAGATCGCGCGTGGTGGAAGTGATAAAGACCTCGTCCGCGGATTCCAGGTCCGCCGGCATCAGGGTCTTTTCGCCAATCGCAATTCCCGGCAGGTGGATCTCGCCGAGCAGCACCTCGCGCGTGATCCCCGGCAGGCAGCCGGAGCTGAGCGGCGGCGTCCACACTTGGCTGCCGTTGGCGATAAAGATGTTGGCCGAAGTGCACTCGGCCACTTCGCTGCGCTCGTTGAGGAGAATCGCTTCGTCGAAGCCTAGGGCTTGCGCCGATTCGAGCCAAGTCAGGTTCATGGCCCAGGAGAGGATCTTGGTGCCGGCAAACGGACATGCGGCGTGGCGGGCGTCCCGGACGTACGCCAGCTTGACGCCATCGCCCCAATCTTTCGAATCGGCGGTGAGCGCGATCAGGTCGCTCGCGCGGCCCACCGAGGGGTCCGCCCACATACCCGGGCCGTTACGGACAATCGCCAGCCGGAGGGTGGCGTTGTGCGCCTGGTTGGCCTCCACCAGTTCGAGCAGTTGCCGTTGCACTTCGCCGGCATCTTCGGGAATGGAGATGTGGAATGCCGCGGCGTCCCGCCGGATTCGCGCCCAGTGGCGCTCGAACGCGAATAACACGCCATCGGCCACCCGCAAGGTGCTGAAGACGCCCCACCCGGAAAGCAGGCCGGCCTGGCCCGCGGAAAGCGCCGGATCGGAAACTTCGCGGATCGCGCCGTTGTGAAGGATGTGACGATGCAGCACGTGCCCATTTTACCGCGCTGAAGATTACTTCCAGTTGGGGAAGGGCTCGGTCTTGGCCTGGCGGCAGGAGCCGATCAGCTCGGGCAGCCGCTTGCGCCGATCGAAGAGGCGCTCCAGAAGCTGCACGAGGGCGTCTTCTTCGCCTTCCACCCAATCCGGGGGAATCCGCTTCCAGGCCTGGTCGATCACTTCCTCGGGGAAGTCCATGACCAGCTTCAGCCACGGCTGAAAGTCCTCCAGGGAGCGCACCGCCTCGTAGACCAGGCGGCGGGCGTAAACACCTTGCAGGGGCGAATCGGGGAAATCCCAGTTGGGCCCGTTGAAGGTGTAACCGTGGTCGATCATGCGGGCCACAAAACCGGGACGCGCCGGCCCAGCGGGCGCCCCGGATTCCCCGCGCCGCACCAGCGCGCGATAGAACACCGACTGGCGGCCATCGGCGTTGCCGGTCCACTTGTCGAACACCAGGACGGCGCGGAAATCCTCCAGGTTCACCACCTGGGGCAGAAGCGCATCGGGGAGGAAATCGTAAACCGCCGTGCGGCCAGGGTCGCCGGGGTAGCGGGAGCCGAAGTGCCACCCGGGCTCGATGGCGATGCGCTCGGTGCCGAGATGCAGGTGGACTTCCGGGTTGGCGGCCAGGAACGCGGCGTCCACCTGGATCAGGGCAGTCTCGGG
>Ga0187889_10004043_pt1 | contig 12390 bp, 9 predicted proteins | sample June2016WEW_7_10_2_FD_132992 | JGI IMG/M metagenome (GOLD analysis project Ga0187889, IMG submission 132992) | Peatland microbial communities from SPRUCE experiment site at the Marcell Experimental Forest, Minnesota, USA - June2016WEW_7_100 | ecosystem: Environmental > Terrestrial > Soil >... | reverse complement strand
TCATGACAGTCAATGATATCAAAAAGATTTGCGTGGTCGGGGGGGGGAACATGGGACACCAGATCTCTCTTCTATGCGCCATTCATGGGTATAAGACGACCTGTACCGATGTCGTCCCCGAAGTACTGAAGAAAGCCGAAAAATTCGCCGATACCTACCTGCCCGGAAGGGTGGAAAAAGGAAAGATAACCAAGGAAGTAGCCGAGCAGGCTCGTAAGAATATCTCTTTCACCCCGGACCTGAAAGAAGCGACCAAGGATGCTGACTACGTCATCGAAGCGGTTTTGGAAATCCTCGACGTCAAACGAAAGCTCTTCGCCCAGCTTGATCAGGTGGCTCCGCCCCAGGCGATCCTGGCCACGAATAGCTCTTATATCGTAAGTTCCCTCATCGCCGACGCCACGAAACGGCCCTCTAAAGTGGTGAACATGCATTTCTTCAACCCGGCTCTGGTTATGAAACTCGTGGAAGTGGTCAAAGGGCCTCACGTCTCTGACGAGACGGCCAAGGTCACTATGGATCTTTCCGAGAAGCTGGAAAAAATTCCGGTCCTTCTCAAGAAAGAAGTGGATGGATTCCTTCTGAACCGGATCTTTAGGGTGATTCGGCGTGAAGCATTATGGTTGTTGGAGATGGGAGTCGCGAGTATTGAGGACATCGATAAAGCCTGCGTCTACGGAGCAGGGCACCCCATGGGCCCCTTCCGCCTGAATGACCTGACCGGAATCGACCTTAATTACACCATGTCCATGGAGAAATTCAGGAAGACCGGTGATTTCGCCGATCTGCCCACGCCCAGCGTCGTGGAAAGATATATGAAGGGCCACTATGGAGAGAAGACCGGCAAAGGCTGGTACGACTACACCAAAAAATAAAAAGCCCTGAGGATCGAGCGGAGGGCAAAGAGAAGAGATTTTTCTCTTGGCTCTCTGCTCTTCGTTCATCGTTATTTCCTTTTTCCCGTTTCGCCTTTTCCCCTTTTTACCTTTTACCCTTTTTCCCGGGAGTAACCATGCCCTTCGAAAAAGAACTGGAGGAATTACAGCGCCGGAAGAAGAGGGCCCTGCAGATGGGAGGGCCGGAAAAGGTAAAGCGCCAGCACGCCCAGGGGAAACTTACGGCCCGCGAGCGCATCGACCGCCTTTTGGACCCCGGGACCTTTCTGGAAGTTGGCCAATTAAACCATTCCGACATTCCCGGAATGGAGGATAAAACGCCGGCGGACAGCAAAATCGGCGGGTTTGGCAAAATCGAAGGGCGAACCGTGGCGGTGGTAGCCAATGACTTTACGGTCCTGGCAGCCACCTCCAGCCGGGTGGCAGGCCATAAGGAAGGTGAGATTAAAGGGATCGCCCTTCGCAAAGGGTTCCCCCTCATTTACCTGGGAGAAGCCGGCGGGGCACGCATGCCGGATATCATGGGCTCCAGGGGAATGGGATCCTTCGGCGGGGGAGGATTTGATACCTTCCTCCAGCTCAACAGCCGGGTGAGAAAGTCCCCCATGGCGACCGCGATCATGGGGGAATGTTACGGCATGCCGACCTGGATGGCCTGTCTCTCTGATTTTGTCGTCCAGGTCAAGGGCAGTGCCATGGGTGTTTCTGGACCGCGGGTGCTAGAGCTGGCCATCAGCGAAAAAATCACGGACGAAGAACTCGGCGGATGGAAAGTGCACGCAGAGGTCACCGGCAACTCTGACCGGGTGGCGGAAAACGAGGAGGACTGTTTCGCCATCATCCGTGAATTTCTCTCCTACATGCCCTCCCATTGCGATGAGCCGCCCCCGGTCAAATCTGTTCCCAAAGGTTCGGGAAGTCGCATGGACCGCATCCTGGACTTGCTTCCCGAAAAAAGAAACCGGGTTTATGACATGAACAAAATCCTCCAGGCCATCGTGGATGGAGGAACCCTCTTTCCCCTGAAGCCACTCTTTGGCAAGAGCGTGATCACTTCCCTGGCGCGCATGGCCGGCCAGGGGGTCGGGATCATTGCCAATCAGCCCTATTTTAACGCCGGGGCCATGGATACGGACGGTATCGATAAAGTCATCAGTTTTCTTTGCCTCTGCGATTCTTACAACCTTCCCCTGCTCTTCTTCCATGATACCCCGGGTTTTCTGGTGGGAAGGGAAGCAGAGCGTAAGCGGGTCGGTGCGAGAGTGATGAATTACATGAACGCCCTGGGTCAGATCACGGTTCCCAAAATCTCCATCATCGTCCGAAAAACCTACGGGATGGCCTTCTGGAATATGGCGGGGTCAGGGTGTGGGACTGAATTCCTCGTTGCCTGGCCGACCGCCGAGATGAGTTTTGTCGACCCGGAGATCGGCGCCAATGTGGTCTTTGCCGGAAAACTTCAAAATTCCCCGGACCTCGTCGCCCAGCGGGATAAGTTGGTTCAGCAGCTGATTGAAGACAGCGCGCCGTACCCGGCCGCCGGGATGCACTACATTCACGACGTCATCGACCCCAAGGAAACCCGGAATTACATCATCCGGGCGCTGGAGATCTGTCAGGACCGGAGAACGGGAGGGGTCAGCCAGCACCGGTTGGCCAACTGGCCGACGAAATTTTAAAACCTTAGGGGGTTTTTCGCTTCCCTCTGCCTTGGAAGACGGTCTCGTAACGAAGGAAAAGGGCCGTCATTCCCGCGAAAACGGGAATGCAGTTGTGGTTTTATTCAAAAATATCATATTCCTGGATGCCCGCCTTTCGTTCGACCTGGAGGCTCTCGACAGGCGCGGGCCTGACGAAGTATGACTCAGTCTCTGGATGAGGAGGAAAAAATTCTAGGAGAACACATGAAGGAGATATCCCACCGTTTCGTAGAAACCAATAACATCCAAATGCACATCGCGGAAAAAGGAAAAGGCTCGCTGGTGATCCTGTGCCACGGGTTTCCGGAATTGTGGTACTCCTGGCGCCATCAGTTGGTGGCGCTGGAGGAAGCGGGATTCCACGCTGTCGCGCCCGACCAGCGCGGCTATGGGCAGACCGATCGGCCTGACCCGATTGAAGCCTACAATATTTTTCAGTTGGCCGGCGATATGGTTGGTCTCGTCAAAGCCCTGGGGGAAGAAAAGGCGTTCATCATCGGCCATGACTGGGGCGCCGTTGTCGCCTGGCATTGCGCTCTGCTCCGGCCGGATATTTTCCCCGCGATGATCGCGCTGAGCGTACCCTTCCTACCCCGTTCAGGCGGGAAAACTCCGCCCCCGGAAATCATGAAAAAAATGTCCGGTGAACAGGTATTCTACCAGGTCTACTTCCAGGAACCCGGAAGGGCCGAAGCCGATATGGAGGCCGATATTCGCAGGACCATGCGCATGACCTTATACTCCCTCTCCGGAGCCCCGCCCCCGGAAAAACGGTGGCGTTTCATGTTGAGCAAATCCGAAAGGGCCACGGATGCCTCTTCTATGCCGGATGTCCTGCCACCCTGGTTGACCGAACAGGAGGTAGACTATTTTACGGGTGAGTTCCAGCGGACCGGTTTCCGGGGTGGACTGAATTGGTACCGGAACATTGACCAGAACTGGGAGATGACTCCGTTCCTGGACGGCGCCAAGGTCGGCCAGCCGGCCCTGTTTGTGGCCGGTGAAGTAGATCCGGTTATCACCCTGTACCGCAAAGCCTATGATACTCTCGAAAAAAACGTTGTCAACCTTAAGCGAAAAGTATTAATGCCTGGCGTTGGCCACTGGGTGAATCAGGAGCGGTCGGTGGAGGTCAACGATTTGATCATCAAATTCCTTAAAGCCTGGTGAAGGGCCTTTGGGCTGAACCCCGTTACTCAAGGGACCAGACTTAAATATTCAAAGATTGGATTGGGCTTGCGATCTCAAGCAAGGTTTATTAAAAAATCGGAGGTGACAAAATGGATTTCTCTCTGAAAGGCAAGGTTGCTCTAATCACTGGGGCCAGTCGGGGAATTGGAGAAGCAGCTGCGATTGGACTGGCTCAGGCCGGTGCCGACATTGCCATTGCCAGCCGTAAACTTCCCGACCTGGAGAAAGTGGCGGAACAGGTTAGAAAAACCGGGAGGAAATGCTTTCCGGTATCGGCCCATGTGGGCAGGATGGAGGAGATTAATAATCTCGTTAGCAAGGTCAAGGGTGAATTGGGGAAGATCGACGTCCTGGTGAACAATGCCGCTACCAATCCCACGATGGCGTCGGCGATCGACGTGGACGAGCGCGCCTGGGACTCGATTATGAACCTGAATCTCAAGGGGTTGTTCTTCCTGAGTCAAGCAGTGGCCCGAATCATGAGAGAAAAAGGGGGAGGGAAAATTATCAACGTTTCCTCCATTGCCGGGATCTCTCCCGACCTGCTTCCGGTCTATTCTATAAGCAAGGCCGCGGTGATCATGGCCACCAGGGTGATGGCCATGCAATGGGCCCAGTTCAATATTCGGGTGAATGCCATAGCCCCAGGCCTGACGAAAACCCGGTTCAGCGAAGCTCTCTGGAATAACCCGGATATCCTGAAAATGGCCATGAGCACGACTCCCATGGCGCGCGTAGGTGAACCCGAAGAGATGGTAGGGGCCATCCTATACTTCGCCTCCGATGCCTCCAGTTATGTCACCGGGCAGGTCATGGCCATAGACGGGGGTAAAACGATATAGTCCCTGCCCTCCTCCTTTGAGAGGAGAGAGCTTCCCTCCGGTCAACGACTGAGCCAGAGTGCGACGCGGCCAGCCTCGCGGTTCCATCACGCGCCGGGGGTCATTTCCCTGCAGTTGGCTAAGAAAACGCTCTGAGGTATTCAGGCAAGGAGGCCTGTTTCTTCAAACCCGTTCAAGGATTTAATTATTTCCAAGGAGGTAATAAAGCATGTTTGATCTTTCAAGATTTTCGCTTAAAGGCAAAGTGGCGATCGTAACGGGTGGTAGCCGGGGTATCGGAAAAGCAATTGCCCAGGGGTTCGCCAAGGCCGGTGCCCGGGTGGCGATTACCAGCCGTAAGATGAACGACCTGGAAGCGACTGCTTCGGAAATAAAGGCCTTCGGGGGTGAGGCCTTTCCTGTCCAGTCCCACCTGGCCAAGATGGAAGAGATAAACAAGATGGTCAAGACTGTGATGGACAGGTTCGGCAGGATTGACATACTGGTCAATGATGCCGGCGCCAGCCCGGCCATGGGAACTGTGCTGGATTCCGAGGAGCGTCTCTGGGACACCATCATAAACCTGAACCTGAAGGGGCTTTATTTTACCAGCCAGGCTGTCGCCAGGAACATGAAGAAGCAGGGCGGCGGGAAAATAATCAATATCGCTTCCATCGATGGCTTCAAGCCGGAGCCTGGAGTAAGTATTTATAGTATTTCGAAGGCCGGCGTCAGAATGGTAAGCAGGGCGTTCGCCGCAGAACTGGCGCCCTTCAATATCCAGGTGAACACGATTGCCCCCGGCCCGATCAGCACGAAAATGTTAGATTCGCACTGGTTCCATCTTCCACCGGAAGAGGCCAAAAAGCAGAAAGAAGCCATGGCCAAGATGACGCCCATGGGACGCATCGGCGAACCCGATGAAATAGCCGGTGCGGCCATTTACCTGGCTTCCGATGCCTCCAGCTATACGACCGGCACCGAGATCGTGATCGATGGGGGAGTCCTGCAGGCTTTTACCGTACCGGGAACCGATTAAAGGCGAAGATTGCAACGGGAGAAGGGGTAGTCATTGTTTCGGTCGTTTCACTCCCTCGCAATGACATTACGACACAGTCTCAGTGCGGAGGAGGGTGAGGATCCTTATGATACACAGCCCACGGACCTACGAAAGATTCGGAAGATAACCCCTATTCTTTAAAATCCGGTTGACAACCATTTTCCCATTGTTTAATAATACTTAGCTGCTACTTCGCGCGTTGCCTGACCAAGCCGACCTTGTGGAGAAGAATTTGGAAGGACCCCAGCAGAAATGGGAGGGAATTCCCTTTCGCTTGCCCGTAGAAGAGGAGCTCATCGAGCGAGTTTCCTGGCTCATCCGGCTCCGCTGCTTTGCCGCCCTGGGTGTAGTGATGACCACCTGGGTAATTGGGTTTCTGGTCGGGATTCTCATCCGCCAGGGGGAATTGTTTCTAGTCGGATCGGCCATTGCCGCCTACAACCTAATTTTTTACCTTCGTCTCAGAACCCTCCGCAAAGACCCTTCAGCCGGAATTGAGCAGTTCAGTCGCTTCGCTAGTATCCAGTTCTCCATTGACTGGCTGGCCTTGACTCTTCTGGTCCACTATTCCGGAGGGATCGAGAGCCCGGTTATCTTCTATTTCATCTTCCACGCCATCATCGCCAGCATTCTTCTATCTCCGAAGGCCTGTTACTTTCATGCCACCGTCGGGGTCCTTCTCGTAGGAACCATGGCCCTGCTGGAGTTTTATGGAATCATCCCCCATGTTTCCATCCCGGGTTTCCTGGCGCCGCATTATAACCAGCCCTTCTTTGTGATGGGAACCCTATTCTTTTTCGGCAGCGCCATCTATGTTTCCATCTACCTGGCCACTTCGATCACCCGGCAGCTCTGGGGTCGAACCCGGCAGTTAGCCCAGTTGAAGCAGCGGTTGGAGAATGCCTACAACAAAACCCAGTCCCTTTATGATATTGCCAAAGCGGTAACTTCTACCCTCAACTTTACCGAGGTGCTCAACACCATTGCCCAGCTGGCTACCAAAGCGATGAAGGCGAAAGCCTGCTCCATCCGATTGCTGGATGAGGAACGGCACCTGCTCCGGGTCGGCGCCGCTTATGGGTTGAGCAAGGAGTATTTGGCCAAGGGGCCGGTCGATCTGGAAAAGAGCCTGGTGGACCGCGGGGCTTTACGCGGAAAGGCAGTGGCCGTTTTCGACGTTACCAAAGACCCGGGATTCCAGTACCCCGAGGAAGCCGCCAAGGAGGGGATTCGTTCGGTCCTCTGCGTTCCCCTGAGCGTGCGGGAAAAACCCATCGGAGTTCTCCGGTTGTACACCGGGGAGATCCATCGTTTCACCGATGAGGAAATCGATTTTCTAAACACCCTCGCCAGTCAAGCCGCCGTCGCCATCGAAAACGCCCGAACCTACCAGCGATTAGAGGATCTGGAGCAGGCCAAGTCAGATTTCGTCTTCACGGTCGCCCATGAGCTCAAAGCCCCGGTAGCCGCCATTCAATCCATTCTCCGGGTTCTCCTGGAAGGATACGCCGGGGAGATATTCCAAAAACAAAAGGGGCTGATTGCCCGGGCGGAACGGAGGCTAATCGCTCTCCAGAGCCTGATCCGGGACCTTCTCGCGCTGGGAGCTCTCAAGGGAGAACTTCCCGAAGCCAAGAAGGCCGATGTGATCTTGAACGGCATCGTCAACCGGATCGTCGACACGGTCCAATCGGAGGTGGAAGAGAAAAAAATCGACCTCCGAGTAGAAGTTCCGGAAGCCCTGCTGACCATCAAGGCCAACGAAGACGACCTGGAGCGTCTCCTGGGGAATCTTTTAGAGAATGCGGTGAAATACACTCCTCCCCGGGGAAGAGTGAGCCTGGCACTCAGCTCCCAGGACCACGGCGTTCGCATCGTGGTCTCGGACACAGGAATCGGGATCCCGCCAGAATCCCTGCCCCGGATTTTCGAGGAATTCTACCGGGCTAAGAATGCCAAAGAAATGGGCCAGGAAGGCACCGGCTTAGGTCTGTCTCTGGTCAAACATATCGTTGACCGTTACCATGGAACGATCAACGTGGAAAGCAAGGTCCAAGATGGAAGCACGTTTACCGTGACCTTGCCCAGGGAATAATGACGAAGGATTATGAGGGAAATCATAAGAGAATCCAGTCGTTCTCGATAGAATAATTGTGCTAGCCTGCCAGCCTCAGGGGAGTTCGAAATGAAGATTTTTATGGAGGACCCTTCCCGGTCTTTTGCTACCCGCGTCAACGAAATGATCGGGCAGAATATCGACGGGTGTTACCAGTGCGGTAAATGCACCGCCGGATGCCCGGTCGCCTATACCATGGACTTCCCTCCCCACGAAATCATCCGCCTGGTGCAGCTGGGACGCCCGGAAGAGGCGCTGGCCTCGCATACCATCTGGCTTTGCGCCTCCTGTGAAACTTGCACTTCCCGCTGCCCCAAAAACATCGACATCGCTGCGGTGATGGATGCTCTGCGGATCTTGGCCCTCGGCAAGGGGCAAACCCAGGCAGAGAAAGAAATATCCCTTTTTCACAAACTCTTCCTGGAGGTGGTGGGACGCTTCGGCCGGGTGAATGATTTGTACCTCATGGGAAAATACAACCTGCTGACCCTGAATCCTCTGAGAGACTGGCGCCTGGGTCAAAAACTCTTTTCTAAGGGGAAACTCAAAGTGACCACCCCTCGGATGAAGAACCCGAAGGAATTCCAGGAAATTCTCAAGCGGACCCAAGCTTTCGAAGGAAAGAAGGCATGAGATACGCCTATTACCCGGGTTGCTCACTCCATTCGACTGCCTCCGACTACCAGCAGTCCATCGACTCGGTATTTAAAAAATTATCCATCGAGCTAACCGAGGTGGAAGACTGGACTTGCTGCGGGGCCTCGGCAGCCCATGCCTCCGATCTTCTTCTGCCCGTGGTCCTGCCGGCCAAAGATCTGGTGAAAGTCGAGAAGATGGGCCTGGAGGTGTTGGTTCCCTGCGCCGCCTGTTACAATCGCCTCCGCACGGCAGCTCATAAGATCCGGGAAAATCCTGATCTAAGAAAGAAGGTGAAGGAGATCCTGCAGGCTGACTTTCAGGGTTCGGCTAAGGTGCGCCACATCTCCGATGCAGTAGTCAATGAATACGGATTGGAAGCCATTGGGAAACTTCTGGAGAAGAATCTGAAGGGGATGAAGGTAGTCTGCTATTACGGCTGCCTGTCGGCCCGACCCCAAAAAATCGTCGCTTTTGATGATCCGGTTTATCCCTCCTACCTTGACCGGTTGATCCGGACTTTAGGCGGAGAACCCATCGAATGGCCCTTCAAGACGGAATGCTGCGGGGGATCTTTTTCGGTTTCCAAGAAAGATATCGTTTTGAAGTTGACCCGTGATCTGCTGGACATGGCCAAGAGTTTGGGGGCAGAAGCAGTGGTGGTCGACTGTCCCCTTTGCCAGTTTAACCTGGATTTCCGGCAGGAAGAGGTGGAGAAAAAATACGGCGTGCATTTTGGTCTGCCAGTCTTCTACTTCACCCAGCTCCTGGGAATCTGCCTGGGCCTGCGAGAAGAGGCCCTGGGTTTGAAGAAACTAAACATAGACCCCTTTTCTCTGCTGGAAAGCAAAAATTTACGACAATAATTTCACGCAAAGGCGCAAAGAACGCAAAGCACCAAATGGGGAAATAGCCTCCTTAAACAGTTTTTTCTAGGCCGTTTGAATGGCTTTCTTGGCGTCCTTTGCCAGTTTGCGTGAACAAATTCTTTAAAGGATTGAACCATGGCGCGAGTCGGAGTCTTTGTCTGTCACTGCGGGACGAACATCGCCGGAACGGTAGATGTGAAGTATGTGGCGGAAGAATTGGCCGGGGAGAAAGGTGTGGTCATCTCCCGGGACTATAAATACATGTGCTCCGATCCGGGCCAGAATATTATTAAAGAGTACATCCGTCTCTATAAGCTCGACCGGGTCGTAGTAGCCTCCTGTTCTCCCCTCCTCCACGAGCGGACCTTCCAGAATACGGTGAAACAAGAGGGGATGAACCCTTACCTTATGGAGATAGCTAACATCCGCGAGCAGTGCTCCTGGGTCCACAAAGATCGCGCCGAAGCCACGGCCAAAGCCATCGATTTGATCAAGATGTCCGTGGCCAAAGCCCGCGGGAATGAGCCCCTCTACCCCAAGCGCATCCCCATGGAACGCAAGGCCCTGGTCATCGGCGGAGGGATCTCGGGGATGCAGGCCGCCCTGGACATTGCCCTGGTCGGCCATCCCGTGATTCTGGTTGAGCGGGCACCTTCGATCGGCGGCCGTATGGCCCAATTTGACAAGACCTTTCCCACCCTGGACTGTGCAGCCTGTATCCTCACCCCCAAAATGGTGGATGTGCGCAGCAATCCCAATATCCGCATTCTTACCCATTCGGAAGTAGAGAGCGTTGAAGGGTACGTGGGGAATTTTCAAGTCAAGATCCGCAAACGGGCGCGGTCCGTGGATATGTCCAAGTGCACCGGTTGCGGGGAATGCATTCAGAAGTGCCCGGCCCGGGTAGACAGCGAATTCGATCTGGGCCTGGCCAAGCGCAAGGCCATCTATATTCCCTTTCCTCAGGCGGTACCCAATGTGCCGGTGATCGACCGGGCTCATTGCCGGTTCTTCACCACGGGAAAGTGCAAGGTATGCCAGAAAGTCTGCCCCGCCGAGGCCATCAACTACGACCAGGAAGATGAGATCATCACCGAAAAAGTCGGGGCCATTGTGGCGGCCACCGGCTTTGACCTGTCCGACCCCAACGATTACAGCGAATACGGCGGCGGGCGGTATAAGGACGTGATCAACGGCCTCCAGTTCGAGCGGATGATCAATGCCTCCGGGCCGACGGAAGGACATTTAAAGCGCCCCTCCGACGGCAAAGAACCTAAAACCATCGTCTTCGTCCAGTGCGTGGGCTCCAGGGATGAAAACCTGGGCCGTCCGTATTGCTCGAAGATGTGCTGTATGTACACGGCCAAGCACGCCATCCTGACCAAAGAACACATTCCGGACGCCCAGGTGTACGTTTTCTACATTGATATTCGAGCGGCGGGGAAGAACTATGAGGAATTTGTCCGGCGCGCCATCGAAAAATACGGGACCATCTATTTTCGAGGGCGGGTGTCCCGAATCTTCGAGAAAAATGGGAAGATGATCGTTCGCGGGGCCGACACGCTTTCCCGGAGTCAGGTAGAGATTGAGGCCGACATGGTTGTCCTGGCCACGGCCCTGGTGGCCAGGACAGATGCCGTCAAAGTGGCCCAGATGCTGGGGATCCCCTATGACCAGAACCGCTTTTTCACCGAAATGCACCCCAAGCTGGCGCCGGTAGAAAACGTGACCGCGGGAATCTACCTGACCGGTGCCTGCCAGGCGCCCAAGGACATTCCCGACTCAGTCGCTTCCGCCAGCGGGGCTTCGGTGAAAGTGTGTGCTCTCTTCGCCAATGAAGAGTTGATCGCCGACCCGATGACGGCCCTGATCAACCCCAATCTCTGCTCTCTCTGCAAGACCTGCCGGGAAATCTGCCCCTTCAGCGCCATTATCGAGGAGGAAGTCAAGGGGCCGGATGGGAAGATGAAGAAGCAGATGCGGGTGATCGACGGGGTCTGCCATGGCTGCGGAGCCTGCGCGGCCTCCTGCCGGCCCGGGGCGATCACCCTGAAGGGTTGCACAGATCAGCAGGTCTACTCGGCCATTGAAATGCTGGCGGCCAATTTATAAGGCTCGAGGAACGAGGCTCGAGGTGCGAGAAACAAAAACCAAACCCTCTCAGTTTGAGGTTTTTACCTCGGTCCTCGAACCCCGGACCTGTAGTTGAGGAATCTATGGAATCTAAGGTAGAGCCGGAGAAGAAAGAGAAGAGTTGGGAGCCAAGGATTTTGGCCATTCTCTGCCGCTGGTGCAGTTATGCGGGGGCCGATCTTACCGGATCTTCCCGTATTAGTTACCCTCCCAACGTTCGAATCTTACGGGTTCCCTGTTCCGGAAGGGTAGATCCTCTGTTTATTCTTAAAGCTCTCCGCCTCGGGTTGGATGGCGTTTTGGTATCTGGCTGTCATCCCGGGGATTGCCATTACACGGCAGGAAACTACAATGCCCGAAGAAAATTTGTTATCCTCTCCCGGCTATTGGAGTACGTGGGAATCGATCCCCGGCGGGTTCAGTTCTCCTGGGTTTCAGCTTCGGAGGGGGATAAGTTTGCCAAGATCGTAAGTGGAGTCGTAGCGGATGCGAAAGCCCTGGGGCCAAATCATATTTTCCGGGGAGAATTTTTGGATCCACCCGCCCCCTCTCCCAGCCGCCCGAACCAATAAGAATGGAAAACAAGAGTATGCCCGAATTCACGCCCGAACAGATCAAAGAGGAACTAACGGCCATCGCTGCCAAACTTCTCGACGAAGGAAAGGTGGATTACTTCCTCGCCTACGAGAGAGGAACGGTACCTTTCAAAACGACTCCTCTGATCGCCCGGAAGAAAGAAGATCTGCAAAGAGTCTGGGTGGAGGATTATTTCGCCCCCAACCTATCTGTTTATTTGAAAGAAATTCGGGGGCGAATTGGGATTGTGGTAAAAGGGTGCGACAGCCGCTCCCTCGTTTCTCTCATAAAAGAGGACCAGATCAAGCGCGAAGATTTTCACGTGGTGGGCATCTCCTGTCCCGGGCAGATCGATCTGCGGAAACTGGCCAAGGCTGCAGCCTGTGAGCCCG
>Ga0187889_10004037_pt1 | contig 12411 bp, 11 predicted proteins | sample June2016WEW_7_10_2_FD_132992 | JGI IMG/M metagenome (GOLD analysis project Ga0187889, IMG submission 132992) | Peatland microbial communities from SPRUCE experiment site at the Marcell Experimental Forest, Minnesota, USA - June2016WEW_7_100 | ecosystem: Environmental > Terrestrial > Soil >... | reverse complement strand
GAACCAACTTGATCTCATCCGACGTAACACGAACCACGGTGGCCAGCCCCTCGGAGATTTGCTCTGGTGGGAGCTTGCCAACGCCTCTGTCTCCCGCCCCGATTTGACCAAGCTCTGGGTCCAGGGCGGCTTGCCAATAGAACTTCTCCCCGACGAGCCGACGGCCGGTTCAGCTAGCGTCACAGCGCTAACTGGCGATAATCACTAGCTTTTCTTGTGGGCGTTGCAGGGATTGAACCTGCGGCTTCCACCGTGTGAAGGTGGCACTCTTCCGCTGAGTTAAACGCCCGAATGGCTGGATGGGTCTAAGCGAAAACCCATTTAGGGTCAAGTGGATATGGCATCGTCCGCACGTCGTGTCTGTCTGCGGCACGATCCTCGCTCTTGCCTCGGTCCCCGCTCCGTTCCCCACTTTGGCAAAGAGGGAGCCGGGAAGAAGCCCAAGCAGGTCTAGCCGACTCCAGCACGGACCACGCTATGAGCGTAGGGGACGTGCCGAGGCGAAACGAATGGAGTACTAGAATCGTGCGCCTGGTTGAGCTGTGCGCTTGAGCCGCTCCACCTCGTAACCCTGAGCTCGCAAGCGTGCAATGATGCCATCGTACACGGTCGCGCTCATGGTCGGCGTCCGGCTGAGGATCCAAAGATAGTCACGACTCGGATGACCGACCACGGCGAATTCGTAGTCTGAGCCGAGGTCGATGATCCAGTACGCGCCCCAAAAGGGTCGCAAGAAGCTGACCTCGAGCCTAGCATTCGTGGTCGGGTCGACCACGCGTGCGCGACCCTTCGCCGATTTCTCAACACCGTCGAGCGAGCCCTTCCGGCAGCGGTTGAGGACGTCGACCGCTCCGTCGGCGCGCAGGGTATACGTCGCCGTGGACGCAGTGCGCCCTCGCTGAAAGCTCTGCGGAAATGACGCAATCTCGTACCAAGTGCCCACGTAGCGAGTGAGATCCACATAAGGCACCGTCGCGGGCGGTGGCAAGTGCCGCCTTGCCGTCGTGGTCGCACATCCGGCAAGAGCCAAAGTCCAGAACACTATGCTGGCGCGCTGTCTCAACAGGGCTAGATAGCCTCCGCCACGAAGCGGCGGAAATTTTCCCCCGCATCATGGCGCGCAAACACGAGCTGCAGACGCGCAGCGTTTGCCAGGAAATCAGGCTCGCCAAGAAGACTCTGCACCGAGCTCACCACATCTTCCTCGACTAGCGAACCCGACCTTAGCATCAATCCGGCGCGCTGCGCGCAGATGCGTTCGCTAGCGAGGTACTGATCCAGGTTGCTCGGGATGCCCAGCACTGGTACTCCGGCCGTCAGCGCCTGGTAGCCGGTCGAGCTGCCGCCATTGTGAATCACGAGTCGCGCCCGCATACATGCCATCTGGCCGTTGACGAAGGAAACGGCACGAACGTTCTTTGGGAGCGGGTTCGGAACCTGGCCGTCCGCGGTCGCGAGCAGAACCTCCACCGGCAGCCTGGCCAGCGCCCGCAATAGCACCGGCACGCAGCGGTAGTCCCCGGACGAGCCCATCGTCGCGTAGATCGGGGCGACTGCCTCTCCCCAGCCTTCGGGCGGCGCCCCAGACGCCGCCCAAGCAATGGCGCCGAGGAAGTGGTGATGCGTGGGCAGCCCGCGCAGGTCGACCATCTCCGGCGGATCGGGGTAGAGGACGAAGTCGCCGAAAGTCAGCACGTCGAGTAGATCGCCTATCGGTGCAAGACGGGCGCGACGGCGTTCCCGATTGAGCGGCGCGGCGAAATGGCGAAAGACCCACGGCAAGGCTCTCGGAAAGTACTTGGTGGCTCTCGCCTGGCCAAGCCATCGCACCACGGGGTGGTCGGGCATGGGAAAGCGATCCCGCTTCGCGAACGGGCTCCAGTACGCGTTGATGAGGTTTGCCAAGGGCACGTTCCGCAACGGAGCACTAACCGCTAATGACCAGCGCATGTCACCCACAATCAGATCCGGCCGGACGGTGTCGATGAGCTCGAGATCGGATCGAACGTAGCGGCGAAGCACGGCCGACGTGTACAGGCGCTTGCCTGCGGCCAGCCTGGCTTGCGCCCTCGCTCCCGGAATCCCCCACAGATGATGCCGTTGCCTTGGAACCTCCACATGGTCCGGAAACCTGGTCGCCGCGAAGTGGGTCTCGTACCGATCGGGATCCAGCGCACGCGACAGCGTGGCTAGCCGCACGATTTGCGCGAGGGTAACCGATTCGGACACGAAAAGAATGCGCTTGCGCCTCGGCACTTCGCTACCTGCCCGACAGCGTGGCCCAGGTCACCGCCACCCCCTGGTAACCGCCGAAGTACCACGACCACCAGCCCAGCATCATCATTCCGTGACCAATTAGGATGAAGACGTGGCTCCACATTTCGACCACGTCCGACTTGGACGCCAAGTAGCGCCGCCAGTGCATGATCTCATCCACCAAACTGTAGATGAACGATAGCGCCGTCAGGACCAGGGCAGGATTTTGCAGTCTGCTCGGGGGCGGATACGCGGCGCAAAGAAGCACGCAACTGCCAACCCCACAGAAGATGATGATGTAGTGGACCAGGGCCTCGCCACCGCGGAGGATCTCCTTGTAGACCGTGCGGTGGCCAATGGTGTCCACCGCGATGGCACAAGCGAAGATCGCGGCACCGATTGGCACGAAGTAGGCCTCCGCGGGAAATGCCGCCCCCGCGTGGCGCCCGATAACCAGGAACGTCGCGCTGGCCAGCGCCAGACTGGCGATCAGACCCACCCAGGCGAAATAGACCATCCAGTCGCTACGGGAAAACTGGCGGAAGCGGCGAAAGTACCGCGCCAACTCGCCGGCGAATTGCAGTTGCCACGACGCCTTGGATGTAGCCGGCACCGGGATTGTCCCCGCTTCGCCTCGTTCATGTCTCAACATCGTCAAACCTCACCAGTAAGTCAGGAACCTCGGTCCCGGAGGATCGCGTCGGCGCACGCCCCAGCAAGGCCAGGGCCGCAGCCGCGGCCAGGAGGAGCTTCCGCGGCAGGGAGACCACGGCGCGCGTGCGCAAGGAGTCGAAACGCCGCCGCGCAATGACCTTTCCGATTGCGCGATAGATGCGCGCCGCCGCGCCGATGGCCATGGCGTCTCGGGCGCCGAGGTCGCGCAGGCCCGCGAGTCCGACCATGTAGTACGCGTCTGCGCGCCGAAGCAGCGCCTCGACCGCACCCGCCACATGCCGACGGCTCGGATGGCGCTCATCGGTCGCGGCCAGCGCGCGGCCGAGGTCACCGGACGACAACAGCTCGCGCGGCAAGTACTGGCGCCCGCGACGGAAGTCCTCGGCCACGTCGCGTGCGATGTTGGTGAGCTGCATGGCCATGCCCAAGCGTGCCGCGGCCTTCAGGCAGCGGCCGTCGCGCACGCCGAGCACATGACACATCATCAGACCGACCACCCCCGCCACGCGGTACGCGTAAAGATCCAGGTCCGCCAAGGTAGCGTATCGGAAGCCGCGTGCGTCCATGTCGAACCCATGGAGCAGCGACGCGAAGTACTCCTTGGGAATGCGCCGCCGTTCGACCAACTCGCTCAGAGCCATGTCCAGCGGCAATTGCGCGCGGCCCGCCGACAGGGCATCCAGCTCCCTCGCCAGGTTGTGCAGCGCAGACTGTGCTCCGCCCACCCCCGCCTCGTCCACTCGGTCATCCGCCCGCCGGCACCATGCGTACAGGACAGCAGCGTCGTTGCGCGCCCGGCGACCCAGTAGTATCCCGGCGAGCGCAAAGCTCTTCGAGCCGGTGGCCAGAATCGCCCTTGCCTCGCGTCTCCCTTGCCGAATCACTGCATCCGCCGTCGATTGCCCTCGGCACTCCGGCAAGGATAGGGCGGCGGAGCGTGACATGGTCACGAAGCTCTCGCTTTCTCGGCATCAGCCAGCAGCGTGCGCGCCGTCGCCTTGGCCGAGTTGATGACGCCGGGAACGCCGGCCCCCGGATGCGTTCCCGCGCCGACCAGGTAAAGACCCGGAATCTTTTCGTCTCGGTTGTGCGGCCGGAAGTAGGCACTCTGCATCAGCCGGGGCGCCACCGAGAACGAAGCGCCTTGCCAGGTGCCAAGAGTGCTCTGAAAATCCAGCGGCGTGAACATGTGCCGTGTCACGATGTCCTTGCGCAGCCCTGGCAGGAGGCGTTCGAGATAGGCGAGGATCTTCTCGGCGTAGGTATCCTTCGAGGTTTTCCAGTCCACGGCGGCGCGCCCAAGGTGTGGAACCGGCGACAGCACGTAGAAGGTTTCGCCGCCGGGCGGGGCAAGGGATGGGTCCGTCACGGTCGGAGCGTGCAGGTAGAGGGAAAAGTCCTCCGGCAGCGCAGAGCCGGTGAAGATGTCGTCGAGCAACTCGCGATAGCGTGGTCCGAAGAGGATGGTGTGGTGGGCGAGTCCGGGAAACTTTCGGCGCGTGCCGAAGTACAAGACGAAGAGCGACATTGACCAGTCCATACGCTCCAGCTTCCGTAGTCGCGCCGCCGCGGCGGGATGTCCTCCGTAAATGCGGGAATAGGTCTGGTGCAAATCGGCGTTCGACACCACCCAGTCGAAGCGCTCGCGCGGCAAGCCCCGCGCGTGCACCCAGTGGTGCGGTCGCCCGTCCTCGTCGGATATGTCAATTCGCTCGACCGGGGAGGACAGGCGCAGCCGACCGCCCAACTCGCGGTGCAACTGGACCAACGCGCGCACCAAGGCACCTGTTCCCCCGCGCGGGAAAAAGACGCCCCAGTTGCGTTCCAGGTGATGGATGAGCGTGTAGATCGAGCTGGTGGTGAAGGGGTTACCGCCCACGAGCAATGAGTGGAACGAGAGCGCCTGGCGGACGTGTTCGTCCTTCACATAGCGGGCGACCGCGGCGTAGACAGAGCGGTCCGAACGCAGCCGCGCCATCTCGGGCACGACCTTTAGCATGTCGCGTAGCCGAAGGAACGGCTTGTCAGCCAGCGGCACGTAACCGGCGTCGAATACCCTCTTCGCATAGCTCTCGAAGCGGCGATACCCGTCCACGTCGCGCGGGGCTACGCGCGCGATCTCGCGTTCCATGAGGCCATTCATCACGTCGCAGTCGATGGTCGTGCCGTCTTCCCACGACAATCGGTACATCGGGTGCACCGGCAAGAGCTCGACGTAATCGCTCATGTGTCGACCCGCGAGAGTGAAGAGCTCTTCCAGACTAGACGGCGCGGCTATGATGGTCGGACCGCCGTCGAAGATATAGCCGTCCTGTTGGTAGACGTAGGCACAACCACCGGGCTTGTCGCGGGCTTCGTAGATCACGGTGCTCAAGCCGGCGGCCTGCAGGCGAATGGCCGCCGCCAAGCCACCGAAGCCGGCGCCAATGATTGCCACGCGCTTTCCGGCCGTCCGTCGGCCTTGCGTCGCTTCACGTCCGGTGGGAGTGGCGATCCCGAGATGGCCACCTAGGGGCAGCGTGGCTCGCAAGAGCGCGCTAGACATAGCTCTCCTCCAATGTCCGGATCTGGTCACGCAGGCGTCCGATCTCATCGCTCGCGGTGAAGAGGCCCGAGAGCTCGTCGAGCAAGCTGCGCAGTCGGCGCACTATGAAGTGCCGGCGGTGCGCTCCTGCCAAACGCAAGAGCGTGTCGGCCAGGGGAAGTGGGTTGGGGCGACCTCCAAGGCCGCTCACCGACAGCGGGCTCGCCGCACGTTCGAGGGCGCGGTACGCCGACGGGTCGAGCAACTCGGCCGCCCAGGCCCACGGCCAGGTCAGCCGGCCGTTGCGCAGGTCTTCGTGGCGCTTCGACGGCGGGCCCTTGCCGGTGAGATTGCCGAGATCGTCGAGTTGTTGCAGGGCGAGACCTAGCTCGCGACCGAAGCTCTCCATGGCAGCCATCTGTCGCTCGCTGCCGCCGGCGATCAGTACGCCCAGACCGCACGCCAGCGCGGTCAGTGCGCCGGTCTTGAGCAGTGAGGTTTCCGCCACCACCGTGGGCACCTCTGACTGGGGGACATCGCCCACCCGCAAGCTGAGGTCGAGAGCTTGCCCGCGATGGCAGTCGAGCATTGTCTGATTCGCCATGCGGTAGAGCTTCAGCTTGGCTTCGGCGGAGATGGGTAGCTCTTCAATTTGCCGGACGGCGAGGAAGTACATCCAGTTGCCCGCGTTCAGCGCCTTGGGCATGCCGTGCACGCGATGGACCGTCCTGCCGCCCCGGCGCAACTTCGAATCGTCCTCGATATCGTCGACGATTAGTGAGCCGGCATGCAGGATCTCGACCAGCGCGGGGGCCGCAGCGGGTGGGTTTTGGCCGGGCCGGACGAGGGCATACCCAGCCTCGACCAGGCGCGCGCGAATCGCCTTTCCGGGTCGCGAGAGGATGTCGTTCATGGGCGCGAGCAGCGCCTCCTCCCAACGACGGTGGTCCACCCCATCGCCCACCGCAGGGTGAGGGCTCGGGGCAAACAGAATCGGTAGTTGTTGATGGACCCAATCGAGGAGCGACAGCGATGGATCCAGGTTCATCTTGGGCTGGGTGAGAGTTTTCATGGGCTTCTCCAGGCAGGGGCAGGCGTGGGCTCCGCGGTTCGTCGGAAGCGAGAAAGTCGGGTTGGCGCGGCCGCGATCGCCAGGCGATCACCAAGTGAGGTGCGCCCGGCGTAGAAACGCGCCAGTACCGCGGACGGCAGTCGATAAACGGGTGCGAAGACCGCGTCGCGCAGCCGCTCCGGTGCCCATGCCCGGAAAGCGAGGCGGTTGAGCAGGCGAGCAAAGCGGTCGTCGGCCCGCCACGACGAGCGTAGCTGATCGAGTGCCTCGATGGCTTGGGCGGCAAGCTTGGACGGCTCGACCGTCGCCGCCACCTGCGCCAGCCGGTCCGCAACCCATGCTGCGCGCGGCAGGGAATATGCGGTGCCAGGGTGGAAAAAGCCGCCGCGGTAGCCGAGGGCGAGCGGCTCCACATTGACATCTTGACCCGCCCACGGCATCGGCAGAATGCCTACCTCTTCGCGAACGAGAGTATGTTGGTCCAGTCCAATGGCGTGCAAGTGTGCGTGCAGCCGATTGCGTACGGAGGCGATGTCGAGGTCGCTGGTACGCGAGAAGTAGGTGTCTTCGACCAGGAGCCGGGTCGGAGAGAATGGCAAAGTGTAGACGAAGCGGTATCCGTCGACTTGTGGCACGGTCGCGTCCATTAAGACCGGGAGAACGGGAACCTTGTGCCCGGCTTCCACGTCGATTTCCCAGCCGACGAACTTCTGGTAGCCCGCGCGGCGCTCGAATCGGGCAAGCTCACCGCCGCGGGCGTCGAGGACTAATCTCGCCCTCAGGGTTTGCCCGTCCGCGAGTATGACACGGTCGTCGGCAAGAGCGGTCGCGGTCCGTTGGGTTAGCAGTTGGCAACGGGGCCGCGACAGCGATTGCTCCGTGGCCCGCGCCAGGCTTTGTGAGCGCAGACACAGGTACTCGCCCTCGATCTCGCGCACGAAGCCAGGGAAGCGAACCTGATAGCCGGACCAGCGCGTGTCGACCAGGGGCGAGAACCATGAGAAGAGGGACGGGTTGACCGCAGGGATGGTCAAATCCGAGCGGTGGCAGCACCAGGTTTGACTGCCGCCCAGCCTGGACCGATGCTCTACCAAGGCAACCGACATGGACGGTGCGCGTGCCGCCAACGCAAGGACGCAAAGCCGACCGGCCAGCCCGCCACCGACCACCACCACGTCATAGTCCGCCGCGGCAGTTGCGCCGAGACTCGACTCCCGCTTGCTCATTGGGTCGCCTCCACCACGGCGTGAGCCAGCGCCGTCCACTCCCTCTCTTCCGGACCGAGCGGCCGCTCGGCTAGCGTGGCTAGGCAGCGGACCGCATAGGCGCGGGCCGTCGCCTTATCCCCGTGGGCAACCAGGAAGTCCGCCGCGAAAGCAAGATTGCCCGGATGCTCAGGGGCTAGGCCAACCGCCTTGGCGAGGAACTGGCTCGCCTTCTTGTTCGAGCCAATCGAAATGACCGCTGGTGCCTGGTGATACAAGCGACCCAGCACGCGAGCGGCGCCGGCGCCTTCGTAGCTGGGATCGACCTGGTCGAGACGGAGCAGCAACGCCTCCATCCGCGGAACCACAGGGAGCGCGGCCAGCTTGCCGCGCTCGAGTGCTTCCGCGCCCATGTTCACCGCCAGCCAGTAAAGACCCTCGGGATCGTCGGCCCTGGCCGCCAGACGAGCCTTGGCCAGTTCCATGCCCTGGGAGAAGTACCGTGCTCGCGCCGTCTTGTCGGTCGCGCCGCGCCCAGCCTCGTACGCTGCTCTGGCGCTCTCGGCCGCCGAGGGGGTCGATTGCCCAATCCCGATCGTCATCGCCGCCAGCCCCGCCAACCCAATCGTGAACCATGGCCTGTTCATGCTTTGTATGATGTTTGTTCATGGGAAAGGATTCCCGGGACGAGGAGCGGCGCTAAACATTGTCATGGCTTGGTAAACCGTGTTTGCACAAACATTATACATATCGCCATAATGCATCCATGTACCGCATCCACGTGGCGGCCGAGAAAGCAGGCGTCAGCCCGCAGCTTCTGCGGGCCTGGGAGCGTCGCTATGCTCTACTGGCGCCTGTTCGTACCGACTCTGGTTATCGGCTGTACTCCGACGAAGACGTGGCGATACTTCGCGGCGCCAAGGTCCTGGTCGATGAAGGCCGCAGCATTTCCGAAGTGGCTCAGCTTCCGCGTGAGCAGCTGCGCCGCGCGGCCGTCCGCCAGCCGACAGCGAAACGCGAGGTACCCACGGAATCCTGGCAACAAGCCGCCCTCGCAGCCATCACCACGTTCGACGGTCCTACCCTGGAACGACTGATCCTGAGCGCGAGCGGCATGGGCGCGCTGTCCAGCACGGAGATCTGCGACCGCGTGCTCATGCCGTTGCTCGTGGCAATCGGCGAGCGCTGGGAGCGCGGTGCTGCGAGCGTGGCGGCGGAGCATTTCGGCTCGGCGATCATCCGCCGTCATCTCCACGCCATGGTCGAAACCGAGTCGCGCCGAAGCGCCGGCGGACCGATAGTGACTTGTGCGTGTCCCGAAGGCGACTTGCACGAGGGTGGCTTGCTGGCGTTCGCGATCCATGCGGGAGCCTTGGGATGGTTCGCGGTCTACCTGGGCCCGAACCTGCCGATCGCCGATGCGCTGGGCAGCGCGGATGGCGCCAACGCCGCGGCGATCGCCCTGTCGATTAGCTCGCCCAGGTCCCCAGCCGACCGCCGCAAACTGGTCGAGCAATTGGCCAGCTGGAAGAACCGGCGCTCCGGGCGCCGGGTTTGGATCGGTGGGCGCGGCGCTGCTCCTCACGTCAAGGAGATCGAGCGCGCTGGGCTGGTCTTTCTGTCGGATGCGAGCGCCCTAGCCAGCCACACTGGCCCAATGGCGGCAGGCCGCAGCTGGTAGCAATGGATGCCGAGGATTTGCCTGCCGTTTTGGGGCCGGGCACCCAAGCCTAGCTGATCTCGGCCTGGCCGCGGTGGCGCGGCGGCGGGCTAGAAGGATGGCGCCAGCACGCCGTCCTCGTCCGTCGACCGGTGGCGCGGGGAGTTGCCTGGCTTGTGGCGCACGGTCGGCCCCGGCTTGGGGGAAGGCTTGGCGGCGGGTGCTGGCGGGTGGCCAGCCCCGCTCGGCGCCTCGGCCGGGGCAGCGGGAATCAGGGAGACTTCCAGTTGACCTGATTCTTCGGGGATGAAGGACTCTGACTTGTCGCGAAATGAGGGCTTCTTGAAGCGCAGAGCGATAGGCGTCGTGCTCGTGGCCAGCTGCAGGTCGAAGGGCGTGATGCCCAGTTCCTCGTTCGTGTCTTCGCGCAGGACGGTCGCGCCCGGCGGATCCGACTTGAGTGCCAGGTGAATCTTGCGCGGCTCGGGTACCGGGGAGGAGGGGGAGGATGGGGCCGCCGTCGAGGCGGGCAGCTGGTGGCTCTGGCGTCGGGTAAACGAATAGCCGGCGAAAGCCACGGCGGCTGCGAAGGCGACGAGGAGGACGGCCAGGCGCCGGGCGCCACGCACCTGGCTGACTGGCTGCGTTTTTCGCCCTTCGAGGAGCTCGCCCGTGCTGTGGCGAAAGGTTGACGGCATGGACGGCGATGTGGCGCCGAAGTCACCCGCGGTGCGCTGATGCATGGGCGCGCTGGCCGGGTCGGCATCGGTCAAGGGGAGGGCGACGCGGCTCGAGCCAGGGCCGGGCTCGCTCGCCACCGGCTGCAAGCCGGGAAGCTCGGAGGCATGCTCGGCATAGCGCTCGGGGTTGGCCATGGCTTTGGCCATCTCTTCCATGCTCTGGAAGCGCTGCTCACGCGGCTTGGCCAAAGCGCGCATCAAGATGGCTTCGATGGCGGGCGTGACCAGGGGATTGATCAAGCGCGCCGATGGGACCGGGGCAGTCATGTGCTTGACGATGATCTCGCCGTAGCCCTCGCCGCCAAAGGGTAGCATTGCGGTCAGCATTTCGAACAAGATCACGCCCAGCGAGTAGATGTCGGCGCGGTGATCGATGCTTTGCTTGCCCTCGCACTGTTCGGGCGCCATGTAGTAGGGAGTCCCCATCACCGACCCAGTTCGGGTCTTGTGGGTGGCCTTGCCTTCGCCCAAGGTCAGCTTGGCCAAGCCGAAATCCAGCACCTTTACGAAATCGGGCGTATGCCCTTTGTTGATGATGAAGATGTTCTCCGGCTTCAGATCGCGGTGGATGATGCCCCGCTGATGCGATGCGCCTAGGGCGTCGGCTACCTGCGCTGCGATCGCGAGCGCGCGCGCTGGCGCGAGAGGAGCGACGCGTTTCACCAGGTCGGAGAGGGCCTCGCCCTGCAGCAGCTCCATGACGAAATAGAATTCCCCGTCCGCGGTGGTCCCGAAGTCGTGGATATCCAGGATGTGCTCGTTGCCGATTTGGTTTACGGCTTTCGCCTCCGTCACAAAGCGCGATACCACCTCCGGGTTGCGCAGCAGCTCCGGGTGAATCGCCTTCATGGCAACCTTGCGGCCGATGACGGGGTGCTCGGCGAGATAGACTACGCCCATGCCTCCCTCGCCAAGTTTTGCCGTCAAGGTGTAGTTGCCGATCGTTTGCCCGACCGCGATCATTTGCTTGCTGCTCGACCAGCGTGAATTTTAGACAGAAATTCTTGGTTACCTTCGGTCAATTCAGGGACTCCGTCAAGCAAGAGCCAACCCCAGGCAACCCCGGGATGTCAGGGCAGCGTCAAAGGATTAGACGGCCCCGGGTGGAGGAATTAGCCAAAAATCAGCCAAAGATCACGGAGCGCCGCGTAGCCAGCAACTCGGCGATCATTCGATCCAGTTGACCGCGCACCGTTTCGGCCATCTCCATGGCCTCCTCTTGCGATCCACTGCCCGATGCCAGCGTTATCGGCTTGCCGATCTTGATGGTCCACTTGGTGGGCACGGGCAGCAGCCCAAGCGGTCCCAGCCAAGGGAAGGTCGGCGTGATGGGGATATAGGGCAGGCCAAGCGGTTGCGCGATGCGTGTGAGCTTGGCCAGCACAGGGTGGGTCTCTTCCGCGCCCACGATTGCAACCGGCACTATGGGGACAGCGGCGGTGCGCGCTAGGCGCACGAAGCCGCCCCGTCCGAAATGTGTCAGGCGATAGCGCTCGCGGTAGAGCTTGCCGACGCCCCGCAGCCCTTCAGGAAAGACTCCGACCAGCTCGCCGGCGCGGCAGAGCGCCAATGCGTTGTCCATCGAGGCGCGCACACCGCCCATGCGCGCGATCACCGGTCTCATCCAAGACGAACGCATGGCAAAATTTGCCACCAGCGGGCGCAACGACCGCCGAGCTGGGTGATGGGCATGGGTGGCATGCATGAGCATGGCGCCGTCATAGGGCAGACCGCCCGAATGGTTGGCAACCAGGAGCGCTGGTCCCGCGGCGGGTACATTTTCGATGCCGACAAGGCTCACCCGGAAATACCTGGCCCACATGAATTCGAGCAGGGGTGCCGTCTTGTCCAGGAATTCCGGGTCGTAGCCGAAGTTGGGCAGGCTAGCCGGGTCGGGCATCTTTTCCCTGATCGCCGCGGCCACGGCCAGAGCCCCTGCTTTTATATCTGGATCGAACATCGAGGAAGCGATAGCAGAAGCTCGGCGGGCAGCCGGGTCAACCCGCCCTGCTCAGGTGATCGCGCAGCTTTTCTCGCCAGATCTCCATGACATCGGTCAGCGTCTGGCCCGCGGGCAGGTTGCCGCCGCCCTGGGCCAGGCCCTCGCCGGCGTGGCCCTGGCGCTGGGCCTCCTGCTCGGCGCCGGCAACGGGTTCCTGGCGGTCCGCCTGCTCGGCCTCGGAGCCGCCTTCGCGGCCACCAGCCTGCTGCGGCTGCTCATCCTCACCATGCTCGCCATCGCCAGCGGCTTCGTGCTCGGCTGGGACCGGGCGATCCTG
>Ga0187889_10004035_pt1 | contig 12414 bp, 8 predicted proteins | sample June2016WEW_7_10_2_FD_132992 | JGI IMG/M metagenome (GOLD analysis project Ga0187889, IMG submission 132992) | Peatland microbial communities from SPRUCE experiment site at the Marcell Experimental Forest, Minnesota, USA - June2016WEW_7_100 | ecosystem: Environmental > Terrestrial > Soil >... | reverse complement strand
GCTTGCGAGTGCAACGGCACCGGACCGAGCGGCGCCGCGGTAACCGCATCCTGCGGCCAGTCGGCCTGCGGCTCCGACAACACCCTCTATTCCTGCAGCGCCTCCGGCTGGTCGGCGACCGGCTCCGCCTGCCCGTAGCCGGTGCGGACCTAGAGCCAACCACTTATGTTTTCTGAGAAGACATCCCCACTCCTTGCTTTGACCGCGTCGTCCCTGTCCGTGACAATGGCCGAGCCCGTGCAGTCTCCATTTGTCGTCGCAGGTACAGTCCAAACGACGTTCGGAGCGCCGGTTCAGACCTGATTCGAGAGCCTCCCGGCCCGGGCCGCTCATTGACAGAGGTCAGCGTTTTGCCCTGGCAGTCGCTATGCCGCCCGCCGCCCGCGCGGAATTTGATTCTTCCGCCACCGAGGCAGCGGCAGCAGCACGGGGAGACCGGGCGGCGTTGCGGCAACCGCGGTCTGGCAACAATCAGCGTCGGCTCGTATCATGTGATGCCCGCGGCGCGGTTATGGCGGCTATGCATGCAGCGTCTCAAGTTGGGCGGCAACCCGCACCGCTCGCCCGTAGCTGGTGCCGACCCGCGGGCAACTACTTCTGCTTTCTGAGCAAGCACCCCCGTTCGGGGCTTTGACAACGTCGTCGCTGGACGCAAGAGCGAGGCTACGCGTGATACCTTTGTTTTCTCTTCCCTGCAACCGTGCCAACGATCGCAAGGGCTCCCGCAAGAAGCCAGCAAGCGAATCTCGGGATCGGCACGGCCGCCACCACCGGAGGCGGAGCAGGCCCCGAAGTGAAAACTGGAAAGGTATCGGTAACGCTCGCACCTAGGCTGTCGGTGACGATGGCCGTGACGGTGAAGTCTCCATTTGTCGTAGCGGGGGCTGTCCAAACGACGTTCGAAGTGCCGGCGCTGTTAACCTGATTTGAGAGCGTCCCGTCCGGGGCCACCCATTGAAAGGTGAGTGGGCTGCCCTGGGGATCGCTGGCGTGAACCGTCAAATTCACGTTGCCGTCCGGATCTACAACGCTGACCGACTGGGCGCCCGTGGTGATGACCGGCGCCACGATGATCGTCGGCTGGCCCACGGGGAGAGTCGTCTGACCGGTGGTCGAGCCTCCGCGGCCATCGTTGACGGATACAACGAAGTCGCAGCTCGTATTGGTGGCACCGGCGGGTAGCGTGAAGGTGGTGACAGGGGCGGTTGTGCTCGAAAACCTTCCGCTCAGGCAGCTGCTCGCCCAAAGGTACGACAGAGTGTCGCCGTCATCGTCGCTCGCCGTGACGGTCAGCCCGATTGGAGCGCCGAACGTAATGGTGCTTGGGCTTGCGAGGACATTCGTCACCACTGGCCAATCATTCAAAGTGACCTCAACGTCGGCTTCGGCACCTCCTTCGTCAGGGTTGGCCGTGACGTGTACCACGACGGAGGCGGAGGTCGAGGCTCCTTGGTCGTCGGTGGCGGTGAGAACCAAGGTCTGGTCGCCTGCGGTGGGTGGCGCTGTCCAGGTGGTCGCGGCCGAAGAGAGTTGCGAGAAGCCGCCGGCCACCGGAGAGGACGACCAGGCCAAGGTGATGGTGTCATCTGGATCGGCGTCATGCACCGTAACCTCGACCGTGGTCGAGGCGCTGGGAGCCACGTAGGTCGACGACAGGACCAAGGAATCGATGATGGGAGCGGAATTCCCGAGGGTTGCCCGAACCACCGCTCGACGGGCAGCAATCACGACGTCTGGAACCTGGTCGGTCGTGATGGCGACACCGGAGGCGGAGCCGACCAGCGGAGGATCGGTCGACGCCTGGGATTTTCCAGCGACCTCAAACTGGTAGTCATTCCCTACGGGCAGCGGCCCGATGATCCCCCCCCAAGATTCGGCATTACCACGAGGGGAAAGCGGGTAGGACTTGGCCGTCGGCATGGCTGGACCGCTTACCGTTACAATCGCGCTGTCGAGATCGACCGCACCAACGGGCTGCACCGTAAGATTTGCGCTACCCGTTGGGTGTCGCGTGCTGCTACATGCCGGGAGAGCGAACAAGACTGCTAGGACTACCATCGGCAACCCGGCGGGGATCGTCATCTCGCGATTCGGACAGGGCATGGCGAAGCCTCCATGGGTTTGAGACTACGCCGAGTAACCTATGCTAGGACGGTCAGAGCTCGCGTCACGCCTGCGCTACGTTCCGGAGTACATTCGGTTACCGTGGATCCTTCTTCATCCATAGACCAAGGCCCACGTGGAGTCGTCAGTCTTCCCGGCCACGACATGTCAATGCCTCGCTAGTGGTGGGATTAGGTGGCGAGGCCGCTCTCAGAGTGGACGACGTCGCCAGCTGATCCTGGGCATGCAGCCCCGCAGCGCTCGGGAGGTCAGCTTGCCACATGCCGGGGCAAACAGATCTCGAAGGTCGCTCCCTGGCCGGGTTCGCTGGTGACGTTGATAAAGCCGTTGTTCTGCTTGACGATACCATACACGGTGGCCAGTCCCAGGCCGGTTCCCTTTCCCAAACCCTTGGTGGTGAAGAAAGGCTCGAATAGCCTCTCCCGCGTCGCCTGGTCCATGCCGTGCCCATCGTCGGAGACTGCGAGCCTTACGTACTCACCGGGGACGACCTCTGCGTGCGTGGCGCAGTAGGCGTTGTCAATGCTGCGGTTTGCCGTCTCGATGGTCAACGTGCCAACCTCGCCGCCCCCATCGCCGATGGCGTCTCGAGCATTGACACACAAGTTCACAAGTATCTGGTCGACTTGCGATGGGTCCAACCCTGACCGGGTACAACTCCACGTCTGGCAACCACACCAGATTGACGTTCTCACCGACAAGTCGCCGTAGCATCTGGAGCATGCTCGCCACGGTCTCGTTCAAGTCCAATACCTTGGGGGCGACGGCCTGCTTGCGGGCGAAGGCGAGCAGCTGCCGCGTGAAGGTTGGCTGAGCGTTCAGCTGCCTTGCGGATTTCCCCCAAACTGCCACGGAGCGCCGTCTCGGCCGGTCCCATGTTCTCCATGGCCATTTCGGCGTGCCCGATAAATCACGCCCAGCATGTTGTTGAAGTCGTGCGCTACACCGCCTGCCAGGCGACCCACTGATTCCATCTTCTGCGCTTGCTGGAGTTGGGCTTCGAGCTTGGCCTTCTCCGCCTCGGCCCGCTTCCTCTCGGTCATGTCGGCCAGCGAAACAAGAACCCTGGACAACGTTCCCTCGGATCCAGGACAAACGACGAAAGAGACGCTGACACTGCGAAGCTGAGTGGACCTCGGACGGTTTGTGAGGCGTCTTCTTCATCGCAGGCAGACCTCGACGTCAAGGACAGGCCAGCGCGGAAAGGCATTTCTGCGCGTCCGCGCTCTGAGATCTTGGCGGCTCGGCCTGGGTCAAGACGTCAAACCGCTCGACCTGAGCGAAACCAATGACCCGATGGACGATGGGAACTGCCCAAAGCGTGGGGCAGTCTGTGACTACGACTGTTCCTGAGCGCGCTGCGACAAACCCGTGGCGCTCCCAGGTTTCGACGGCGGCCTGGGCCGCTTGCTCCGTGAAGAACGTGATTCGCATGACCACACCAACCTGTCGAACCGCTGGGAAGAGCAAAGTATTCCCGCACTCTGGCGAATGGGAAAAGTTGCCCACTAGGCCACTTACCCTACCGGAGTGGGATTACGCTCTTTGAACTGTCGCTGGTGCCAGTAGGGGTAGATCGGAGTGGTGGCGCTGGCCGTGTCCAGGCAGGCTACCTGCGCCGCGCTGAGGCTCCAGCCGACCGCGCCTAGGTTGTCCAGAAGCTGCGTCTCGTCGCGCACCCCGATCACCAGGCTCGCCACCGTAGGCCGTTGCAGAAGCCAGTTCAAGGCCACCTGGGGAACCGTCTTGCCTGTCTCCGCGGCCACCGCATCGAGCGCATCGACCACGCGATAGAGGTATTCGTCATCGACCGGCGGGCCACCCTCTTCCGCAAGTCGGCTGTTGAGTCGGCTTGTCCCAGGGCGCGGCTGCCCGCGACGGATCTTACCGGTCAGGCGAGCCCAGCCGAGCGGGCTCCACACCAGCGTGCCGATGCCCTGGTCGAGCGCCAGCGGCATTAGCTCCCATTCGTATTCGCGCCCGACCAGCGAGTAGTAGGCTTGATGCGCGACGTATCGGCACCGGCGGTCGCGCCTCGCGATCATGAGGGACTTCATCAGGTGCCAGCCCGAGAAGTTCGAGCAGCCCACGTAGCGGACCTTGCCACTGCGTACCAGATGATCGAGCGCCTCCAGAGTCTCCTCCACCGGCGTGAGCGCATCGAAAGCGTGGATCTGGTAGATGTCGATGGTCTCGGTGCCAAGCCGGCGCAGACTAGCCTCACAGGCCCCGACCAGGTGGTGCCGCGAGGAGCCGATGTCGTTGGGACCCGAGCCGGCGCGCTGGCCGCCCTTGGTCGACAGGATCACCTGGTTGCGCCGCCCCTTGATCGCCTTTCCCAGGATCTCCTCAGCGAGGCCGTTCGAGTAGATGTCGGCCGAGTCGAACATGGTGAGCCCCGCTTCCAAGCAAAGGTCGACCAAGTGCGTAGCCCCGGCCACGTCGCTGGCACCCCACGCCTTGAAGAACTCGGTTCCGCCGCCGAATGTGCCCGTCCCCAGGCAGAGCACCGGAACTTCAAACCCTGATCTGCCGAGCCGTCTGTACTCCATGATGCCTCCCTGTCTACCCCGAAAGCCGGCCAAGCGCATTCAAGGGCCCGCTAGCCGGAGGCTCGACGTCTCGATCCCGTCCGCCCTCGGCAGCCTCAGGATTCCGATGCCACGGTGCAGCTATGGCGCCGAGATTCCGGGGATTCATGGCATTCACCCCGCGCCGGCACCGCGGCACGAAGCTTGCGTCCAAAGGGCCAACAGGTACCTTGGAGGATTAAATGTGCGATAGATCGACGGCTTTGGTCATCCTCCTTTCGGGATGTGTGATCATGGTGGCCTGTGTGAACGACTCGGGCCTTGGGGTCAGCGGTGCGGGAGGAAGCAATGCGAGCGGCGGTAGAACGCCCAGTGGCACCGGCGGCAGCGGCGGAAGCTCCACCAGTGCGGGAGGCACGGCCGGCGATGTTGGTGGCGCTACCAGCGGCTCGGGCGGAAAGGTTGGCGGCTCCGGTGGTGCGGCTGGCCGCTCCGGAAACGGCGGCGCGGTCAGCTCCGGCGGCGTGCTGGCAGCGGGTGGCGCAACCGGCGCCGGCGGAGTGACGGGGAGCGGCGGGCTTACGGGAACGGGGGGCATGGGCGGGACGGGTGGTGCCGCTGGCCGAGACGGTGGCCAGGGCCTCCCCGACGGTGAGCGCGGGAGCGATGGGGGTGAGACATGTAGTCAGCTGGTCAACGACTACGCAAACGCTCTGGCGGCGGCGAAGCAGTGCACGCCGGGCGGGGTGAACCAGTGCCAGCAACTCGTATCGGACACGCTCAGCTCGTGTCCTGGCTGCGACGTCTACGTCAACGGCAGCACGACCTTGACCAGGATTCGCACGCAATGGACCGACCAGGGCTGCGCGGTCCCAACCGCTTGCCCAGCCCTCGCCTGCGTCAATCCCGGACCCAGCACGTGCGCGCCGGCAACGCCTCCTCCAACCGACGGCGGGACGGCCGGCATGCCCGCATACGGCCTCTGTGCTTCGACAGCCCCGGCCACGAATTAGAAGTCGTCCCTTTGAGCTGCGGGACCTCATCGCCGTCGGGAAACCACGGGGGTATAATAGGCGTGGAACCCGGATTCCTCAGAGACGCACATTGCCGCATCGCCGTTAGGGGCAACCATGGAAAATGCAGGGCTGCTAGCAGGCAGGGCCAAGCGGGTTCGCATCTACGTGAACGAGGGCGACGCCCACCACCATCAATCGATCAACGCCGCGGTCTTGGCTCTTCTGCGCAAGGAGGGCGCCGCCGGAGCGACGGTCACGCGCGCAATCGAGGGCTTCGGAGCGTCCGGCCTCATCCACACGGTTCACTTCGTCGACATCGCTCAGCATTTGCCCATCCTGATCGAGTGGATAGACAGGGCCGAGGAGGTCGAGCGGCTGCTCCCGCGCATCAAGGAAATGGTGAAGCGCGGCCTCATCACCGTCGAAGACACCGAGGTGGTGCTGTGCTGCGCCCATCCCGTCCGCGACGTCGCGTCGTCGCTGCGGGCCGCGGACGTCATGTCCCGCGACGTCGCGTCGGTCGGCCAGGACGTAGCGCTTCGCGACGTGGTCCAGCTCATGTTGGGCAAGTCGTACCGTGCGCTGCCGGTGGTGGAGTCGAGCGTTCCGGTCGGTATCATCACCAACTCGGACTTGATCCGCCGCGGCGGCCTCACCATGCGGACGCAACTCCTGGAGGCTCTCGACACCCCGGAGCTGCACGCCGAGCTCGCGCGTCTCGCCCAGGGCGCCAAGACCGCGGGGGGCGTGATGACCGCGCCGCCGGTGACCGTCCCGGCCACCGCACCTCTCACCGGGGTTGCCGAAATCATGTCGTTCCGCCGCCTCAAGCGGCTTCCGGTGGTCGACGAGCACGGCGCGCTGGTGGGCATGATATCGAGGCTCGACGTGCTGCGCACGGCAGCCCGAACTTTCGCGGCAAAGGAAGGCGTGGCACACAAAATTGGCTTGGCGGTGGACGCGCCGGTCACGGACATCATGCGCACTGATATCCCGATGGTGTTCGCGGACGCACGGATACCCGAAATCGTCCAGGCGGTGACCTCGACCCGGCTAAACCGCTGCCTGGTGGTCGATCTCGACCGGCGTGTTCTCGGCAAGATCACCGACGCTGAAATCCTGGACCGAGTGACGCCCAGCTTGCGCCCGAGCGCTTTGCGTTCGCTCATCCACCGGCTGCCTTTCGTGCATCCCAAGCCCGAAGAGCTGGCGGTCGAGCAGCACGCCACAGCCCGCACCGCAACCGAGCTGATGGTGGAGACCTCCGTCGTGGCCGAGCAAGCCCCAATCCGCGAAGCCATCGCCGCTATGCTTGGTGGCGAGCACAAAATCGTCGCCGTCGTCGACGCCCAACAGCGGCTGGTCGGCGTCCTCGATCGCGCGGATCTGCTGCACGGCCTGGTCTCGCGCAACGGTAAGGACGAGTAGCCCGGCTTAGGGCCTGCTTACGGCCACCGCCCCAGGCCGGCCCCATCTGGGTATTTCTTGGGATACGCGAGATTGTGAACAACTCGCGTACGCTCAGCCGAGGCCGGCGCGCCCGTAAGTCATTGATTCTCTTGGCCTGTGGTGAGCGTTGCCGGGAGCGGGGAGTCGGCGGTCTGTACTCCAACTAGTTGCGCGACCGTGGCGAACCGTCCACGACCAATTGCCTAGCGTACCCCCGGACCCCAAAGGAGGTAGTTATGACCCACCGACCACGACCGCTGACCCGTTTTCTGCTCCCCCTCGCAACCCTTGCTGGCCTAGCAGTGCTCCCCGGCTGCAGCCACGACACCAGCTCCGGCAACGGCACCGGTGGTTCCGACCTGTCGACGCATCTGCAGAGCAGCGCCAACGTCGCCGCCATCACGGCGACCATCTCCGGCCCGGCCCTGCCCGCCCCCACGACCGTTGCCCTGTCCTCACGCAATGACAACGTCTGGGGTGCCCTCATCGGCTCGCTCCCGGTCGGGAGCAACTACGTCTTCACCGTCAGCGCCACCGATGCGTCGAACACCCCACTCTACGCTGGCTCGGCGACCGGAATCGCCATCATCGCCAACCAGGTGACCAGCGTGGTCATCATCGCCCAACAGGTGAGTGCGCCCCCGCCCTACCAAAGCGCGGTGCCCATCATCGATTCCCTCCTGGTCTCCTCCAACGCCATCACTCCCGGCGCGAGCGTGACCGCAAAGGTGACCGCCCACGATCTCAACCCCAGCAACACCATAAGCTTCGCCTGGTCCACCAATCCCGCCGCTGCTGGGTCCTTCTCGGCCCCCACGGCAGCGACCACGCAGTGGACCGCGCCTAGCAGCGAGGGCCCGGTCACCCTTATAGTGACGGTCACGGACAGCACCGGCGCGACGACCTCCGCCTCGGTGGTCGTGAGCGTGGCCAACGCCAACGCCACCGGGCAGGCTGCCGTCACCGTCGGCCTCAACACCTGGCCCGTCGTCACCGACATCCTGGCCGCGCCCAGCTACATCACGCTCGGGCAGCCGGTCGCCCTCAACGTGGTGGCCACCGATGCCGACAACAACCCCCTGACCTACGCCTGGACCAGCACCTGCGCTGCCGGTGTATTCAGCGCGGCCGGCGCCGCCTCGACCAGCTTCACCCTTCCCAGCTCCGATACCGACAAGAGCTGCACGTTCAACGTCGCCATCAGTGACGGCCAGGGCGGCTCGACCAGCGGCCAAACCGTTCTGCCGGTGGGGGCGCCCACCGCGCTCGGTGCTCCGTCGATCACCGCCAGCTTGCAGTCTGCCGCCGTGGTCGATGCCAATGGTATCGCCACCTTCTCGGTCACGGCCAGCGATCCCAACCAGAGCGCTCTCACCTTCGCCTGGCTGGCCTCGGGCGGCACCCTGTCGGCCCAGAGCAATACCGCGAGCACTTCGACCATCAACTGGACGGCACCGGCCACGGCCTCGGTCAGCCTCACAGTCTCGGTCGTGGTCACCGACGCCCTCGGCATCAGCACCCAGTTCAACTTCGCGGTGGGCACCGCTGCGATCACCACCGCCTGCACGCCTCCCGCTTCCACGGCCTGGAGCTTCGGCGTGATGTCCGATACCCAGTGGACGTGCACGAACAGCAGTGGCAGTTACGTCGATCCATCAGGTGCGAACCAGAACAGCACCTCTGCCGTGTCGATCGCCGATCAGATCACCCCGCAGTTCGTCGCAGCGGGCGTCAAGTTCGTCATCCAGGTAGGTGACCTTGCCGACGTCGGCGACGACGCCGACGAAACTGTGCGCGCCAACGCCGCCCAGACGCTCTACAACGCTGGCATCGGCTTCTTTCCGATGCGCGGCAACCACGAGTACACCGCCTCGCCGACCGGCAGCAACAGCTACGCCCTCCCGATCTTCAAGACGCTCTACCCGCAGACGCAAGGTCAGGGCAATAACCTCTTCGGCGCCACCAACTTCACCAGCCCGAGCTCTGTCGTTGGTTCTTCGATCAGCGAGCTCGATGGCATGAGCTACTCCTTCGACTACAACAACGTCCGCTTCGTCATCATCGATCCGTGGGTGACTCCGCTCATGGACATCTCCGCCGCGGGCTACAGCTACGGCTACTCCATCGCGCAGCAAGAGCCGTGGATCGACAGCCGACTCGATAAGAGCACGCGCGGCACCGACCATGCCTTCGTGCTAGCCCATCAGCCCCTCATGGCGGAAGATCATCAGGACACCATGTTCCAGGGCTACACCAACGCCAACCCGGCCTGGCAAAACGCCTTCTACACCAGCCTGCAGAGCAACGGAGTCAAGTACTTCCTCGCCGGTCACGACCACATGAACCAGCACTCGATCGTGGCCAGCCCCGACGGAACCGCGAGCGTGCACGAGCTCATCGGCGCTTCCGACTCGAGCAAGTTCTACACCCCGGAGCCGCTCAACGACGCGAACTGGTTCGGACAGAAGACCCGCGAGACATCGATCGCCCAGGAGCTCTACACGGTCGGTTACTACATCTTCACCGTGGATGGCCCGAACGTGACGGTGGACTACTACTCCGACACGCACGGCAACTGGCAGTCGAGCGGCAGCTACCCGATGGGGGCCAATAATGCCACCTATCCTCTCTGGGTGACCCCGGTCTTCACCTTCGCCAAGCATCAGACCTGGGGCTACAGCCTGAACGGCTCCGAGTTCCTGGTGGCCCAAGGCGCGTCCTACCCCACCACGCCCTTCACCTTCCAGGGCACCACGGCGCAGTTCCTGGCCGGCAAGAACAGCAGCACCGCCCAGGACTACAACGGCCGCGCCCTGCCCCATGCCGTGGACATCGGTTGGGATGCCGGCAACTGCTCCACTTACGGCTCCGTCCTTAACCTGTGGGGCACCTCCGACATCGCTGCTACCAAGGGCGACACTATCGTCCTGTCGATGTCGTTCAATGGCAGCCAGGTCAGTGACGCCACCTTGGTCAGCGGCGGCTTCGGCTTGGCCACGCAGGGTAGCGCCGGGACATGGACCAATGCCGTCGCGCAGAACGTGGGCGGCGCGCCGGCCTTCGTGATCGGCGCATGGAACGCCAGCTACGGCCTCGGCACCTTCGGTGTCGACCCCGCCACCGACACCGCGTGGGCCGTGGTCAACCACGCCGGCCACTTCGCCATCGCGCAATTCTAGCCGCGCCAGCAGGTCACGACTAGCTTAACGGCCCGACAACGCGGCCCTGGCGCCTTAACTGGCCCAGGGCCGCAGCCTTGTGTGGCCCTACCAGTCGGCGAGCTGTCCTTTCATTCGCCCCTCATCGTATCCGACCAGCAAGCGACCGAGCACATCGAGCGTGGGCACCCGATCTGCCGCGACACGCAGGAGCGCGGCTTTCTCCCGCAACTCGCGCGCGGCGGCAGGGTCCTTTTCGATATCCTTGCCCAGGAAGGGAATGCGATTGTCCACCAGGTACTGGCGAGCGGCAAAGCAGGCCTGGCACCAGCGCGTGCCGTAGAGGATCGCGACGGGCGGACCGTCCAGAGGCTCGGGGCTATCCAGCTCGCCGGCCAGGGGCGCACCGTGCGGCTGCGCGAGCAGACAGGAATCGCCAGGCGGCAGCAGTGCCAGCGCGCCGGTTTCGAATTCCGCGTGGGACATCACCCGCGGCTGGGTCTTGCCTTTGGCCAGAAGCTCGCCCAGGTCGACGACCTCGACCTCGGTATCGTTCTTGCGCCGTGGCCCGCGGTTGTCCTGGCCCATTATGCGCACCAGACGTCGTGCCACCTCCGGCACTTTGTCTGCCTGGTCGGTGGTGGCGAATATGCCCTCCGGTTCGACGTAGGTGAAGAGCAAGGCAGAATCCTTGCTCACCTCGGCCGGAGCGGCTCCGGATTGCGCGGAAGTGGAAGGAGCTCTCTTGCAGGCGCCGACCAGCACCAGGAAGGCAAGAGCCGTGGGGCCGCCAAGGCCTATGCGAGGGAGAGACATGGTCCCTTCACAAACCATAATGTCTGGGCCCAATTGTGATAACGGTGCAACATTCGCGCGGACGAATCGTGAACGCCGCGAAGGCCGCCGCCGCGTTGCGCTGGGGCAGTCGATGCCGCATGGCAGAGCTAGAGAGTTAGGCAGATGCGGCCTGACGGCCGCGCTGGCCATTCTCGCTGACGCTGCACGCTTGGCGGCGTGATACCATCCGCGGGTGCGGACCAGACACCATGCCATGCAGCTTGGGCCACAGCTGCTCGCCCTTGCCGCGGTGCTGGCGCTCGGCTGCGACGACGGAACATCGCCCTACCGCTCGGATGCCGGCGGCTCGGCGGCCGCTGGCGGCTCATCAGCCGTGGCTGCTGGCAGTGTCGGGGGCGGGTCGGGCGGCGGTGAAACCGCCCATACCAATAGCTTCGGGCTGGGCGGCAATGGCGGGTCGAGCGGTATGGCGGTCGGAGGCTCCTCCGGCTCCGGCGCCTCGGGACACGGCGACGCCACCGGCGCGAGCGGTGGCGCGGGCGCCAGCGACAGTAGCGAGGGAACGACTGCCTCCAGCTGCGGCACGCCAACACCCGCCCAGGCCCCGTCCAGTAACTCCGCCGCAGGCGGCGCCGCGGGCACGGGCGGCACCAGCAACGCCGGCGCCACGGGTGGCACCGGCGGCGGCTCGGCCGGCACCGTCACCCCGCTGCGAGCCATCGACGGGTTCGTGACTCGCAGGGGGACCGCGCTATCCTTGTGCGGCCAGCCCTTCCAAGTGCTGGGCGCCAATCTGTACTATCTGCAGTCGTATTCCGTCTACGAAGCGGGAAACCTGCGTACCGTCGCCGATGGCCTCGACGACGCGGTCAGGATGTCGCTGCCGGTGGTGCGGACTTGGGCATTCAATGACAGCACGGACACCAGCGATACCGCTGTCATTCGTCCTTCGCCGGGCACCTATCTCGAGCCAGGCCTGGTGGGACTCGACACCGTGGTAGCCGAGGCCAAGAAGCGCGGCATTCGCTTGATCATGACCCTGACCAACTACTGGGACGCCTACGGCGGCTTCCCTCGCTATGCCACTTGGGCGGGCGCCGCGGGCGCCGACGATTTCTACACCAACACGACCATGCAGGGTTACCTCAAGGACTACGCCACCACGCTGGCCAAGCGAGTGAACACGCTCACCGGCGTGGCCTACCAGGACGAGCCGACCATCCTGGCCTGGGAGATCGCCAACGAAATGCGCTGCCCGTCGTGTGCCGATACCAGCGCCCCGCTAGCGGCCATCGACAGTCTGTCGCAGTTCCTCAAGACCCTCTTCCCCAATCAGTT
>Ga0187889_10004033_pt1 | contig 12415 bp, 14 predicted proteins | sample June2016WEW_7_10_2_FD_132992 | JGI IMG/M metagenome (GOLD analysis project Ga0187889, IMG submission 132992) | Peatland microbial communities from SPRUCE experiment site at the Marcell Experimental Forest, Minnesota, USA - June2016WEW_7_100 | ecosystem: Environmental > Terrestrial > Soil >... | reverse complement strand
CTTCGCGTCAAAACCGGTCTTGTCCTGGCTGCCCAAGTGCCCGGAATGTGCGCCCACGTTACGCCGGAATGCGCGCCCACGTTAAATCGGAATCCCTGCCCAGATGCCTCCGGAATATGCAGTGACGATGACGGCGTCGTGACCGGGAATGATCTGCTCGATCTGCGCGGGATCGTGGAAGCTGCCTCCCACCTTGCGAAGCTTCGGGCTCTCCATCTCGAGCCTGCCTGGGCTCCGAGCGAACGCGGTTACCTCGTGCCCGCGCGCGAGCGCCTGGTCCACGACCCGAGCGCCAGTACCCTGCGAGGCCCCGACCACCAGAATGCGCATGCCAGAAATGATAGCGCGGTAGTGCCCGCGTTCACGGGGCGATGCAGCATGCATATAACTTTGCTCCCCCGCTGGGGATGGCGATGGTGTGCAAGGTCAGGACGAGGCTTCACCGCCCGCGGACCTGCGCCAAGCCGCCCTTGCGTTTGCCAGGCAATCAGACCAAACTGGTCATATGAAGGTGGTCAGTCTGTCTGAAGCCAAGGCAAACCTGTCGCGGCATATTGATCGGGTGCGGCATGGAGAATCCGTGCGGATTCAGGTTCGAGGCGTTCCGGTAGCCGAGTTGGTCCCGGCGGGTGGCGGTGCACCGGGTGATGGCGACGCTGGCGGGTTGCATGAGCTGGAGCGTGCTGGTCTCGTCCGGCGGGGCCGAGGGCCGTTTCCGGACACCATTCTCCAGCCGGGTCCGGCGGTTCGTGGCAAGGGCGTGATGGCAGCGTTGCTCGACGATCGAAAGGATGGTCGTTGAATGCGTTTCTGGGACTCCTCGGCCATCGTCCCTTTGATCGTCGAGGAGGCATGCAGCTCCGCGTGCCGGAGTCTACTGCGCACGGACCGCGCACTAGCGGTCTGGACGCTGTCGCGGGTCGAGGTGCTCTCTGCGCTGTGGCGCGAAGTTCGGGCCGGCGCCATGGAACGGACGGCGGCGACGCAGGCCGGAAGACGTTTGGACGCCCTGTCCGCCGCGTGGACGGAAGTCGATGGGATTGTCCCTGTGCGTGACCGTGCCGAGCGACTGGTGGCCGTGCACCCATTGCGTGCGGCGGATGCCCTGCAACTGGCGGCCGCCTTGGTGCTATCCAGGGAGCGACCGCGCTGGCCTTTCGTTACCGGTGACCGGCAGCTAGCGGGCGTGGCGGAGCTAGAGGGGTTCGACGTGATTGTGCCCGAAGGGTAGGTCAGGGCAGGCGGAGGGTGGCCCAGCCGTGACTGGGAACACTGAATTGGTAGAGGGTCTGGGAGAGCGCGCTGCCCACGCCCACGGTGGTCGTCTGTGACGAACCGCCCATGTTGTAGAGCTGGACGATAACGCTGCCATCGGGATTCTTGAAGGCCAGGGCGTTGAGGGTGTTGAAGGCGGTGTTGCTCAGGCCCTTGTAGGCCGTGCTGTTGCCCGTGACCCCGATGCGCGTTGCACCCACGGCAATGTAGTACGAGTAGTGTCGGAACGCGTAGTAGGCGGCGGTCACGACGAGCTTCTTCGCCGAGCGGTCGACCACCAGGAGCGCGTCCTGGGGCCAGCCGTCCAAGCTCTTCCCAATGGTGTCGAGCACCATGTTCCAAGCGTTGTAGGAATTGACCCCGGAGACGATCCAGTCCCGGATGAGCTGCCAGCTCTCCTCGCCGTAGGCATGGTCATTCGGGGGTTGGTTGGGATTGTACTGACTCTGCTGCCAGTACGGCGTGGCGAAGTTGTAGTTGCCACACTCGTGCTCGGTCTGCATGACGGTCGCGGTTTGGGCCAAGGTGGCCACCGCCGGTTGCAAATTCCACTGCACGCCGAAACCCTTGACGTACTTCATGGCGTCGGCGTCGCTCGCGGTCGCCTTGGCGATGTTGGTGTCGTCGGGATCCTTCGACATGGTACCGCACCAGATCTGCGCGGTCAGGTTGCGCTGGGCGAAGGTCGGCCCGAGATATGTCTTCATGAAGGTGATGAGCTCAGCTTGGGTCCAATGGACCCTCGCGTACCCGGGCTCGTTCTGGGGGTGGACCGCTTCGATGGTGATGCCCTGCTTGGCGTATTCCTCCACGAACCTGGCCATGTAGAGGGCATGGGCACCGAGCGTCTGCGCGTCGCTTTTCATATTCGAGTTGCTGTCCATCATCCACGAGGGCACGACCCACGGGCTGGTCCACAGGTGAAGATCGGGTTTGACCTGGAGCGCCGCCTTGATGTACGGGATTAGCATCTGCTGGTCGCGAGAGATGGAGAAGTTGTTCATCGCGTAGTCGGCCGCCCCGTCGTCGAGGGTGTACCAGCTCATGGCGTAGTCGCTGGCCCCCATCGGGACTCGTCCGTAAACGAAGCCGGCGCCGCTCTGGGGATCGAAAAGCAGGCTCATCGCGTTGGCCACGTCATCCGAGGTGAGCACGGAGAGGGCATCCCATCCCATCTCGTTGAAAGCGCCGCCGAAGCCAGCCCAGCTTTGGTAGGTGGTGCTCTTGTCGACGTTGAGGTCGGCGGTTCCACTGGTCACGACGGTCACTTGTCCAGCGGTCCAATAGGCGTTTGGACCGGACGTCATCAGCTCTGGGGCTGGCGTGCTCGCCGATCCACCCGTTGTCCCGCCTTGGCCTCCAGCGCCAGTGCTCACGGCCCCGGTGGCCACTCCACCCGCGCTAGCCCCGCCCTCCCCCGCACCAGGCGATCCGGCAGCGGCGCCGCCCGCCTGGCTGCCTGGGCCAGCACCACCCGATGGGCTGCTGCCCCCGGCGCCAGCGGAGCCGCCAACGTTCCCGCCGGGGGGTGTCCCCCCACCGGCGCTGCCGCCGGAGTTGCTCGCGTTGCCGCCGGCCGAGTTGCTGCCGGCCGAGTTGCCGCTATTCCCGCCGCCCCCGGTCACACTACCGCCGGAGCCGGAGTCGTCCGCTGCGCCTTCGCCCAGGGCGGAGAGGACGCAGCTGGTGTAGGCGGAGCAGTCTGTCAGGCTCAGGCAGGTGTTGAGGTCGTTCCGGCCAGATTGTCCCGTCTTGCCCAGGCTCACGTTGACCTCGTTCGTGCACGCGGAGACGGTTACGCCCTGAAGGGAGTTGCATGTGCTGAGCTGGTTGCAGACGTTCCCTGCCAGATTGTTGCCTCCGCCCTTGCAAGCCACGGTGCCTACGGCAACCAGTCCCACAATCATGGCGCTCCACGGAATCCTCGGCATGGTGTGCTTCTCCTGTCAGGTATTCGCGCTGGGCACGAAGCGGGCACGAACACGGATCAACGGCGATTGTCGGATGCGCGACCTCTCATAGCACGGGCTTGGTCCTCCGACCAAGTGGCTCCACCGTGGGAATCATGGCAACCATGGGAAGGTAAAGGTGGGTGATGGGGCGGGTGCCGGGCGGGCGGCGCTCGCCGAGCGGGCGCACCGTCCGTTCGAAGCATCGTGCCAACGGAGGGTCGCCTGGCCAGTTGGGGATGGGAGGTGGGAAAACCTACCGGGGCTTGCGGTTTGGGCTACTCTTGCTCGGAGAGCACGCATTCGAAAGTCGCGGAGGTCCATCGTGATTCGCAGCTCGCAAGCTTCATTCCTTCTCATGGTGGTCATGGTGGTTGCGCTGGCTCCTGCCTGTTCGTCGAGCTCGTCGCCGGGGCAGGGCGGGGCAAGGGGCGGGGGTGGGGGTGGCGGAGCAGGCAATGTGGGCGGCAGCACGGGGGGCACCTCGGGCAACGGTGGCCTATCGGGGTGGGGCGGCGTTTCGGCGAGCGGTGGCAACTCGGCGGCCGGGGGACACTCGAGTGGTGGCAGCTCGGCCACGAGCGGGAACCCTGCCGGAGGGGGCGCTGTGCCAAGTGGCGGTTCCGGGGCTGGCGGCGCGGGCGGCTATTCGTCCGGCGCCGCTGGCACCGGCGCGGGCGGCAGTAGCGGCGCGCTTGCGGCTTCGGGCGGACGGCCGGGCGCCTACTCGGGCACCCTCGGTCCCACCGGCGGCGGCACGAGCACCGGCGCGGCCGGAGGATCGACAGGCGGCAGTGGGGGCCAACCTGCCAGCGGGGGCCAACCTGCAACCGGTGGGGCCCCCTTGACCGGAAGCAGCGACGGCGGCCTGGGATACAACCCGTGCTCGGCCACTCCATGCGTGATCCTCCCGCTGGGCGACTCGATCACCCACGGCTATGCCTCGAGCGACGACGCCGGATACCGCTCGGCGCTCTTCAAACTGGTCGTGGCGGCCAACCAGAGCGTGACTTTCATTGGTTCGCTGATGAATGGGCCGAGCACCGTGGCGGGCGAGCCTTTTCCGGACCACCACGAGGGGCACGATGGCTTCACCGTCAGCGAGATCACTAGTTGGGTTCCGCCCGCGAAGGACTTCACCGCGACACCCAATATCGTCCTTCTGCACATCGGAACCAACGATGTGACCGCAAACGCCGATCCGACGACTACGGCCAATCAGCTCGACACCTTGGTGAGCAACCTCGTGGCGGCCGCGCCCGACGCGCTCATCGTGGTGGCGAAGATCATACCGCTCTTTTACGCCAGCACTACCTACGACGACTACGCGGCCAAAATCCCGGGCATCGTGAGCGCTCACGCAGCCAACCACGAGCACGTCGTCATGGCCGACATGAGCGGCATGCCTGCGACCGATTTCGGCAACGGCGTACACCCCAGCGACCAGGGCTACGCGTACATGGCGAGCGTCTGGTACGCGGTCATCAAGGACTATCTACCCAACTGAGCCGGTTCGGGCTGACCAACCATCGCCCCGCAGGCGAGTGCGCCGAACACGAGTGTCGACACTGGAGCCGTGTTCGCGGCCTACGCACAGGTCGGCGTCACTTTCACCCGCGACTTGCGCACCAAGCTCTACGCTGAATTGCGCTTCACGCAATACCTCCTCGGCCTCAGTGAATCGTCGTACATCGTGTCATCCTCCTCGTCGTCGTCGACGACGGCGGGAACGACGCAAAACCATCGGAGCAAGATCTGGGTCAGCGCCCAGCTATCCCTGACGAGGATGAACACCCGCCGACCAGCACGAGGGGCGGGAAGGCAGCGCGAGCGAGCGAGCTGCGGTGTGGGGGGGTATGCCCTTACCGCGGCCTGCCCGGTCCACCGCTGGTCGCCCATCACTCGACTATCTTCCCCGTGCGCCTTACCCGCCAGCCGCTTTCCCCACTCTCGGATAGCCAGACCTGAGTGGCGACGCCGGTCACGTCGACGAGGGGCAGGGTGCCGAAGCGGCGCGAGTCCCGCGATTCGTCGCGGTTGTCGCCCAGCACGAATACCTGTCCGTTGGGAACGACGGTGGTAAGTGGCTCGGCCACGCCTTGACGCCAGAGCGCTACGTAGCTGCGGCCGTCGAGCGTCTCGCGGAACGCGCGATGGTCGGTGAGCTGCCGGTCGAGCTCGGGGCTGCCGAGTGCGTGGAGCTCGGCGCCCACGATGCTCGTCCCATTCACCTTCACCTGCCTGCCGTCGATCTCGACGCGGTCACCGGGCAGACCGACCACGCGTTTGACGTATAGGCTAGTCCGATCATTGGGGTAGACGAACACGGCGATGTCGCCCCGACGCAGACGTGGTCCACCGCGGTGCCCGACGCGCTTGTCGGCGAAAAAGCGATCGCCGGGGAGAAGGGCGGGGATCATACTCGCGCTCGGCACCTTGAACGTTTCGACCAGATGGTCGCGGGTCAGACCGGCAAGGGGGCTAAGAACCAGCAGGTGACCCAGGACGAAGCAGGCGAGATAAACGTGGGCGCGGTTCCATGGCCCGGGTGGGGACGTGCTGGGCAAACGTGTCAGCCGATAGGCCGACTTGATCGACGCCACATAGCAGGCAAACGCCGTGGTCACGCCTGCGAGCATGAGCAGAGACATGAGCGCCCGCGGGCCGTGCAAAGCTAGCCACGCCGCTGCCGGCACGGGCAGCGCCACCGAGAGCAGCCAACCTGTCCCCCGTGCCGGGTCCCCGGCGTAGACGTGGCCTAGCCCGGGCAAGAGTAATCCGGCGAACAAGGCCAACAGGGGCCGTCGGGGTTGCCGGGCGGCCGGGGTCATGGTGCTCCTCCCAGGCTAGCACTTGGGATCACGCTGGAGAAGACGAAGCGTAGCAGGTTGGCCAGGGCCACCGCCGCACCGAGGTGGGCCAGGGCCACTTGAACCCAGCGGCGCTCTAGCACGCTCGCCCCCCACGAGGACGAATCCTTGGGCAAAGCCGCCATGACCATGTCGGCAAAGCCATCGGGAACCGCGGCGCCGCCGAGCTCGTCCCCGACCAGCGCGTCGAGGGCCAGGTACTCGGCGACGGCCTCGGCACAGCGTTGACAAACGAGCACGTGCGCCTGACTGGCCTCGTCGAGGGCATGCCCGACGGCGATGCGCTCTTCGATAGCATTGCATACAATCGCGACATTCATCTCATTCCTCCATGCCTGCTAGCCTGATTCGCAATAGTCCCTTGCCGCGATGGATGCGCGACTTGATCGCTCCTATGGAGCAGTTCTCGATGGCCGCGATCTCTGCGAGCGTATGTTCCTTCATGTAGGCCAGCACCACGGCGCTGCGCAGGGCCAGCGGCAGTCCTTGCAGGGCGCGACGCACGCGATGCGATCGCTGGGCGCTCTCTAGCTGCTCGCCGGCCGAGGGTTCCTCCGTCGCCGCGTCCCCGATCGTGACGTGCACGACCCGGGCGCGGCTACGCCTGGTTTCGTTGATGGCCAGCCGCTTGGCTATGGTCAAAAGCCAGGTGGAAAATGCCGATTTTGCGCTGTCGAACACGGACAGACTACGGTACGCGCGCAGGAAGGTCTCTTGCGCCAGCTCTTCCGCGATCGCTTGCTCGATGCCAAAGCCGCCAAGGAACTTGAACAGCGGGCGCTGATAGCGAAGGATCAGCAGCCGGAAGGCGCTGCGGTTGCCGCCGAGCACCTGGCGTATGAGAAAGCCGTCGTCCATGGCAAGTCGTTCGGGGAGTTCTACCGGCGGCCGGGGCAAAAGTTTCGAGTGGACGTGGCAAATTGGCAACTGCCGCCTGGCGGCAGGCCTGGGCGGATCTGCGGCTATTGACCGTGGCCGGCAGCGACGATGTCCTCCTGGGAGGCATGGTCAGCCGAGTCAGGTGGAGCGCCCGGGGGTACGGCCCCTTCGCACCAGCTCGCTCCACTCGCGCACCACCACAGCCTAGGAGGATGCGATGTGCGCTCCCGCTCCTAACAATGGGCATGGGCAGCCTTCTGGGCTGCGGACGGAGGCGATCCAACCTTCGGCGGCCCAGGACCCCAGGGCGGCGAATGCGCTCGCGGCCGGGTCGGGCCGGCGCGCGAAGGAGAGGCACACCTCGGCGAGCGGTCTGTCCGCGGCCGCCGATGCCAGGGCGGAGGCTTCATCAGCGTCGACGACGGTGTGATAGACGTCGTAGCCGGTACGCCAGACGACTACGCCTTGCTGGCCGGGGGTCGGCGCATGGGGAAGCTGGCCCTGCTCGAGCTGCCGCCAGAGGGTGACGACATCATGATCAAGCCGCAAGACTCTGAGCGCTGGGATGAGCGACAGTCGTGCCGCGGGCAAATCGTCGCCCACGGCTGAGAAGGCAGTCGATGTCACGGGCGCGGCGGGGGCGGCGAAGAAAACCTCGGCTCGCGCCCATTCCAGCGCCGCTAGAGCGGGAAGATCGGGGCGAGCCAGGTTGGGCCGCGCGCGCAGAAATGGCGCCAGCCGGCGACCGAGCCGCCCGAGATCGGGGTCGTCCGAGGGGTCGGCCGCCACGTAATCTCGACAGAGCGCCAAGAATGCCCGGTCGCCGAGCAAGGCGGCCAGCTTGGGGAAATCCTCGCGTAGCCCGTCCACGAGCCGCCACAGGTACATGTCGGCGTAGATCCCTACTCGTTCGGCGGCGTCGAGGTCGGGCGAGCCGAGGAAGCAGCCCGCCACGGCGCTGGGGTCGACATCGGGGCCGCGGGTGACCAGGCGGTAGAACAGTTCCTGGGTCTCGGCCAGCGTCACGCGTTCACCGCCTTTGGTATGGCCATCTCGTGCTCGATGGCGGCGGCCGTGCGACTCTGGACCACTAGCTGGTCGAGCTCGGGAACGTTGTCGTCCCATTCGACCAGGGTCGGGATGGGGCCGAAACGGCGCAAGGCCTCGCGGTAGAGATCCCATACCGCGTCGGGAACCGCGGCGTCGTGGCTGTCGAGGAGGTAGCGGCCCTTGTCGCAGTGCCCGGCCAGGTGAAGCTGGCCAATGCGGCCGCCAGGGATGCCGTCGAGATAGGCAATGGGGTCAAAGCCGTGATTGCGCGCGCTCACATAGACGTTGTTGATGTCGAGCAGGATTCCGCAGTCGGCCTGACCCGCGACCTCGGACAGGAATTCCCACTCGGTCATGGTCGAGTCCTGGAATGCCACGTAGCTGGAGATGTTCTCGAGGAGAATCTGGCGCCGCAAGGTGTCCTGCACGACCCGCACGCGCCCGACGACGTGCGCGAGCGACTCCTCCGTGTAAGGGAGTGGCAGTAGATCGTGGACGTAGCGCCCGCCATGGCTGCCCCAGCATAGGTGGTCGGAGACCAGTGCGGGCTCGATGCGCGCGGCCAGGGTCGCCAGCCGTTGCAGATAGCTCGGCGCCAGGGCGTCCACCGAGCCTATGGACAAGGAAACCCCGTGCAGTGCGACGGGGACCTCGCTTCGGACCTTCTCCAGGACCGCGAGGGGCCGGCCGCCGGGGGCCATGAAGTTCTCGCTGATGGCCTCGACCCAGTCTACCGGTGGCCTCTCGTCGAGCATGCGGCCGTAGTGGCGTGGGCGAAGCCCGACGCCGTGGCCGATGGGGATGCGGGAAAAGCCCATGACTATTGGTGGCGGAGCGGCGCTCCCGACCGTGACGCCGAGAGCGCCGCCGCGCCTCCTGGGTTACGGGGTCGTGACGGTTCCGCCCTTGTTAGTGCATTGCTTGGCAGTCTTGGTTTCGACCCAACCCTTGCCCTTGCACGAGTTGTGTGACTTGCACGAGTTGTCCGCACCCGCACACGAGCCCTTGCCCTTGCACTCGTTGATACCGGCGCATTTGACGACCTTGGCGCCGTCTTTGGCCTTGCTGTCACCGGCTAGACTGGGGCTGGCGGCGAAGAGATTGGCGACGGTGGCGGCGATCAGAGCGCCTTTGAGGGATGGCTTGAACATGGATCACTCCTGTTGGTTGGTTTGGCTGATGGTGGCTATGGTTCGGTTGCAAGTTGCTAGGGAGAAGTCGGGCTCTTCGCTTTGGCGAAGAGCGTGATCTCGATGGACCCGTCATCGGCGACCACTTTGGCCAGCGACTGCACGCGCGCCAGCCAGCCTTCGGTGTACTTGGGCCCGATGTGGTACTTGTCGCGGTCGAAGTGATCTACGGTGGCGCGCACGCGGATGGTGCGGACGGCGCCGTAGCTACCCGCCGGCAAGAGTACGGCGTGGCCGTGGACGTGCTCCTTGCCGCCGTCGGCGCGGGCTCTGCCGCACACGGTGAAGGGAATATCGGTCGCGAAGCTCGCCGGCACCTCGGGGGCAAGCCGACCCACCTTCACGTCGGTAAACCGCGCTGCGAATTGGCAGCTCTTGGGGTCGACCTTCCTGTTGGTGGCCCATTGCTGGAAGTGCTCGGTCTTGGTGTCCTCGTTGTCGATCTTGATGCTGGTCAAGGGCACCGCGCAGCTGCCCGTGAAGGTGCCGGCCGCTTCATCGTAGCTGGCCTGGCATGCCACGGCCGAGCTAGTGGCCATGATGCGTTCGCCGATCTTGGCGTCGAACACGGCCTGAAAGGTGTTATTGCCGGCGCTGCCGTCGACGTGAAGATCCTCAGCGTAGGTAGAGGAGGGAACGAGACTGATGAGGATGCAGGGTAGTAGTCTGGTCATCGCGGGGCTCCTTCTTCCGCAATGTCTCGTGAGCAGCTCAAGCGTTACACGCGGGGGAAGAGAATTCACGCCGCATGGCCTCGACCGCAGCTGCGCGCTATGTTTCCTCGTCGCAACCAAGGAGCCAGCCGCTGCCACCTGCCAAGCCCGCCACCGCCGCACCTGCCCCTGCGCCCGGGCTCGAGGCAGCCGAGGGCTCGACTCCCCGCGCGGGCGCCGCAGACCTGGCCCTGCTCGCCCGGTTGCGCCTGGGTGACGAGGCGGCATTCGCCGAGCTCATAGACCAGCATCACGGCGCGCTCTTGCGCCTGGCCCTGGTCTTCGTGGCGAACCGGGCCATGGCCGAGGAGGTGGTACAGGAGACCTGGTCTGCCGTGCTCGTCGGCCTCGACGCGTTCGAGGGCCGCTCCAGCTTGAAGACCTGGATCTTTCGCATCCTCACCAACCGCGCCAAGACGCGCGCTGTGCGCGAAGGCCGGACGGTCTCTTTCTCCGCGTTTGGCAATGCCGACCTGGAGAGCTCGCCGGCCGTGGCTGCCGAGCGTTTCCGGCCTGACGGGAGGTGGTCTAGCCCACCCGAGCCGTGGGACGAGGAGACGCCCGAACGACTGATGCTACGCCGGGAAATCGTCGACCTTATCTCAGCTGCGCTGGACGATCTCCCCGCCGCCCAGCGCGCGGTTGTTCTCTTGCGCGATGTCGATGGCCTCGAGTCGGCCGAGGTCTGTAACATTCTACGGATCAGCGAGACCAATCAGCGAGTGCTTCACCACCGTGCCCGCTCCAAGCTGCGGCGCACGCTGGAGGAGTACGTAGGAGCACCAAGGAGATGTTGACCTGCAAGCAGCTGACCGAGCTCGTCACCGATTACCTGGAGGGGCGGCTCCCCCTCGGGCAGCGCATTGCCCTGCAGATGCACCTCGGCATGTGCGCGCATTGCCGGACATATTTGCGCCAGATGAGGGCAACGGTCAGGGCCCTGGGCAAAATGCCGAACCAGCCACCGCCATCCGATGTGCGTGAAGCGCTCATGGCGCGCTGGCGCAGCATGCACCCGCGCGGCGCGGCGCGACCGGTGGCGCCGGCCGCATTGCGATTGCTCGCCGCCATCGAAATGCTCGCGGGGGGCGCGCGCGGCTGGGTCGCCGCGGGCTTGGCTGGGCTCGGCGCGTTCGGGCTGGCCCTGTCGCTGGGCCTCCACTCGGGGCGGGCCGGGCAAGGCATGCGCTGCTTCGCGATCGAGGTGATGGCCGGGGTCGTTCCCGCGGTCGTGCTCGGGCTCTTGGCATTGAGCAGGCGCTCGAGGCTGTCACCGCAGGCGCTGCTGTCCGTTGCGGCGGCGGGTGGGCTGACCGGGACGGTCTTCTTGCAGGCCACCTGTCCCGGAGCGCACACGACTCAGCATGTGGTGGTGTTTCATCTGGGCGGCCTGCTCGTCGCCGCGCTGGTCGCGCTCGGCACGTCGCAGCTGCCGGTGTTAAGGTAGCGCGCGCCGTCGCTGCGGCTCGCACCTTTCGCCGGCCGCGCGTGGGATCTTGTACTATGGTCCGGAGCAACATGCTCGCCGCGGTCGACATCGGCAACACCCATACGGTATTTGGTCTCTTCGAGGGCGATGGGCTGCGCTCGCATTGGCGCGTGGAAACACGGAGTGAGCGCACGGCTGACGAGCACGCGGCTGTCTTGCGGGCGCTCTTCGAGCTTGAGGGCTTGAGCATGGCTGGGGTCGAGGCCGCCATCGTTTCTTCGGTGGTGCCTACCGCCACCTTGCCCATGGAGCAGCTGTTCGAGGGCTACTTCAAGATTGCGCCGCTGGTGGTGGGGCCGGGCATGAAGACGGGCATGTCGGTGCTGTACGAGAATCCGCGCGACCTGGGGGCGGACCGCATCGTGAACGCGGTCGCCGCCTATGCGCGCTGGCCGCAAGGGGCCATCGTGGTCGATTTCGGCACCGCGACCACGCTCGATGTGATAACGGCGCGCGGTGAATACGCCGGGGGAGTCATCACCCCGGGGCTGCTGATCGCCGCCGACGCGCTCTACCGGGCGACCGCTAAGCTGCCCCGGGTCGAGATTGCGCGGCCCAAGACGGTGGTCGGGACCAACACTGTCGCCAGCATCCAGTCGGGGCTGGTGTTCGGCTACGCCGGTATGATCGATGCCCTGGTGGGCCGCATCCGGACCGAGCTGGCCTACGCGCCCAAGGTAGTGGCCACCGGGGGCCTGGGCGCGCTGGTGGCGCGTGAATCTTCGACCATCGATGATTACGACGAGCTCTTGACGTTGCGCGGGCTCAAGATCCTCTACCAGCGCAACCGATGAAGCTCGAGCCTATCGCCCATGAGTTGCTGCCCCCCGCCGTGGCGGGAGTGGCGGGCGGGACGTCGTCGGTGAAGCTGATGGCGATACGCGGCATGGCGCCTCTGCGGCCGGCCGAGCTGTTGCTAGTCATCTACCAGTTGTCGTTCGATGTCGACGCGGCGGTACGGAAGGCGGCCGAGGCTGCCCCCGCGGCCTTGCCCGACAGG
>Ga0187889_10004028_pt1 | contig 12429 bp, 10 predicted proteins | sample June2016WEW_7_10_2_FD_132992 | JGI IMG/M metagenome (GOLD analysis project Ga0187889, IMG submission 132992) | Peatland microbial communities from SPRUCE experiment site at the Marcell Experimental Forest, Minnesota, USA - June2016WEW_7_100 | ecosystem: Environmental > Terrestrial > Soil >... | reverse complement strand
CTCCGATGCTGGTGACCGGCAGGCCGTTGGTCGTGTCTGGAATCCTGTCTGGAATGGTTACGACACCGCCAGGACCGGTGTATCCCGTGAGGGTGATCGCGCCGTTTGCGGAAGTGTATGCCGCTTGTGACAGCGGGTCCCACAGAAAGGCCGGAAGGCCGGCAAACGTCGGCCCCCAGCCCGTGGTCCTGGCCAAGTAATAGACGGTTGCGTAGTCGCCCCGGAACGCAGACGAATCACATGTGGGAGCGTTGCCTTGAAAATACACTCCCGTCAGGTTGGTGCAGTCATCGAACGCCCCGTTCCCGATGTTGGTGACGCTGTTGGGAATCGTGACGCTGGTCAGGTTCGGGCTGTCATCGAACGCCGATTCCCCGATACTGGTGGCGCCGTTGGGGATGGTGTAACTTCCGGCTTTGCCCCCCGGGTATTCAACGAGCGTGGTCTGGCTGTTGTCGAACAAGACCCCATCCACACTGCTATAGAAGGAGTTGAGTGCATCCACCATGATCGCGCTCAGGCTGGTGCAGTTTTCGAACACACTGGCGCCGATGTTGGTAACGCTGTGAGGAATCGTGACGCTCGCCAGGCTGGTGCAGTAAGCAAATGCATCGTCTCCGATGCTGGTGACGCCGTTGGGGATGGTGAGGTTGGTCAGGCCGCTGTATGCGAACGCATAGTCCCCGATGCTGGCGACCGGCAGGCTATGGATCGTGCCGGGGATGGTCACCGACCCGCCAGGACCGGTGTATCCCGTGATGGTGATCGCCCCGTTTGTGGTCGTGTATGCTGTTTGCGACACCGGGTCCCACAGAACGGCCGGAAGGCCGGCGAACGTCGGACCCCAGCCCGTGGTCCCAGCCAAGTAATAGACGGTCGCGGAGTCACCCCGGAACGCAGACGCATCACAGGTGGGGGCGTTGCCCTGAAAAAAGACTTCCGTCAGGTTGGTGCAGTCAGCGAACGCCCAGGCCTCGATGTTGGTGACGCTGTCGGGGACGGTACAGGTTCCGGATTTGCCGGCCGGATACTGGATGAGCACGGTCTGGCTCTTATCGAACAAGACCCCAGCCACACTGCTATACACGGGATTGTGGGTATCCACCGTTATCGCTGCAAGGCTGCTGCACCCCCAGAACGTGTAGTCCCCGATGTTGGTGACGCTGTCGGGGATCGTGACGCTAGCCAGGCTGGCGCCGGAAGAGAACGCCCAGTCTCCGATGCTGGTGACCGGCAGGGCGTTGATGGTGCCGGGGATACTGAGCGAGCCGCCAGGGCCGGCGTATCCCGTGATGATGATCGTGCCGTTTGTGGTCGTGTATGCCGCTTGCGACCCCGGGTCCCACAGAAAGGCCGAAAGACCGCCAAACGCCGGACCCCAGCCCGTGGTCCCAGCCAGGTAATAGACGGTCGCGTAGTCGCCTGAGAACGCAGACGAACCACAGGTGGGAGCGTTGCCCTGAAAATAAACTCCCGTCAGGTTGGTGCAGTCATCGAACGCCCAGTCCCCGATATTGGTGACGCTGTTACCTATCGTAACCCAGGCCAGGCTGATGCAGTAATAGAACGCCCAGTCCCCGATGTTGGTGACGCTGTCGGGAATCGTGACGCTGGTCAGGTCAGTGCAGGCTCCGAACGCCCCTTCCCCGATGCTGGTGACGCTGTCGGGAATCGTGACGTTGGTTAAGCTGGTGCAAAACCAGAACCCACCACTGCCGATGCTGGTGAGGCGGTTGCCAATCGTGGCGCTGGTCAGGCCGATGCAGTCACGGAACGCCCAGTCCCCGAGGTTGGTGACGCTGTTGGCGATCGTGACGTTGGTCAAACCGGCGCACTCTCCGAACGCACCTTCCCCGATGCTGGTGACGCCGTTGGCAATTGTGTAACTTCCGGCTTTGCCCCCCGGGTATTGAACGAGCGTGGTCTGGCTCTTGTCGAACAAGACCCCAGCCACACTGCTATAGAAGGAGTTGAGTGCATCCACCGTGATCGCGCTCACGCTGGTGCAGTTCTCGAACACCCCGGCCCCGATATTGGTGACGCTGTTAGGAATCGCGGCGTTGGTCAGGCTGGTACAGCCAGAAAACGCCTCGTCTCCGATGCTGGTGACGCTGTTGGGGATCGTGACGCTCGTCAGGCTGGCGCAGCCAGAGAAGGCCCCGCCTCCGATGCAGGTGACGCTGTTGGGGATCGTGACGCTCGTCAGGCTGGCGCAGCCAGAGAAGGCCTCGTCTCCGATGCGGGTGACGCTGTTGGGGATGGTGTAGCTTCCAGCTTTGCCCCCAGGACATTGGATGAGAATGGTCTGGTTTTTGTTGAACAAGACCCCATCCAGGCTGCCATAGAAGGAGTTGAGCGCATCCACCGTGATCGCTGTCAGCCTGGAGCAGGAGCCGAACGCATGCTCCCCAATGTTGGTGACGCTGTTGGAGATCGTGGCGTCGGTCACGCTGGTGCCGGAGAACGCCGAGTCCCCGATGCTGGTGACGTTGTTGGGGATCGTCAGTCTGGTCAGGCCGACGCAGGCATCGAACGCATCCTCCCTGATGCTGGTGACCAGCAGGCCGTTGATAGTGCTGGGGATGGCCACCGCGCCGCCGGGACCGCTGTATGCCGTGATGGTGATGGTGCCGTTATTGGTCGTGTAACTGAATTGGGCTTGCACCACGCCGGACTGGGCCGCGACCCCTTCGCCTGGAACCTGGAAGGAGAAGGAGATTTCGTTCGAGAAATCACTTTCCAGACCCGCGCTGTTAACCGCGGTGGCGGCGAAAAAGTACTCGGCCCCAGGAAGCAGGCCCGAGATAGCAGCCTTGGTTAGGCGGCCGGCCACAACCCTGTTCGTATAAGCCCGGGTGGCCCCGCCGTAATGCAGAATGTAGCCGGCCACGTCCGGATCAGTGCTGGGAGCCCAAGCCAAGCTGACGCTCTGCCCCCAGGCGGACGCAGAAAGAAATGCCGCAACCGCGGCGAGGGCCAGGACGATGCTCCCCGCCACATGGCGCGACCTGCTGAGAACCCGTGCCGTATGCATAACCACGCTCGCTTAGGGCCGACCCATGCCACTCTTGGCCGGGGCGATCAGCAGTTCGGGAGGCCCTAGACCCTCACAGTAGGTTTGCCCGGTGTGTCGCTCGGCGGCTGAACCCGATAAAGGTTCGCGGCGACATTGGCGAGGACGGGTTTGGCTGCCGTCCCCGGAACGGGTTTTGCACGGTCGAAAATCATGGCTTCTAGTATAGCCTCACGAAATTGGATTACAAGGGCAAATTGGTTCCGGCTCGTTCAACCGGCCGGCAGCGCGGGCGCCTGGGGCCGCTTCCCGGCGTTGTCCACGACGGACAACATGACGTAGCTCTGGCCGCTGTGTTCGAAGGGGATGGCATAGACCCGGAGATCCATCGCGGCCGGGGCTAAATTGAGGACGCGGGTCAGACGGCATTCGGTCGTGGTCTTCTGGCCGGCAAGGCCCGCCAGGATGGCTTTGGCTATGTCGCATTCCCGGCAATAGGCCGACGTGCCGCAACCGGCCTCCATCTCGCGCGAGTGCCGGCAATCCAGGGCCTCGCCGGGCCGCATCCCGATAATGGAATCCAGGCTCTTGTTGTGCAGCAACTCCTGCACATTCCGGCTCACGAATACAATTTGCCGCTGGGCGTTGAGAATAAACACGTAGTTCAGGACCGACTCGACCAACTGCCGCGTCAATGGAGATTCGTCAAGGGCCGCGCGCTGCCGATGAATGATTTCAATCGGCGCTCGTTCAGGGGCGGCAAATTCAGTTGCCAGAATCCGAGTGCTCATGTCTCTGCTGTTTCCCGGCCTCCGCCAACTCCGGGCCGGTTGCCTATTTCCGCAGTTTCACAGCGGAAATCAAGCTCAAAAGCCGTTTATGCACACCCGACATATCTTCATATCAAGATACGTTGATTTTTCGCTTGCAACAACCTGCCCGTGCCATTACTTTGCAGGGCCGAAGCTCCCCGGCGGGGGCGGGCCTTGCCCGCAGCGCCCAGGGGACCGGAAAGCATATTCGACGTGAACGCTGGATTGGACCGAACAAAAGCACTGGAGCGGTTGCTGGGCCAACGCATCGTCATCCTCGATGGCGCGATGGGAACCATGATCCAGAGCTATAAGCTGGACGAGGCAGGATTCCGGGGGGAACGGTTCAAGGACTGGCCGAGGGAGTTGAAGGGCAACAACGATCTGCTCAACCTGACGCAGCCGCAAATCATCCAGGCCATTCATCGGGAGTATCTTGAAGCCGGAGCGGACCTGCTGGAGACCAACACCTTCAATTCGACGGCGGTTTCGCTGGCGGACTACAAGCTGGAGGCAGTGGCCTGCGAGTTGAACGCCGCCGGGGCCAGGAATGCGCGGGCGGCGGCGGATGCTTTCATGGCTGCCAACCCGGGCCGGCTCTGCTGGGTGGCCGGGGCGTTGGGGCCGACGAGCAAGACCGCCTCGCTCTCGCCGGACGTGCACAACCCCGCTTTCCGCGCCATCACCTGGGATCAACTCGTCGCCGCCTACTGCGAGCAGTCACGCGGGCTGCTGGAGGGGGGCGCGGATCTGCTGCTGGTGGAGACGGTCTTCGATTCGCTCAACTCGAAAGCAGCTCTTTTCGCCATCGAGAATTGTTTTGAAGAGGCGGGCCGCCGCCTGCCGGTGATGGTCTCGTTCACCATTACCGACAAGAGCGGACGCACGCTCTCGGGCCAAACGGTCGAGGCCTACTGGAATTCGGTCTCGAACCACCGGCTGCTGAGCATCGGCATCAATTGCGCGCTGGGCCCTAACGAGATGCGGCCCTTTATCGAGGAACTGGCCGGCCTGGCGGACATTTATGTGAGCGCCCATCCCAATGCCGGCCTGCCTAACCCGATGCTGCCGACCGGTTTTCCGGAGACGCCGGAGACCTTTGCGCCGCAACTGCGGGAATGGTGCGCCAATGGCTGGCTCAACCTTGTGGGCGGCTGCTGCGGCACGACGCCGGCCCACATCAAAGTCCTGGCCGAAGCCCTTGGCGGCCTGCCGCCGCGCGTGCCTCCCAAGGTCGAACCCTGCACCCGCTTGAGCGGCCTGGAACCACTCACCGTTCGCCCCGAAACCAATTTCGTCAACATCGGCGAGCGCACCAACGTCACCGGCTCTCCGAAATTCGCCAAGCTGATTCTGGCGGGCGATTACGAAGGCGGGCTGGCCATCGCCCGCCAGCAAGTCGAAAATGGCGCCCAGATGATCGATGTGAACCTGGACGAGGCCATGCTCGATTCCGAGAAGGCCATGACCACCTTCCTCAATTACGTGGCCTCGGAGCCGGACATTGCCCGAGTGCCGGTCATGATCGATAGTTCCAAATGGTCCGTCATCGAGGCCGGCCTGAAGTGCATTCAGGGCAAGGGCGTCGTCAACTCGATCAGCCTCAAGGAGGGAGAGGAAAAATTCAAGAGCCAGGCGCGGTTGATTCGCCGCTATGGGGCCGCAGTGGTCGTGATGGCCTTCGACGAGCGCGGCCAGGCCGACTCCTTCGAGCGCAGAATCCAACTCTGCCAGCGCTCCTATCGCATCCTGACCGGCGAGGTCGGCTTCCCGCCCCAGGACATCATCTTCGACCCGAACGTCCTGACCGTCGGCACCGGGATCGAGGAACACAACAACTACGCCGCGGATTTCATCCGCGCCACCCAATGGATCAAGGAGCACCTGCCGCTGGCCCGCGTGAGCGGCGGCATCAGCAATGTCTCCTTTTCCTTCCGCGGCAATAATCTGGTGCGCGAGGCCATGCATTCGGCCTTCCTCTATCGCGCCGTCAAGGCCGGCCTCGACATGGGGATTGTCAATCCCGGCCTGCTGGGGGTGTATGAGGAAATCCCCAAGGACTTGCTCGAGAGGGTTGAGGACGTGCTGCTTAACCGCCGGCCCGACGCCACCGAACGGCTGGTCAGCTTTGCCCAGACCATCAAACAAAAGGACCAGGCCCAGACCCAGGAAGACGCCTGACGCAACGGCGCCGTCGAGGAGCGCCTCAGCCACGCCCTGGTCAAGGGCATCGTCGAGTTCATTGACCAGGACACCGAAGAAGCCCGCCTGAAATATGGCAAGCCCTTGGCCGTCATCGAGGGCCCGCTCATGGCCGGGATGAACGTGGTGGGCGACCTGTTCGGCTCCGGCAAGATGTTCCTGCCGCAGGTCGTCAAGAGCGCCCGGGTCATGAAAAAGGCCGTCGCCTGGCTCTTCCCCTTCATGGAGGCCGAGCGCCAAAGCTCGGGCAACCACCGGGCCAAGGCACGCGTCGTGATGGCCACGGTCAAAGGCGACGTCCATGACATCGGCAAAAACATCGTCGGGGTGGTCCTTGGCTGCAATAATTATGAAGTCATTGACCTGGGCGTGATGACTCCCGCTGATAAAATCCTCCAGACCGCCCGCGAGCGGGAGGCAGACCTTATCGGGCTGAGCGGGCTGATCACTCCCTCCCTCGACGAGATGGTCCATGTCGCCAAGGAAATGGAGCGCCAGGGATTTACCATCCCTCTGCTGATTGGAGGCGCCACCACCAGCAAAGCGCACACCGCAGTCAAGATCGCCCCAGGCTACTCCGCTCCGGTCGTGCATGTCCTGGATGCGTCACGCGCCGCCGCCGTCCTGGGCAGCCTGACCAGCCCGGAACTCAAGCCGGCCTTTCTGCAGAGCCTGCGCGCCGACTACGAGAAGCTTCGCACGCAGCACCCCCAGCCCAAAGCCAAGCCATCGCTGCCCCTGGAGGAGGCGCGCCGCCGCCGCGCCCCAATCCAATGGAAGCCCGGCGACGTCCCCAAACCCCAATCCCTCGGCCTCCGGGTCCTTTCCTCGGATGCCCCGCCCTCCGGCCCGCACCCCGCATCCCCCATCACCCTGTCCGACCTCCTCCCGTTCATCGACTGGTCCCCGTTCTTCCACACCTGGGAACTCCGGGGCCGCTACCCGGCCATCCTGGACAACCCCGAGGCCCGGAGCCTTTTCCAAGATGCCCAGGGCCTCTTGGGCCAGATCATCGCCAGGAAGTCGCTCACCGCCCGGGCCGTCTATGGCTTTTTTCCCGCCAATGCCGTCGGCGATGACCTCGAGCTTTACACCGATGAATCACGGACCGCCGTCCTGGCCACCTTCCATTTCCTTCGCCAGCAGATGGACAAGCCTGCCGGCCAATTCAACCACTGCCTGGCCGACTACGTCGCGCCAAGGGTCCCTCAACCCTCAACCCTCAACCCGCAACTTCCCGATTACCTCGGCGCCTTTGCTGTCAGCGCCGGCTTCGGCGCCGAAGCGCTTTGCCAGCAATTCGAGCATGACCATGACGATTACGATTCCATCATGACCAAGGCCCTGGCCGATCGCCTGGCAGAGGCCTTTGCCGAGTACCTCCACCAGCGCGTCCGCCGCGAATGGGGCTACGGCCTGGACGAGCGCCTCACCTGCGAAGATTTGCTCCGCGAACGCTACCGCGGCATCCGCCCCGCAGCCGGCTACCCCGCCTGCCCCGACCACACGGAAAAGTGGACCTTGTGGAAGCTCCTCGACGTCGAGGCGCAGACCGGCATCCTGCTGACGGACACCTCCGCCATGTGGCCTGGCGCCAGCGTCAGCGGACTCTATTTCGCCCACCCCGAATCCAAATACTTTGCCGTCGGCAAAATCGGGCGCGACCAGGTCGCCGATTATAGCCACCGAAAGAACATGGAGTTGCACTCCGTCGAGCGCTGGCTGGGGCCATACCTGGATTATGACCCCGATCAAACCAGCCCGGCCGGCGGAAGCCGCCCGGCCGAACCGGGGAAAGCCGAGACGTGCGGCTGCGGCCAACCGCAGGCGGGAGCGCGGCAATAGCAACCTATGCCCGATAATCTCTTAAACCGCCTTTGCCTGGCGTCCGGAGCGTGGAGCGTGAAGCGCGAGAGCGTGAGAGCGTGGAACGTGGCAAGTGCCACGATGCCCCAACGCTCTACGCTCCGACGCTCCGACGCTCCACGCTCTCACGCTCTCGCGCTCCACCCCAAGCATTCAGATCCCGGAATTTGTTTTTGCACGAGCCCTTATCCCGGGGCTTGTTTTTTCCAATTTGCGCAATAGACTGGTGATATGAAGAACGATGTCGTGCCGGTTCAGATTCGGGGAATCCTGCCCGCCAACGCGGGCTGCGCCCTGTTCGTGGGGAATGACGAAAAGGTGTTCGTGATCAATGTCGAGCCGAACATGGGCGCAGTCATCGGGATGTTTCTGCGCGAGACCCCCAAAGAGCGTCCCTTGACGCACGACCTCATCCAAAGCATCTTCAAAGGCTTTAGCATCACGGTCGAGCGGGTGGTCATCACCGAATTGCGCAACTCGACTTACTTCGCGCGCCTCATCTTGCAGCAGCAGAACGAGCTGGCCCGCAAGATCGTGGAAATTGACGCGCGCCCCAGCGATTGCCTCGCCCTGGCCACCGCCCAAAAACGTCCGATTTACGTGACTAGTTCGCTCTTCGAGCAGGTCGAGGACATGACCGAAATCCTGGAGCGCATTAACGAAAACGGCGGCGAGAGCGAGTAGGCAATGGCCCCATCTGCCCTCAAGCAGTCTGCCCCGGTCGTGCTGGTCTGCGGTGAGGACGAATTTGCCGTCAAGCAACGAGCCAAGGAGATTTATCTCCAATGGACCGAGGAACTGGGCGGCATGGACCACGAAATCCTCGATGCCAGCGCCGCCAACACCGGTGAAGCCCTCAAGAGCCTGGGCCGTCTCCGCGAGGCCCTCCAGACCCTTCCTTTCTTCGGCAGCGCCAAGGTCGTCTGGCTCCAGAACTGCAATTTCCTTGGGGACGAAAAAGTCGCCCTGGCCCGTGATGTCACCGAATCCCTGGCCTCCCTGGCACAGGAACTCAAGGAGTTCTCCTGGCAAAACGTCCGCCTGCTCATTACCGCCATCAAGGTTGACAAGCGCAAGGTCTTCTATAAGGCGCTGGACAAGATCGGCAACGTGGAAAGCTTCGCCGCCTGGTCCGTGGACGACCGCGATTGGGCCGACCAGGCCGAGGCCTGGGCGCGCAAAGCCCTGCGCGCCCGCCAAAAGGAGATTTCCGACGAGGCCCTGGCCGAGCTCGTCCACCGCGTCGGCCCTTGCGCCCGCCAACTGGACAACGAAATCGAGAAACTCGCCCTCTACGTCACTCCGCGCCTGGAAGTCGAGGCGGCCGATGTCGCCGCCCTGTGCACCCGGAACAAAACCGCGCGCGCCTTTGCCCTGGGCGATGCCCTGGGAGATCGGGACCTGCCGCGTCTGCTGCGCTGCCTGGACGAGGAGTTGTGGGAGGTGAAGCTCGATCCGCAGAAGTCGGAAATTGGCCTGCTCTATGGCCTGATCGCCAAGGTCCGCGCCATGATCCTCCTGCACGAAATGCTGCGCGAGGGCTGGATCAAAGCCGAGAGCGCCAGTTTTTCAGGCTTCAAGGCCCAATTGCAGCGAGTGCCCCCGGAGCAGTTGCCCGAGGACCGTCGTTTCAACCCGCTGGCCCTCAATGCCTACGTCCTCTTCAAGGCCCTGCCTCAAGTCAAGCGATATACCCAAGCCGAGTTGATCCGCGCGATGGAACTCCTGCTCGAGTGCAACCAGCGCCTGGTTTCCAGCAGCCTCGATGAATCGCTGGCTTTGCAGCAGGCCCTGGTGCAGATTGTAGGAGCCGGGCGCCCGGCGAGTTCAAAGGGCCAGGCCAATTAACGATGAGCGTGTCCTCAGCCAGAATGTCGGTCTTGGTCGGCGAGCACTTTGCCTGTGTCAAGATCGTCGGACGGGCCAATTTCACCTCGAGCATAGACTTCAAGACCCTGCTCAACGAACTCCGCCAAAAGGGCTGCGAGCACTTCGTGCTGGATCTCTCCCAGTGCAGGCTCATGGACAGCACCTTCCTGGGCGTCCTGGCGGGATTCGGCCTGAAACTCTGCGCGGCCCAAAAAGAACCCCGCTGCCCGGCCCTCGAATTGCTCAACCCCAACGCCCGAATCACCGAACTGCTCGAGACTCTCGGCGTCCTGCCCTTGGTCCGCATAAGGAACGGTCCGCCCCTGGCCCCCGCCGGGGCCGAAACCGCCGTCCTTGCCCCCGCCGACGCCAGCCGCCAGGAAATCACTCGCGCCTGCCTCGAAGCCCACCAGACGTTGATGGCGCTTAATCCCGGCAACATCTCCCGCTTCAAGGATGTCGCCCAGTTCCTCGCCGAAGACCTCAAGAAGCTCGGGGCCGCAACCAAGTAGTCCGTTCCAGGCATGTCGAAAAAGGCGCCAGGGGTCACCCATAGCTTTTCACTTTTTGGAGGCATTTTGGACCAGCCGGTTCGTCGGTTAAAGCTTGTGGTTCAGACTCTTCCAGCCGCCCATGTGCAGGCGCTTTCAACTGGGAAATATTGCACTTGCGATAATTGGCCATAAACTGGTCCAGGAATTACGCCCTTCCTTCTTCGGGGGCACACGCAATATTCCAGGCGGTGCAGGCCGACCTCAAAAGGTTCCGTCTCTTGTCCGGTGTCTCGCCCAACCTCTGCCGTTCACCTCGGTTCCCTCGTCAAACCCCTCAAAAGTGAAATCCACACGATCAAGGGAATCGTCGTAACGCCAGTCCAGAGACGCATCCACGCATCCGAAATGAAACCCGCCCGAGCCACCCTTCTGGAAAGTGACGTGGCCAGACTCCTCCATGTCGATGTAGTCCTGGTCCCATTGTTCCATCTCCACGATTCGCCATTTCCCAACAAAAGCCGTTTTCATAGATTTCACCGATTCGCAAACCAGACAACGTACTCCCTGACCGGCCAGTAATTCTTGTCGGTTTTGGGCTTCACCTCCAGATCGCATAAGGGAACGTGACCGATTTTCTTTCTCTCCTTGGCCTTCACGCCAATGCCTGCCCTCTCGTCCTGGTCTTCCAAGCCCGCAATCTCCATGGTGTGGCCCAGACGAAAGAGGGCCTCGGCGGCACCCGCCTGAAAATAGGCATCGTCTTCATCTTCCTCCCGGGTCGCTTTGAAGGGGAAGGTCAGATTCTTCGCCAGCCACGTCATCCAATCCCGTTGGTCCCATTCCTCGAACTTCCGCTCGAAGGCCTTACTCGCTTTGGCTCCGGTGCCATCCCACAAACGTTCATTTTCGCTGTTCATGATTCTTGCAGCTAATTATTGGCGCGGCCGGTGGGGAATTCAAGGGCCAAAATGTCCCGAAACTGGTTGTCCAACGAAGACAGATAATCTATGCTCCCCTCCGGACACGACAACATGACAACCGCCGAACGACAGAGGACCTGAATGAGAAAGCCTCGCCCCATCGTTTACAGCCAGGACGAAGTCCTGCAATCAATGGTCTCCTCTGGGTCATGTGCTGAGATGCCTGATTGATGACGTGGAGAAAGACTGGGAGATGGAGCCGGTGATTACCATTGACGGGACGGAGTTGAACTGGCACGAGTTTGGCAAGCTCATCTGCACTTTTGCGGGCTGGGGGATGCGAATTGAATTTGTGCCGGAAGAGGAGACGCACCGAAGACCGAGGCTGGAGGTCAGGGAGCCCAAGGAGTGAGCGAACGCCGTTGTGATCCGTCGGTCAGGCCGGTGAGAGGCTCTTGTGACCAGTCACGAGGAAAACCAGACAGCATAATCAGGAACGGAACAGCCGGATGGCGAGGCTCAGGCGGTCTTCGCGGATCTCTGGGGTGCATCACACATGGTCGAAGCCATGTGAGCCTCCTTCTTGGCTGCTGGGGCCCGAAACAGCGAAGGCGAACACCAGAACGGAGGCTGCACCGGCCGAACACGAAACCGGGAGGCTTTCTGGAAGGTGATGGATATGCCCGAAGAAAAGAACAAACGACCCGCGAAAGTACAGCGACTCCTCAAAGACCTTGTCCGTCACCGATTCACGTTTGGAGAAAGCCGAGCCGACCTGGAGTTGCTACGTTCCATTCATGACGGGACCTACGCCAACACCAAACCGGGAGACCCAAGTTTTCACGCCTACGCCGCCGCCGTCAACACGGTCAGCGAATTCGCCACCCAAGCCCTGGACTTCCCGGAACTAATCCCCTTCAACAACCAACTTGCGGAGATTCAAGAAGAGCACATGCCGAGCTACCCGCCCATGAGCCCGATCACCTCAGCCTTCTTCGCCTCGTGGATGGTGCTGGATGCGCGAGACTCCTTCACCAAAATGACCCTTGGAGAGTTGTTTGTTTACTACCTCCAGCACGTGAACAAGCTCAATTACGTTCGGGAGGCCATGGCCACGCTGAACGCCTCCTTCTGCTCCTTCTACGAGGTGATGGAGGTTGACACCCACGGAGTCACGCTCTGGGATATTGCCGGCAAACTGGAACATCAATGCTGGTGCAGCAGCGGATATCCAGGCCTCAGAGGGGAGATCT
>Ga0187889_10004027_pt1 | contig 12432 bp, 23 predicted proteins | sample June2016WEW_7_10_2_FD_132992 | JGI IMG/M metagenome (GOLD analysis project Ga0187889, IMG submission 132992) | Peatland microbial communities from SPRUCE experiment site at the Marcell Experimental Forest, Minnesota, USA - June2016WEW_7_100 | ecosystem: Environmental > Terrestrial > Soil >... | reverse complement strand
CTATTCAAAGCTTGGAACGCGTGCGCTCCAAACGTTACTGACTGAGCGCCCGTCATTTGCTCCGGCTATCGCGGCGGCGCTTGTGAAAGTGGGCCGACCGGCCGCCATAACCGCTGGCGCTGCTGCTGCGCCGGCTCTGATATCGTCGCCAGCGACTTCGCAGGAGGCCCCCCAATGACCTCAGAGCAGGCCAAATCGCGGCGTTTGTCGCGGCAACTGCGGCAATCATTAGGCCGCTTGGCATTGTGCGTTCCTTCGCTTGTCGCAGCCATCTTCTTGCTCGCGGCGACAATTCCGTCAATGGCGCAAACCGTGCCGCTTGGTCCACGGTTCGCGCTGCCGTTTCAGACGGTCGTTGATCAGACCGGGACTCCATTGCCCGGGGCCATGCTGAACTTTTATGCGTCCGGGACGAGCACGCGGCTGACGACCTATTCAGACCCGTTGCTGACAATTCCCAATCCAAATCCAGTCGTGGCAAGCGCTGCGGGGGTGTTCCCCAGCATATTCATGGCCGGGAACTACAAGGTCGTCCTGACGGATTTTTCCGGCAATCAAATCTGGACGGCCGATCCAGTCGACGGGATAGGCGCCGTCGCGTTGTCTCAGGGCGGAACAGTAGTGGGGGGAGGGACGAACGGGGGATTGCTGTGGAACAATAATGGCGTGTTGGGCGTCAACGTACCGGGTGCGCATCTTTCAATCAATGGCGCAGGCGCCCTTTCGGTCGACGCCACGGGAACCGGCATTCTTGCGACGAAGGGCGATATCGGCGTTGCGCTTCCCTCCCTGACGACATCGCAACTCTATGGCGGCACGGGCGCCCCGGGGGCCGCACAGGCATTCCCACTTGGGTCAAATGTCTCGCCGGCGTTGCAGGTTACGCTTAATGCAGCTAATGGCCTCGCAGGGCTAGATGCCTCTGCCTATCTCAAAGCCGCACAGTTTCCGGCGTTGACTGGTGACGTGACGACGCCGGGTGGGTCGCTTGCGACCACTATCGCCGCCAACGCCGTCACCAACGCCAAAGCCGCGCAGATGGCGGCGGACACGGTTAAGTGCAACGGCACCGGGTCGCTTGCGAACGCGGCCGACTGCACTGTCGCACAGATGATAGCGCTTCTGGGGCCGTTTGAACCGACAGCATGGTTTGACGTTCAGGGCGCTTATGCGGGCAACATCGCCAACGTTCTAGCGGCGGCTAACGCAGCGGGCGGGGGTGTCCTATACTTCGCACCCGGTGTAACATTCGCCGCATCGAATGGGCCATACACAATCGGACCGAACATCTCGGTCCTGTGCGGCGCTGGAGCTAATATCCAGACTAATTCACCAACGGCAGACATCTTCGATGTTACCGGCGACAATGACGATGTCGATGGATGCACATTCTCGACTTCTATTTTGCGAACGGCAGGAGATTATGTATATCTCAACAGTGCAAGTGCACATCTTAAAAATTTCCGAATGTTTGACGCATTCATCGATATTGGAATATCGGCGACAACCGCCGATGTAGAAGGCGGATATATTCGGGGAACAACTTTCGCCGCTGTACAAGGCTTACTTGCCGGCGACGCTCATATTTCACACCTGACAGTCAATCAAGGTTTCTCTATCACCGGAACGATTAGCGCGACGACGCTAACCGTGACAGTCGCCAATTCACTTCATACAATCGCAGTCGGCGACGTTTTAAGCGGCGGACTGGCCGGAACACATATTACGGCGTTAGGCAGTGGTTCTGGTGGAACTGGCACTTATACAGTTGACCAATCGCAGACTGCGACCATTACCGAAGACTACGGTCCTGGACATGGCATTCTTTTAAGCGGTAATGGCGGTGCGCCTGGATGCGCTATGACGCTCAGCGATAGTGCCATTCTTGAAGGCGCTGAAAGTATTTTTGTACAGCCTCCTTCTGGCGGTACAGTATTTCTGCTCGCTGTAAACGACTATCTAGATAACGCTGGAAATTGGGGCGTCTTTATTCAACCGACCGGAACTGGCACTATTGGTTTCATCAATGTCCTCAATAGTGAAATCGGTCCTGACGGCGTAGCAGGAAGCGGCTTCTACATAGACTTGACGTATGGGTCAATGAACGCCTTGGGCATTGCTGATAATTCTATTTATAGTTATCCAGTCAGCACGGGTGCAGGCATTACATTGGTTGCCGGTGCTCCAAAATCTTTCCGCATCAGGGACAATGATATCGGAATTCAAGGAAGCGCATTGGCGGCTGCTATTTCATTCAGCATCGCTGGATCAAGTAATGCGATCATCGGAGGTAATACGCTTAAAGGTTCTAGCGCTTCATTCTATCTAAACAATACCGCCGATAAAACTTGTAACTTTGCAAACGATAATCAAATTGTTGGCGGTGGACTTTCAGCCGGTTGCGCTTGGACCCGCTCGCAAATCACGCCAACAATTTCTAGCGGTTTTGGAACATCGCCTAGTGTGACGAATTTCAATGGATCGGCCGGTTTCGAGGTTAATGTCGGGACCGGGGGATCAGCATCAAGTGGCGTCGTCGGACTTGGAACCGCTCTAAATGGATGGAATTGCTCGGCCGTTGATATTACGACGCAGAGCGCAACAGTCTTTCAAACTAAACAAACCGCGTCCACAACCGCTTCGGCAACGTTCGCCAATTATAATACTTCTGGTGCAGCCGCGGCTTGGGCCGCTAGTGATAAACTTCGTATAACCTGTACGCCGTATTAAGGATAATCAAAATGATCATCCCCTCCTACCTCATTGCCGCCGCTCAATCGAGCCATAAAAAATTCTTTCCGCGCGGACCTTTCGTCAGCGTCAGCCTTGCGCAGTGGGCTCTGGAGAGCGCCTACGGGCGCGCGGAGCCGCCGGCCAGCAACAACCCATTCGGCATCAAAGCGCTGCCCGGTCAGCCTTCCGTCGCAGCGATGACGCATGAGACGCTGCACGGCGTCTATGAAGCCAACGGCAGGGTGGCGACGCTGGCGGCGCAGCTTCAACAGGCCAATCAGGCCAAGGCGACGCTGGAGGGGCGGATCGGCGATCTCGAAAAGCAGATCGCCGCCGCCAAGCCAGCGCCGACGCCTTCGGCAACGCCAGCGCCCGACGTGAAGTAGGAGGAAGTCATGTCGAAGATCATCATTGCCGTCACGCTGCGCGGTCTGATGGTTCTGGCGTTGGTGGCGCGGCAGGAGGCACCGAAAAGGAGAGCCATATGTGGAAACAAGTCATTGTTGGCGTGTACGGCCTCGGCGTTGGGTGTGCAATCGGCATAATCGATCAACAGATGCACCCGCGATGCACGGCGGAGTTCTCCCGAGGGGAAATCAACGATGTCTATATCAAAATCGTCCCGTGGGAAGGAGGGGTTATCGCATTGGCCGGCGGCGTGCGAGTGTGGAATGCGAACGTCTGGGCCGAAGACGCCAGGGTCATTCCGACAGCTTCTGCTGCGCCCGCAATCCCCGATGCAAAATAAAGGAACCCCGCCATGCGCCGAGCAGCCTTGATCCTCGCCATCCTGCTGCTCGGCGCGCGCGGCGCTCCGGCCCACGACATCTACGAGGGGGTGCACGGCAAGGGCGGCCAGCTTTGCTGCGGCGGCAATGACTGCGCCGCGACCACCTACCGCGAGCGCGGGGGCGAGTTTGAGTTCCTGACCCGCGAACAGAAGTGGGTCGCCATTCCGATGGACCGGATCACCTTCCTGCCCGTCCCCGGCGATCCGCCGAGCGACGATACGCACCGGGCGCATCTCTGCTACCGTGCAGCCTCGGGGGAGGATATAAACGGCCCGTGGTCGGCGAATGTGTTCGGCGACATCTTTCTCTATTGCGCGTTCATCCCGCCGGGGGCGACCTGATGATCAAACTGTTTTCCGCGTTCACTGTCCTGCTCGCGCTCGCTTCGCCAGCCGCAGCCTCAAACCGCAGCGGCCACGGCGCGGCGGTCCTCGTCTGGCGCGGGGGCTCAGACGTTGGCGCCGTCGCGGCGCGCTACGTCGGCTCGGGCAAGTTCACGCAGCTTCCCGGCGCCTGGTGCGCCGACGCGGTCTCGGCGTGGCTGCGCGCCACCGGCCGGCCGCCGCTCGCCAACCGCATGGCGGCGAGCGCGCTGAGCTACGGACCGCGCAGTAATGGCGCGCCCGGCGACCTCGCCGTGTTTGTCGGCCGACGCGGATACGCCTATCATGTCGGCGTCGTCGTCGCCGATCTCGGCGATTCAGTCGAGGTCGTCTCGGGGAATTGGGGTCATCGCGTCGGGCGGGCAATCGTCTCGCGGCGAGGGCTGGTGTTCATACGGAGAATGTGAAGATGACCGGATTTGCAGGATTCGATCGGTCCGAATACCCCGGCGACGCGGCTATGAAATGGCTGCTCGCCAATACGAATCTGCGCTGGGCAGGGTTCTATCTGTCGCCAGCGCCGAGCCATCAGGACCCGTCGTGGATGAAGGCTGCGGAGGGTCATGACGGCCTCGCCGGCTGGGGCCTCGCGCCGATCTTCGTTGGTCAGGAGACAATCGGGCCGGGTTCGCATCTCGTCACGGCGGCGCAGGGCAAGATTGACGGCGTGGCGGCGTGCGCGCTGATGACGCAGGCAGGCTTCGACGCCGGATCGTTTGTCTATCTCGACCTGGAGAATGGGCCGCCGTTCGGCCTGGAGCAACAGGGCTACGTCGGTGCATGGGTGGATGCGGTCGTCGCTGGCGGCTTCGGGCCGGGCGTCTACGCATCGTTTATGTTCGCCGCCGCCGTGAAGGCGCTGCGACCGAACGCCCGTATTTGGGCATTTCACGTCCGCACGACCTCGCCTCACTCCGTCACAGGCTCGACCTTCGCCAATCCTGATCCAACGACTAGTGGATTTGCTGGCGCGTCGATCTGGCAGCACGACGACGAGGCGCGCATCTATTGCCCCGTCATGCCGAACAACCTTCTCGCCTGCGATCTCGATAGCGCGGCGATGGAAGACCCGAGCGCGCCAACGATCGAGCCGAGCGCGGCATGACCTCCCCGCTCATCTTCCTCGCTGTGGCGGCGCTAGCCATTGTGTCCTATCTTGCCGGACGATCGGCGCAGATGCGGAGCAACGCTGCGACTGACGCGAAGCTGCGGGGCGAAATCACGCTGATGGCGAAGGCCATCGCAGAGGCGATCGAGACGAAGTGAACCGCGCGTGGCGGATTCCGCTGGCGGGATGATTTCTCGCAAATTCTTGACTAAAGGAGACGCATATGGACTTCTCGAAATTCAACACGTCGAACATCAAGGCTGTGGCGAACGTCGTCATCGCCATCGCGGCGCTGTTCCTGTCGGGCGCCATCAGCTTCCCACCGGGGACTTCCGAGGCGGCGAAGCAGACGATTCTGGCGTGGGACGCCTGGATTCTGGCGATCGTCGCAGCGTTGAATGGCATCCTGCACTTCATGCCGGACTTCACGGTCCCGACCACCAAGGTCATCCCGCCCGTCGCCAAGGCGCTGCTAGTTGGCTTGCTGTTTGCCGGCGCGCTGACGCTCGGTGCGCCACAGGCTCGCGCCGCCGGAAAGTCGGATACCCCGCCGGCGCCAACGAGCCAGATTATCGACCCGCTCGGCCTCGGGACGAAGCTTTCAGGAACGTCGCTGGCGACAGGCGACGCGCCCGACCTCTTCACGGCGGTCGTCAACTACTTTCAGCAGGGCATCGACTCGGCGGAGACGCTATCGCTCGCCGTCCCATCGATCCAAGACGGCAACGGCCATGACTGCGCGGTCGCCGGCCAGACGCTCATGTCGGTTCTCAAAGTCCACCCGAAATTGATCTCCGGCCACGCCGCCGAGGACGTGGAGGGCTTGCGCATCACGATTGCCGCATTCCATCAGATTTGCGACAACGCGGCTTGCCGGCAGATCTTTTCGGAAGCCTCCAACGCCATCGCGACGTTGGGCATTGGGATCACGGTTCCGGTGTTCCCGGCATTTTGCGCCAAGCTGCCTGCGGTCGCCATCGTTCCGCCGACAACCCCTGTGACAGCGGCTACGCCAACCGCCACGCCCGCTCCAACGCCTTCGGCACAGTAATGCTCAGCCACCAGCAAATCTGCGCGCTCGTCGGCCAGTCCTACGGCGTTCCCGCAACGTGGCAATGCGGCAACGACGTGCGCGCAGTTGGGACGCAGGTGGGCGATGAATTTGTAGTCGCTGTCCCCGGCACGGTCAACCTCGCGCAATGGATGATCGACTTCTCAGCGTGGCCAAAGGTGTTCCCCTATATCGGGACCTACCACGAAGGATTCGGGTTGTGGGGCTTGAAACTCGCTGCGCTCGTGCTGCCTGCGCTGCCCGCTAGTGGGCGCATCGTCTTTGCCGGGCATTCCCTCGGCGGGGCGCTCGCCTTGGTGCTAGCGGCCTGCTATGCCGCACAGCGAGGCAAGTGCGCACCGATGCGGGTTATCGTGTTCGGCTGCCCACGCGGGGCGTTCATGGGCAACATGGTGGCCGGGCCGCTGGTCCGCTCGGCGCTGGAGCTGGTTGAGTACCGCAACCATGGCGACCCGGTCCCCAACGTGCCGCCGTGGCCGACGTGGAAACACGCGACCAAAGGAACCTACCTCGGCTCGCCGGTTCACGATCTCGTCGGGACGATGGCCGACCACGCAATCACGCTCTACCAGAGCAACGTGAGGCTGATTGAATTGCAAGGGCCGAGGGTGTAGCGATGACCGATTCATTAGATGTGAAAATCGCCCGCCTTGAGGAAAAGCTTGCCGCGATCGAACAAAAGGTCGATTTCAACGCTCAGCTAGCAACAACAAACGACATCCGAGCGCAGGCGAATGACGAAATCGCCCGCCTCCACAATAAGGAGGTTCTTGGAAAGCTCGCTTCGCTGATCTCAATCACGGACGAATGGCGTGGCGTCCGCAAGGCCCTGTCTACAATGGGGGCCATCCTCGTCGGCTGCGGGGCAATCGCCGGCGGCATCGCACATTATCTATGGAGCAAGGTCCCCTAGCTACCCGTTCCGCGCGTATGACGGCAGCGATGATTTCCTCGGAACAGCGGGGATCGTCGGTATAAACCATGCCTATCCGGTTTTCACCCATTGCCGCTAAGGCTTGATCGTCTTCATTTCGGTTTCAAGATTGTCGAGCGCGCCGCGAACGTCGATCATCTCGCGTTCGATCCATTGACGGTTTGTCTCTTGCTGAGAGAGGGGAAGTTCTGGATTGAAGCTGTTGATCCCCCAGCGGATAGTCTTGCCTAGTGCCGCGCTCAGCTCACCCATTTCCTCGACGGCTTTGCCGACCGCGAATAGAAACCCTGGTCGCATGTATTTTGAGTCAGTCATCAACATCTAGCTCCGTTGGGCGTTAACCGGATAGGCACGGTTCATTATATTCGTTGTTCATGTCTTTGCCTTCTGATTTCGTCGAGGATGGTGCGGGCGCGTCGAAGGTCACCAACGACCACCTTGGCGGTGGAGTCGCTTGGCCAACCATGCGTGTGATAGACCAGATCGTTGTCATCACTGGCATGTAGTATCGTGCCAGACACAGTCTTATCCTCGTCCAGAATGCCGATCGGCAATTTCGCGAAGGGCATCAGTGCCTCCGCCGCCTTATCCAGCAGAGCGCGGGCTGTGGATAGCTCGGCGCGGAGAGCGGAGATGATGGCGTCGCGGGAGTCGATTGGTGCAACGTAATCAGGCAGATTCTCGAAGTCGGTTATTTCGCTCATCTTCTCATCCCTTCCTGATGGCGGCGGCGAGAGGTAGCGGCCCGGCGCATGTACATTGCGCCGGGCCGCAGTTTGTCAGCCGTGCGGCTGCTCGGCGCCGGCCGATGCGGTAGTGGCGGCCCCGCTATGAGCCTCGCCAGCGGCCTTCCCTGTCGATTTGCGTGCGCCATTGCGCAAGGCGCGATCGACGGCGATGTTGATCGGCGGCCCCTTGGGCAGCACTTCCTCGTCAGCGAGCGCCGGGTCAAGACTGGCCGGCTCGCGACCGGCGATCTGGCCGAGCAGGTCGGCGATCTGCCAAGTGATCGCCGCATCGCCGGCCGAGGGCAGCGCGCGCTTGGCGTGGCGCCGGCGCACGAACTCGGTGACGAGCTGCGCCAGGGCGCGGCGCTCGTTCAGTTGGAGCGCCTGGGCGCTGGATTCGATCACGGCGTCACGCACGTCGTTTTCAAGCTCGTCATCGTCGACTCGCTTGCCGGCGGCGAGCGGATCAGCGCCGCGGCCGGAAATCTCGCCGGCGCGAAATGCAGGATGGATTGCAGGGCGCTCCATGGACATGGGGATTTTCCTTTCATCAGCGGCTTAACAACCAATAGGCGACGAGAACGAAGCCGCACGTTCCGCCGAAGATCACCACGCCGTCGATCATGTCTTGGGCGAGGGAGAGGATTTTGCGCAGCATGGGGCGGCCCCTTCGTGGCTCGGTTTGACCGTCCTTGACACTACGAGCGGAAAGTTAACGAAAGGTTGCTCCAGCGGCCAATCGGCACAGAAAGGCACAGCGCTGACGTCTCCGGTCGGATGGAACCAGCGGCCAGATTCAGCGTCGAGGAAGATGATCGGCATTGTCTTGCTCGCTCTTAGGAAGGGGCGGAAACTTGGCGATTTGCCGTCGCCATTTCGACGTTACAACGATGGGATGTTGAATTTCCCAGCGTCCCCATAGAATTCCACCAGGATGTTCGCGGTGGGGCGCGCCATGATCGATGATGAGTTGGTCGCCGTCGCGGTAGACCTTCGGGTAGGAATCCGAGGTCATATCTCGATCCCTCCGAAGCCGCGCGCAAAAATTGGCGTGCCGTCAAGTTGACGCATTGGTTGTCCTGGAACGGCCTCGCAGATTAGCGTGTTGGCTAATTCGAGCAGCACGTCGGCGTGGCATGGCACGGCAACACCGTTTTTATGAATTTCACACCAGCAGGCGAGATTCTTGCCGCGAAGCGTTAGAAGGTTGTCGAGCGCGAAGTCGTTTTTCTCCAGCGAGAGCGTCAGTTCGGCGCGAAATAGGGCGACGGCCTCGGCGGCATTGCGCACTGGCCGATCATCCCCTATGCGCGCTGGCTCACCGATCACAAACGGATTACCGAACTCTCCGGGCCGCGTGACCTTGACCGCCGGAAGTCCATTGGTTGCGAGCGATAGAGCTTGCAGATTAAAGCCCTTGCGGCGCGAAAGTTGAAGACGAACTGGACGTATCACATAGACCTCCCAGTCACAGGATTGCGCCGCGGCAACGCCGGCAGCGCGCTTTTGTCAATCCGCTCGGCGCCGACGCGGGGCGGCTTGGCGAACTTGCGAAAGCCGGCAGAGCGCAGTTGGAACGCGCCGGCCGGTTTGATTCCATAGTGGCGGATTTTCTGATTCTTCGCCTTGTTGATCCGCCGCATGTCGTCGAGGTCCTTGGCCTCGGCACATTCGACGTGGACGAGGCCGCGATTCTTGAAGGCATTGGAGCCGCCGAGGCCCAGGGCGCGCAGATGTTCGTCGCGATAGGACTCGTCGGGCAGCAGCGGCTCGCCGCACAAGGGGCAGGCATGCTTTTGCAGTTCGAGCAGGCCAAGCACTTGGCGCGCCGTCAGTCGTGCGCCGCGCTCGGTTGTGCCGATGGGGCGAACGTAGCTCATGGCTCCGGTATCCTCGGGATGATGACCTCGGGCGGATAGACATGGAACCACCAGCCGGATTCTCCCTTGCCGTCGAGCCGCTTGGCAAGGATGATATGCCATTGGCCCGATCCGACAGGCCACTCGAAGCGAGCCGCCAGTGCCCCATGAGCGGACGCGCTGCGGCCTAGCATCGTGATCGGCGCGCTGATAGGCAGCGTCATGCAGACATGGGGCTTGGTGGTCATGCCTCACCCCTCCGCCGATGCTTCGGCTGCCAATCGCTCGGCTCGCGCGCGCTCGCCTTTGGCCCGACCTTCCTCGGCCAAAAGCTGATTGTGCCGGTTCTTCAAATCCTTGGCGGCGATGCGCCAGCGGATCAGCGCGCCAATCATGCCGTTGCGCTTTTCCTGCGTGTAGTCCGTCTTCCATTGGAGTAGCGCCTCGATCCGGATCTGCTGGTCGGCGGCGACGGAGATCAACTCCATGATCTCGGCGCGATCGGTCATCTTGCTGACCTCGGCGCGATCTGGCGCCCACGGCTGCGGATGATAGGTGGATTCGTCGTTCATGATTGCTGCTTCCCCTTTGTGATGACCCTCTCGCCGATTGCTCCCGGCCCATCGATCGCCCGCCAGACCTCGCGTTCGAGCGCCTCCTTGCCGACGCCAATAATCCAACGGCTGCAAATTACATCAAGCATCGCTTGAAAAATCCTCTGAAATTCGTCCTGCGACAATGCGGCGAAGCTGATCGACAGCGGCAGCATCACGACCTCGCCGGTGTCGGGAAAAACCAAGGTCTGACAATGGCCTATGGCGATCTTGGTCGCGTCGCTTGCGGCTTCCAGCGTCGGGAACTGCGCATGATCCACCAGAAGCCGCATCAATCCCCAAAAGAGTCGAAGTTGCTTGATAGACCTCGGCTTTGAGAATCGACCGACGAACTCCTCCCCCTCCTTCAACCCGCGCAGCATCGCCTCGGCGATGTCATTCGCCGGGCGGATTGCAAGCCCCCATCGCTTCCAGACGGCGACAGGGGCATCTCGTTTAGTCGTTGGGAGTTTCACAGCACCGCGACTCTATCGTCGATCATTGCCTTCAAGCCGCCAAGCTGATTGGCGGTGAACGTCGCCTCGAACGGCTCGACCATCTTGGCGTAGACCGCCTGGGCTTCGTCGGCCGTCTTGACGTCTTGGAGCGCCCGATAGAAGGAATCGGTCAGCTCTTTGTAGGTCGGACGGGGCGGAGGCTTGGGCGCGCCAATGGGCGCAGCGTCATCGGGAGCGTTGATATCTCTGCTGCGCCCCGTGAATGCGGTCTTCATCTCGATCCAAAGCGGATCGGAATTGCCGAGGAAGAAATCGCCGAAACTCTCGCGATGAGCGTCCCACCATGTCGCCATTTCGGCGGCCGTCGTCATCTTGGCGAACTCGCGCTTGGCGCGGTCCACATAGGCGCGGGCGGCATCGGCGGTGTTGCGCGAATCGTCATGGACGTCGCGATCAGTCGATGCGGGAAGCGGGCGCTTCGGTTCGTCATCGACGCCTTCCTCGTCGCCTGTCGGCACCTTAAAAAGGTCGCGGAGTAGGTACTTGCCGATGAATGACTGCGCCGAGGCGTAGGCTTGCGCGCCGTTGGCCGGAACCTGGATCGATCGTGGAATCGGGCCAAACTGCGCGCCGCTCGCGTGGTAGATATAAATGTCGTAGGTCGCCAAAAGCCAGACCGACACCTTCGTCTTGCCGTAGTCGTCGGTCGTCTCGCGCTTGTCGACGACCATCGACGCCTCGAAGGGCAGGGTGAAGATTCCTGCCTTCGCCATCAGCGGACCAACCGCCTCGTAGAACTGGTTGACCGACGTGTAGTTGTATTTCTGGAACTTGTTCTCGCCTTCCTTGCCGAGCGTCTTGATCTGCCCCATGACCTCGACGATCGCCTTGGCGATCTCGGGAGGCATGGCGGCGCGCTTGGGGGTTTCCGATGGCATTGGCGCGGGACCGGCGCCATCGGGGACATAGAAACTCACAGCGTCGTCGCCTTCGGGCGTATCGCGCCGCCACTTGTCTCTGCCTGTCGTTTCCATGATCAAATGGTCCTTTCCTCGATTTCCGACACGCCGTCGGGCAGATTCTTGTGCAGCGCCTTGTAGGCGCGGGCGGATTTGAGAATGCCCTCGCGAATGTCGTCGGTGACGCCAAGACAGGCCAATGCCTTGGCGGCGTCGTCGAGGACCAGCGTCTTCTTGGTCCGCAGCCCGGCCGCGCGCGTGAACCCGCCACCGATGCGGACATGCGAATCACGCTCGGCGCGATCGGCCTGCCGCTCGGCGCTCTTGAAGGCGTCGAAGGCTTGGTCCGCCTGTTCGGTCGCCGCGCCAACGTCGACGACCTCCCCGACGGCGGCATTGTCCATCGCCTCTTTCTCGCGGACCTCGGCCTTGCGCGCCAGCCGTTCGGCTTTTGCGGCCTCGCACGCCAGCCGTTCGGCCTCTGCCTTGCGCTTGGCTTCCTCGGCGAGCGCGTAGTCGGTCAGGCGCTTCTTGATGATGTCAACCAGGGTGTTCAGCGCCTCGCGCGGCCGGCGGAAGATGTCATTGATGTTGGCGACCTCGGCGTTGAGCGGGTCGACCTTGGCCCGCCGGGCCGCTTCCAGGTCGGCGACGGTCGCCTTCCCGCGATCCAAAACCAACTTTGCCTGACGGGCGGCGGTCTCATCGACGATCGCCGGATTGTCCGTCAGAAACGAGTTGATCGCCTTCCACTGATCGCGGGCCATCTCGATAGCGGACGGTGGATTGTTGGCGCCAGGCTGCTGGCTTGCCG
>Ga0187889_10004016_pt1 | contig 12464 bp, 10 predicted proteins | sample June2016WEW_7_10_2_FD_132992 | JGI IMG/M metagenome (GOLD analysis project Ga0187889, IMG submission 132992) | Peatland microbial communities from SPRUCE experiment site at the Marcell Experimental Forest, Minnesota, USA - June2016WEW_7_100 | ecosystem: Environmental > Terrestrial > Soil >... | reverse complement strand
TCCAATTTATTTCGGCTCGGAAGAATTGAATGAACGCACTTCGGTTCCGGGTATTGTGCCGGGATTAGCATATACACCATTCGGCGGTGACATATTATTCATCGAAGCGACGCGCATGCCCGGCGGACGCGGCTTTCAGATCACCGGTTCGGTCGGAAACGTGATGCAGGAATCGGCGCGGGCGGCGTTATCGTATGTCCGCTCGCGGGCTGAAGCGATGAATTTGCCGAACGATTTCTTTGAAAAGAATGATATTCACTTGCACGTCCCGGCTGGCGCCACGCCAAAGGATGGACCCTCGGCGGGCGTGACGATGGCAACTGCTTTGGTTTCATTGATTTCGGGACGCAAAGTCAAACCGCATCTGGGAATGACTGGCGAGATCACGCTCCGAGGGCAGGTCCTGCCGATTGGCGGCGTGAAGGAAAAAGTCTTAGCCGCGCACCGCAACGGTCTGCGGACGGTGATTCTGCCGAAGCGCAACGCATATGATCTCGAGGATGTTCCCGACGAAATCAAAAAGTCTATGGAATTTATTTTTGTCGAGACGGTTGACGATGTTTTGAATGCCGCCTTGGAATCGGCGCCGAATTCAGTTCGTGGGAAAAAGATTCCCGTAAAGAAGGATGTCAAGAAGCAACCCAAAAAGGGAAAGACGAATGGCAAAGTTAAAAGTCTTAGTAGCAGAAGATGATCCCACCATGGTCAATCTGCTGAAAACGCTATTAAAGATGGAAGGCTTCCAGGTCATCGCGCCTGATGCGGATCAAGACGTTGTGAAGGTGGTTCACGATCATTGCCCCGACATTTTGTTGATGGATGTCCATCTTTCGAATCAAAATGGTTTGGAAATCCTGGATTCGATTCGGAAGTCGGCGGATGGCTGTGATGCGCGTATCATCATGATATCCGGTCTCAATGTCAAAGACGAATGCCTGAAGCGCGGCGCCGATGGATTTCTTCTCAAACCGTTTATGCCGGACGACCTGATTCAAATGCTTAAAGGAAATACAAACCTGCCGTGAATTCCTCGCACGTTGATCTTCGTGAGTTTCGTTTCCCTAATGATTATGATGCGGTGATGCGGTTTTGGGAGAGCATCGAAAAAGGAGTCCACACCGGTCCCTCGGATACGCCCGAAGAAATTCAAAAAAAGATTCAACGCGACCCGGATCTGTTTCTCGTTGCAGAATTGAACAATGAAATTGTCGGAACGGTGATCGGCGGTTTTGACGGACGCCGCGGCATGATCTATCATCTGGCAGTTGCCGCCTCGTTGCGCGGACAAGGGATCGGATCCCGATTAATGAGCGAAGTCGAATCTCGTTTGCGTGCCAAAGGATGTATCAAAAGTTATTTGCTAGTCCTGCGCGATAACATCGAAGCGATGAAGTTCTACGAACGTATCGGCTGGGAATCAATGGATCGAGTCGTGCTTTACGGAAAAGAATTCGAATGAGTCTTCGCTTTGCAGTTCTCACAGTTTCTGATCGCTCTGCGAGCGGTGAACGCTCTGATACGTCCGGCCCCGCGCTGATTGAGATGATCAAGCATCAGGGCTGGGAAGTGATCCGTCAAACTATTCTGCCTGATGATTTCAGCCTCCTGAGTGAGTCGCTGGAGAGCTGGTCGGATCGCGACGATGTGGATGTTATTTTGACAACAGGCGGAACAGGCTTTTCTCCGCGAGATGTAACACCGGAGGCAACGCGCGCAGTGATCGAGCGCGACGCACCGGGACTGGCCGAAGCGATGCGGGCGACGAGCGCAGCCAAATCTCCTCATGCCATGCTCTCACGTGCGGTGACCGGCATTCGCGGCAGGGTGTTGATCATCAATTTGCCGGGCAGTCTCAAAGCTGCTGTCGAAAATTTTCAAGTTGTAATTCCGGCACTGGAACACGCAGTAATGTTGTTGCGGGAAGACCCCGACGCGGAAAAAGGGCATTAGAAAGTTGTAGTATAATCCCGCCGCTTGAAACCTTCCGCTTCATCTGAATCATTCACCGGTGAAGGGATAAAATAAAATAAGGAAAGATGTATGATTGATGTAAACGATCTTCGCAAAGGGGTAACTTTTGAACTGGATGATGCGCTCTTCAAAGTGCTGGAATACAGCCATAATAAATCCGGACGCGGCAACGCCTCCATTCGCATCAAAGCGCGCAATATGCTGACTGGCTCCAATATTGAAAAAACTTTTCAGTCCGGCGACCGCATACAGGATGTGCGTCTCGACTTTCACAATGTTTCTTATCTATACGGAGACGGCGAATTCTATCACTTCATGGACAGCGAAACTTTTGAACAGCCGGCCATTCGAGGCGATGTGCTCGGCGACGACGCTTTGTATCTGAAAGAGGGCATGGAAGTTAAATTGACCTTTTATAAAGGTGAGCCTTTGGATATCGAATTGCCCACCTCGGTGGATCTGAAAGTGGTTGAGGCAGATGTGGCCGTGCGTGGCGATACGGCTACCGGCGTAACGAAAAAGGTCAAGACCGAAACCGGACTTGAAGTTCAGTGCCCGAATTTTGTCAAACTCGGCGACGTGATCCGCGTGGACACGCGCACCGGCGAATATGTAACGCGAGTCTAATTCATCACATCTGATTACCACGGACGGATAACTCAAAGCGCGAACGCCCACGGTTATCCGTCTTTTATCTTATGAAAACTCCTGCTGGCAAAGACTGCAAATATTTTTACGGAGATTACTACCGAGGCCGCGACTTGGAAGAGTGTAATCTTCTTAAGGCCTCGAATCAAACCTGGTCTGCAGACCTGTGCCGCACTTGCCCCGTGCCGGGAATTTTGCAGGCCAACGCCTGTGAGTTTTTGCAGCTCCGCGGAGTTGCGAATCGTCCTTTGGCTGCCGGATTTCAGCGACGCGTTCAAGTCACTGCATATTGCGAGAAGACTCACAGGAATGTAAACGAGCCGCACATCGGCTGCGGGGAATGTCATCCGCTTCCGCCTGTATTTGAAATAAAACCAAAATAAATTTTCGAAACGCTTTTCATTTAGCCTCGAAGAAAAATTCGATATGACCCTCACGCTTCTCCTTGACCTTGACGATACCCTGCTTGAAACCAACATGGGTTCTTTCATCCCTGCTTATTTTCAGGCGCTCTCGAAGCACCTCGCGGAATATGTTCGGCCCGAAAAAATGCTGCCTGCATTGATGAAGGGCACTGAATTAATGCTTGCCAGCGAAGATCCAATGCACACCTTGCAGGAGGTCTTTGAGGCTTACTTCTATCCCAAATTGGGTGTTCCTAAAGAGCAAGTCAATCATGTGATCGAACAGTTTTATGATGAAGTATTTCCATCCATTGGCAGCGTAACTAAAAAACGCGAAGGTGCGGTGGAGTTGGTGAATTGGGCATTTTCAAAAGGTTATCGCGTTGCGATTGCGACCGATCCACTGTTTCCGCGCAAAGCTGTCTATCATCGTATTCGTTGGGCTGGCCTCGACCCTGAACGCTTTGAGTTGGTTTCATCTTTTGAAACATTTCATTTTACAAAATCGCATCCTGCTTATTTTGCCGAAGTGCTGGGTCGACTCGGCTGGCCCAATAATCCGGTTTTGATGGTGGGCAATGATGTTGACCGCGATCTTAAACCCGCGCAAAGTTTGGGATTGAAAACATATCACGCGCATGAAGAGCCCGCCTCGGGGGCCGGACCCGCAGCGGCTGGCAGCGGCAAATTATCTGATCTACGCTCGTGGCTGGAGTCCACCGATTCTGAATCGCTTGAGCCGTCGATTCAGAATCCTGCGGCGATCCTCGCTATGATGTTATCTACTCCGGCTGTCCTGCAGAGTCTCGTTGCACCCGTTCCCGATAGAGCCTGGCCGCGCAAACACATCGCTGATGAATGGGCCTTGGTGGAAGTCATCTGCCATTTGCGAGATACGGAACGCGAAATCCATCAAATGCAGGTGAACACTCTTCTTAATGAAAATGAACCGTTTATTTCCCGCCCCGATAGCACAGTGTGGGCCAAGGAACGGAATTATTTGAAGGAAGATGGCGGGAAAGCGTTGCAGGATTTCGCGTCTGCGCGCATGGAGACGCTGGCGAAGTTGAGAGGGCTGGATGATTCGATTTGGAAACAAAAGGCGCGTCATGCAATATTTGGGCCAACGCATTTTCAGGAAGTCATTGGCTTTATGGCAGATCACGACCGCATGCATATCCAGCAGGCTTGGAAGATATTAAAGACTTTTTAGAGCCGCATCGCTTTGTCCTTTCGAGTGTTATTATTACCATGAGTACATAGGACAAGATTTGCTTGTCCTATTTTTTTAGGAGAGTGTTATGACGAAACGTGTTGTTGTGACCGGGCTGGGATGTATAAGTCCATTGGGGAATAATGTCCCAGATACCTGGTCTTCCTTGTTAGCCGGAAAATCCGGCGCGGGTCCCATCACCCGATTTGATGCGACTAAGTATAAGACGAGATTCGCCGCGGAAGTAAAAGGCTTTGACCCGATAGCTTTCCTGGGAGCGCGCGATGCGCGCAAGTTTGATCGCTATGCACAACTTGCAATGGTCGCCGCGCAGGAAGCATTGACTCAATCCGGTTTGACGATTGACGATTCGAACCGCGACAGGGTCGGAATTTTGATTGGCACAGGTATCGGCGGGATCGGCACCTTTATGGAAAACGTTGATGTGTTGCGTGAGCGCGGCCCCGAACGCGTCAGCCCGTTTCTGGTTCCGATGATGATCGCAGACAGCGCGGCCGGTCTGCTTGCCATTCGTACCGGGGCGCGCGGCCCGAACATGGCAATTGCGTCCGCCTGTGCCACCGGAACGAATGTCGTCGGCGAGGCGTTAGAAATGATTCGGCGCGGCGCGGCGGATGTTATGTTTGCGGGCAGTTCCGAGGCGGCGATTGTCGAGCTGACCATTGCCGGGTTGAATGTAATGACCGCTCTCTCCACGCGCAATGACGCGCCTCAGAAAGCTTCGCGGCCCTTCGATAAGAATCGAGATGGATTTCTGATGGGCGAAGGCGCGGGCATGATCGTGCTCGAGTCGCTTGAACACGCTCAGAAGCGTGGCGCGAAGATATTATGCGAGTTGAAGGGCTATGGAACATCGGATGATGCGTATCACATCTCTGCGCCTGACGTAAACGGCGCGGGCGCGGCTATCTCGATGAAGCACGCCATCGAAGATGCGGGCCTGAAGACGACCGACATTGATTACATCAACGCGCACGGCACCTCGACGGTATTGAATGATAAGAGTGAAACCGCCGCTATCAAAACGGTCTTTGGTGAACACGCTTATAAAGTTCCGATCTCATCCACCAAATCCATGACTGGTCATTTGCTCGGCGCGTCCGGCTCGGTGGAGGCGGTGATTTGCGTCAAGGTGTTGCAGGAAAATATTTTGCCTCCCACCATCAATTACGAAACGCCCGACCCGGATTGTGATTTGGATTATGTTCCGAATACGGCGCGTCCGGCCAAGCCGAAACATGTGATGTCCAATTCATTTGGCTTCGGCGGTCATAATGCAACGCTAATCATGAGCCGCTTTGAGTCTTGATTTGAACTTTGTGACAAAGCTTAATCCGTTTATGACGGTTGCTTGAAAGGGAATCCTTATGCTATATGCACATATCACGGGGTGGGGAATGTCCGTTCCCGAAACTGTGTTGACCAACGACGATCTATCCAAAATGATAGATACCAACGATGCGTGGATTCGCGACCACACCGGTATTCGGGAACGACATATTGCGCGCGAGAATCAATTCCCATCCACGCTGGGCGTTGAGGCTTCTATTAAAGCGCTTGAAGTTGCCAACGTTCGACCCACCGATATTGATTTGATTATCTGCCCGACTTCTTCACCCGAATATATTTTTCCGGCAACGGCCTGCTTGATTCAGGACCAGCTGGGTGCGTCCAAGGCGGGCGCATTCGATCTCTTGGCGGCTTGTAGCGGATTTATCTATGCGGTGAACATGGGTGCGCAAGCGATACGATCCGGCTCGATCAAAACCGTGCTCGTCGTCGGTGCGGAAACGCTTTCGCGTTTCGTGGATTGGAAGGATCGCAACACATGCATCCTATTTGGTGATGGCGCGGGCGCATTTGTTTTGCAGGCCAGCGATCAGCCGGGGGGAGTTTTGTCAGCGGTAATGCACTCGGATGGCTCCGGCGGCGATTCGCTGTCCGTGCCTGCTGGTGGAAGCCGTTCTCCTGCAACGGAAGCAACCATACGCGAGGGAAAGCATTACATTCAAATGGACGGAAATAAAGTCTTCCGATTCGCGACGCGCGTGATGGGCGACGCTGCCAAAGAAGCCTTGGAATCGGCTGGACTGACGACGGAGGATGTTCAATGGATCATCCCTCATCAGGCCAATTATCGAATTATAGAAACAGCCGCTAGGTATTTAAAGATGCCATTGGATAAGTTCATTATCAATGTGGATCGCTATGGCAATACCTCCACCGCGTCCATTCCGATTGCGACAGTGGAAGCCGCGGAAAAAGGAATACTTAAACCAGGCGACAAAATTGTGTTTGTTGGCTTCGGCGCGGGGCTGACGTGGGGAGCGCTGGTCGCTGAATGGAGCGGGGCTTTGCCCGTCGAGCATAAAGTTCACCCTGAACGGTATCGATTCTGGGCGCGGGTTCGCTCTGTATTCAATCGCCTATTTCGTTTGGTCGAGGGATTGATCTGGGGTCGCAATTCCTAATCTTAAGGAGAATATGTTTTCTATCGCGATTTCGGAACTGATCATCCTATCAATCATCGTCATACTACTGCTTGGTCCAGACCGAATCGGCAGGAGAATTCGCGGTTTCCGAAAAAGCTTGCGAGGGCAAAGCCAGACAGCAGCCCGGCAGGAACCGCCTAATGATCAAAAGAATAAAATCGATTGATTCAATTCAAATAAAAAATCGAGTCCAAAGCGAACTCGATTTTTTTACTTAATTTTGGCCTGTCGGCGACCATTAGAAACGCTGTTATTTCCAACTTGATACTGGAATCCAGTTGAGGTCTTTATCAACAGTTAATAATGAACCAGGTTGGTAGATCTTCTTGTTAATTGTCACAGTTTCAATTACCGTAATCTTCACTCCATATGATCTCCAGTAAGCTGTTTTCGTTTCACTCATGGGATATGTGCCTCCAGGGGCAACTCTAATTTTAGACTTGTCGGAACTACATATTATTCCACTTGCAAACACCCAGATTCTATCAGAGGATATATATGAAACTTCCGCATCTGTGCAACTAAACTTGACACCCGGAGGATATGTACTGATTATCTCAGAATATGTTGGGGGCGTCGGCGGAACCAGAGTTGGCGTAGATGGAACGCTTGTTGCAGTTGGAACAGCCTGCACAAATGTACCGCAACTCGAAATCAATAGGCTAATCACCAGGAAACAAAAAAATGTGATTTGATGTTTTGTGTTCATTAAAGCGAACCGCATAGTTCTTTTTATGTTTACAGCAGAGTATAAATTCACGCTATGGAGTAAGCCGTTCTAACTTGGAATAACGTGGATGGATTGCAGAATATGCTTAAAGAAATTTTTAATTTGTTGGATCAAACCCGGACCGGGAGTTGGATTCAATATTAATGGCTGGCGCGGCGCCTGATTGAAATCGAAATCCTGTGTCAGATCTCCGAGGATGGACACGTTCTCTCGCACCGTAGGACGAGGATCAGGACGTCCGTCCGTTTTGGGGTCGATGCGCTGGCTCGTGAGGAAGTCATCCTCGATAAACTTGACATACGCGTCAAAGCTAAGAGTCTGGTGATCGATATAACCTTTCTTGGCGTAAGGACTGATGACGAGCCCTGGCACGCGAAAGCCATATCCGTTTTGATCCACTACCGGTGGAACCACATGATCGTAAAAGCCGCCCCAATCATCCCAGGCTAAAAATATCGCGGTGCTTGACCAATCCGGGCTTTGCATAATGGCGTTGATCAAACCAGTGACATATGTCTGTCCAACCGTGATGTTCGCTGGTGGATGTTCGCTGGTTCGATCGTTGGGAATGACCCAGACCACATTGGCAAGGGTGCCGGTTTGGGCGGCAGTGTAGAATTTATCCAGTTGTTGAATATTGCCCAACTGCTTATCATCTTTAACCGTATCGAAAAACGGAAGCGGATTCCAAATCTCCGGTGTTGTGTTTTTCTGAGGCTTGGGAGCGCAGGCTATCGGACCAGTCTCTTCATCGCAATCGGGCTGGGTACCTGGAGCTACATAGTAAGCCCATGAAACATTGTTCTTATACATCAGATAGGTTAGATCCGTCCATGCATAAATGGGCGCTACATATGGTTTCACACCGAGGACGATGCTATCAGGTTTATCGATCTCGCTGGTGCAACTCATCGGATCATGGCTGGCGCATTTTGCGGACCATTCTGAAACCATGAAAAGATGCGATGGAAGACTCCACGAATCAGTGGGCTCAAACATATGATCCTGAAGCACAAAATTCTTTGCATATGTCCAATAGTTGGGAATCTCGCGCGCATCGTGATAACCCATCACATCGGGCATACTTCCGATCATTCCTTGGGCGCAGTTCGGATCGTCGTTGTGCTGGCAGTAGGTTTGAACTGCGTCTCTTTGAACTTCAATAAACCCATCCATCTTCCCGCCATCGAGGTCTGTAAGGGCGGCACCCCATCCATGACCGCCTCCCGTGTTGACAACATTCGGATCATGATACGGTTTAACGCATTGTTTGGTCTTTGGGTCGGGTACACAGACGGTGGGAACGCCGTTCTCCATTGGGATTCCATCTGCGCCGGGATAAGTTCCAAAGTAAGAATCGAAAGAACGATTCTCCTGCATGATGACGACAATATGCTGAATTTTATGAATGCCCTGTAAATCGCTTGAAGCATTGTTCGGCTGGGACTTGGAAGCTGCACATCCCGCCGCGATGCAAAAGATCATCATCGCCGAAACGATTCGATGTTTGATATTCATCTTTCTCCTTGTGGATAAAATAAAATTGCAAAAATATTATACACAGTATTTTTTGGATACCATGAAGATTAATAAGTTCTAATAGAAAATGATAAATGAATGTGCCTCCTCAAATAAAGTTAGACAAATTAGGTGATATGCTTAAGTATAAATTTCCCCATCGGAATTTGTTATCCCGTTGCAGCTTACAGATTTTGCACCCATCTTTTTTATAACATGTTTCTCTTGGCCTCGTTCGCTTTGAAAGAATATCCTTAACCGGATTTTCTCTTTGGATCAAATAATTTGAGTGTTAATAAGATATTGGGTAGCTTGAAAAAACGTAAAGGAATTCGTAAATGAAGGTCACTAAAATATTACTTGCTTTTGTTTTTCTTATCAGCGTAACATCGTGCGCACCTGCCACACCTTCGGCGCCGCGGCCGGAACATCCGAATATTATTTTCATCCTCACAGATGACATGGCCGCCACGGACCTGCCGTATATGCCAAGAACAATAAAATTGATTCAGAATCAGGGAGTTTCCTTTGACAAATTCTTTGTGAGCATATCCCTATGCTGTCCGTCGCGAACTTCCATTTTACGAGGACAGTATGCGCAGAATACAAATATCAATGACAATGCTCTTCCCGGTGGTGGATTTGACAAAGTATATCAACTCGGACTTGAGAAGTCGATGCTGCCGGATTGGTTGATACAGGCAGGCTACCGCACCGCTCTCTTCGGAAAATATTTAAACTTCTATCCAGGCCTTGCAGGCAAGACTTACGTCCCGCCGGGTTGGGATGTATGGGCAAGCCCTGTGGATGGATTCCCTTATACCGAATTCAACTACACCCTCAATGAAAACGGCAAGTTAGTTAAATATGGCAATACACCGCAAGATTACGGGACCGATGTATATTCGTCCTTGGCATTGGCATTTATAAAAGACAGCATTAGCCGTAACCAACCTTTCTTTGCCTACATCGCTACGTATGCGCCGCATCATCCATATACACCTGCGCCCCGCCATGCCGGAACGTACAGCACACTCAGCCTTCCAAAGCCACCATCCTTCAATCAAGCGAATTTGTCAAGCGAAAAGGGAACTTTTCTCTGGAGACCGCTTCTTACAAGCGACCAGATCAACGACCTTCAAACTGATTACCGTCTCCGGATCGAATCGCTTCAGGCTGTTGATGAAATGGTTGGAAAAATTGTGGACACATTATCTGCCGCAGGAAAGTTAAACGACACGTATATCATCTTTACTTCCGACAATGGATATCATTTGGGGCAACATCGTCTGCCAGCAGGCAAAAACACGCCGTACGAAGAAGACATACTTGTACCCTTCCTGGTGAGCGGACCCGCCATCCGGCCGGGAAGTCACGTCAATGAATTGACAGGAAACATAGATATTGCTCCCACCATTGCAGAGCTGGCAGGCGCAGGCGTACCGAGTTTCGTCGATGGGCGTTCGTTGATTCCATTTCTCTTTGGTCAGCCCGTAACCCAATGGCGGCAAGCATATCTGTTGCAAAGAGCCTTGATACCCCAAGGCGAAAAAGACAATGATTCAGTTGAGGAAAGCAGTGCATCTGGTGAACCGAGCGGCCTTATTGAACCGACAGACTCCCCTTATGACAATGTCCCAATGGCATATAACGGCCTACGCACTCAGCAGTACACATACCTTGAATTTTATAATGGCGTCGTCCAAATTTTCGACTTGAATAAAGACCCATATGAACTCAATAATTTCGTCAAGACTGCTGACCCGGCATTGCTAAAGAAATTACACTCGTGGCTGACAAAGTTAAAGAATTGTGCAAGCGATTCATGCCGGAGTGCGGAAATCAACCAATAAAGTTTAATATTTCGATGTTTTATTGGCTTTAAATTAATCTCTTTAACTCTTCGATGGAATTTACTGGCTGCTTGCAAACAAAATGTTCGCAAACATAAACCGTTGGTTTGTCTTGTTTCAAGGGACGATCCATTAATAATGCAGGCGCGCCTTTCGGCGGGGGATAAGTGGAAGCGGCGATGATGGTATTGGGTCTATATTCCGTTTGGATGAATTGAATCATTTCTTGCGCGTCTTTATCCTTCGCATCAAACACGACTGCAATCTGCTTGCCGTTATCTAAAGCAAAGTCCGCGGCTGATAGCCAGCGCGCAAATCCCATCGGATAACGCAATGCCATATCGGTTATCAAGCGAAGCGCTTTCTCCGCCGCATCGCGATATTCACCTTTATCCGTGAATGCTGCCAATTTTAACAATGCTTCACAAGCCAGAGCATTACCGGAGGGTGTTGCATTGTCCTGCAGGTCTTTCGGTCTTATCAATAAGGTCTCTCCGTCATTGGGTGTGTCAAAAAATCCTCCGCTTGAATCGCTAAAGCGAATAATCATATTGTCGGCTAATTCTACCGCCGCAGTGAACCAGCGATTGTCAAAGTCGGTTTGATATAGCGCGAGCAAGCCGATGATCAGCGAAGCATAATCTTCGAGAAAAACTTCATCAGTCCTTTTTCCGTCTCGCCATGAACGATGTAATTCGCCGTTTGCATACAAGTGATTCGATAAGAAATTTGCGCTGCGGGTAGCCAATATAATATATTCAGATGCCTTCTTTTCATCATCAAGAACACGCCCAGCTTCCGCGAACGCGTGAAGCATCAAACCATTCCACGCAGTCAATATTTTATCGTCAGTGTTAGGACGGATGCGTTGAGCGCGGGCAGCGAGAAGCTTGGAATGGCAATCAGCCAATTTAACAACAGTCGCTTCTTCGTCCAGCTTGAAGCGGGCGGCTAGAGATGCGTCATCGAGTGCGCGTTGTAAAACAATTTTGCCTTCCCAATTGCCTTTCTCCGTAATTCCATAGGCCACAATGAAAAATTCAAAATCCAAATCGTTTGAGATTGCGTCCCGGATTTCTGATTTTGTCCAAACATAAAACTTGCCTTCCTCGCCCTCCGAGTCCGCATCCAGCGATGAATAGAATCCACCATCGGGATGAGTCATCTCACGCGCTACTAAGTCAAGCGTTTCGATGACGATGCGCTTGAAGAAAGGTTCATGCGTAATTTGCCAGGCGTGAAGATAAACCAGCGCGAGTTGAGCATTATCGTAAAGCATCTTTTCGAAATGCGGTACGCGCCAGAAGTTATCCGTCGAGTAGCGAGCGAAGCCTCCGCCGACTACATCGTACATGCCGCCGCGTGCCATAGCTCGGAGCGCATGGATGGCAGTCTTCAAAATGCTTTCTCTTTCTGTTGACTCCGATAAAGATCGGTGAAATAAATATCCAATCGTCATGGGCTGGGGGAATTTTGGTGCCGCGCCCCAGCCGCCATAACCCCAATCGTAATTATCCAGAATGGCTTTTGTGATTTGATTTAAGTTTTCCGGCGAAAGGCCAGCAGTTTGAGCTTCGATGGATGAAGTCTGTTGCAATTGTTGAATGAATTGAT
>Ga0187889_10004006_pt1 | contig 12482 bp, 11 predicted proteins | sample June2016WEW_7_10_2_FD_132992 | JGI IMG/M metagenome (GOLD analysis project Ga0187889, IMG submission 132992) | Peatland microbial communities from SPRUCE experiment site at the Marcell Experimental Forest, Minnesota, USA - June2016WEW_7_100 | ecosystem: Environmental > Terrestrial > Soil >... | reverse complement strand
GGGCGCTTCCGGCTTTTTAGTGGGTGATGGACCGGGCTGGCGGGCGGATGGACCGGCACTCGCGGGCGACAGCCAGGATTTTCGAGGTTTCTCCCACCGGAGTCCAGTGATCCCTCGGTGACCTGGAGGCTTGCCGGGCGGGACTTTCCGAAGTCCGATCTACCACCTCGCTGGCTACGCAGTGAACCGGCGCTGATTTCATTTCGCAGCTAGTTGTTTTGGTTTCTGTGAGTTGCAGCAGAATCGCCGAATGTCGTCGGCACCCTGTGCCGCCGCGGGCGCTTGCCAGGGGGCTCCGGCACGAACCAGCCGTTTCCTTGATTGAAGGCTGGTACGGAACCGTAGGCGCGCCCCACCCTCCCAGGACACCGATCAGTTTACCCATCTCAGGAAGGGTTTGGGGCCCTGCGGTCCCCAACCTCAGCACGGTCACCCACTAAAAACCCGGAATTCCCCAAAAGAAGATCCGAAAGCACTGGATATTCCGATGGGAATCGCGGGAGCCTGGCGATCTTGTGGCTTTGACCAATCGCCGCGTGCTGTGGATCACCGACCGTGTCAAGCAACGCTACGCAGCCTATGGCACAGTGACTCGATTCGCACCAGTTAGATCGCTGGTTCAGTTGACTTGCCGGCGAACGGCCGAGACCTGCGCCTTGTCGGTCAAGTTCTCTTCCCAGGCCTCCTGGTCGATCCCTCTTCCTCTGGAGAGGCAGGCCGAAGCGCAGCGATTTGCGGAAGGAGGCGGCTCCGTTGTACACTAATGGTAGCGGTGGAGTTCGCTTAACGCTGTCCTGAACGGCCAATGACTCCTGCAGTGGTTTCGCTGTGGGAGTGTTGGTTCCGATCCCCTCCCGGCAAACCACAAAACGGCCAAATAGGAGATCGTTCGATGCAGCAGGTGTGGTTTACAGGGGCTCTGTGGCTCTTCCTGGCGCTGGTTGCGGTTCTCGCCGCCAATTGGCTGAGAATCTCCACGGCGCTTTCCGAGATTGTCGTGGGTACCCTCGCCCAGCTCGTGATCGGCGCGCCGGCCGGGGCCACGGTCCTGGTTGGACTGGAGGGCTACGGCGAAACCGCGGCCATGCATCGGGCGCATTTCGCCCGCAGCGACCGGCCGGTCATCGTCACCATCGTGGACACCGAGGAAAATCTCGCCCGCCTGGTTCCGGCGGTCGAGGAAATGACGGACACCGGCCTGATGGCGGCATCGGAAGTTCGCATGATTCGCGTGGAGAAGAAGGCCACTACCCATGACGGGACGGGCGCTTAAACGGACATCCGCGGGGAACCCGCTGGTCCCTTTGGTGGGCCGCCGGGAAGAGGTTCGAGCGCTTTCGTCCGCGGTCGGAGCGCGCCAGTTTCGGTTGATTGTCGGCCCCGCGGGGATCGGGAAAACGCGACTTCTCCAGGAGTCGCTCCCCGCCTCGGTCCAGCCGTTCGTGCGTTTGGAGGGGCCGTTTGTTTTGCACGGCCTGCTGGTGGATTTGGCGGAGAACCTCCACTGCCGCTGCACCCGTTTTCCGGATGTGCGGCGCGCCACCAGCATGGTTCTGAAGCCGCTGGTATTGGACGCGCTTCGCCAGTCGCCGCGGTGTGTGGTTCTGGAAGACGTGTCCGGCGCGGATCCGCGGATGTATCGCTTTCTGCAAACAATGTACTACGCCGGGGATGGCTGCCTGGTGGTGACGGCAAGGTCGAGGGATTGCCTCGGGTGCCTGCGCAAGCTTCTCTGGGATCCCGGCCAAGAGATCGCGCTGAAGCCGTTGCATCGGCCGGAGGCGCTCCTGTTGTTCGGGGAGGCTTGCCGCGTATTCCGGCTGGAGTCGTTGGATCTGGGTGAGTTTCGGCGGAAGGTGTTGGCGGCGGCCCAGGGCAACCCGGGGCAGATCGTCGCCATGTGCCGCATGGCCGCCCGCCCCGAGTACCAGCGCGGACGGTATATCAAGTTCCTTCCGCTTCGGATTGACGTGTTATCGGCGTTAGCATGATGGACGAGACCGGAATAGTGCAAGACGCGTTGGACGCCGCCGGCGACATCTGCCGCCGCTATGAGATCACCTCGCTCGAGGACTTCCTGGAAAGTTGCCGCGCCTTCGACCGGGAGAAGACGCTGAACATCGCGATTCTGGGGCGGTTCAAGGCCGGCAAGAGCAGCTTTCTCAATCACCTGTTGGGGCGGCCGTTGCTGCCGGTCGGCGTGATTCCGGTCACTTCCGCTGTGACTGAGATCCAATACGGGCCGGAAGAGCGCGCCCAGATCCGCTTTCTCGATGGCCGGACGGAAACGACGGAACTCCGCCGCATCAGCGAGTTCATCTCGGAATCCGAGAACCCGGAGAACCAAAAGCAAGTGGCCGCGGTGCGCGTGGAACTGCCATCCATGGAGCGCTACCGGGGAATTCGATTCGTGGACACGCCGGGCCTGGAGAGCGTCTTCGAGCACAACACGGACGCTTCACTGGAATGGCTGCCGAACGTGGGCTTGGCGCTGGTGGCGGTGGGAGTAGATCCGCCGCTCTCGCGGCACGACATCGAGTTGATCCGGAACCTGAGCCGCTATACTCCCAACATCTCGCTGCTGCTCACCAAGGTCGATGTCCTGGACGAGGGTGAGCGGGCGCAGGTCCGGGAATTCGTACAAAAGCAGCTCGCGCGGTATTGGAACGATGCGGTCCCCGTATATCCTTACTCGGTCCGGCCCGGCTTCGAACGCCTCCGCACGGAACTCGACGAGTGCCTCCTCTCTCAAGCGCACTCCGAAGCCGGCGAGCAACATGCGGCCATTCTGCGCCGCAAGATCGACTCCCTGCTGGGGGAGTGCGCCGGCTATCTGACCGTGGCCCTGAAGGCCGCCGAGACGGCGGATTCCGAGCGCGAGGAACTGCGCCGGAAGATTCTCGGGCGGAAGGAGGTTCTCGACGACGCGCGGCTGGCCTTGCGGCTCATCGTGCGGCACGCTACCGGAAGCATTCGCACGACATTCGAGGAATTGCTGCGCCAGGATGAGCTGCCGGTGCGCCAGCGGCTTCTCGCTCGCTTGGACGAGGAGTTTCCATCGTGGGCGCACAGCCTCGGCATGGCGGCCGGGCGCTTCGACGATTGGCTGCGCGCCGGCCTGACCCGGGAGATGGCCGAACTCTCGAACAGGCATCGCGGCGAGTTCGTGGAACCGGTCCGGCGCGCCGGCCGCCGCCTCTCGCAATCGCTCCAGGATTTTCGCAACCGCCTGTCGGAGCGCACCCTGGCGGCGCTGGGGGTCCCGTTACGGACCACCGAGATCGAGCTGCACACGGAAGATCCGCGTTCGCCCGATGTGCGTGTCGGCAAGATCTTCGACCGCAACTGGGAACTGCTGTCGTTCCTGTTCCCCATGGCGCTGCTCGGAGGCGTGGTGAAACGGCATTTCGAAGGCAAGGCGGCCGACGCGGTCTTCATGAACCTTTCCCGGCTGGTCTCGCAATGGCAGGAGATCGTCGGCGTGGCGCTGTCGGACCTGGAGAAGAAATCGACTCGCCGGCTGGAAGGCTTGGTTGCCACCATCGAGAAGCTGATCGCCTCCGCCGGCCAGGCCGCGCCGCGAATCCGCGAAGACCTCGCCCGCTTGGAGCAGTTACGCGGCCGGCTCTAAGAAAAAGGGGTCAGACGCATTTTACGGGTTTGGCAACAAATGCGTCTGTCCCCTTTTCTGTGTGATGCCCTACCGTCCCGGCACGCCGATCCATCCCCGCGTGGTGAAATCGGTCAGCGTCAGCATGAGCATGAAGAACAGCGCCACGAGATAGTGATAGACTCCAAGCATGAGCCGAGTTGAGGAGATCGAGGCCGCTATCGATGGCTTGCCTCCGGAAGAATACCGGCACATCGTCCAACGGTTTCGTGTGCGCGAACAACAGCAGTGGGACCAACAGATGGACGCCGACTCCTCCGCGGATAAGCTCGATTTCCTTTTTGACGAAGCAGAAAGTGAATCGGCGAAAGGCCTCCTTCGCGAGTGGCCGTCTCAAGAGTGAGATCCGCAGGCACACGGCGATTCTGGGGACTCTTCCAGGCGTTGCCGTCTGAAGTTCAAAATCTCGCCGTCAAGAATTATCGGCTTTGGCGACGGAACCCGAATCATCCCCCCTCCATTTCCGGCGTTTGCAGGGAAGCGAAGATCGCTTCAGCATTCGCGTCGGAGATCACTATCGCGCCATCAGCAGGCTCGCAGGCGAGAAGATGACCTGGGCCTGGATCGGCACCCACTCGGATTACGACCGGCTGGTAGGCTCTTGAGCGTGTGAAGAACATGCCTCGGACCGAAACACCCGCTTGGCTTGCGCACCGGGCTGGGCACAGTCAACGGCTTGGGGGTTCTCGGCCCGAGTGATTCAGATAAACCGTGTTGTTTCATCTCGCCGCTTGTTATTCAGCCGCGCATAATTAAAGGGACATAAGGCATGCCGGTGTGGCATACTCGTTTTAGCCAGGAGTGGCCATGCTTGCGCGACTGCTGCGATTACACCCGAGCACGTATAAGCGGTTAGTCCGACTCCGCAAGGAAGCGGAACGGGACGGAGCCTATCGCGTTGCGAAACGACTGCAGGCGGTCCTGCTGAACTCGGAAGGCCAAACCAGCGGCGAGTTGGCGCGGATTCTCAAGGCGCCACGATCGAGGGTGTCCGAGTGGCTCCAGCGCTACCAGACCGAGGGAATGGACGGTCTGCTGGAAGGCTATCGGTCGGGTCGGCCATCTCAACTGACGGATAAGCAACAGCAACAGTTGGGGGACATTGTGGACAGTGGTCCGGTGGCTTACGGTCTGGACAACGGCATCTGGACCTCACCCATGATCGCCTGGGTGATCGAGGAGGAGTTCGGCGTCCAGTATCACCCCGGTCATGTGCGCAAGTTGCTTGATGCGTGGGGATTTTCGGTGCCGCGTCCACGCCGCATTTTGGCCCGCGCCGATGTAGCGGCGCAAGACCGCTGGCGCCGGAGGATCTATCCGAACCTTAAAAAAAAGCCCCGGCGCGGCACGGGGCGCTGATCTTCACCGACGAAGCCAGCTTCCGGCAGGACTCGACTCTGCACGCTACCTGGAGCCGCCTGGGTTGCCCTCCAGAAGTTCCGGTTACCGGAGAGCGCAAGAGCGTGAAGATCCTCGGAGCCATCGAGCTGTGGCGCACGCAGTTCGATTATCGGCAAGACACCGTCTTCAACGCCTCCACCTACCTCAGCTTCCTCGAACAACTGGCCCCGCGCTATCGCCGCCAGGGGGCCATCCTGATTCAGGACAACGCCTCCTGCCACAAGGACGCCGGCGTGTGGAGCTGGTTCAAAGCCAACCGGCATTGGCTGGAGGTACACCAGTTGCCGCCCTACTCGCCAGAGTTGAATCCCACCGAACGGCTATGGCAGCACACGCGCAAGAACGGGACGCACAACCGTTTCTTCTCCGGCCTGGACGCCTTGGCCGCCACATTGACGCGCGTTTTCGGAGAGATGCAGTCACACCCGCAATTCATCGGTTCCTACCTGGCTCCTTTGAAGCGCTCGCGAAACAGCTCCGGGCTAGCCAGCAGAAGTTTCGACTCTTGCTGGATCACATTGCCCACGAAGTAGGGCAGACCACAGTTGGCAAAGGAGACGTAGTACCCGCGGTCGAGCATGACGATTTCCGCGTCCTCGTCCAACCGGCGCAGGCGCGCCGCGCAGGTGGCGCCGCCCGTGACGCCTCCGAAATCACCACACGTTTTTTCGTCATGATCTCACGAGGTTATGCATTGGGTTGACTACAAATTGACGTGCCTGAGCGTGTACTTATCTATGTGAACCGATTCCAGCTCCCTCCCAACCCACAAGGCCATCCCGATACACCTTGACCTGGGAGATGGGGAACCCGTGTTCCAGCAGGGTGCGTCCGGCCGTGCGGCTGGCGGCGCAAATGTCCCCGGACGACCTCCCGCTTTCATACAGAACGATCGTGCGATCTTTCGGCAAGGTGCTCCACCGCCGGTCTATCTCGTCCGCGGGAAGACTGATCGCGCCGGGAATTCGTCCCGCGGCATAGTCGCTGGCGGGCCGCACGTCCACGAAGAGCGGTCTGGCGTTGCCGGCCAGCAGTTGGCGCAGTTCCTGGGTGTCGATCAGCGCGGGTTGTTTCTTGGCGGCATCGGCTTCACTGCACGCTCCGCCGGCGGTCTGGACGCCGAAGGGTCCGCCCGGGGCCGATCCCTGCCAGCCCGCGACGGACCCGCCCGGAGCCGCTCCCTGCAAACCCGTCGAAGCTTGCCCGGGGCCGGCGCTTGCTGGATGAGTACTGGGGGCCGGCTGGGTGGTTGCGGCAAACTCCTGAAGCGGAGTCCCGGTGGCGGCGGGGTTCGTGGCTGGCTTGTTGGGCGCCGCGGCGGCCGGAGTTGCGGCCGGCTCGGCACTCCCCGCCATGGACACCCCAAGGTCGGCCAGTTGTCCGGCGACAAGCTGTGAGAACTGCGCCGCCGTCATCACGCCCTCAATCATTTTCTGTCCGCTGAAGAAGGTGGGGGTGGCGCGTACGCCCAGCGCCCGGCCGTCTTCCACATCCTGGCGAACGCGTCCCGCCGTGGCGCCACTGGCGAGGCACTGGTTGAAACGCGGCTGGTCCACGCCCAGTTCGGCGCCGTCGCGTTCGAGTCCCTCGATGCTCAGGTCGAACTGCCGGGAATACATCTTGTCGATCATTTCCCAGAACTTTCCCTGTTGGCCCGCACATTCGGAAGCCTCCGCGGCTTTCTCCGCGAGAGGATGAATGCGCTCCAGCGGGAATTGCCGGAACACGAAGCGGATCTGGCGGGCGTACTGGGTGCGAATCTCCCGTGCCGCGGCTTCTCCCCGCCCGCAGACGGGGCACTCGAAATCTCCGAATTCAACCACCGTCAACGGCGCCTGGGGATTGCCCGTCTCGTAGCTGCCGGGGCGCACCAGCCGTTCCACCCAGCTCGCCTGCGTGGCCTGGGGCGCCGCCGGGGCGAGTTGGCTGTGCCGGGCGAGCAGGTAGAAGGCCGGAACACCCACCAGCACCCCCGCGACCGAGACGGCGAAGAGGCTCCGCACGCGGGTGAGTTGCACCGCCGGTTCAGGCTTCTGCCCGGCACGAACCAGGTTCACGATGGCGAGCGCGAAAAGCGCGGTCATCGCCACGCCGGAGGTCACGCACCACGCGCAGTAAGCGTGGATCGCAAAGGCTTGCAGGTATTCGAGGTAAAGCGAGAAGAGGAACCCAAAGCCGGTCATGCCCAGAAAGGCGTAGCGCGCCCATCGCGCGAGGGGCGCGGAGAACAGGGATTCCGCGACGATGACGATCGCCAGCAGCGTGTAGCCGAGCACACCGAACACCGGCATGGACACGCCCCACAGAGTGGAGTAAGCGCTGGCGCGCACAGCGTCGCAGCCGGTCCCGATGCAGACCATGGGACGCGATGGGGAGGTGTAGGTATAAAGCAGGTACAGCGAATCGAACAATCCGAGCAGGCTCAAGGCCAGAGCGAGCGATCTGCGCATAAGCACCTATTATAATATGTGCAACATACACCTATCCCCCAAGTTCCGGGGCCGGGGAGATCTTATCGCCTTGCCGATGGCACCCGGCGGGAATCCCGCCCATTGCGAGGCACGATCACACTAGGTGGAACATACATCTATTTCGATGCTACTCTGAGAGCGGGGACTTGTATGGGAACCGCGAAACGGGAGGTTCATGTGCCACCAAGACGGATGTGCCAGCGGCATGGCAACGATCAACCCTGCACCTGCGCCATGGGTAATCTCTACCGGTTTGTGGAGCCGGTGGTCCTGCTGCTCCTGAAGAAGAAGGGGCATTCGTACGGCTACGATTTGTCCGGGGATCTACGGGAGCATGCCCTGACCGACGCCGAGATCGAGCGCGGCGCTCTGTACCGGACGCTTCGCCAATTGGAGTTGAACGGTAATGTCGCCTCCGAGTGGGAAACCGACAGGGGCGGCCCGGCTCGCCGGGTCTACAAACTGACGGCCAGGGGCGAGCGGCATCTGGAAGAGTGGGCCACGGTTCTCGAGCACGTTTCGAAGTCGATGGCCCGTTTCGTCAAACAGACGAGACAGACAATGCACGGGCCGGCGTGCCGAATCCCGCCTCCGCGCAGGACGCTTGTCTTGCCACGGCACAGGATGGGAAGCGATCCCGGCATTCCGCCGCCGGGGAACTCCGATACGCCGCTTGAATGAAGGGAGCATTGTCGATGAACGAACTCAAAGAACCGCTGATCTCCAAAGCCATTGTGGACCGCTACCATCGGAAGTTGCTGCGCTCGATTGAGAGCGATGTCGTCATCGTCGGCGCCGGTCCGGCGGGTCTGACGGCGGCGTTCCACCTCGCGTCGCGCGGTCGAAAGGTCACGGTGGTGGAGAAACGGCTCGCGCCGGGCGGCGGTGTCTGGGGCGGCGGGATGGGAATGAATGAAATCGTCGTACAAGAAGAAGCTGTCCCGATTCTCGACGCCGCCGGCATCCGCCACGACTGCCGCTACGAGGGCCTGTACGTCGTCGATGCCGCGGAGCTGGCGTGCGCCCTGTGCCTTCAGGCGATTCGGGCCGGAGCGGTGCTGCTGAACCTGGTGACGCTCGAAGATCTGTGCGTTCATGGCGGCAAGGTGACGGGCGTGGTCGTCAATCGAACCACGATTTCCGGCGCCCTGCCGGTCGACCCGATCGTACTCCAGGCGGAGAACGTCGTTGACGGAACCGGACACGAGGCGGTGGCCGTTGAGCGCCTTCGTGCGCGCAACCTCCTGGCGCCGCAACTGGCCTCGTCCGGGTCTTGTGAAGGGCCGATGGACGCGACGGCAGGCGAGGCGTTTGTCGTCGAACGGGTGGCGGAAGCCTATCCGGGTTTGTGGGTCGCGGGCATGGCCGTCTGCGCCACCTTCGGCGGTCCCCGGATGGGGCCGATTTTCGGTGGCATGCTGCTATCCGGCAAGAGAGTCGCCGAGCTGATTTTGGAAAAGAAGTGAAAAGGATAGGCATCCTCGGCCGGTGGACTGGCAGCGCAACCCGCGTGTTTCGCCCTGCCACGTGCTCTTTCAAGCCGCGAAAGGGAGCCCGCCATGACGCACCATCATCGCGAGATTGAACCTGGAAATCTCGACCGCCGGCTGTGGGCTAGCGCGGCTCTCAATCTCGGCATCACGCTCGTCGAGATCATCGGCGGGCTTTGGGCCGGAAGCCTGGCGCTGCTGGCTGACGCGGCGCACAATCTGGCGGATGTCGGGGCGTTGGGTCTGGCGATCTTCGCGCGCAGGTTGGGCCGGCGCGCACCCACGCCGCGGCACACATATGGTCTCCAGCGCGCCGAAGTCGTCGCGGCCCTGCTCAACGCGGCGGTGCTGATTGCGATCTCCGCCCTGATCGGGCGTGAGGCGGTGGCCCGGCTATTCCATCCGGAGCCGGTGCGTTCCTCGGTGATGCTGGTTGCGGCGGCGGCAGCGTTCCTGGCTAATGTCGGCTCGGTTCTTCTGCTCCGCACGCACAGCGCCGAGGATATCAATGTCAGAAGCGCCTTCTTGCACCTGGCCCAGGACGCCCTGGCCTCGCTGGCGGTAGTGGTGGCGGCGCTGTTTGCCCGAACGGCGGCCGGCCGGTACGTCGACCCGGCAGTGGCGATTCTGATCGGAGTCGTGGTCCTGCGAAGCGCCATTTCGATCGTTTCAGAATCGCTCGGTACCCTGCTGGAGGCTGCTCCCGCCGGGGTGATTGTGGAAGACCTGGCCCAAGACGTAGCGCGGCGGTTCACCGATGTCCGGCTGCATCACGTCCACGCCTGGGAGGTGGGACCGGGCCAGCGGGTGTTGACCGCCCACATGAAGGTGGGCGCAACCACCTTGCTCGAAGTGGAAGCCATCGCCGCCGAAGTGCGCCGTTTCCTGCATGAGGAGTGGGGCATTACGCATGCCACCCTCGAAGCCGAAGCCAACGGTTGTGGCCGGGAAGAACTCCTGGGCGACTGGAAATGACATGGATCCCCCGGATCGCGATCCATCGGCGCTGAACAGTGACCGTGGGGGATCTGTTTCTCTCCCGCGTCTGCTGGTTGCATTTCTCAAAATCGGCAGCATCGGTTTCGGAGGAGGCATGGCCGTAATCGCGCTCATGGAACAAGAGTTCGTGCGAAGGCGCCGCCTGATCCCCCTCGATCAATTCGTCCACGGCGTGGGACTGGGACAGGTCCTGGGTTCGTTCGCCGTGAATGTGGCGATCTTCATCGGCTACCGTCTGTTCGGCGTGGCCGGCGCGCTGCTTTCGGCGGGCGCATTCCTGGTCCCATCGATCACTCTCGTCATCATCTTGTCGGATCTCTACTTCCGCTACCACGCCGTGCCTGCTTTGCAGAGCGCCGTGGCGGGGCTTGCTCCGGTTGTGATTGCCTTAATTCTGGATGCCGGCTGGTCGATTGCCCGCAACGTGCTGCGCTCATGGCCGGCCATGTTGATCGCCATGGGCGCACTGGCGGCGGGAGTGGTCCAGTGGAACGCGGCCTGGGTGCTGGTCGCGGCGGGAGCCGCGGGCTTTCTGCTGCCCGCGAGATTGACTGCGCCACGACAGCCGCCCCAGCCTGGAAAGCCGGCCGGCGGCCGGGCGCTGAACTTGATGCCATTCGCATTCTTCGGCGCGGGGCAATTGTCGATTCTGATCGCCACTTTCTTCAAGATTGGTCTGATCTTTTTTGGCGGCGGATTTGTGCTCGTGCCCGTTCTCCACAACCGGCTGGTCACCCAACTCGGCTGGTTGAAGCCGCAAGAGTTCCTCGACGGCGTTGCCATCAGCAATCTGACTCCGGGGCCGATCGCCGTTCTTGCCACTTTCGCCGGATTTCACCAGGCCGGCACAATCGGCGCCCTGGCGGCTACGGTTGCGCTATTCGCTCCCGGCATCGTGTTGATGCTGGCCATCAGTCGCCAATACGGCCGCTTCCGCGATGACCATCGCGCCCAGCGCTTCCTGGCGGGAGTCAATCCGGCGGTTGTGGGTCTCATCCTGAGCGCGGCTCTGGTGTTGGGGCGAAGCGCCCTGGTCTCATGGCACGGGTACGCCCTTTTCGCTCTCTCGTTCTGCCTGCTCGCCGGCTTGCGTTGGTATCCCGCGTTCATCCTGGCCATCGGTGCGGCGGCGGGATATTTCGGACTGCTCCCATGATTGCGCTAGCTAGCGGCGCACGGCGTTGCTGAGCGTCCGGTAGGGCTTGCCGACTTCCTGCGCGTCTACCACGGCCACCGCCGCCACGTGCACGATGTCGTTGACTTCCGAGCCGCGCTGTAATACGTGCACGGGTTTCGAGAGGCCCGTGAGCAGCGGTCCGATGCACTCGGCGCCGCCGATGCGTTGCAGCAGCTTGTAGGCGATGTTGCCGGCTTCGAGGTTGGGGAAGATCAGCACGTTGGCGCCGCCCTTGAGCGTGCTGAACGGGTAGGTCTCCTCGAGGATCTGCGGGGCCACCGCGGTATCGGCCTGCATTTCCCCATCGATCATGAGGCCGGGGGCGCGCTGCCGCACCAGGTTCACGGCGTGGCGGACCTTCTCGGCCAGCGGATGGCGCGTGCTGCCGAAATTCGAGAAGGACAACATGGCCACGCGCGGCTGCTGGTTAAAGCGGAGCGCCTTTTCCGCGGCCTGGATGGCGATTTCGGCCAGGTCTTCGGCACTCGGCTCGATGTTGACCGTGGCATCGGCCAGGAAATAAAGGTCCCCCTTGGGCGTGATGAGCGCGTAGACGCCAGCCACGATCCGCATCTCCGGCCGCACTTCGATTACCTGAAGCGCGGGCCGGATGGTATCGGGGTAGTGGGTGGTGAGGCCGCCGACCAGCGCATCGGCATCGTTGAGCCGCACCATCACGCTGCCGAACGTGACGGGGTTGAGGATGAGTTGCCCGGCCTCGGTGCGGGTGACGCCTTTGCGCTGGCGCAGGCCGAAAAACTCTTCGGTGTACTCGTCCAGCCGCGGGAATTTCGCCGGCTCGACGATCTGCGCGCCTTCCAGGTGCAGATGCAGCTCCTCCACCTTCGCGCGGATCGTGTCTTCGCGGCCGAGCAGGATGGGGAGGGCGATCTTCTCGTCGAGCAGGATCTGGCAGGCGCGCAGGATCTTGCCCTCTTCGCCTTCCGTGAAGACGACGCGCCGAGGCTGCCTCTGCGCCTTGTTGATCATGTTGCGCACAACTCCGTAGGCCTTGCCGAGGCGGCGCTCGAGCGCTTCGCGGTACTGGGCGATGTCGACGGGCACTCGTGCCACGCCGGTATCCATCGCGGCCTGCGCCACCGCGGAGGCTTCCCAAATGAGCACGCGCGGATCGAAGGGTTTGGGGATGATGTACTGGCGCCCGAATTCGAGGCGCTCCACGTCGTAGGCGCGCAGCACGGAATCGGGCACGTCTTCCTTGGCCAGGGAAGCCAGCGCGCGGGTGGCGGCCAGCTTCATTTCATCGTTGATGG
>Ga0187889_10004003_pt1 | contig 12483 bp, 11 predicted proteins | sample June2016WEW_7_10_2_FD_132992 | JGI IMG/M metagenome (GOLD analysis project Ga0187889, IMG submission 132992) | Peatland microbial communities from SPRUCE experiment site at the Marcell Experimental Forest, Minnesota, USA - June2016WEW_7_100 | ecosystem: Environmental > Terrestrial > Soil >... | reverse complement strand
CTTGGGCGACTTGCACTCGATCACCACCACGGGCAGGCCATTGAGGAACAGCACAATGTCCGGGATGATGTGGTATTCTGTGCCCAGGATGCGCACCTTGAGCTGGCACACGGCAATGAAGCGGTTGTTGTCCCGGTGGGCGAAGTCAATAAAACGAACGGTCGGGCTCTTATCGCCGGTTGTGCGGTTCTCGCTCACGCTGGTGTTCTCCTGCAGCAGGGTAAAGGCGTGGCGGTTGTTGGCAATCAAGCCGGTGCCCGGGAAGCTCGCAGTGAGCTGTTTGACCACCTCTTCGACCTGGTCGTCTTCCAGCCAGGGGTTGATGACCTTGAGCTGGGAGCGAAGCACCGGAAGCATGACCACCTCGGTGAAGGTCTCTCGGAAGGTGTGTGCAGGAAGTTGCTTGTTGTCGAGCTCGATGATCTCCCACCCAAGGCCGGCCAGCTGATCGAGCAGGGGTTTCTCCACATGGTTGCGTTCGTCGAGTTTGATGTGGGGAGGTGTCTTGTCGTGGGTCATCGGGCATCCTTGGCAATAATAAGCTGTTCACCACGCGCAGTCAGACGGTATTTCTGGTTGCGGCTGCGGGGTGTATCGGGGTGGATCATTTCGATCAATCCTCCAGCGAGAGCCGGGTGGAGGTAGTTCTTGCGGAACGTGGGCTTGTGCGAAAGCCTCAGCTCGGCCATGATATCAGAGGCGCTTCGCTGTGACTTCCGAAGGACCCGGAGCAGGCGGATTACTTGGTCGCTTTGATAGTCGCTTTCTTGGTCGCTCCCGAGGGTTGCTTCTTTTATTGCCTGCAGGATGGCATTCAGCATGAACTCTATGAATGCAGTGGCATCAGCCGCACGGTCGGCCTGGCCGAGGGCTGCATAGTAGTCGCGCTGCCGGTCGCGGATGATACTTTCAACAGGGAGCATGGCAAAGACCGGCCGCCATTTGCTGAGGATCAGCGTCTGCCAGAGTCGCCCAAGCCTGCCGTTGCCGTCCTGGAAGGGATGGATGAACTCGAATTCGTAATGAAAGACGCAACTGGCCACAAGGGGATGCTCGTCGGTTTTCTTGAGCCAGGAAAGTAGATCGCTTATCAGCGCGGGTACCCGGTCGGCAGGCGGCGCAACATGCACGACTTTTTTACCACGGTGGATGCCGACCCCTCCTGACCGGAACCGCCCGATTTCATCGACCAGCCCGGCCATGAGCAGGCCGTGGGCTGCAAGGAGGTCTTTGCGGGAATGGGCAGACCAGTTCGGGAGTTCTTCGTAGGCGGCAAAGGCGTTACGCACCTCCTGGATTTCACGGGGCAGCCCCAACACCCGTTTGCCATCGAGTATTGCAGTGACCTGTTCCAGGTTGAGCGTGTTGCCTTCAATCTCAAGGGAGGCCTGGATGGTCTTGATGCGGTTGCCGCGCCGTAGGAGGGGGACGGTGGCGCTGTCGGGATGAATCCGGAGTTTGCCCAAGGCCTCGCCGATCTGCTCGATGAGGTATAGGATTGTTGGGGTGATACGGTAAGGAGGGGTGTAACGTTTGCTCATAGAGATGCAACCTCCATATCGTTGAGCAGGGCAGTGACGCGCTTTTTGCCGGTGAGCAGGTCTTGCATGAGAGCTATTTTAAGGGAGCGGAGTTTGGCGAGTTTTTTTGCATCTAATTTGATTCGCTCATCCTGCAATGCAAGGAATTGTCCTATGCTTTTTTGCTCCTTGATAGGAGGGATCTTTATTAAAAAGTTGTTGATAATTTCCAATGTAACCCGGGTAATCGCAAGGCCGGACATTGCATCTTTAATAAGCTGTTGTCCGTTTTCGCTCAAAATTGTTTGGAGCAAAAACATTGATGTTAGTTTGTTCTCCAATGGTCGGATGAGGGCAACGCTAGACAAGAGGCTAAACTCTTCTTTCAGAAAATTAATGGCAGAATTACCTGTGTTTGCACCATCTTTCGTGAGTAGTACGTCTCCATGACATACATCGCATCTCTTGTATATTTCATCGTGCTGTCTTTTATCTATATATTCAACATCAGACAGATCCAAAAATCCGAATTTGATATTCTTCGATGTTACATACTTAAACTCTGCGGACGAGTCGGTTCGTGGTGAGAAGTGCGTACCATCTTGAATTTTACTACAAACATGACTCCATTTTTCTACCTCCCATTCGACCGGAATCCTGCCCAGCGGGGAGTCTTTGAATCGGTGAGTTTGTTCGGAGCGGAGGTTGCCGTGTTTGTCGATGCCGCGAGTGAGGAGGTCATGCATCAGGCCGGTCTTGATGCGCTGCTGCTTGGCAATCAACACCTCGGTCTGTTCAATCGCACGGTCCACGGTCGAGAGTATCTCGGCGATTTTAGTTTGTTCATGCTTGGGAGGTAGATCTATCTCTATCCCAAGAACATCTTTCGAAGATAGATGCTTAACAGTCGTAGCGGCTGTGATGCGGTGAATGCGAAGGATCTCCTCAATGATCCTGTAGAAAAGAAAATCTTGAACAAGACTTTCTGGATTCTTGGTTATCAGCTTGCAGAGTCGTTGATTTAATAGGGCATCGTTTCCTTTCCATTTAACGGTCAGGAAATCACCATCCATACCAATCAAGAGATCATCTCTCTTTACGAGGTAGCGGTCGTTATATTTGCCTCGGAAATTGACTTCTGTCTTTTGACGTTCGAGGTCACGAATTCGGATGAGTGGTATTCCTTCTCCCTCAGTGAATCCTTTCGAAGGGAAAGCAAATCCATTAATAAGATTAACTAATCCACCGATAGAAACTTGATCCCAACTTTCCACAGCCCTCATCTAATATACCTCAATCCGCCCAGAAACCCCTCCAACGCCTTAAAGGTTTCAGCTCGTTGCTTTTCCAGCTCACGACTTGACACGGCATACTTGTCCCAAAGGTTCTCTACCCCGGCAATGAGTCCACGCTTTTCAGAATTCAGATAGCGATTCAGCTCGCTGCTCGCGATGTCATAGAGCTTTTTCAGGATGAGAATTCGGGTTTGTTCTTCGGTGAGACGGCCGCCTATGGCGTTGAGGATGCCGTCGGTTTTGGCTAGGCGGGCATGCAATACGGTCCTGTCCTTGTGCAAGGCAGTGATCTTTTTTTTGTCGTCCTTGTTGGCGCCATCGAGGTTTGCCAGTTGATTGTCCACCTGCCGGATCAGCTCCAGGTTCTCGGCCTTGAACTCGTCACCGCCCAGGCGCTTGAGCTGGAGCTTGAGCTCAAGCTCATTAGTCTTGGCTTTCAGTGCCGCCTTGCTTTCCTTAATTCGTTTCTCAATGGCACTGAGGGCCTTTTCCTGAGCCTGCAGGTTTTCAAGCTCATTGCGGGCAGAGTCTCCCGTGACGGTCTTGAGGTCGTCGATGAGGTCCTTGAGAGCCTTTTTTATGACAGTTGCAGTGACGTTCTCGTCTTCTTCCGGCTCATAAGAGGCCACTTCCTGTGCGGTCTCCACCGCCTCGGTCAGCTCGCCCTGGGCCTCGCTGATCCTTGCCTCCAATGTTTCTATTCCATCTGCCTCCGACTGGAAGAATTCGGCAATGAGGTATTCATCAGGGATCAGGCCGTGGTGCCAGCCCATAGAGATGATGGTCTTCAGGTCATAGCGGATCTGCTGCCACCAGTTCACAAATACCCCGGCGGCCTTGAATTCATCGAGCACGTGCAAAGGAATAAGTTTGCACTTGAGCGTTTTCAACAGCTCATGGCGGACCTCCGGCATCTTTCTGCCATCGCGCAGCCCGGCAAAATCGACCTGGGCCACAGCCCACCAGGCCTCCAGGGCATCGTGGTGGCCGGCGAGCGTCTGTAGGAGTGCGGGGTCAGCTTCGAGCACGGTCTTGATGGCGGGCCTGGTTTCAATATGTAACAGGAAGGCGAGGTAACCTGGGCGTTCGGGCTGAAAGAGCGTTGCCTGCTGTATGCCGAAGCGGGCAAAATCGGCAGCGCGGGAGGCGACCGCTGCCTCGGGGATGCCGCCGATCAGGTGGGCCTGCACATCTTCCGGTTCCGGGTCAGGGGTGTTATCCACATAACGCCTTATGTTGAGATTGTAGTCGTGAAGATCCACAATCTCGGCCTTGTCCACCAGGCGGCTGTACTTGGGGATTTCCAGCTTGTGGGTGAACACGAAGTCGATCTTCTCGATGTCCTCGGGCCGCAGCTTGTTTTGGGCCTTGCCTTCGGCGTACTCGTGGTCGGCATTGATGAACAGCACCTTCTCTTTCAGCTCATCGGGCTTGTTCTTGTTCGCCGCGATGACGCAGGCAGATATCCCGGTGCCATAGAAGAGGCCGGGTGGCAGGCTGATGATGGCCTCGATCACGTCGTCATTAATGAAGATCTCGCGGATGAGCTTTTCTTTGCCACGCCGAGACAATACCCCGTGGGGCATGATGGTGGCCATGTGGCCGCGCTGCTTGAGGCTGGCCAGCATGTGCTGAACGAACATGAGGTCGGCCTTCTTGCCGGTCTCGGGGCACCACTCGCGGAAGCGTTCCGGGAATTTCAGATTGGCCCGGCTGTAGTTCTGAGAAAAGGGCGGGTTGGCCAGCACTCGGTCGAATCTGCGCACCTGGCCGTTTTCCAGGATCTGCGGGTCCTCCAGGGTGTCGCCGTTCTCAATGGTGAAGCGGGTAATGTTGTGGAGGATCATGTTCATGTTGCAGATGGACCAGACCGTGCCGTTGGAGTCCTGGCCGTAAAGGGCGAGGTCATTCGGGTCCTGTCCCTGTTCCTCCACGTATTGGTGCGCCTGGATCAGGAAGCCGCCTGAGCCGGCAGTGGGGTCGTAGATCGTGTTGCCGGCCTCGGGCTTAGTAAGCTGCACCAGCAGACGCACCACCTCGGCGGGTGTATAGAACTCGCCGCCTTTCTTGCCTGCACTGTCGGCAAAGAACTTGATCAGATATTCGTAGGCCGCTCCCAGCAGGTCAGGGAACTCGAAGTTGTCATTGACCAGCACGAACCCAGGTTGGTTAAAGTGGTCCAGCAGTTCCTTCCACTTCTGGTCCGGGATCTTGGTCTTGCCTTTGACTGCATTGAAGTCGATGTTGTTCTTCAGCACACCGGCCAAAGCGTCGTTTTCCTCTTCAACCGCGGCAATGGCCTTGTTGAGCATGTTGCCGATGTCATACTTCAGGTCCTTAAGGGCCGGAACCAGCTCATTGTTCTCGTCGGTCCAGGCTTCGTGCCAGCGGGCGCGCACGGGAACGAAAAAGGTTTCGCCGTAGGAGGTTTTGTCCTCCAGCAGTTCCTTGATGAGGTCAGGTTGATCCTTAAGATGCGCGAAGTCCTTTTTGCGCAAATCTTCGCGCTTGCGGTCGAACTCATCGGAGAGGCGCTTGAGGAACAGCATGCCGAAGATGAATTCCTTAAACTCCGAGGCATCCATCTTGCCCCGCAGGATATCGGCGGACTTGAAGAGAAAGGATTCGAGCTGGGAAAGGGTGATCTTCTCAGTGGTCAAACGTTATTCCTTTAGCATGAATTTGGAATGAAAAAAGAGACGTTTCCATTTTATGAAGCTGAGGGCTCCCCCATCTCTTTTTCATTACAATCCATTGTCATTTTTTGCTTTTTCTATTGTATCATAAAAACGGTAAGCAGGGTTAACTACTTCTCTCGCATACAGGGGGCATGGCCATGAGCGCGGCATAGAGGAGGGTCGCGGCTGAAGCCGCTCCTACAGAGGTTTGAAGGGTTGCGCTGAGGCTTCACTCATCCTACGGATCAGACCGGGTCTTTTCGCAAATTCATACCGCTATGGTCACCCCGCCGTGGCCCCTATCATTGGTCAGTATCTCCGGAGGCAAAGGGGACGTTACAATTTTGAGTCCAAGGGCACCCCCACCTCCATTCCAATCCATTGTCATTTTTTTGTTTTTTTATTGTATCATAAAAACGGCAAGCAGGGTTAACTACTTCTCTCGTATTCAGGGAGCATGGCCTTGAGCGAAGCATAGAGGAGAGGGTCGCGGCTGAAGCCGCTCCTACAGAGGCTTGAAGGGTTACGCTGAAGCTCCATCCACCCTACGGATCAAACCAGGCCTTTCACAAATTCATACCATTATGGGCACCCCGTGGTTTATATCGTCGGTGAGTATCTCGAATGCGGCGCAGTTCTCTGATTTGAGGGTTTCCGAGGTCGCTGATTCTTTATCCCTGAAGTGTAACATGCACAAGGCGATCTTGCTGTTCAGGCAGGTCTTGATAGCTGCCTGGAGTGTTGCAGTAGGCGAACTCACAAATGCCTTGCGCGAGGCCGTGATGATGCCCCCGATCTCCACCGGCCCTGCGGGCTACGGCTGGTCGATCTCGCTCAGCACTTCGGCAGCCCTGCGGTATTTCTCCAGACGGGCACGGCCGCGTTCCGTGTGGTCTACACTCCGTTGAGGGTCGCTGTTGTCCGCCAGGTCCGCAAGCTTCACCTTCCGGGCAATGGCGTTTGCGGCTGCCCGTAATACAAAGGCTTCGTAGTCCTCGCCCGGCCGTTTCGTCAAGGCATCGACCGCATCGATGACAATGCTGCTGAACCCTTCCGATGCGAGCTGTTCCAGCGTCCACCCGCAGTCCTCCACCACGTCGTGCAGTACGGCTGCAATGCGTTCGTTGTCGGTGGTCATTCTCAGCATGACCCTGATGGGGTGAAAGATGTAAGGCACGCCTGCCTTGTCAAGCTGCCCTGCATGCGCCCTGGCAGCAAGGGCTATGGCATGTTCGACGATATTCATATTGCTATCTCTTTATAATATAATAATCTTTATTTTCAAGGATGGTACCCCTTTTTTGGAATAAAAATAATATATGGGATGCATACCAGGTTTGCGACCTCACGGAAGATCCGCAGCGTGCCTGATCAGGGGGTTCACACGAGCCTTCGGCCGGGACAGGGCCATGGAAGCGGCACATGAGGCCATCCGCTGCGGCTACGTCGAGCTCTATGAGACGATGGGCATGAAGGAGTTGGGCTATTGCCTTTCCTGCTCTGCAACCTTTTGGTTAGCCGTTTCCGGGGGTCTTTTCCTTCGGGGTTCCCGTGGTACCGCCGTTTTTCTGCTGGAACAGCTCGTCGCTGATGCCCCTGTTGAAGCGGTAGGAGCTCAACGTGATGTCGCTCGTGTTGCCCATGGCGTCTTTCAGCAGGATACGGGAAATGAGGTTGTCCGTGTTCACCCAGACCGAGATGGACCCGGTCCCGGTCTTCGGCATGAGCACAAGGTGGTCGTCCGCGGATTGAACGGTATAGTGCTCCTCGATGGAGCTAAGCCCGGTGAAGAACCCCAGGATATTCTGGGCCGCGATCTCATTCGGGATCTCCTGGACCTGCGAGGTCCCTTCCTCAGGGAGGATCACCAGCACGGTCTGGCCTTTCAGGATAAGGATCTGTTTTTGAGGGCTCGTCACATCCATCCTGACACCGGCGTCGCGCTTGTAGGAAACCTTTCCGTCGAAATGGACCGTCTTGTTGGCGATCACCTGGAAGGTCTCCTGCCTGAATACGGCCGTGAAGTCCTGGACCTTGCTGAAGCGCTGCTGCACCCTGGTGAGCTCGACCGCATTGGAGATACCGGATAAAGTCAGGATTAATACAACAGGTAAAAGACTACTCTTCCAATTCATTCGCATATGATCTGACCAATACCTTTCGTGGTTTGCCTGCAGCGTCCGCAGGGCCTAAGATGCCCTCAGTTTCCATCTGCTCGATGATCCGTGCCGCGCGGTTGTACCCAACCCTGAACCGCCGCTGGATCAGCGATATGGATGCGCTGCCCTTGTTGGTTACGAATTCCAATGCCTCGTCATAGACCGGGTCATATTCCGCGTCCGGTCCATTCGAATCGTCATCTTCCCTGGCTATCGCTGCTAACTGCGTATCAATCTCCCTGATGTAGTCCGGACCTTTCTGCTCTCGGATGAACTCGATCACCTTGTCCAGCTCCTCTTCGGAGACATAGGCCCCGTGCACGCGCTTCAGGTATGAGGTGCCCGGCGAGAGGAAGAGCATATCGCCAAGGCCTAAAAGCTGATCGGCACCGGACGAGTCGAGGATGGTGCGCGAGTCGATCTTTGATGAGACCCTGAAGGAGATGCGTGAGGGGAAGTTGGACTTGATCAGTCCGGTAATCACATCCACCGACGGCCGCTGGGTGGCCACGATCATGTATATGCCCGCAGCCCGGGCCATCTGGGCCAGGCGCGCGATGAAGACCTCCACCTCGCGGTTGACCATCATGAGGTCGGCCATCTCGTCGATGACGACCACGATCTTGGGCAGCAGCCCCGGATCGGAGTCTTCCGTATCGAGGGTGGCCAGGGTCGTCCTCGGCTCCGAAACCTCTTTCTTGATCTTTTTGTTGTACGAATCGATGCCCTTGACTCCATGGTCTTTGAACAGGGCATAGCGCTGTTCCATCTCGCTGACCGCCCATTTGAGGACCGGCAGGGCCTCACGCGGGTCGATGACTACGGGGTGCAGCAGGTGCGGTATGCCTTCGTAGTGCGAAAGCTCGATGCGTTTTGGGTCGATCATGATGAACTTCAGCTCGGAAGGGTTGTTCTTATACAGGAGCGAAAGGATCATGGTGTTCAGACCCACACTCTTGCCGGTGCCTGTTGCACCTGCAATGAGGAGGTGGGGCATCTTGGCCAGGTTGGTCACCACGGGTGCGCCCTCGATATCCGTGCCCAGGGCCAGGGTCAGGGGGGCGGTGGCGGTTGTGAACTCTTTGCTGGAAAGGATCCTCCGCAAGATCACGATCTCACGGGAGCGGTTGGGGATCTCGATGCCGACTGCATTCTTGCCGGGTATGGGGGCCACAACCCGTACCGGAGAGGCCTTGAGCGCCATGGCAAGGTCATCGGCCAGAGACACGATCTTGTTGATCTTGATGCCCGGCGCCGGTGTAAACTCGTACATGGTGATAACCGGGCCGGGCTTGATCTCGAGTATCTCTCCCTCCACGCCGAAGTCCTTGAGCTTGGACAGGATCAGCGAGGCATTCGCCTTGAGCTCTTTTTCGGTGATCGTCCGGCTCTTCCAAGGCGGATTGCTGAGCAGGGATATGGGCGGGAACTGGTAGTTATTGATAAAGTCCAGCGTGGCCTGCTTGGGGACCTCGGATGAATCGACGCCTCCATGTTCCATCATGGTGATCCGCGGTTCTTTGCCGCTCGGTTCCTTATCAATCTTGGACTTGGGTGAACTCTTCTTTGACGGCTTTGATTCGCCACTACGCTCGGCCATGCCCCGCTTGTCCCTGATGAACCGCCGTTCTCTGATGAGTGCGGTAAAGTCCCGGAACACGCGCACGGGAGAAGAAAGGTCATAACCCATCATGATCCCGCCCGCCAGCAGCATGAGCAGGAGCACCAGCGAGCCCCAGCGGTTGAGGTAGCCGACAAGCGAGTCCCCGATGATCTTTCCGATGGCGCCGCCTGATTTGATGGCGGTTGAAAACAGCCTTATCTCGCCTAAAAAGATGTGCAGAAGGCCCAAGACCGCGAACATGATCATGACCGTGCTCGCTATGTGCATCCAGTTCACCGGATGCTTCCTGACACAGTACCGCCAGGCGTAGTCCACCAGGAAGACGGGTAGGGCGAAGGCCCATATTCCGAGGATGATGTAGAGCCCGTCCGCTATGTAGGAGCCGACAAAACCCATCCAGTTGTGGAAGGTCTCGGTATGTTTTGACAGGGTGAACCCCGGGTCCAGAGGGGAATACGAGATAAGGGCGAGCAGGAGGAAAACGGCGGCAAAGCTCAAGACCAGTCCGGTAACGTGTACGGGTATCGTACTTCCGCTCTGCCGCTTCGCCATGAATGAACCTTCCTTACCTCAACCCAAGGCGGTTAATTCCCGCCGCTTAAGCAATACCGAGAAAAGATGAAAAAAGACTCTCTTTGTAACGTCCATACCAGAAATGCAGAAGAAATCAACCCTGCTTTGAAAGCAATTGCCGCCGCCTAGATGTGATGGAAAGCAGGAAGACCACGCAACTACATCTCCATGATGATCGGGATGATCATGGGCTTCTTCCCGAGCCTCGCTTTGAGAGTGGTGCCCAGCGATTCCCGCATGCGGTTCTGGATAATCTGTGTGTCCGTGTCCTTGCCGAGGCAGATTCCCAAGATGGAAAGGACATTCTCACGGATCTCCTCCATGATCTCCTGCTCCATGCTCGCGGGCACGACCCCTTTGCACATGATGTCGGGCCCCAGGGCAATTTCATACTTGACCGAGTCGATCACGACGAACACGATGACGAGCCCGCCCTCGGATATATGCCTGCGGTCTCTTAATACCACATCCCTGATATCGCCGGTGAGCTCACCGTCTACAAAGCACTTTCCATAGGGTGCTTCACCGGTGATCTCCATGCCGTTCTCTGTTAAGGTCCAGACCTGTCCGGGCCTGGCGAAGATGATCTGCGGGTTAAGGTTGAGCGATGTCTCCACCATGTCCGCTAATGACTTCATGTGGCGCAGCTCGCCGTGGATGGGCATGAGGATCTGAGGATTGAGCAGCCTGACCGACTCGATTAGTGCCTTATGTGTGGCATGGCCTGTGGCATGAACATCGGCAATATCGGGGTAATAGACCCGGGCGCCGTAATCGATGAGCTGGTCGATGCAGCGGGCAATGGCGATCTCGTTGCCGGGGATGATGCGGGCCGAGATGATAGCGCTGTCGCCGGTCTTCACCTTGAATTTGTGCCAGCCTCTCGCGATGAGTGACAGGACCGAATAGACCTCACCCTGGGTGCCCGTGCAGATGATCATGAGCTTGCTTCTGTCAATGGAAACGATTTCCTCAGGCTTGATGAGGTCCCTCGGATCGAGATCGAGGATACCGAGGTCGGTGGCGATATCCACAATCTGATTCATGCTCCTGCCGATGATGGTGACCTTTCTGTTGTTCCGCACGGCAAGCTCATAGAGCATCTGGACGCGCTTCACATGACTGGAGAATGTGGAGATGAGCACTGCACCGTGTGTCTTTTTGATGATGGAGTCTATGCTGGAGAAGACCTTGTCCTCGTCCGAGCATCTGGGGTCGAGCTCTGCGTTGGTGCTCTCGCAGATAAAGAGCTTCACCGGTCCTTCCATGGTCCTGAATTCGCTTGGAACCTCCTTGAAGTCTCCGGAATGGACGATGCGTCCCTGGGGCGTGAGTATGTTCAATGAAAAACACCCGATGGTGGAATGGCGCACCTCGATGAATTCGATGTCCATGCCCGCCAGGCTTATCTTCTGGCCCGCATGGACCGGGATGAGTTTGAGACGGCCGTCCATGTCATATTCCTTGAGCTTTCGCTTGGCCAGCTCCAGGGTAAAGGGATGGCTGTAGACGGGTATGGGGGCCTCTTTCAAAAGGTAGGGTAGCGCCCCGATATGGTCTTCATGTCCATGGGTAAGGAGGATGCCCTGGAATGCCTCCTGGTTATCCACCACATAGCTGAAGTCCGGAATGATCTGGTCAATGCCGGTAGGATTGAACTTGGGGAACATAACGCCCGTATCCACCACGATCGACCCCTGAGCGGTCTCGATGACCATGGAATTGAGCCCGAACTCTCTGACACCGCCTAAGGGGATTACCTTTACCATGCTCATGGTGTCCCCCCGATCAGTTTTTGTATCTGCGTACGCAGTTCCGTGGATGCGGACTCTATGTCGTCCCTGGTCTGTCTCGGGATAGGTATGTGGGCAAACTTGATCGGTTTGCCTATGGAGATATTGACCGGGACACGCTTGATGGAGGCTGTCCAGCGGGGCATGAGTTCGTATGAACCGGAAATGCCCACCGGGATGATGGGCGTATTCAGCGCCAGGATGAGCCGGATCGTGCCGGTGCGGAGCGGGAGCATCTCACCGTCCCATGTGCGCTCTCCCTCGGGGAATATGCCCAGGATGTGGCCGTGCTGAACCACCCGTATGGTGTTTCGAACGGCCTGGACATCGATATTGTACCGCCGGACGGGGAAGGAGCCTGCATGGCGCAGGAACCACTTCATGAAGGCGTGGCGGTATTCCGAATTTTTTGCCATGAACCAGATGTCCCGCTTTGTAAAGAAGCCGAGGACAACGGAATCGAGGAAAGACGTGTGATTGGGCATTACGATGGCCGGACCCTTTGCGGGTATGTTCTCAAGCCCGGTAATCTTTATCGACAGGAGTGCCTTCAGAATAGGCCGGGCAACAGGCTTAAGCGCAGCAGAGAGCAGGCTTTTATCCTTTGCGTACCACTTCTTCTCCGGTACGTGCAGCTTGAGATGGCCCGGTGCCTTTGAGGGGTTTTCCCTCAGGGAGCCTTGAATGAGGACCCGTGGGTAAAATTCCACGATATTTTTGGGATCATAATGTTTTATGAGTGAGCCCTGGATGAGGTCTTCCCACTTTTTCCCCGATTCTTCCAGGAAATCAAAGAACAGGGGCCCATGCGCCGGGTTGATGATGATAATGGTGTTCGATT
>Ga0187889_10004000_pt1 | contig 12485 bp, 11 predicted proteins | sample June2016WEW_7_10_2_FD_132992 | JGI IMG/M metagenome (GOLD analysis project Ga0187889, IMG submission 132992) | Peatland microbial communities from SPRUCE experiment site at the Marcell Experimental Forest, Minnesota, USA - June2016WEW_7_100 | ecosystem: Environmental > Terrestrial > Soil >... | reverse complement strand
TTGCTGGCATCGAGTCCGACGATGGTGAGCGTTTCCATGGGGCGCCTCCGAGGGATGGACAGGAGGCGCCTCGTTTGCTGTTTCCGTCGCGCCATCGGACGGAAGGTACCATGTCCACTCGCGAGAGGCGGACGAGCGGGCCGCGGAGCGGAGGTTGCGCGACCTGCGCGGGCGCGTCAAGGCGGCGCGGGCGGCCATTTCGGCCGCGCACGGCGGGGAGGAGACCCTCCAGCGGGACTGGGTCAAGGCCGCCTGCTTCTTTGCCAGGTTCGACATTTCTGAAGCCCAGTTCCGGCACGGGGTTCATGGGAGTTCTCTAGGAGATATGCGCGTAGACCGCACTCTGGAATGTCTGCGGAGCGGATCGGAAGGAGAGGCCGAGGTGGCGGAGTCATCGCAATAGTTTCCTGTTATTAGTACGTGTGAGTGGGCAGTGGTGCGTATGCCAAATTCAGGCCAAATCCCGAGGCTGCCGACCGAGGATTAATAGGTGATCAAGAAGCCAAAGCAGGCACGGCCCATTCTACGTTTCGCGGTTCGGCACAGCGAAATGCCAAGATAGCGCGCGCTGTCTGGACCCTGCCGGGCGCGGCCTCAGACCCACCCAGTTGTGTGGCGGTACGATTGCGACCGCCGCTCTTCTCAAGCCTCTCCTCAGTCGTTTTCGGACGTCGGGAGGGGGAAAGATGACCGCTGGCAAGAGGCTGAAGGGAAGGGTGGAGAGTCGAAAGCACTTCGAGGGTCGTCGACGCACGCACCGGCTCGCGCCGGGAGTGATTGGATTCAGCCTCGTCATGATTTTCGCAACATTTGTCCTCGTAGTAACACCGGCCCAGGCTTTCGCTTCGAGCACAGGGACAGCCGGACCCGCATGCATACAATGTCCTGCTCCGAACCAACGCTACTGCTATCCGAATTGTAGCCCACCCCCACCGCCCCCGCCAACCTGCAACGGAGCTCCGACGATCAACTCGTATGGTGCTGTTGTCCAATCCGGGTATCGTCAAGCGTGGGTCAACTGGACCTACTCGATTCCATCCTCGGGAAACGGTTGGTGGCCAGGTTTCAGTTGGTACCTTGGAAGCACACAACTCTCCAGTCCCTCGTACAGCTCTTCGACTAGTTCGGCCAGCGTCAACCTCAACGACTTGACTGCAGGAACGACCTACAGCTATACCGCGAGCATCAGCAACTGTGGTGGATCAGCCACCAAGAGCGGCACGTTCACGACCAGTAACGCGCCGACCACCGGATTCGTCGGTTGGGTCTACGCTCAGTCTTTGAACTCTAACCGGCTTGATCCCGATGGAGCGTCCCTGACTGGGGCGACCGTTTGGCTTTCGGCATATTGCTATTACCCTGCCTATGGCCCTGCGCTCCCGACATTGTTCGACCTGGGGTCTACGAGCAGCAGCGGCTACTACGCTTCTCCGTCGTTTCCGCTGACAAACACGCAGGAATGGGGGGGGCCGTACACGCTGAGTTCAAGCGGAGTCTGCACGACATCAGGTGGTTACCCCACCGTTGCTAACAGCCACTACCTTTTGTCGGTAGATCTCAGCGGGTACTATCAGGTCGAGCGTTGGGTCAGTTCTCCGCTGTCGGTTAGCAATGATTTCCAACAGTTCGCCACCCCGGCGAACATCGGTAGTCTGGTGCCAGTGGCACTCGCGCTGGTGCACACTACCTATAGTGGAAAAACGTACAACAACGCGGCTTGCGACCTCACCTACTCGACGTCCTCCACCACCGAAACCGTGTCCCAATCCATCGGTTTGAACGGTCAGTCAGGCACCGCAGAACAAGACACGGTGGGTTCTGGTTGGAGTGCCAGTGGCGGGGCGGGATCGAATGTGGGCCTTAGTCTAATGTATCCGTTCACTGGAACGATTAATGACAGCGCATTGACTTCGAGCAACTTGATGAGCAGCAGCTACGTGGACGGATCTGACTACGGGTCAAGCTCGGGTCCGTATACCACCACAGAATGGATGTCCGCACCAACGTACAGTCCGAGCACCGTGCCTCCGGCCGGGTGGGTATTCGCAAACCCCCTGAACGGGAACCCACTGACTCAGACTCTCTTCCAGTCCGGGAGCTACAGTTCCACAAGCGGGTTTAACGTCGACCTCGGCTTGTCGGTGGGTTGGGCTGGGCAAGCCGTTTCGGCTTCGATCCCAATTCAAGCGACGACGACAGTTACCACAACGACGGTGCAGACCGTGCAGTGCACATTCACATACGCCGCCGATCCGAGTAACCTTGGCGGCTCACCGTACTTCTGGGTTTACGTCGGCAGCCCGGTCACGTCTGACGTTCACATATGGCTCGCCGGCTGGTGTGGCGGTAGCTCCCCCGAAGTCACTTGTGGCAGCAGCGGCTGAGCGCAAAACCTACATGGTCTTGAGAGGAGGAGGCCGGTACAGGTCACACGCGTGATGGTGGATACTACCGCGACGCCGTACTCCTCCAACGTCAAGCCGAGAGCCCGAGGGAGGAATCGAACGATTGTCGTAGGCGTCCTGGCAGTCGCAGTAGCAGTTGGGCTAGCGGCACCGACATTTGTGGGAAGCTGGGCGCCTCTCGCCCACTGGACTTGTCAGGACCAAGCACTCGTCGCGCACGAGACAGACCGGTGGATCCCCACTGTCCTTGTGAATTCGCCCTATCTCGGGTCCGCTTCAGGAAACGGGTCCATGAATTGGACATTCCCGGGGGCATGGAACGGTCCTCCCCCTCCATCGGGACACATACTCAGGACAGGATGGGGGACATCAGCCAAGAATGGAACCGCAGCGGCGGCCCTTTTCACCGCCAACGCGAGCTTGTATCAGCTTGGGAACGAGACTCAGTGGGGACCTGGCGCCAACGTTCGATGCACTCAGCCCTTCGCTGTTGCGTTTCAGTCGCCAACCATATACGCGGCGACCACAGCGAGAATCCACACTCAAAGTAACCTCTCCGACGTCGGGGAGGCCGACAATGCGTCGGCTTACGCCAGTCCTTCGAACGTGTCCCGGGTCGCCTTCATCAACAACAGTTTTTCACAAGCCAACTCGCAGAACATCTCCACCTGCGGCGCCCCCGCGCTAACTCGCCCTTTCCAGTCGGACTTCCTGACGGTTGACATTCCGTTCACGATAGATGGCCAAACGATTGCTCTGCCGTACGTCCTTCCGTTTACGGAATCATTTAACTACACATTTCCAGCCAACGGTGGGGTTTGGCAAGTCGACAACCTTGCGATCGGCCCGGGTGCACCCGGGGGCGGCTGGGCATTCTCCTATTCGCCGTGCACCTAAACGCGCGCGCGTGAAGGCGGCGCGGGCGGTGGTCGCGACTATTCCCCCCGGGCCGGGCCGAGACGCTCGCGCGCGACGGGCGTGACGTGACGGGGCCCGGACGCGGACGCGGTTCGAGTCGCGGGTCCTGTTCGGCGGCCCGGACGAAGACGAGGACGCGGAGGAGATCGCGACCCCGACGCGCGGGTTCACCCTGGCGGAGATTACGAGCGGCCTCCCCGACGACACGCGGGAGGCGGAGGAGCGCGCCGCGGAGCAAAGGCTGCGCGACCTGCGAGGGCGCGTCAAGGCGGCCCGGGCGGCGATTTCGGCCGCGCCGGGCGCGGAGCGGGTTCTTCGGCGGGATTGGATCAGGACGGCTCGCTTTTACGCAGCCTTCGGAATCACGGAGGGAATGTTCCGGCACGGCGTGCCGTCGGCTTCACGACCCTCAGAATGGGACGGGTAGAGCGAGTGCTTCGAGATGCGGAATAGGGTCTAGTCCGATTTGTGCCATCCTCAATCCGAACTGAAGAAGCGTTTTGTCGTCGTGGACGGCATCTCGTTCTCTTGGGCCGACTCAATCATCTCTCGAAGGTCGGATCGGCTGACTAGGCGTACTGCGACGCCCGCCGCTGCCGTCAGCTCCTCAGGAAGGAAGTCATCTCTTCCTGGAACTGCGATGACAGCCCGGACCTTCAGCTCGGCGAGTTTCGACTGAACGGCGTCGGTTCTGACCCGAACCTTGGCAAGTTTCTCGCTGTTAAGCGGCTCAGAGAGGGTGACATCTATCACCACGGCATCATTCGAGTACGGATCGAACGCCAACAGGTCGCAAACCAGACCTGCTTTGCCACGCATCGGACCAGTGTCGACACCCATTACCTGAAAGCCACATAGGTGGAGGATCCATGCTACGAGCGTCTCTAGAGTGTCGGTCGATCGCGAAGAAGGCGCGTCTGCAATCGCTTGGTTGAGGAGTACTGGAATCCGATCGAGCGCCTCGAGCGCCTTCAGCCGAGGGTTGCGAGACTCGGGGGACGGCAGCGATAGTCGAAATCGGTCAACTTCGATTCCGCGCAGGAGCAAGTGCAGGTCGGCCCAACTGTAACCTTCGAACGGTATCGAGAATGGGGAACTGCGGAACTTAGGCACCGGATTGGATTCGAAACCTCCGGGAATGACCGTCAAACGGTCTATCCGGCTGAGCCTTCCAAGGATAGCGGTGATGCGCAGGTCCTCCGGTTTGAGCGTTGGAGGAACCAGGAGTTTTCCAATCAATGAGCCCTCACTGATGTTCCACTCATCGAACTGCGTCCCTAGTGGCGCGGTGCATTGAAACCTTGAGGGCCAGTTCCACTCGAGAGGGTCAGAGGTGGTAAGGAAGTTTGATGAGAGGTCCTCGAATCCGGCGTACGGTGGATGTGCCAGCAACAGAGCGTGACGGATACCGCCCCACGTTTCAGCATCAACAAAATCTGAAATCGCGCCGCCGTTTGCGGTCAACCCGTATCCGAGGAGGCTCTCTGGAGGCACCTGAGCTATCCCTCGGATTTGCCATTTCGGACCCAGGTACCACTGACTCCAACTCGCTCGGACTGTCGCGTGGGCTGTTTGGGGTCCGATCTGAACATAATCGAGCCTGATGCGGTTGCCACCGGCAGTGAAGTCGCCATTGTCGGCAGCGGACAATGTTTCGACCACCGCCTTCCACGGCAGGATCTGGCGACCGACGAGAAACCGTGGATGTTGGATGCTGGGTGTTTGAATAGAATCGCTGAGGGTGTCCCATCTCAATGTGAGTTGAGTCGCGACGTTTCTCCACTCTCCGTCTTGCTTGTAGGCCGAGTACCGAAGGTCGCCACACGGCCAAAGATCTTCAAGCGGTTTCAGTCTCTCAAGACAGCCGGTGACGACCGTCCGTCCCTCGGACATACCCCACCGAGACGGTACAGGTCCTTAGGGGTGCCTACCAGCCAGGGACCGAACGAGCGCGTTTCCTCCGCCTCTGATCAATCACGGCCGCGGTGGGCGACCCGCTCGCCGGTCATCGGGCGCGGGTCCTCCCCCCTCGCTTCGCTCGGGGGTCCCCCCCGCGTTTCGGGCCGAGACGTTCGCGCGCGACGGGCGCACGGCGACCCTTGTGGAGGACTCAGAGCCAAGTCTATACGCGCCGGACCCGTCCGAATAACGTGGACAAGAAAGTCCGAGTTATCGTAGCTGCAGTAGCAGTCGCTACGATCATGGTCGTCGCTGGGTTGGCGACGGTCTGGTGGCTCGGTTCAGTCGGGTCTTCACACGGCCAACCTTCTCACGCTGGGATGGCGACGGGCCTGAGCGCATTGATTGTGGTCGAAGCTTCCCTCGCGAGCACCACAAGCGAGTCATGGGCCCTGTTTTCGGCTCTCGGGATCGCCAGTCACACGCCATACACGCCTGGAACGCTGGGAGGGAATCTATCCGCGTCTGCTAATCTGGCTGCGATGGAATCGTGCGGATCACTTCCTTTCCCTAGTATCTGGAACGTCTCCGGATTGCCAGACCGCGAAGGAAATCTCACCGACGGCTACGCCCCGTTCTGGCAGTTCCTGTTCGAGAACGAGTCGGGGCCTGGGGTCTTCGACTTCGCTATCGGGGTTTACGTCGCGGGGAGCATTCACGTGGCCGCGCCGCTCGTCGAGAGCAATTCGTGTATCCAAGCTCTCGGGTTTAGCGTCTACACTAGTTCGTTCCCTCTCGCCCAACCAAACTTGGAAACCGATGTCGGGGGTCCCTTGGCCTATGCGAACGTGTCTCGATGGTATTCCTTGGGGAGTCCCTACGCAGTACTCTGGACCGATGGATGGTCGATGATATCGAACAATGGCTGGGAAAGTTTTGCCGGCGGGGGCGGCCAGGCCTGGGGTGTCACTTTTTACACATGTGGCCAGACCGGAGTCGAGCCCCCTCTCTCCTCTTGGATTGCGTGGCATACCGACGTGGAAACCCAGAATGGAACTCCCGAGGGAGGGGCCGTCATCGCTACCCAGTTCATTTGCACTCAATCGGAGTACAACGTCACAATGGGAAACGGGGGAACTTCCGTTCTAGGTTCGGATTTCGCGACCTCTCTAACTCTGGGAGTCAGTGGTAGTTACCACGGAAGATTCGGAAATGTTTCCGACCTAAAGGATACTCAAGGTATCGCCGCCTGGATGGTTCTTCCCGAAGTGTTTAACGCGAGTCAAGTACCGCTCCCGCTCGCCTATGATACCTGTCCGGCGTGGGTGCCCGGAATTGGTTCTTGTGCGGCCCCGACCTCGGGATGGTACGCTGTCTTGTTGTCGCCGAGCGGCGGGTGGCTCGACAGTTACGGGCTCATCAACGGGTCGGGCACATGGTCCGCCCCTAATGTGCCAATAGTCAGCAATGAATCATTGGTTGTCCTTTACACCCATCCCGTCACTGGTGCTGGGGACACATTTACGCTCGATTCTCAGGTAGCTTCGCCTCAGATTCAGGCGACAACCGTCGGGCTCTAGGTGGAGAACTTCGTTTCCCTCCTGAGGTATCCAAGTCTTTCCGGACCGGCGCGAATCTTCCCGGCTGCAAGTACCCCGTGTCACGCGAACTCCGCTCCCGCGTGGCGGCGGCGCGGGCGGTGGTCGCGGCCACGCCAGGTCTGGCCGAGACGCTCGCGCGCGACGGGCGCACGGCGGCGCGGCTCCTCCCCGCTCGCTCCGTTCGCGGGCCCCGGAAGCCCCGCCGTACGTAATGAATCCGGGACCCCTGCCCAGAAGTGCCGCGGGGTCGGTCGCGATGGAGCGCGATTTGCTTCCTAAAGCGATCGTAGTGATTGTCGTTGGGGTCGCGTTTCTAGCATTCGCTTTGGGCGTTTCTCTGGAATCGCCCGGCCCGCCGGCCGCTCCACAGCCACTCTCCGTGATCGCATTTTGGATGGAGCCCTTCCCCGGGGGTCCCGCACTCACGATAGAGTTGCAGAGCTCGACCAACTCCTCGATTGACAATCTGTCGGCTCAACTGCTCGTCCAAGCTGCGGGATACGAGAGTCAGTTCACATGGCTGGGCATGTACCTGCGGTCGCCCAACATTAGCGCAGCGGATCCGCTGCAACCAGGGCAGGTGGCCACGTTTGGAGTGGGCGGGAATGCTCCCCTTGTCGCCAGCTGTGGTGCGACTTACTTCCTAACAGTTGCTGGAACCTACTCTTACGGAGCGTCCTTCGTCTTCGTTACGAGCCAGAACCTTTCGTGTCCCAGATAGCACGAAGGATTCCGTGTCGCGCCCGCGGGTCCTCCCCGCTCGCTCCGCTCGCGTCTGGCCCTGACCTCACCAGAGCGGGATCAGGGTCGAGAGAGTCGCAAGGGAAACCACTGACCCTCTTGCTCGGTGGAGTCTAGGTCGCGCTTCTGGGCCTCGGTGAACTTAACCGGTGGACAACGAGGGTCAGCCAGAATCGCACGTGCTTGCGAATACGTGACGCTGAGCGAACCGCCCACGACCTTGTCGGGATTCGTGGAGTTCGGGTAGAAGTTCACCACCCCCCACCCCACGAAGACAGGCTTCATCACTTCGGACCATGGAAGCCGCTTGTCTCGCAGGGGGTAATCCACCGTGATTCCGGAATCTGTCAAGTGGACGGCGCCCGGAGTTCGACGCCATGTGGTGAACGCAACGAAGGCCGCTAGGGCCCCGAGCAGCCCAAAGGTGAGGGGCAGGACGGACGTGAGCGGAAGAGAAACCCCGTAGCTCTGCTGTCCGGCCCACACGACGAACAAGCTCATGAGGGCAGCAGCGCCGAGGCATCCGACGGCGAAGGAGTAGAAGAATCGCTCCACCGGGGTTCGCTTGCCCTTGGGGATCGTGGCCTCGCCGCCGGACCGAGCCATTCCCTCAACAGTAACGAGCGGTGCGTGCATGACAGCCATTTGTAAGCGAAGGATTGGCTCCGAGATGCCTTCAGACGTAGATTCGAGTTTCGGGAACGGAGGAACCGCGGGTCCCTCCCACTCGCTTCGCTCGTGGGCCCCTCCCGCGTTTCGCGGTCTCGCCCTTTCTCCCCCTCTCTGCGAGGGAGAAAGATGCGAGAAGGCATCCCGAGTCCATCGGGGACGAGTTCGCGGATCGTCTGGAGCGGCGCGATCCTTGTGATGATCGGCCTTTCGGTCCTGTTGCTCGCGGGCGAGTGGTTCGCGGCGTTCGATGCGTGCGTCGCGAACCCGACCTGCAACGCTGGGGTGCCACCCTCGACGCTGGAAACCTACCTAGCGCTCATGGTCGCCGGGATTGCGCTCGCGGTGCTCGGGGTCACGATTGCTTTGGCCAGGGGAACGGGCCCTCCAAGGCGTGCGATGGTCTTCTGGCTGTGACCTCGGGGATGCAGCTCCCCGTAGCGCTCGCTTACGCAATTGCTATTCGTGCCTTCCGGATTGAGCGCCTAGGATGACTGCGGGTCGGCTGACCTCGGTCGCGGTCGTAGTCGGCGTTGCAATCGCGATCGCGTTGGTGGTGGGCGTTCCCGAAATCGCGCAACCAGTCACGAGTTGCACGCTCGGTCCCGAGGTCGCAACCGCGTGGATTTGGACGCCATCCGTTCTCGTCAACGTCCCGTTGGGCGGGTCCGCAGCGTGGGGAAGCATCCAGTTGGGTTGGACCTTCGTGTCAGGGTCGCTTGTCGCGAGAACTCCGAACCCTGGATACCTGGGTGGTGCTGCGCTGTCTCCTGGCTCGAACGAGGTCGGCATCAACGGTGTTGTGGGCTTGGGCAATTGGTCCGTCTATCGCACGCAAAACGTCTCGTCCGCATTCGGCACGGGGAGCCCTTGCGGTCAGCCGTATGTTGCTGAGGTTAACGGTGGTTTGACCTGCGGCGCGGGGGGAAGCCTTTCGACGGTCCTTCCCCTTCCCGATAACGCCAGCGACCTGGGCGAGCTTCACTCCGTACCCCCGGTTTCCCCGCAATCATGCCCCCAGGCTGCGACCCCCGGAGCCGAATTGTGGTTTGATACCGCATACCACGCGGGCGCGGCCACCGGTCCCTACGCGTCAGAAACCATACAGCTCTGCGGGACATCCTCCGCGACGCCACTCAACGTCTCGCTTGGCACCGCCGCCGAGTACGCCGTCGTGGTAAGCGTTCCAGTGAGCGGTGGGGTGGTTCACGCCTCCGGTGACTTGAGCTGGAATGGTTCAGTCGCCACTCCCTTTGGCATCATCCCGACCGCGGAGTACTCGCTACCTGGCGGCTGGGTCTGGAACATCAGCACGGAGGAGCCGGGGACCCTTCCGACCGTTACCAACCCGTCTACGACCGCTTTGCTGGCCTTCGAACGATCGTCTTGCTGATTCCGGGAGTCCCTTACCGCGGAGCAGCTCTCGCCTATGTCCGAGATTCGCTCGGACCGGCGTGCCTCAAACCCCACTCTACCTAATCGGCTTGTCCGCCTGGCCCCGCTTGTCCACCCTCGTCGTCCTCTGACGAAGAATCGGTGGACCAGCGAGAATTGGCCCCCTTGTCCACTCCCGGAGGGTTTCCGGCGCCTGTCCACGTTGCCTGTCCACCGCTTGTCCCGCCGGACTCATCCCCCTCAGCCTCGTTCAGGGACAGAAGGTCGTAGACCGTGGGCCGACTTCCGTTCGCTCGGACCCGTCGGTGCTTCATCCCGAGGGCGTTCAGGGCGGCCCCAACCTGCGCATCGGTCCGTCGGTTTCGCTCGGACATAGGCAGTGCCTCGAGAAACTCGCGACAGGTGGCCTGGGTCTTTCCGGCCCGTAGAAGGTCTTGGATTACCCCCCTAAGTAGCGCAGGGAGCGGATCGGTATCGACCAACTGGGGGGTCTGCTCATCCGGTATGGACCCCAAATCGGAGACCACGCTCGCCTCTCCCGACTCCAAGAACGGCCAAACCTCGGTCCCGGGGACACGGTGCGGCTGGAACGCCCCGTTCTCGGCCTTCCAGACCACTCCCACCCCATCGGGCCACAGCCGAATGCCCGGGAACGCGCTGTCGAGCACTGCTAGGAACTTGAGGATGGCGGAAGCGTCCGGTAGCGCGATCAAAACGCGACTCCCCGCCTCCCGCGCCTTCCGGACGTTCCGGACGACCTGCTCCGCTGCTTTCGCGACGGTGGAGCACTCGACCTCCACGTTGTAGACCGCATCCCCGTATCGGAACTGCCCGTCGGGCATCAGGACACCCGCGACCTGCTCGGGAATCCCGACCGTGATGCCCCGAGCGTCGAGGAACATGCAGAGGTCGACGAGCGTCTCGACGTGGTTCTCGCCTTCGTTCCGACGCGCCTGTAGCGCGTTCAGGTGGACGTTACCCCGCGGGGTGAGGCGGAGCCGGCCCGGCTCCTCGGGGTCTCGTTCGGTGTCCCCCGCGCCCTCCGAGCGCCGCAAGGCAGCTGCGAGCTTGTCGGGTCGGAGGCTGGTAATCCCGCCCAGCTCATCCAGCGTCCGGGACTGGTGGGCGAGCCCGTTGAGGACCGCCTCCAAGTCATCCTGGTCTACCAGCCAGGGCGAAGCCTCCGAATCCTCCGGCTGGGCGTATCGTCGCGAGCTCGCGGCCACGACCTCCTTCAGATCGCTTGCCTGGGGGTCCTGAGGCGGGCTGGGGCGCGTCCCCAGCTTCAGAAGGTCTCCTGACACCGCCATCGCGACCTCGAAGGGCCGGAGGCCATCCACGAGGTCCTGGGGAAGCCAGCCGTGGCTCTCCCCGTTCACGATCTTCCACGCGTCGTCCATGTCCTCCGTCCCGAGGGAGAAGAGGAGCCAGGCGTCGACGTGCCGAGGAGGGCGGCCCGCACCCGCGGCGGCACCCGGTGGAGGTACTGGGTGATGGCCACGACGTGGAGTCCGAATTTCGCCCCTTCGCTCAGCATGTCGGCGAGCGCCGGGACTGCGTAGTTGTGGACCTCGTCGAGGACCAGGTAAACCGGCCGGTCCGGGTTTCCGCTCCGCTGAACGGCGGCCCAGAGCTGGGTGAGGTAGATCGCGCCCAGGAAGTTCGCGCCGTCCGCTCCCAGGGCGGCCTTGGAGAGGTTCATTAGGAGCAGGCGGTGCCCGAGTAGCCGGTCGAACGAGACCGCGTGGTCCCGCTGGCAGAGCGCGATCCTCAGGAGCGAGTTGGTGGCGATCTTGCCGACCTTGTCGAGCGACGACATGGTGAAGTTGTAGTCGAGCCGCGGCAGGTGGTGCTCGAGGAAGTCGCGGAGCGGCCCGGGAGGGGCGGACTTGACGAACCGCTGGAGGACCTGCTTCGACGAGAGGATCTGGTAGGCATCGACCAGGTTCGAGCCGGGCGTCAGCGCGAGGCCCTGCACCAACGCGCGCAGGACGAGCTCGGCCCGGCCCCCGATGCTATCCTCGCCCCACGCGCTCCGGATCGCGGCCAGGAGGTCGCCGGCGAGAGCCTCCGACCAGCGGTCGCGGGAGGATGCGTCCCTACCTACGTCCTCCGGCGGTCGAAGCAGCGAGAGCGGGACCGAGACCATGGCCGCGTCACCCTGCTTGAAGGTGGCGTGGGCGGGGTCGATCTCTACGGTCTCCGGGGCGATCTCCCGGGGAAGTCGCGACACGAGCCCCTCGACGAGCGTCCCGGTGGGCTCGATCACGACCACGGTCGCGTCGGGCTGCTTTCTCAGCGTCTGGAGGACGAGATTGAGGGCGAGCGTCGACTTTCCCGACTGGGTCCTGCCCAGGATGGCGAGGTGGTTCCACTCTCGGGGCAGAGCGACCCGGCGAGAGCCGCTGACCCCCACCACGAGCCGCGCATCGGCGCGGGAGTCGGGGGAAGCGGACGGGCGCAGGACGAGTTCTGGCGCCGGCTGCCCCCGGGGCGCTCCCGCGTAGGAGCACTCAGGGTGGTGAGCAGCCCACGGGATGCTAAGCAGGTGCGCGAGCTCCGTGCCGGAAACGTTCCGGCGGGCCTTCCTGCTCGAGAACCGACGGAGGTCGTGGTTGGCCAGAGCCGCGTGGAACCCCCACTCCGCCCTGGAGCGGATGACCTTCCACCGCCTCCAGGGAACTCCCCCGGTGGTCGTCCACTGTCCCAGCCAAGCACCGAGCGCGGTCAGTGCCTCTTCTGGCTCAGGCCCGGTGACGTGGGCCCGGAGCTCGACGTGATAGGCCGCCTCGGCGCGCCGCGCGTGCATCGCGAACCGGAGCGGGTGGTGCTGGCGCTGGGCGACCGTGTCGTAGAG
>Ga0187889_10003996_pt1 | contig 12490 bp, 12 predicted proteins | sample June2016WEW_7_10_2_FD_132992 | JGI IMG/M metagenome (GOLD analysis project Ga0187889, IMG submission 132992) | Peatland microbial communities from SPRUCE experiment site at the Marcell Experimental Forest, Minnesota, USA - June2016WEW_7_100 | ecosystem: Environmental > Terrestrial > Soil >... | reverse complement strand
TCCAGCGCCCTGACTTTGAACACGCGGACCAGCGATGCCATGATGAAGGCACCCGCAACCAGACCGGTGATGTACGGATAAATCACGATCAAAACCCCCCACAGCGGATGCGGGATGGCCTCGTTGGGATAGACGTATCCTTCAAACCTCGGCAGGACCCCGACCACCGCGTTGGTTATTTCGCCGGCCATGTTATCTGACCTCCTTGTCCAGACCGGCGTAGAGCACGCGCGGTTCCGTGCCCAGATGCGGTTTGAGCACCTGCACCCGGTTGTTCTCGTAAAATTTCCGGATGGGATCGTCCGGCGCCGCATTTTTCAAATCGCCAAAGATGCGCGCCTGCGTCGGACAGACTTCGACGCACGCCGGCTTCAAGCCCCGGGTAATGCGGTGATAGCACAAGGTACATTTCTCGGCGGTCTTGGTGATGGGATTCAGGAAACGGCAACCGTAAGGACAAGCCTGGATGCAAAAGCCGCAACCGATGCAGTATTTGGGATCCACCAACACGGCGCCGTCGGGAGCGTCAAACGACGCGCCGACCGGGCACACCTGCACACAGGGCGAGTATTGGCAGAGGTTGCACAGTTTGGGCACGAAGAATGAATGTTCGATCTGGTCCTTAGGCACAGGTGGCGGCGGGAAGCCGTGCATGCCGCCGTTGGGGGAATCCACCTGCGTTTCACCACGCGTCTGGCCGGAACCGGGTTCGGGCTTGGGGATGACATAGCGCTCGATCCACGTCCGGAAGTACGGGCCTTCCGGCACGCTGTTCTCCTTCTTGCACGCCTCAACACACAGCCCGCACCCGATGCACTTGTTGACGTCAATGCACATCAGCCACTTGTGCTTTGACGGGTCGTAGTCCTTGGGCGCGCCCGAAGCGGCAAACACCTTTTGCACCGCCGTTTTGGCCGCGCGCGCAGCGGAAAATGTGAGCAGAGCGGCAATGGCTCCGCTCAGTTTCGTCAATGCGCTGCGCCGGGTGAATCGGGTATTCATGGGGTCTGGCTGGGTTGATGGGGCGTGTGGCATTCGGTGCACTGCCCGCTGTAGTGGTCCTTGACGACGATTTGCTTGAACCATTTCGGCCGGGAGGGATTGGCCTCATGGCAACGGAGGCAAAAGTTGCCGGTCAGCTTGACCGGCACGACATCGGGATTGTCCGCGTGTTCGCGGCTCACCCCGTGGCAGGCCTCGCAAGACAGTGTTTTGTGTTCAAATTTGGCCAGCTTCAGCAGTACATCGGAATGACATTCATCGCACGCCTGTTTGCCGGCATAAACCGGCGGACGCGAGCGCAACTCCACCAGTGCTCCACGGCGATACCAGCCCAACTCGCCGAATGACACCGGCGTCAGGAAAGCCCGCGCTGTCAGATAGGAGCCAACAATCGCCAGCGTCAACAGGAACAGGCGAAAAATCTGTGGTGGCATCCGGAGTCGGCGCATGAAACACAATCTATTCGGGCCGGTTCTGGGTGGTCTTCCCGTCCAGCCCGGAATTCCCACCGCGGTTCATTAACTAGACCACGTATTGCCTTCCCATGCGGACTTCCTGGCGCATCGGTTACACACCGCTTGTGGGCCGTCCCGCTCTCCGGCAATCCTGGTCCGCAAAACCCAATTACGATTTGAAAGCGCGCACGTAGGCGACCAACGCCTTGATTTCGTCATCCGACAAAGTGTCAAAGGCCTTCATCAAGGTTTTGCCGTCGGCGTCCTTTTTGCCCTCCTTAATCGTCTTGAAGGCCACGTCATCCTTGAGCTCCGCCTGGACTTTGGCGTCGGTGAGGTCCTTGACACCCAGTTTTTGGCCCATCTTGGTCTGGCCTTTGCCATCTTCACCGTGGCACTTGGCGCAAAGCGTGTCCCAGTTTGTCTTGGCGTCTGTTGCCATGGCGTTGAGCGCGGCGGCAAAGCCGAGTGTTACTGCAATTATGATTAACTTTTTCATCGTTCGGTCCTTGTTTGGTCCTGCTTTACCACTGTAATCCTGCACCTTCAGCCAGAAAATCCCTGATTGTTGACAGTTTAACCAACCATATATTGGTTTAATTTCGACAGTTTTTGAATTCATTTTTCGCATTAGGTGACATTAATACATCATATTAGGTAATTTGGACATGTAGGAGGGAATTGTTTATATTATTGATGCATGAAGCAAAACGCCATCAATTGTGGTAAATTTACTTTTCGTCCCTTAGTCCGGCTTTCAGTGTTGCTAGAACGGCTTCGATTTTCTCATGGTTTGATTCTGAGCGCGCTACGGCATCATTCAAAAGCCTGCGATAGGGTGCAAGCCTCGCTGCGGCGTCTCGCTCTAAAACTTCAAGCCGGGTGCGCGCCTCGACCGTCTGCTCATTATCGCCCATCTGATTTAATTGAGCGCGGAGGCCAATCAAAGATTCGATTATCTCAAGTTCTGTCGAAAACAGTTTCAAAGAAGCGAGTTGCACTTCTGCCACGTCCAAAATGAAGCCAGCCAATGAAACGAAAGCCTTCAAATCTTCTTGAGTCATAACTAACCTTATTCCGAGCGCATACCATGAAAAAGCCTAAAAACCGCCCGAATCCGAGTAATAAACGAATGTTCAATAAAAGTGAAAAAAGTGTTGACTTGTGTAATACACAAGGTAAATTTAAGGGCGTGAACGGTGAGAACAAAAACGACCGCTTGGAAATCCTGAAAGCCAAGTGCGAGCAGGAAATCCGGGAGACGGAAGAAAGGTTGCGCGTGTTGAAAGCGAAACTCGCCAACCTTGTTACGTTGGCGCAGGAATCTGAAAAGCTGGTCAATCCGCAATCGGAACCGGACAAATACAAGGAAAGCGGGTTAACGGATGCTGTGCTAGACGCAGTAAATGCGTTGTGGGAAATCAGGCGAATTGCCGCGACGCCACTTGAAATTAGAAATCATCTGTTGGCGCATGGATTCAAGGCCACCAACAATTTCGACACGGCAATTTACACCGTGCTAAACCGGTTGTGTGAAGCCGGGAAAATCACTTGGGGACATACAAGGGCGCAGACCTTTGGCCAGATTGGGGTGGGTTTAATAAGACGAAAGGTTTACAGACCCATACACAAATGAAGATTTTGGGAACGGGCGACGGGCCGGTGACAAGCTGCTAACATTGTGTCTCATTCGCACAAGGACACGCCGCCCTTATCCCAAACTTAAATCAAGCTCCGTAGCGTGTAACCGCCACGGAGCGCAACCAAGCGCAAGGGTTAGTTGCGTTCGGTCACACATCGGTCAGATGCGACCTCACGATAACTGACCTTGCCTAGAAAGGCAAGTTGAAATGCCATTGCTGCAACGGCGAAACCCAAAAGTTTGGCCAGTTCAAAAACCGCAACCGCATCGTGCAACGCTATCGCTGTGTCCGGTGCAACAAAACCTTTTCGGAATCGCAACCGCTAGGCGGCTTGCGAGTGGATTTCGACAAGGCGTGTCAGGCGGTTCATCTGCTTTGTGAGGGAATGGGCATCCGCGCGATTTCCAGGTTCACCGGCTTGGACACTAAAACTGTTATGTGCATTCTCGAAGAAGCTGGACAAAAAGCGGTGCAATTTCTGGACGCCAGAATCCGCAATGTGCGATCTGATTTTGTCCAAGCTGACGAGTTGATTTCGTTTGTGAAAACGAAGCAGCAAAACACCGATGAAGACGACATGGAGCATGGCAACTTTTTCACGCATTTATCCGTCTGCCGTGATTCAAAGCTGATTATCAACTTTCAGGTGTCCAAGCGGAAATGGGAAGATTCACTGGCTTTCATGCAAGACCTTAAAAACCGCATGGCTGGCAAATTCACACTGACCACAGACGGCTTGGGCGCTTACACCGGCAGAAGGGGAGTCGTCAGGAAAGTGTTTGGAGACACAATTGATTACGCGACTGAAATCAAGATATTCAGCAACACAAGGCGTTCGGGCATGTATGTCTTTCGCGCCCTTGCACAGCCCGCAATGGTTGCGGTAACACGCAAGGCGCGCATCGGAAATCCAGACTTGAAAATGGCGACAACGTGCCATGTCGAGCGAACCAATTTAAGCGTCCGGCTGTTTAATCGCCGTTATACGCGGTTGACTCTGGGATATTCAAAGACGCTCGAAAATTTGCGGCATTCGGCGGCATTGTTTGTGTGGCACTTTGATTTTGCCCGCCAGCATTCAGCGCACGGAAAGACACCGGCAATGGCGGCAGGATTGACAGACCGCCAGTGGACGATTCAAGAATTCTTGGCCAAAACAAATTGACAGGATGGGGAGAATCCCGGAGCTTGCATTATATGATAAAAATCCTCGTTCAAGTAATTCCAAAAGACGAATCCGCCGAGCCAAATGAACCAGTTGAAACGTCGGTTCCTGTAATGCCAAAAAGGGGAGACTTTTTCAAAATTCAAGAGGATGGAAGATTAAGCCCGTCGTATATCGTTTCGGATATTATTTTCGTCGAGGACAGGTGGAAATGTTGCTCCGTTTTGGTTTGTTTGAAGACGCCCGCCTCTTAGCCAGCCATTTGTCTATTGAACGGTCCATTCGTTGGATGTCTTTCAGTCTGCGCGAAATTGAGTTGGATTTTTCCACATCCTAACAATCTGTGCCTGCATAACCTTTGTCAACAAAGCAGCCCTACATTACAGGTAATTTCAGCTTTTCGGGCATCCCGGAAGTTGGTGGGCCTTGCATCAATTGGCGGGGGAGGGTTTTACCGAACGGCCCCGTTTGGCTTGGTGTTTGTCGGCCGTTCAGCCGGTTTTGCGGTGGGCTTTTGCCTGGACATGTTGAAAAAGTTTCGCCGCAAGGACGGCTTGGCAGCATGTATCGGGCTTTAGTTCCCAACGAAAACAGGGATATAGAACTTTCGGTTGTTCGCTTTTCATGAATTTTGCGCTTCCTTTGGGCCGTCGGTGCGTTGCCAACATCATAGGAATACGCGTCGAGCCGGCCAGTTTGCCGCTGTCCAAATTTTGGTATTCGGGGTGAATTGAACGCTTTTCCCAACGCCGTAAAGTCTTGCATCCATAACAGGTTCTTTGGCCTTCTTCCTGCTGCAATCAACAGCAATAGTTACCAATATGAACGACATGGACATCATACGCCTGGCATCGGGGCTACTGCAGTTCGGGGTGGCTTGGTACGCACTGCGCCTGGGCCGGCTTTTCAAATTCACGCTCATGGGGTGGTTGCTTTTTGGTGCGCTCTCACTTTTGGCGCTGTTGAGCTTGTTCCTTGCGGTAAAACCATTGGGCACCGGCGCCCAGTGGGGAATTAATGTGGATATCATCTACTCCCTGATTTCCCTGTTGCTGCTTTTGGGCATGATCCGCTTTCATTTCGGCCTCAAGAACTTTTTGCGGGAAGAGCGGACGCAACGACGGGCGCTGGAAGATTGGGAATTGCAAGTCAAGCAACAGTATGCGGAATTGACCAAAACCAACGAAAGATTGCAGCAGAAGGCCAACCAGTTGGAGAAGGAAATGGCCGAACGGAAACAGGCGCAGGAACAGGCGGAGAAAGATTTACAGGCGCTGTTGGCCTCGTCGCGCCCAAAAGAACAGGCCTGGTTGCAGGCCGCAACCGGACAGCAAAACAAAGTGGTTGAACCGAAGCCCGCACAGACGCTGGAACCGGTCGAGAAGCGCGACGAGCTCCCGCCGGCCGTCCCGCGCATTACCAGGGAGGAATCGCAACCGGTGGTGGCCGAACCCGACACGGAAATTGTCAGGCCGAAACCGGCACCGGAACCGGCCGAGAAGCGCGAGGAGCTCCCGCCGGCCGTCCCGCGCCTTACCGGGGAGGAATTGCCGCCGGTGGTTGCCGGACCCGGCACGGAAATTATCGGGCAGAAGCCGGCGCTGGAACCGACCGAGAAGCGCGACGAGCGCCCGCTGGCCGCCCCGCGCAATAACGGGGAGGAAACGCAGCCGGTGGTGGCCGGACCCGGCGCGGAAATCATCGGGCAGAAACCGGCACTGGAACCGGTCGAGAAGCGCGACGAGCGCCCGCTGGCCGCCCCGCGCAATAACGGGGAGGAAACGCAGCCGGTGGTGGCCGCACCCGGCCCGGAAATCATCGGGCAGAAACCGGCACTGGAACCGGCGGGGATGAACGGCGAACATCCACTGACCGCACTGCGCAACAGCCAGGAGGAACCGTGGCAAACCATTTTCGAACCCGGCCGCAAAATTGTCGGGCGGAAATCAATCCGGATGATGCGGAAGAAACCTGCCAATACGCGTCAAGCACCCCGGCATCAGATCCAAGAGATCCGCCGTCTTCGATTCCGCAATTTAAAATTTGCCCACGCGAAACAAGCTCGCTGAGTCGGTCAGCGTAGCGAATTTGATGTCACGCTGCAAGGTCACGGCCATCGCCGCCGAAGCCGAACCCTGTGTGCTTCTGCCACCCGCAACAGTTGTAAACGCATTTTATTTTGTGTCTTTGAAAGTGTGAATCAACGCCAGCCCCGCCATCTGCTCCCGGCTTTTACACATAACTCATTGGCGCCTTCAACGACACGGTTAAACCTTTGCGGGATGGATGAATCCAAAGACGCTCAGCGTGAAGCTGGCTCAATTCCGACGTAATCAATCGGGGCTTTTTCGCCACCATCGGCAACCGCTTCAATTTTAATTTCATCGCCGGGGCGCAACACCACTCCGCACACGGTATGCCGCGTGGAGGTGTCGCCACCGGGCTGGCTGAACGGGAGGTGGCCATCCGCCTGCCATTCGTCCACGAGTTGGCTGGCGACATGCAGTTTGAACCGCGACACGCCGTTGTTCTGATCGAAGTATTGAACAGCCAGATTAAACCAGCCGGGTTTGCCATCATACCGGAAACACACCGAACCGCGCCGGTCCGGGCTGACACATTCGACGGCCTTGCCGCCCGACGCGTTTTCCCACGGGTTCACGTCAAAAACCTTGTATCCGTCCAGGGTCATGTTTTCCGCTTCGATGCGATTCGGATAATGGCCGGCACGGCCAAACTTGTCCGGAATGCCGGACTCCTTGAGGAACCACTGGCAGATGGCGTCACGCCAGACCGTCGCGTGGCCGACCTGATATTCTAATTTGGCAAGCACGGCATGATAGCGGTGATCGTCAATCAGACCCTTGAGCGACTTCCACTCGCGCACGTAATTTCCGGTTTCCTCCACGCCTTCGTAGTGCGTGTCATAAACGTGCTGAATCACCGTTTTACCCGAATGCAGAACGTAGGTGTAGGGTACATGATGGAAGAACAGCAGAAGATTGTCCGGACAGGTTTTAAGCGATTCATACATTTGCGCCACAGCCGGTGGGTATTGGCCGATGAAATCCGTGCCGGTGGCGACGGTGCGGTCCATGCCGATGCCGTTGGTGTCGGCGCGAATCCACTGGCCCCAGCCGTTGCGTTCGCACGATTCGATGTTCGGGCCATAATGGCTGCCCAGGATGTCCGTCAATGTGCCCGCGCCCAGCGGCCCGGTGTAATCCTCATAAACGCGCCAGGATTTCAATAGCAGACGGGAAACGGTTCTGACGACCTTAGGGTTGTCGCCAAAGGTCAGCCGCGCCCATTCTTCAACAATTTGTTCGCCCGACAAGTCAGGATTCCACGCCAGCCGCCCGAACCCGTAAAGATTCGCCATCGCCAGATCGCTGCCGAGCCAGTTCAGGTCGCGGCCCACGTTGGCCACGCCGACCAGGCCGCCGGTCGGCTGGCCAAAAACCTTGCCGGCAACCAGCGCCTTGACCGGCGTGTTCGCACCTTTCGCGTGCAGGTCGAAATCGAGCGTTGTCTTCCACATCGGCACGAGAAAACAGAGATGCCGTTGCTGGCCGGTGTATTCCTGCGTGATTTGCACTTCGATGGCTTCGGATGTTTTTTTCAACCCGGCGAACAGCGGTGACGCCGGCTCGCGCACCTGGAAATCAATCGGCCCGTTCTTGATTTGCACGACCACGTTGTCGTCGAATTGTCCGTCCCGCGGATGAAAAACGTCGCAGGCGGCGCGGGCGCGGTCATTCTTCAAATTACGCCAGTCGAGGTGGGAGTTATAGACGAAGGCACGGTAGAAGAGGATGCCGCCGTGCGGCTTGAGCGCGCGGGCGATGACGTTGGCGGCATCCACGGGCGTGCGGTGATAAGCCGACGGACCGAGGCGGCCTTCCGAATCCGCCTTCAAAACAAATCCGCCAAAGTCGGGAATCGCCGCATAAATCTCGTCCACTTTCTTGTTCCAAAAACTGATGACCTGCGGGTCGAGCGGATCGAACGTATCCAGGCCGCCGATTTTTTCCGGGCTGCTGAAGTCGATCGAAACGAACAATTTCACGCCCCAGGGACGGAACGCTTGAGCGAGGCGCGCCAGTTGCGGCAAAAATTCCACCGTCAGCACGCGGGGATTGGCGTTGACGTTGTTGACGCAGCAACCGTTGATGCCCACTGATGCCAGCAGGCGGCCATAATCCCGCACGCGGCTGAGATTGGTCACCACGTTGTCGTTCTCGAAAAAAATGGACTTGCCGCCGTAACCGCGCTCGATGGTGCCGTTGAGGTTGTCCCATTGGTTGACCAGGCGAACCGGTACGTAAGGGCTTTCCTTTTCACCGAGTATCGCACCCGGTCCCTGCGGCGACAATTTCCGCAACCAGGTGAACGTGCCGTAAAGCACGCCGCGTTCATTCGGCGCGGTGATAATGAGGTGCTGGCAACTGCCGGCCTTGACGGTTCCCAGACAAAACCCGTCCGCTTTCAAATCCGTGGGCGCGTTAAACGTCGGAACCATCTTTTTGATTTCGTCAAACGTGCCGAGCAGGATGGCATTTTCATCAGGCAACGCCGTTTCAATTCTCAAGGTTCTGCCCAGCATTCCGCGCACGCCGCGAATCAACTCGTTTCGGGCCGATTGGATGACTTCGGAGTTGCCCAGGGACACGACGACAGCGGGCAGGGATTGGTCGTAATTTTTTTTGACCATGGCATCGTCAATCCGTTCGTAACGGAGCCAGGCGTCGTAGCCGGTTTCCGCCCGGGATCGAATGGCCAGGGCGGAAACGGAACACAGCAGGACAAAAAGGCCGCGGGAGAAAGGTGATGTTTTCATCGCAGTTTAAAATGGATTTATTTCAGTGCCAACCGATAGCGACTGAAGCCGCGACATTTTTGAGTGGATATTCCTGAAAAGCAAGAGGTGGGATGGGAAAACGGTTTAAGAATCCAAAGTGGCTTGGCCGGTTTGGACGGTATGGCTGTCCCACAGGGTCAGCCGAATCCCGCCAAATTCCAATAAAATCGGAAGGCACCGAATCAGTAAAAACTATAATGGGGAACGCCGTAGAAGCTGCCACTATAGCGCCATTTCAACAATGCACGGGGCCGTGTCTCCACATGGCTGTCGCCGAACAACAGGTTCACCGACGTGATCGTCCCGTTATAAGGATGCCCCTCCTGAGCCCGGCCGATGTCGGGAGGGCTGGAGTCGTGGTATTGGCAACGGTCGGTCATAATCGGCTGGCGACCGACCAACCGATCGTCCAGCCGTGTGGGCCAGCCGTCGTTGTCGCCAGTGCCCGGCGTGGGTGTGGGAAACAAAATCCCGCCGCTGTCGGGATCGCCGGCATACCGCGGCACCCACCAGCTATGTAGCAACAGCGAAAAATCTCCGAAAGTATCCATGAAGTATTCGTTCAAATCGTCCAGCGTGTACAGGCCGTGGCCCAGATTCAGCCGGCACCAGGTATCGGCATTTTCGAAATCATCGGGCCGCGCCGGGCAAAACATCATCTGCACGTTCACACTGTGGGGCCGCAACGCGGGGACCATGTTTGAGGACACGTCCCAGGGATTTCTCCCGATGTATGCTGGAACGGTAAACGAAGGGAATGCGCCCTTGTTATCGTCGGCGTAGAGCGTTACGGCGATACCCCATTGATGGTAATTGGAGACGCAATTGGCGACTTTTGCCCTGAGTTTGGCGCGGCTCAACACTGGCAGCAACATCGCCGCCAGAATCCCGATGACGGCGATGACCACGAGCAACTCAATCAGCGTGAAAGCGCGCTTTCGTTTCATACTTGGATAACACAGCGACGCCATAAACAGTTTCAACTTTTTTCACCGCACAGGCGTCCGCCGGAGCGGGCAGCCAACCTATCATTTTGAACCGCTCCTCTCAAACACCATCGGGGATGGGCTGCCCAAGGAACCTTGGCCACCTCCGTACCAGGTGCCGGAGAGTTTGCCGTTCTTAACTCTACCTTCAAAACGAGCGCCGATGCCTCTCCACTCCACGCGCACCCGCGGTGGTGAATACAAAACCGAACTGGCCACCACCCCTTTTGACAATTCATCCGGGTTGTCCAACGAGGCGAAAAATGTGCCATCCGGCATTTGGGCGATGTCCACGGCCAAATGTAGCTTCACCTTATTCCCATTCCGGTCCGCGTGCAAGACACCTTTCCAGTGCCCTTGCAGTTCGTCGGGGCTCACATAATGATAGTCCTTTCCCCTCTCCCGCAGGGCCTCGGCGTGCGGGTCAACGCTTTTGAATATCGCTGGAAACGACTGGCCTGAACCGACCGTCCAAGTTCCCGATATTTTGCCGCCGTTGTCCAAGTTGCCTTTAAACGAAGAGCCAATTCCGTTGAGTGCTAATTTTATTTCCGGCTGACGATACGTAACGGAAACCGGAATCGTGCGGAGTCCTTCACAAGGACTGTCGAACTGCGCGCGGAACGTCCCTGCCGGCTGCTCCACTATCTTCAAAGTCATCGGCAGTGAAATATTCCCGTTCTTCAACGTCCCCGCCCAATAGCCCTGTAAATCCGAATCTCTCCGGGGTGCACATTCGTCTTCCATGAATGGTTCGGGAACGCTGTCCGGGTTCGAGGTTCGTTTCATGACCACGGGTATGCTGATATTGGGGGGTTCTGTGTAGGTGCCGGACATTTCTGTCCCGTCGTCATTAACGGTCGCCTCAATACGAACACTGCCGCCAGGTAACTTCAATTCGGCACTGACGGAGGGATAATGGTAATCCAGCATGAAGGGAACGTCCTTCATGCCTTTGTCAATGTTGTCTAACGTCGCCCGGTAGGCGCCGTTGATTTTGACGATTCTCAACACTCCCCGACATTTGATGTGCTGTTGCGGTATTTCGCCAGTCCCTTCCCAGGCGCCCTGGATGTCGGGAGTGGCAGCCACGCGCGCCGAATGAACGGCCTCGACCACCGCGGTGGTCGTGCCGGTTGCCAGGATAACGGTGGCGGCGGCAACCGCTGCCGTTTTCGTTTTTGCCCATGCCATAAGTTTCAACGCTCCTTTCACAAGGGTTAAGGTTGAAGCCGTCACCACCGACCCTTTGGCGGCGGCGACCGTCACGGATGTCGCCAGCCCGATGGGCGCGACCTGAACGGAATTGGCGGTAATGGCTCCGGCGATGATTGAGGCCGTTGAAACGACACCGCGTTTAAGAAAGAACCGGTGCAATTTTTCCAGGGCACGGCTGACCCGCTTGCGCGCTGTGTCTTCGCCCGTGCCGAGAAAATTTCCCACCTCCGCCAGGCTCTTGTTTTCAAAGAAACGCAACAGCACGGCTTGCCGGTCCTTTTCGCCGAGTTGCGTCAGCGCTTCGTCGAGCAGCGGTGATATTTGTTCCCACAACGGGTCGGGCGTTGGTGATTCGATTTCAGATTGCATATGGGCCTCCAGCTCGCGTCGTCGGCGTTTTGCGGCGGCGCGCATGTGCGCCAGGGCGGCGAACCGTGTCGTTTTAAAAAGCCAGCCGGACAAAACAGTTTTGCCCGGAATCCGCCCGGCTTTTTGCGCGAGGATGATGAACACCGCTTGCGTGACCTCCTCGGCCAGGTCCGCGTTGCGAACCTGCCGCAAGGCTGCCGAATAGACGAAATCGACGCGTCGTGAAACCAATTCCTCAAAGGCCGCTTCGGAATTGCACGCCGCATACTCCTGCAGTAACGCCATGTCGTCCATTGCCTGCATCCACTTATTAAATGCCCGTTCCCGCCAAAACCGGACATCTTTTTTTGAAAAAAAAGCGTGTCGCCGTGGACGGCAGCCCGCGCATTGTCATCTGCCGGAACGCGAATCAGCGCCGACTGACGTCGGCGGCTGCGACCAACAGAAATTTTTTCTACTCGCGGAATCATAACCTTTCGGGTAGTTGAAGGGCCGCCCGGAATTGATGACCATGACAGTCTTTCTCAACGGCCGATTTGTACCCGAACCACAAGCCGTTGTTCCCATCAACGACCGGGGTTTCATGTATGGCGACGGGCTGTTCGAGACGATGCGGGTCTGCCACGGCCAGCCTTTCCGCCTGGCGCAGCATCTGGAACGCATGCGGCGCGGCGCGGATTTTTTTAAAATTAAATGCCTGTTTACCCCGATAGAATTGCAGGATTTCGCCGGGCAACTCATCGAAAAAAATCAAATGCCCGACGCGATTTTGCGCGTGGTGCTGACCCGCG
>Ga0187889_10003995_pt1 | contig 12496 bp, 13 predicted proteins | sample June2016WEW_7_10_2_FD_132992 | JGI IMG/M metagenome (GOLD analysis project Ga0187889, IMG submission 132992) | Peatland microbial communities from SPRUCE experiment site at the Marcell Experimental Forest, Minnesota, USA - June2016WEW_7_100 | ecosystem: Environmental > Terrestrial > Soil >... | reverse complement strand
CCGTCTGAATTTCCCTATGAGATGAGATTTGACCAAAGAATTTTGATCGTTTTGAAAGGCTTTTTGGTAGAGAATAAGGAGCCTGACAACATTTCCAACAGTACAGGCGTTTTCTTATCAAATATGTACACGAATGGGATAGTTAATATTAATATAGCCTGATAATAGAGTCCTTAAAAAATTCACATCCGATCCATTTAGGTGAAGTATGGGCCCATTGCCGGTGCTATCTGATCAATCCTTTCTAAGTCTGCTTTGCTGAGAACAAGTTCAGTTGAGGCTAAATTCTCTTCAAGCTGTTTTATACTAGTGGCGGCTATAATGGGTGAGGTTATCGCTGGGTTAGCTAGCATCCAGGCTAAAGCGATCTGCGCCATTGGCTTGCCAATTTCTTTAGAGAAGGCTTCTAAACCCTGAATTATCTTTAGGTTATATGGGTCTTCCCAGTGGAAACGGAGCCTTGCAAAGAAATCTGGTCTAATAGCGCCTCGACTGCCTTTAGGAGGTGGACTACCTGGTTTATACTTCCCGGACAACGCTCCTCCAGCTAAAGGACTGTAGGGGACAATTCCAATTCCTTGGTCTACGCATAGAGGTATAATTTCGCGTTCGATCTCCCTTTGGAGGAGGTTGTATCGAGGTTGACTGACAACAAAGCTTTCAAAGCCATGGACATTACTTGTCCAAAGAGCCTTGCAAAGGAGCCATGCAGGAAAGTTAGAACAACCTATATATCGAACTTTCCCCCATCGAACCAAATCAGTAAGAGCATTTAGAGTCTCTGTCAAAGGAACAGGTTCACCGACAAATCCCTTCATTATATTCACATTGCTTGGTCTATGAAGATATAGAATGTCAATATAGTCTGTATCAAGTCTTCGAAGACTTTCTTGAACGGCAAACATTATATGCTTTCGGCTTAAGCCTTCATCATTAGGTCCATCCCCCATGCGCTGACGAACCTTTGTAGCCAACACGATACTTTCTCTCATGCCTTTTATCGCTCTTCCTACAATTTCCTCGGATTTGCCCTTACTGTAAACATCTGCTGTATCAAGAAAATTGACCCCTAAATCGACAGCTCGTCGAATAATTGTAGCAGCAGTAGGCTCATCAACCTCAGCTCCAAAACCCATAGCACCCAGACATATTTCGGATACATTCACTCCACATTTTCCAAGACGCTTATACTTCAAATATAATCACTATTGTAACCGAAATTCTTGCAATTAATAAAGTTTTATTGTTCTATATTACTTCAGTTATCATCTGGCTTTAATATCAGTTTAAAGGGATGCTTCTTGATCACCTCCTTCAGCTGATTTTTTGTCCTTAATGACTTCTATCTTGATCTTTTCATGTTCCTCCTCATCTTTATTTAATTTACTTGTTTCTTGAAGTTTAACTTCTTTACTCATCCCTATTTATTTAATTTAAAAATATCCAACAGTGTCCCAATAGCCTTTCCATAACTCATCGTTCCCCTGTACTGGTCTAATTCTTCCTTTCTCTTTTTTGTAAGCCGGATAAAAATGCCGGGTTTTTTTCGTTGTATCGGTAGTAGGATGGGGGGTAGTGTCTTTTCCCTTTCTTTGCTCTTTTTATAGCAGACATACGATTACTTATAGTTGTTTGCCTCTATTTATAGATTTGTGCATGAATTTTATATATATTTATACATAAATCTATAGATATCAGAATATCTAGACATGGTTTCTATACAAATATAGATATATATATTCATATGTATTTTATACGCTGATTTCCCTATGACTTTGGACGCGCTTTCCTTCCGGAGGTTTATTTAGGTAAATGTCGTTTATGTACACGGTTTAGGCTCTTGCTTTCATGGGCTGAATAAGCTTCCAGTTTCCTTTAGCACGTTTTACGGTTCTAAATATTGTACTGGGATATCTGTGAATTTTATTGGACCATTTTTAGAGACATTTATCTTATGGTAATCCTATAAGATTTAATGATTAAAATGATTAGCAGTTCAAACTTTAAGTCAAACCTGGAAAGGAAAGTTCGAGTTCGATTGTTAAAAACTCTTTACCTCTTATATATTTGAGATTCTGTTCAGCAAGTAAAACAAAATTATGGAGATAACTAGGTCTCCGTCTCAGAACCATTCAACTTATGATAGGTTCCAGAAGGACTGTCATTTCTTGAAGGGAAGCGCTATTATCTCCCGAGAAAAGTGCCTAAAGCCTACTGCCTTACTGCTAAAGGCGAAAAGTTGACTTCGCTTCTGGATGAACTCCACACTTTGGTTGAGAAAACTTGGAGTTCTTCTGAACAAGCCTTCAAAGGCAACGAATACATAGCCCCACAGGTTTACGGTGTATCACAAGTTTCCTCGTCAAAGGAGACCTGTTATCTGTGCGGCTAAAAAACTCGCCACCTCGGAGACCCTAAAGGGCCACGCATATGTTATCGGAATTTCAGGGTGCTGTGCTTGCGCGGTTTTTACAGCAGCAGGGATGTCCACTTCGGCGTGTTCACCCCCTCGTGTCATCATCGGTGTTACCACAATAACTTTCTCGGCTCCCCGTGCTACGGCACGACTCAGCGCATCGTCCAGACTGGGAGCACAGAATTCGTTGAATCCCAAGATCACCTCACACCCAGTCGCTTCACTCAGGTGTGCTGCCAGTTCTTGAGACCCGACATAGAAAGGATCGTTTTGGGCTGTACGTGGCCACGCGCGCATTTTAGCATCGAGCTCCAGAAGGCGACGTTCAAGCCCCACGCGCTCCACCCCCGTAACTCCTTCCACTCGAGCATGCAAGCTGAACAGTTCAGTCATCTCACGTTGAGGAAAATTATTCGGTGGCACACCATGCATAACGAGCACAATGATTGCTTTCATGATAGCTCATTTTATTCGTATCGTTTATAAGTTTATAATGTTCTGAAATTGGTAAACTTTTCAAGTTTGTGCGATGTTAGTTTTTGATTTTCAAAGTATTTATAGGAAATGGGGAACAAGTCCAATTAATGAGAATTTATGGTTAAGTTCGGTTTGTATTTACCTGTTTATGGCGGATGGATTCGCTCCTCTGTCAACGAAAAAGAGGAAACACCTACATACAGCTATGTAAGACAGGTGGCAATTGAAGCAGAAAAAATAGGTATAGACTCTCTATGGATTCCTGACCACTTATTAAATCCAATAAAAGGGGAATCGTCTTTTTCCTTAGAAGCTTGGACTGTTGCAGCAGCCATTGCTGAAGTAACAAAGAAGGTGACCATAGCTCACACAACCCTCTGTGAAGCTTTCCGTTATCCAGCTGTTCTGGCAAAGCAAATTGTCGCACTAAACGAGATAAGCAATGGCAGGTTCTGGCTTAGTATCGGAGCTGGATGGTTCAAACGTGAATACGAGGCTTACGGATTACCCTTCTACGAACATGACGAACGTATAACTCGAACAAAAGAAGCAATTCAGATCATCAAAAAGTTATGGAAAGAAGATGGGGTAACCTTCAAGGGAAAGTACTATCAGATAGAAAACGGAGTTCTTGAACCAAAGCCAAATCCTATTCCACGTATCTGGTACGGAGGAGTGACAGAAGCCTCCCGAAACCTTGCTGCCGAAGAAGTTGACGGCTGGCTCATGAATGAAAGTACCGTTGAAGAAGTACAAAAGAACATTAATGACATGAACGAACGTTTGAAAAAGAAAGGAAGAAGCAAGTTACAGTATGGTGTTCCCGCCGATACTCTAATTAGGGAAACTGACAAAATAGCCATAGAACATATGACGCAAATGCACGGAGACAAGAAAAGGCTGGAGCGAGTCTTGAATACAGGGTTAATAGGTTCTCCAGAGACAGTAGTTCAGAAGATTAAAAACCTCGAAAACTCAGGAGTAGACCACATCCTGTTAAAACTTTCTCCAACCCTAAAAGAACTGAAGCAAATTAAAAGGATTATTGACTGAAAGTGCTATAAAAAAACTACAGGAGATGGGCTGTACCATAGATGTTCAAATGATAGGCGAATATGTGAGCACAATAACAGCCCCACCAGCCAGTGCGACAGCCTTAGGTGAAGTTGAAGCTCAAGCTTCTGAGTGAATCAGGATACTTTAGACGCGCTGTTTTTCTAGACGCCTCTAAAAAAGTTTTATACCCACCACTTCGCCTCTTAAAGTAACAGTAAAGACCAGTAAAAATGTGTTAGGTGTACTAGTGCCGGGATCGCCTAACCTGGTAGGGCGATGGCCTGGAATCGACAGGATTGACTGAAAGCCATTGACTCGAAAGAGTCATGGGGGTTCAACTCCCCCTTCCGGCGCTCTTATGGTTGTATGACGCCCTGTCCTTCTAATAGTCAGATGGATATACATAATTATAGAAAAAGAGTAGAACAAGCAAAAGTAAGATTTAAAGAATACAAAGATAGTGAAGTAGTAATAGCTTTCCTTAATCATCCCAAAACCAACGGATTAACCGATGCCAGAATATGTTTTTTTTGCTTCAAGGCTTTGATCTTTGCTTCCTTGACTATCGTCATCTGCTCTGTCGGCTTGTCCTTATTGTAGAGGACACATTATTCTATATTGTGATTTAAGGCGTTTAAGATTTGTTTTTGTACTCCTGTTGGCTTTCTGGAGGGAGTCTTGGCTATATCTAAAAATGTTTTGAGAGAAGATTGTATAGATCCCTTGTCTGCGTTCTTGATAATTTGGTCATAGGTTCGTTCCTTAGAGAAAGACAATTTAATAAAAAAAGGCAATGCTGTCTTTGATCTACTTCCTATTAGAATATTTTAGGAAAATCTTTCTCCTTCCTAATTGCTTCAAATCAAGGAAAAAGTTAGGATAGATAGTATTTGAAGGGCCATGTTTATTTAATCTCATAAATAAGTTCTTTTATCCTTGCCATTTGATCTGTAGGTGTTAATTTTCACTGGCTTAGGCTGCAACCTTTTTCGAGGGCAGGAACAGCGAAGCCACCAGACCTAGAAGTGTCACAAGGGTACCGATGGCGAAGACTGAGATGAATGACGGGTCGGAAGCAATGAAGTAACCAGTCACTACCGCCACGATTGCCACAGCGAGATTTCCTCCCGTATTCATTATCCCAGAGACAGTGCCTGCAACCTTCGGTGTGAACAGCTCGGTTGTCAGTGGCCAAGCGTTGACTAGGCCTGACGTAAGCACAAAGAAGAGTACGAGTAGGCCGATTGCGTACTGAAGTGGGATGGTTCTATACAGGGCGATCAGGGAAGTGACTAAAGCTATGGTGAGTACCGAACCCAAGAGTGAATAGACGACAACCTTCCTGTGACCTATGCGGTCTCCCAGCAACCCGGCTAGAGGTTGTCCCAGAAGTGGGGGTACAAGCGCTATCATGGTGAAGAGAAACGCGGCCATTACATTATCCATGTTGTACACCTTCACGAAGTATAGTGTCAGCCACACACTGATGCTGGAACCTCCTATGAACCCAACGTATACTAGGGTAAGGATGTACGGGGACAGCGAATGCCTAAGGACGGATCCTGTCGATTCCCCATCGCTTTCTCCCTTTCTCGCCTCAGATAACTGTCCGGCAATTGGTGGAAGCCCGATGTCCTCAGGCGTGTTGTGCGTGAATCGGAATACAATAGGTAAGGCAAGAATTACGGGCAAGCCTACTAGCAGGAAGGCGGATTGGGCTGATGACAAACCTAGCAGACGAGTTGACCCGCCCAACAATACGGGCATTAACAAGCTTGCCGATATCATGCCTACCTGTGCACCGGCGAACAGTATGGCAGTTTGAATTCCGCGTCTTGAGGAAGAGAACCATCTGGCGAACATCGAATTTGCGGGGACAAGGATAGCTGCTGCACCCGCACCTATCAGAACCCTTAGAATAATACTCAACTCTATGCTGGGTAGAAATATACCGAAGAGCACAGCCCCCACGACCATGAGAAGCGTGCCAAATAAAATCGTTGTCTTTGCCCCCAGCCATCGCTCGCTCACGTAACCAAATGGAATCTGCATCACAGCATATGACCAAATCAAAGCTGAATTTAACCATCCTACGGTCGCCGGGTCCCAATGATAGGTAGTAATCAGAGCCGGTATGACGGTGGATATGTCAGAACGCTGGAACCAGTAAAGGAAAAAGTCTAGGAATATTGCGCTCAGAACGATCCATGAATAGGGATAGGACTGCCTTTGCTGCTCCATCTCTGCTACACTTGTATATCCACGCCTTCAAAAAGTCTAGTTGACGCCAATGTAAGAACGATGTCGCTTTCTTTCAGCTGCTTGACCTTCTCATCTATGGCATCAGGATCTTCCCCCTGCCAAACATTATGAACCATAGATTCCACAGCAGTCTGCTCGAGGTACTCCATTATTAAATTTAGCACAATCAAAACGATTTGCAGCTTTGAAATCGTTAACTCGTTTATCTAAGTTAAAGTGTCTTTAATCATAACATATAGATTTTTTAGATAAGCTCATATAGGCGGGCCCGGTGGGATTTGAACCCACGACCTACAGCTTACCGATTGACTAGCATCTCTTCGATCAATACCTAATCACTATGCCTTACGAATATTTTGAGACCAATGTTGAAGCAGAGTGACGGGAGGTTCCAGAAATCTGGGAGAAATACGGTAGTACGAGAAAGAAATCCTTGTTGATGGGGATTATTTATCATAATCTCTACGATTTGCTAAGAAGTGCATATATACGCGATGGAATTGGATGCATAGTTCATAGGTGACTCAACATGGTTGGAGATTTGGTAATTGAAACAAAAGGGCTCCGAAAGACTTTCATTTCTAAAGAGAGGGGCGGGAAAAAAGAGGTAGAAGCAGTTAAGGGTATAGATCTCACTGTTAGGAAAGGGGAAATCTTCGGTTTTCTTGGTCCCAATGGTGCTGGTAAGTCTACCACACAGAAAATGCTTTCTACATTGCTGTGTCCGACTGGGGGAGAAGCTAAGGTCCTTGGATATGACTTAGCAGAACAGCAGGAACAGATTAGACAGAACGTTGGATGTGTGAGCCAAGCCGGCGGAGCTGATTTAGGTGCTACAGGTCTTGAGAACCTAGTACTCCAAGCTCTCCTGTATGGCTCAGATACTTTGACTGCAAAGAAATACGCGGCCGAATTCGTGGAGCGTTTCCAGATGAGTTCATTCATAGGGAGGCCGGCCTCATCCTATTCTGGGGGCCAAAAGCGTCGCCTAGATGTAGCGCTTGGGATGATTCACCATCCACAACTACTTCTTCTCGATGAGCCGACATCAGGTCTTGATCCACAAAGTAGAGCGTATCTGTGGGAAGAAATAAAAAAACTGAAAGCTGAAGGAGTTACCATATTTTTAACCACCCAATATATGGATGAAGCTGACAAGCTCTGCGACACAATATCGATCATAGATAACGGAAAAATTATTGTGACTGGAACGCCAGGGGAGTTGAAAAGCAACGTTGGCGGCGATACGATAGTTTTTAGTTTTCCATCAGAGGAGACCGCTCGCAATGCTGAAACTTTGTTAACCGAGAAGATTCAGGTGGAGAAAATTCAAACCAACAACAATTCAGTCTATCTATACATTAAAGATGGAGAGAGAATGTTGCCTGACCTCCTGCGATCATTCGATACAAAAAGCCTAGAGGTGCAGGGCATAATGTTGTCCAGGCCAAGTCTAGATGATGTCTTCTTAAAGTACACTGGCCGTTCACTGAGGGAGGATGAGAGAAAATGATGAAAATGTTACGGGACACAAGATTAATGTTCATCCGCAACATGCAGCACACGCTTAGGAGTCCCGTTTTCATCTTCGTGAGTATGTTCCAGCCCCTTCTGTACTTGTTCTTGTTTATGCCGCTCCTGAATGGTCTCGGTAGTGTTCCAGGTATACCAGCGGGTAAGACAGTTGAGGTTTTCATCCCCGGGCTTTTAGTCATGCAAGCGCTCTTCGGCTCAGCGTTCGTGGGATTCTCACTTATCGATGATATTAGAACAGGAGTAATAGAACGGTTTTTAGTAACTCCCGTGAAACGCCCGGCAATTCTTTTAGGTAGGGTTTTGAGGGATGCGGTAGTACTTATCATTCAATGTGTTTTGATTACATTAGTTGCTATCCCCTTTGGGCTGAGTGTAAATGTAGGCGGATTTTTGCTCTCGTTATTGTTATACGCTTTGACTGGAGTTACTATGGCATCTATGTCATACGGTTTTGCTCTTATATACAAAATTGAGGACCCTCTCGCTCCTACGTTGAACACAATAACACTTCCTGTTTCTCTGCTGGCGGGTATTATCCTTCCTCTAGCGCTTGCCCCTATCTGGCTTCAAGATCTTGCGAAGGCTAACCCATTCTCATACGCAGTTAATGCGGCCCGCGCATTATTTGCTGGGAATTTTCAAAACGTAGAAATCGTAGAGGGGTTCACCATCATCATCGTACTTGCAATCCTCCTATTCCTGTGGGGATTGAGGTCGCTCGAGAAAATGTCATCATGACTATGAGATTTTGCAATTTCATACTTTTAGGAGAGCAATAGAACGTGGACTTTCTTTCAGGTGTCTTTTAAAAAAGGATCTTGTAGAAGCTTGATGTCAGCGGAACGATATCCCCCAGACAAACTTTATGAAAGGTTGGTCTTCTTCTCCGGGATTTCGTTAGAGGCAAAGCTCTGGAGACACTTTTCCGCCTCAATCGTTGAGAGACCGTTACTATCTGAGGGAAGTTCACGAAATTTCACGAAAGACCATTATTGTTTCCCCTAAAGCAGCAAGATTCTGTAGACATGGCTGAATCTTAATTGTCAAGTTTAGAGGTTAAGACTTCGTATCAGACACAATTATTGAGTGGCCAGTCTTTCTAAGGCTTATCCGGCTAGATCAAAAGACTGGATTTCAGAAGCCATTTATTAACGCGCTAGCTTATGTTATTGATTCTTCCCGCTAATGTGAAATGCTTGACCCACCATCGACGGCTAGAATAGCTCCATATATGTATCGAGCTTTCTCGGATACCAGAAATGACACTATATTGGCGATATCTGAAGGATCGCCTATATGTCCTGCTGGAATCTCGGGACTTTCATATCTTCTAGTTCTCTCAGGATAGTCTTTTTGTCCTACTGGCGTACCGGTGGGACCAATGCTTATCGCATTAACCCTAATATTGAAGGGGGCAAGATCTACTGCAGCACTCATGGTCAGAGAGTTGACCCCGCCTTTGCTTACCGAGTAAGAGAACTTATTTTTGATTCCTCGATTCCTTGATATGGTAATGTTAATTATATTTCCTCCGCCATGCTCTTTCATTATTTCCGCTGCATATCGCGTACATAGATAGTAACTTCTGAGATTTGTGTTGATCGTGTATTCCCAAGTTTCAAGGGTACAATCCATAATCGATTCGTTTTTCGTGTAAGCAACATTATTCACGAGAACATCTAGTCTTCCGTATTTTTTCTTAAGAAATGAGAAGAGACTAGTTATCTGTTCCGCATTAGAAAAATCGACTTGGTAATAATCACCTTTCTTGGAAAGATGATCAGCTACCTCTTTAGCTTCATCCTCATGTCGGGAAGTGACAACAACAAGGAATCCGTCTTTAGACAGTATTTCAGCTACACCCTTTCCAACATTATTCGTCGACCCTGAGACCAGCGCTACTCTTTCAGATTTGCTAATTTGAGATCCATTATCTTCTTCTATGTCTTCCATAAATATTCACTTGCTGGATTTTCTTATAAGTTTTTAAAAGTTTCAAAGCGGTTTACCAAGTGAATCAAGTGAACCATGGTAAGCCGTGTTAACTATCTTCTACATCTACTAAGCCAATTACTGAAATCTATTTTTTTTGTAAAGTCTCCAAGAGAATAGGCTCCTTCAGGGCAGTAGCTTCTCCCTAAGGATAAACCTATCAATGGAAAGAAGTAATACAATCGACCCGAGCAGGGTTACAGCAGCAATTGAGATGTCAATGACTAAGGCATATGAAGGAAAGACCAGTGGCAAGATTAAAGCTGGAAACACAGGAATGATTCCAATGATGACTCCTAGAGGCTGATTAGCCCCAGTAGGCGTTTTCTGCATGGAACTGAAAGCCATCATAGAGACGGTAACGAGAAAAACAACTGAGAAACCAATAGCAAACGTTAGAACAGTGATACTGGTCAGCAATCCTAAGCTGGTTCCCAAATAGATTCCTATAGAAGTGTTGAGGACGCTTGAAAAGGCTAGGAGACAGGCCGCTAGCAACAGTGAAGCTTTAACATAAGCCTTAAAGATGTCAAGCTGGTCAAGGCCGGTTGAGAGAAGATACTCAAAGATTCCATTATTCTTATCATATACGAAGAGCATTACCACAGGTAGAGAAAAAAGCAGTGCTGAAAGCGAAAGAAAAGCAACTGAGAGAAAAGGAAAATTGTTAGTCAACTCACTTGGCGCGCTGACAGGATAAGCAGAATTGACTGGGATCAGAGTCAGTATGTTTGATAGAATCGTCCCGAAGATAGACATTACAACGCCAAGAATGATGTAGGTTCTGCTAAGACGGACACTCCTTTTCAAGGTAATTCGCCAAAAGCTCATTTCAATCACTCCTCAAAGAATTCCTGCAACGGATTATCCAGCTCACGAACCTCCACCAGTTCAGCGCCGCCTTGCACCAGATCATTAACGACCTTTGCAACCATCTTCGGACTGTCCACTGTCATCACATAGTAGCCGTTGTCAAACTTTGATTCTGGCAGTAGCTCTGATATATCGTTCAAAGACTTGATACCAACACGGTATTGCTTCGTTTTGACATTCTCTATCTTATCGAAGAACCCCAGTTCACCATTCTTTATAAGAATCAAATATGTACCGATTTCCCTTGCTTCGTAAAGATTATGTGAGGAATAGAGGACGAACTTGTCCTTACTCAGCTTGATCAGTATGTCTCTTATCTCCTTGGAGATCTTTGGATCCACATTCGAGGTCGGTTCATCAAGGAGGTACAGGTCTCTTTCTCTGAGAAAAATTTTACCTACTGAAACCCTCTTCTTCTGTCCTTGGGATAACATGGAAAATCTTCTATCCTTAAGATCCATCAAGTTTAGGAGATCAAGGACACGTTCAACATCTCCAACTTCTATGTCAGCGTAATACTTCAAGGCATTGAAAACAGTCATTTCCTCCGGAAGGGCATTCAAATGTGAAAGATAGGTAATCCTTCTTCTGGTTTCTTTTGAATAGAAGAGGTTCACATCATCAAACTGTACTTGACCTGAAGAAGGTTTCAGGATTCCGCCTATTGTCCTGAAAAGAGTGGTCTTTCCCGCCCCATTTGGTCCAAGGACAACGTAGATCGATGGTTCAGTTATTTTAAAACTAATCTTATGGATGACTTCGTTTCCTCCATATCCAGCACTGACTTCAGTGAGCTCAAGCTTCTGCAAGTTATCTTGCCTTCTCTATTAAACTTATATAAAATAGCATGAACTTATAAGATGATGGCTCAAAGCACTCTTTTTCCGAAGAAGGTTACTCGAGATGAGTTGAACAATCTCGTTGATAGGGCCTGCTGATTTAATTAGGATAGTTGTATACATATAGAGTCTGTCAGGAGTTATTGTCATTCAAGGTCCTCCACATCTGTTCCATAGCCGTTTGCTGATGATTTAAGAGTAAACTTGTTGCTGCAACTTCTATCTAAATGCTTTCTGACCTCAGGGGAATATTCCGTGGTCGTGAGTAGTAAGATCATCTGTCTGTCCTTGTTGATTTCCAGTAGAATCTTTGCAAGATTTTCTCTCATTTCATCGCTCATTCTTGCTAGAGGCGCGTCCATCACGATAGGTGTGTTAAACCCTGACGCCTGATGTAAGGCCAGCTTAAGTGATAGCAGTTGGCGTTCTACGGAAGCCAACGTTGGGCGTTGTTGTATTCTAAATGGATATGAAATAAAGAAGGTCGAATATTCGGAGGCAGAGAATGCACCTTCTTTCTTTGGAGTCTTTGAAATAGAAAGTGTGAAGGTGGAAGTAATGGGCGACTACAGAGAAAGAGAAAGCGACAGATGGGGGGCTATCGGATAGGCTGGAAAAACCGAAAATTGTGCAAGTTGATGAACTTAAATTACCAGTGTTTTCCATGTAGGATTAGCTGAAATCTTACAGAAGATCGAAAAGACCAAAGAATGCCGAAAAAGTTAAACAAATACAGTAGTTCAAGGCCCATGAAATCCGATATTAGAACGTACAGACCTTCCCTCAATATGAATTTAAATTGCAGTCTTCTCTATGGAGGTAGCTCTTTTCCACAGTAGGCGCAATATTTTGTGTTAGGGGCTACTACGGCTCTGCCGCAGTTTACGCAGAATCTCTGAGGTAAAGGTTGGACTGCCATCGGAGGTGTCATCGATTCACCTAGGTTTGCGTAGGCGAGAAGGAAGAAGATGCCGCCGATTATGGCGCCGAAGAATAGACCTATTATTCCGAGTATTAGGCTGTAGGTGCGCGCCTGGGCATATTT
>Ga0187889_10003994_pt1 | contig 12497 bp, 9 predicted proteins | sample June2016WEW_7_10_2_FD_132992 | JGI IMG/M metagenome (GOLD analysis project Ga0187889, IMG submission 132992) | Peatland microbial communities from SPRUCE experiment site at the Marcell Experimental Forest, Minnesota, USA - June2016WEW_7_100 | ecosystem: Environmental > Terrestrial > Soil >... | reverse complement strand
TGAACGGCGCTGCGAAGACATCAATGGAATAATGGACGTGGGCGATGAGGACTGAAATTCCAAAAACAATAGAGAGCGCGAGGAAGAGGTACCGCCAAGGCCGTTCATCCCAGAAAATGAGCGCCACAAGAATTGGCAATCCGGTATGGGCGGAGAAAAAGTAGCCGGCCTGAAGGTTCAATGCACTGTAGATGCTACCCAGAAATCCAGGATCAGGCGTAATCTGGCCGGGATAGACGCCAAGATGGGTGACGGAAATCATAAACGCGCGCACCGCAATAAAGATAGCTACCGCTTTAAGCGTAAAAATGAGACGGGACGGTTTTAAAAGAAGGAGGATCGCCACCAATATGGTTTCACAAAACGCGCCTTCGATAATGATGAGATTAAGGTTGATAACAGGAAGGTATTCAAGGAAAAAGTCGCCGACGAATTGATTTGAATTGCGCGTAGCGTACGATGATGCGAATGCCTGAGCTATAAGTGCGAGAATCAAGAAAAGAATGCCCGTCAGGAGCGATCGAATTCTTTTTGAGGTGAAAAAAGTTTGGTATGACACGAGAAGCTTTTCCATGGTATGAAATTATGAAAGATTTTCCACAAGCATCACTTCAAGCGGGACGGTTGCGAAAGGCGAGTAGCGCATTTCCGAATAGGTGCGGATGAGCGATGACAGGAATTTTACGAGGAATACGGCATTGGTTTTTGCAGCAAGTTTTGCGAGAGCGGTGATTTCATCCCGTGTAAGTTCTTTTTCAAACGCCGCCCCGAGCGAGGGGTCGATACTCATGGAAAGCGCTTTGCGCAAATAATGAATGAGATCTTTCACGAATACGACGAGATTGTATCCTTCGTTGCTTAATTCCGCCACATGCGTCAGGCAACGTTTCAAATCCTTCTTGACGATGCATTCCGCCATCGCATGGATTTTTTTGATGCCGATCCGCCCGGTGATGCGTTCGACAGCCGCGAGATCGATATTCGTCTGAAGCGATGCGATCTGGTCAAGAAGCGATTCCGCATCGCGGAAACTGCCTTCAGCCGCAGCGGCGATGAGTTCAAGCGCCGGTTCGTCAATTTTTATTTTTTCCTCTTTCGCTTCTGCGGAGAGTTTTTTCATGATATCGGCCTTCCCGAGTTTTTTGAACGAGAACCGTTGCGTGCGGGAGGTAATGGTCGGAGGAAGTTTTTCGTATTCGGTCGTCGCGAGTACGATGACGGCATGGCGCGGCGGTTCCTCCAGGGTTTTCAAAAGCGCGTTGAACGCCGCGCCGGTCAGCATATGCGCTTCGTCTATGATGTACACCTTGTGTCCGGCCGTTGCAGGCGATGCCGCGATATTTTCCTTGAGATTGCGGATTTCATCAATGCCGCGGTTAGAGGCCGCATCGATCTCGATAACGTCGAATGAATTCTGCGCATCAATCTGCAGGCACTCGCGGCATTCGTTGCATGGTTCGCCAAGCTTGGCGAACTCGGGATCGATGCGGCGTTTTTCGCAATTGAGGAGTTTTGCCAAAAGGCGGGCTGTTGTCGTTTTTCCTGTGCCGCGCGGACCATAAAAAACGTATGCCTGCCCCAAGCGGTTGTTTTTTGCCGCGTTTTTGATGATTGTAATATTCGTTTCCTGTCCCAAAACATCCTCAAGTTTTTTGGGCCGATATTTGCGATAAAGAGCCTGTCCCATGCATCAATTATATGAAGTCTGATTGATTCACGCAATGTTTTGAATTATGATGAGGTAGTGCGATTCAAGCCCACAAATGCATCTGAATGACCAATGAACTTAATTATTCTGATTCCCAATCAATGATCAATTAGGATTCGGGATTTCTAACTAGATTAGAATAATTGAGATAATTGGAAATTGAAAATTTTCCTATGAATAAATTCTTCCACATTGCCATAGTGGTTCTTGTTGTTGCAGGTATTTATGTTGCCGGATTTTTTTTATTTTCCACTAATAAAAATGTCGCGATTGCTCCAAAGGTAGCGGAGATTTTGACAAATGGTGCGAATTCTGGAAGCGCCGTAAATTCAGGTACACTGGGAACGATTTCGTCTACATCGAATATCGCTATCAATAATTCCGACCCCGACCTTCCGCCACAGCCGCAACTTGCAAATCCACCTGCCATCATAAAAGGGATTTACATCACGGGATGGACGGCGGGATCGTCCGCAAGAATGCAGGCACTCATCAATCTTATCAAGAACACCGAACTAAATGCGGTTGTCATTGATATAAAAGATTATTCGGGATATGTGTCGTACGCGATGGATGTGCCGGACGTTGCGGCATCCGGAGCGGAAAACCAGATTCGCATTGCCCGTCCGAACGCGCTCATCAAAGAGCTTCACGACAAGGGTATTTATGTGATCGGGCGCATCACGGATTTCCAGGATCCGATTCTTGCCAAAGCGCATCCGGAATGGGCGCTTAAAAATAAGACCACGGGCGCCGTATGGAAAGATAATAATGGCCTTGCGTGGATGGATCCGGCAGCGATGCCGGCTTGGAATTATTTCGCATCAATCGCGAAAGACGCTTTTGGGCGCGGTTTTGATGAGATCAATTTTGACTATATCCGTTTTGCTTCCGACGGCTCATTAGGAAATATTACCTATCCATATTGGGACGGGAAAACGCCCATGGCAACAGTCATCGCCGAATATTTCAAATTTTTGCGCCAGACGTTCCCAAATGATAAAATTTCAGCCGATCTTTTCGGGCTTGCGACGGTGAATAATGACGATCTCGGCATTGGCCAGGTTATCCAGAATGCTTATGAATATTTTGATTATGTGTGCCCCATGGTGTATCCGTCGCATTATGCAAGCGGATTTATAGGCTATAAAAACCCCGCGGACTATCCATATCAAGTGATTAACTATTCTTTGAGCCACGGCCTTGCAAAACTGCTCGCGATGGGAAATGCGAACACCACCGCATCATCCGTACGCCAGGCGCAGTTTGCCATAGGCACCATACCCGATACCAAGCTCCGCCCATGGCTTCAGGATTTTGATCTGGGCGCGGTTTATACAGTGGCCATGATACGCGCGGAAAAACAGGCGGTCTATGACGTGCTTAACACTCCAACCTCGGGGCAATATTATGGCGGTTGGCTTCTTTGGGATGCGTCCAATAATTATCTTACAAGCTCGACCGAAGGTGCGCTGGACGAGAAGTGAAGATATTTTAAAAATTTTCAATAGGACGTATAATTGGACCATGATTTTTCAAAATATCAAGAATTTCAACAAGCAGTTCGGATACGGGCCGGAGATCCAAAATGCAGGGCATCTGCCGCACGCCGTAAAAAAGTTTATCATTTGCGGCATGGGCGGGTCGCATTGGGCAATCAACATTTTGAAGGCGTGGCATCCGGAGTGGGATGTTACGATTTGGAACGATTATGGCCTTCCGCCGCTTTCAGAAAGCGACAGAAAAGAATGTCTCATTATCGCAAGTTCTGATTCCGGTAATACCGAAGAAACGATAAGCGCATTCCTGGAGGCAAAAGAACGGCAACTGCTGATTGCGGCCGTGGCGTCCGGAGGCGAGCTTATCTCACTTGCGAAAAGTTTTGGCGTGCCGTATGTCGCATTGCCCGATGTGAATATCCAGCCGCGGATGGCGCTTGGATTTTCCATAAAAGCAACGCTTGCGCTTATGGGAGAGAAATCCGCCCTGAAAGAAGTTGGAGCGCTTGAGGATATGCTTACTCCGGTGCGTTACGAAGCCACCGGCAAAAAATTGGCGAAACAATTGAAGGGCAGCATTCCTCTTATTTACGCGTCCCGTCGAAACGGTGCTGTTGCGCAAAATTGGAAGATTGTCTTGAATGAAACTGGAAAAATTCCGGCGTTCGAGAATGTCTTTCCGGAATTGAACCATAACGAGATGACCGGTTTTGACGTAAAAAAAGGAACGCGGGCACTTTCTGCGAAATTCCGTTTTGTTTTTTTGCGTGACAGTGACGATGACCCGCGAATCGGAAAAAGAATGAAAGCACTTGAAAGGCTTTTGCACGTGCGAGGATTTACGGTTTTCATGACGGATATTCGTGGGGAAAATCGCATTGCAAAAATATTTTCTTCCGTCAATACGGCAGAGTGGACGGCATTTCATCTGGCGAAATTTTATGGCGTAGATCCGGAACGGGTTCCAATGGTGGAAGAATTCAAAAAGTTGATCGCATAGAATCCAGGATGTATTTCGAAATATTAAAATAGGTTCTGACCCTTGCATTTTTGGCCATTATGGAATAGAATAAACCGTATTAAATCTTTATGGCTGGCGTACCAGTAAAACATCATTCAAAAGGAAAAGTGGGCCGGCGGCGGTCTCATTTGGCGATGAAAAAAGAACGGCTTTTGGTGTGCAAAAATTGTAGCGCGCCAAAAACAGCACATCGCAGGTGTGCCCAATGCGGGGCGAAATAGGGGATTGTTGGGTTTTGGAAGTTGAACAAAGAAGTTCCCTGCTGTTCTTTTTAAATCTCATGGCTACGAGGCATCTTATCAGGGCCGTTATTCTCCAATCCTTATACGAGTGGGATTTTTTTAATCAGAAAAAAGACATCACGGAGATCCTTGAAAGGAACCTCAACGAATTCGCGCCCGGGATTGATGAGCCGGAGTTTGCATGGCGGACATTGCAAGGAATCGCCAGTCACTTGAAAGAAATTGATGTCGTGATCAAAGAGAATGCGACCAATTGGCCTATGGACAGGATCGCGATTATTGACCGGAACATCTTGCGTATCGGTGTGTATGAGCTGCTCTTTACCGATAAAAACGAGGTGCCGCCGAAGGTCGCCATTAACGAAGCGGTTGAACTTGCCAAAAATTATGGTGGGCCGAACGCTTCGCGCTTTGTGAACGGCGTTTTGGGATCGCTCTATGAAAGCAAAAAGGCTGAATGGGAATCCGCAAGCGGCGTGACGTTAAATCCTAAAAAACCTTCGCATGATGGCGAAAAATAAAATACGGATTCCCGCACCTATTAAAAAGTGGATCCATTGAAATTTTTTATGAAACAATATTCCCGAAATCAAAAATCGTCGATAAATCAAAAAAGGAACGTGCGCATCAGAGAGGCGCAACTCTCCGATAAGTGTGGGGATGGATTCTAAGGAACTGGAAAAAAGGATAGGAGTAGCCTTCAAAAACAAAGACCTTTTGACCGAGGCTTTGACGCACCGTTCATATTTGAACGAGTATCCGAAGTGGCGCCTGCCGCATAACGAACGGTTGGAATATTTGGGCGATGCGGTGCTCGAGCTCATCGTGAGCGAAGAGCTTTTCAATAAATTTCCAAAACAGCCGGAAGGGCGGCTTACGGTGTTGCGGGCGGCGCTTGTCAATTATCAAATCCTCGCGAAGGTGGCAGAATCAATTGCGCTTGATAATTTTATTCTGATGTCCCGTGGCGAAAAGAAGGATACGGGACGGGCGAGAGAGGTTATTCTTGCGAACGCGATGGAGGCATTGATAGGCGCGATCTATCTTGATCAGGATTTTAAGAAAGTAAGACCGTTCGTTGAAAAATTTGTCATGAAAAACCTCGATGGAATTTTAAAGACGGGAAGCTATAAAGACGCCAAAAGCGAACTTCAGGAGATCGTGCAGGAAAAGCTCAAAGTAACGCCGACCTATCGCGTTCTTGGAGAATCCGGTCCTGCACACCAGCGTCTCTTTAAAATGGGAGTTTATTTCGGCGAAAAACTCATCGCCGATGGGACAGGAGCGGCGAAACAGGACGCCGAGCTCGAAGCGGCGAGAAACGCACTGAAGAAATATAAATGACATTATTATGTCATCCTGGAAGCTTTTTCGGCTATCCAGGATCCGGTTTGTAAAGTTATGAAGTAAAAAATATTAAGAGCAATAGAATTAATTTGGATTCTGGATCGCGGACGAAGCGTTCTTGTCCAGAATGACGTTATATATAGGCATGCCTCATTTTCTAAAACGGATCGAATTGAACGGTTTTAAATCGTTCGCGGGGAAGACCGTCATGGAATTTCCGGCGGGAATCGTCGCGATCGTGGGGCCAAACGGTTCCGGAAAATCAAATATCGTGGATGCCATCCGATGGCTTTTGGGCGAGCGCGATGCGAAAAACCTCCGAGGCGGAAAAACCGAAGACCTTATTTTTGCAGGAACGCAGAAACGGCCGCGCGTGGGTATGGCACAAGCAAGTTTGCATTTTGAGAATTCAAATAATTTCTTTCCTGTTGATTTTGAAGAAGTGACCGTCATGCGCGAGGTTCGCCGCGACGGCGAAAGCAAATATTTCCTCAACAAAGCGGAGATTCTCCTCCGTGACCTTGTTGATTTTTTCGCAAAAGCGCGTCTTGGGTCCCGCGGACTTATCATTATCGGGCAAGGGGAAAGCGATATGTTCATACGGACGACGCCTATTCTGCGCCGCGAAATGATAGAAGAAATCCTTGGACTTCGGGAGTATCAGATAAAGAGAACCGATGCGGCCCGGCGGCTCAAAAACAGCCGCATCAATCTCGATAAGGCACGTGCCCTCATCGAGGAAATTTTGCCACATTTGCGTTCGTTGAAGCGCCAGACGGGCCGGTGGGAAAAACGCGAGGCGATGGAAGCGGAACTGCGTGAACTTGAAAACCGATTTTTTGGATGCCGATTGAGAGAACTTTCGGAAAAGCACAGGGCGGTCGATACGATAATCGCGGAGAACGCAAAACAGCGCGCGATGTTCGAAAAAGAATTGTGTGATGCGGAAACGCGCGAGGCGGAAGTTGAAGCAAGCCAGCCGGAAGAAAAGAAAGATCTCGTGGCGGTTAAAGAAGAAACGCGCAAAGTATTGGAAAAACAGAATGCATTACAAAAAGACCTCGGGCGACTTGAGGCGCAGATGGAAATGGCGAACGCACCCGTTTCAAGAAAATCAGGCGTGTATTCGTCAGATATCCTTTTTGAGCTTGTGACTAAGATACGGCGCGAGCTTGAAGTAATCGTGAATGGGGATATGCCGGAGCTTCAGGCAGCGGTGGAAGCGATTATCGAAGAGATTGATTTCGCCCTTGAAGAGAAGGGAGAAAAGAAACCAGCGGCGATTGCGGATGATCTGAAACCGCGGCTCGCGGCGGTCATGAAAGAATTGCGCGAGCTTGAGGAAACACTTGTATCGCTTCGCGCAAAGGAGGCGTCGCTCCAAAAAAGCCAGGAAGCATTCTACGGAGCGTTCAAGGCGGCGATGGCCGGCGTGCAAGCTGCGAAGAACAGGCTTGATGCGTGGGAAAAGAGGAACCGCGAGCACACGCTTGAAAAGGAACGATTGGACCTTGTGCGTGGCGAGATCGTCCGGCAGATCGAGCAGGCCGGACGGCGCGCGGATGAGTTTTCGGATAATACGTCATTGGAAACAATTACCGCAGGCGAATTTCCAGAAATGGAAAGGAGGGTTTTCCGCCTTCGAGGAGACCTCGCAAGCATCGGCGACATTGATGCGGCGCTCGTCAAAGAAGCAAATGATACCGAAGCGCGCTATAGGTTTTTGAAGAAAGAATCGGAGGATTTGGAGAAGGCGGTGGTTGATCTTACGCGGCTAATGCGCGATTTGAGCGAAAAAATACGGATGGAATTCGACGCGTCGCTTTATAAGATCAATGATGCGTTCAATGAATTTTTTGGCGTGATGTTCGACGGTGGTTCGGCAAAATTAAAGGTTTTAAATCCAGAACCTCTTAAAATCGGGGAAGAAGATGAGGATGAGGAAGGGAAGTCCAAGTTGGAAAATGATGGAAAAGAAACAGAAGAAAGGACACCAGATGCTGAGGGAGGCATCACAATAGAAGTCAAGCTTCCGCGTAAAAAGACGACGTCGCTCGATATGCTCTCGGGTGGCGAGCGGAGCTTGGTTGGCATCGCTGCGCTTTTCGCGATGATTTCCGTGAGTCCACCACCGTTCCTCGTTTTGGACGAAATTGATGCCGCGCTTGATGAACGGAACGCGCGCCGCTTTGCCGATATGGTCAAAGATTTTTCCAAACGCACACAATTTATCATTGTGACCCACAACCGCACCACAATGGAGGCCGCGGAGATACTTTATGGCGTAACCCTCGCCGAAGACGGCACATCAAAGATCGTGTCCATGAAACTAGAGAGTACAGTGGTCACTCCCAAAAAGGAATCTTAACCTCTTTTGTCATCTTGGATAAAGACGCTTAATCCACGCTAATCTGCCCGCTTTGTCATCCTGGCGAAAGCCAGAATCCATGTTAATTCTTCTTGAATTTTCCTCGTTAATCCTTATACTGTATACCATCGGGCCAATAGTAAAACGGCATTACGCAGCATTCGCATTGCTGAGGTCCGGGTTCAATTCCCGGTTGGTCCACTCTAACCAATTAACTTGTCTATTTATTTTATCTATGCGTATCTATTTCGCCGCACATAGCACGACAACCGACAATGAAAATACAACACATCAAAGAGCCATTTCCAATTGGGAGTATGATTTTTAAATTTTGGATATGAAGCTCAATAATTTTTTTAAACTCATTATTGCTATTGTAGTTTGCGAATTCACCGGCATCGTCGGTTCGGTGTTCACGATGCCGTCCATTCCGAAATGGTATGCGGGACTCGTGAAGCCGGCGCTGAATCCGCCGACGTGGGCGTTCGGTCCAGTTTGGACAATATTGTTTGTCCTTATGGGGATTTCTGTTTTTCTCGTCTACATAAAAGACGAAAAAACAGTCTTGAACGAAGCCGAAGGACAGCAATTAAAAAGCAAGAAAAAGATTGCCATTGTCATTTTCGCCGTTCAATTGGTTTTGAACATGCTCTGGTCAATCATCTTTTTCGGTTTGCACAATCCCGCCGGTGCGTTTGTTGATATTATTTTCCTTTGGCTCGCCGTTCTCGCCACCATTTTCGTTTTTTATAAAATTTCCAAACCGACAGCGTGGCTTTTAATGCCGTACATTTTTTGGGTCAGTTTCGCGGCCTACTTGGATTATGCGATTTTGATGTTGAATCGCTAAAAAGCCCGTGGGTGCACTTTTTAGCGTCCTGAAACTTAATTCGGGATCCAAATTTTGATCTGGATCCTGTGTCCTCGTATCGGTGTACGTGGCAGGCTCCGCACGGGATAACAGAGAAGGACATGGGATGACAGACACTACGATCTTCTCTCGAGTGCACTGCCCAATGTTTCGTCATCCGCGAATTCTATTTCGCCGCCGGTGGGAAGGCCGCGCCCGAGCCGGCTTATTTTCTTTGCAAGCGGGGAGAGTTCTTTCATAAGAATGGATGTCTGGAAATCGCCGAGCGAAGTCGGATTGAATCCGAAAATGATCTCATCCGCCGCGCCGCCCAATCCGCCCTCTTGCACGCTTTTTTCTATAAATTTTTTCAAGCTTTGCAGGCGCAACTTCTGCCAATCCTCAAGAATGCCGGCCTTCGGCACGGGACCGATAATGTAATAGCGGCCGGTGAATTTTCCAGTGTTTTCAAGCGAAATAAGATCAGTTTCCTTTTCAATGATCATGATGACGCTATGCCGCCGATGCGGGTTCGCGCAGATGTCGCAAAGATTGCCTTTATTCTGATGGATAAAAAAACACCGCTCGCAGATTTTTATGGTACGGAGGTTGTTGATATTTACTGCAAGATTATGGACATCCTCCTTGCTTTCGTTCACAAGATAGAACGCAAGCCGGACCGCCTGGCGTGGGCCGATAGAAGGGAGCTTGGAAAGCTCGTCAACGACGTTTTTGATTGGGTCGGGGAGTTTCATATTGCGATACAAAAAATCCGAATTAATCCGAATGCCGCGAATACTAAGATTTGATTCCTCATTTTCTTATTTTGTTTTATTTGTATTATTCGGATGTATTCGCAGATTCGGATCGTGCCTATAATTCAACGTCGAATCCGCCGTCGCTGTGCTGCTTGTCGATGTTTTTGAAGCTTACCCGTTCCGAATCGAAGCGCAGGTCAACCTGGCCCGTTGGCCCGTTCCTGTGTTTCTGGACGAGGATTTGTGCGAGGCCTTCTTCTTCGGGTGTAATGTTCATTTCGCGGTCTTTGTCTTTCCGGTAGATGAACATGACGACGTCCGCATCCTGTTCAATGGAGCCCGATTCGCGGAGATCCGAAAGACGGGGGACTTTGTGGTCGCGCTGTTCAACGCCGCGCGAGAGCTGGGAAAGCGCGAGTATGGGAACCTTAAGCTCGCGGGCGAGCGCCTTCAGCCCGCGGGAGATTTCCGTCACTTGTTGGACCATATTGTCGCTCGTTGTGCGGGGTTTGATGAGCTGGAGATAGTCAACGACTAAAAGTTCCAGACCGTGTTCCACCTGGAGCCGCCGCGCCATGGAGCGCATCTGGAGGACGTTCAAGGTGGGAGAGTCGTCAATGAAAAATTTGACTTTTGAGAGGCGATCCATAGCGCTTTGGATCATCGTGAAATCCATATCATCCGTGATGCGTCCTGTTCTGATGCGCCACAAAGGGACTTGCGATTCAGCCGCAATCACGCGGTCAATGACTTCCTCGCGCGCCATCTCAAGCGAAAAAAAGCCGATCACATGCCCCGCGAGTGCCGCATGCCGTGCGATATCAAGCGCGAATGCGGTTTTTCCGAGCGATGGCCGCCCACCAACAACGACAAGTTCTGATTTCTGGAGACCGGAGAGAAGATTATCAAGTTGCGTGAATCCGGTCGGAATGCCGCGGAGTTTGTTGCCACCGGCGTGGAGATTCTCAATCCGTTCATAGGCGGTCTTGAGCTCTTCTTGAAGCGCCAAAAAATTTTGCGGAAGCGATTTTTGGGAGATAGCGAGGATTTTCTGTTCAATATCATCCAAAATGTCCTCCACTTCCACCGATGAGTCAAAAACATCCTCGGTGATTTCGGCTGATGCCTTAATGACATCGCGCAGGGCTTTCTTGTCCTTCACGATTTTCGCATAGTGTTCCACGTGCGACGAGGTGGCAATCGCATTCGTAAGTTCCGCAAGATATGCGGAGCCACCGATGTCTTTCAGGATATCCTTTTCCTTGAGGCGGTTCGTCACGCTAACAACATCAATCGGCTGGTGTTTTACGTATAATTCAAGGATGGTGTCGTAAATGGTTTCGTGCGCGGGGAAATAAAAATCCATCGGGATCAAAAGATCGGCAACGCGGAATATCGCGTTCTTGTCAACAAGCACGGCGCCCAGAACCGCTTGTTCGGCTTCGAGGTTTTGTGGCGGGATTTTCAATTGAGACTTCTTGGATGCAGCCATATTGATTTAATGGTGTCGTCCTCGTGGCGACAAGGATCCATGTCTAAAACCTTAGAAAAACTTCTTTACGATATCAGGGCCGCGTTCGGTGTCCCTTATAGAGTATCCTAATGCTTCTATTTCCTTCCGCAAGGCGTCGGACTGGACAAACTGTTTATTGTCTCTTAATTGCTGATATTTCTTCATTAAATCCTCGATTTTTTTAGGAAGAATTTCTCCTTGCGAGCCTATAAGTATAGCTAGTACTTTATTGAATTCATCTATGAGTTGGCATTTTTCTTGTATGGGCATGGTTGAGCGCATAACTTCATGTAATATAGCCAATAGTTGAGGAGTATTAAGGTCGTCGTTTAATGAAGTATTAAATTTATCCAGAAAATTCAACGCTTTTTTCCCCAGTGGGATGGTTAAGGTATCGATATCCTTATTGGTGTTCTTGTGAATTTTGTAATAAGCGTTATAGATTTTCCATAAGGCACTTTGTGCGCCTTCAAGGCTTTCCCGTGTAAAATTTAATCTTGTGCGGTAGTGTGTTCCTAGGGTAAGATAGCGAAACGCGAGGGGAGAGAAACCCTCGTGTTTGAGATCGGTTAGCGTAATAAAGTTTCCTTCTGATTTTCCCATGCGTCCATCATTAACCAGAAGGAACTCGCTGTGCATCCAGATTTTTGCCAAGGGAACGTCGTATGCAGTTTCCGATTGCGCGATTTCGTTTTCATGGTGCGTGCCGATATGATCCACGCCGCCGGTATGGATATCGAATGGTTGTCCCAGAAAATGCCGCGAGATGGCAGAACACTCAATATGCCAGCCGGGAAACCCTTCGCCCCATGGTGACGGCCAATGGAGAAGATGATTTTTGAATTTCCCCGTGAGCTTGAACCACAATGCGAAATCAGCCGCGTTGTGTTTTTCTTTATCAAGAACTACTTCGCTTCGCGCTCCTTTCATTTTTTCCGCGAGCAGCTGGCCGGATAGCTTTCCGTAATCTTTGAACTTGCTCACGTCGAAATAGACCCCCGTCGATGTGCCATAGGCGACACCTTTTTTAAAAAGCTTTTCGATGATCGCGATTTGGTCGGGAATGTATTCGCTGGCAGGTGCGATGGTTTCCGGGATTTCTATGTTTAGTTTTTTTAGATCATCAAGAAACGCGTCCGTATAGAATTTCGCAATTTCCTGAACAGATTTTTTTTTCGCGTGTGCTTCCTT
>Ga0187889_10003988_pt1 | contig 12513 bp, 12 predicted proteins | sample June2016WEW_7_10_2_FD_132992 | JGI IMG/M metagenome (GOLD analysis project Ga0187889, IMG submission 132992) | Peatland microbial communities from SPRUCE experiment site at the Marcell Experimental Forest, Minnesota, USA - June2016WEW_7_100 | ecosystem: Environmental > Terrestrial > Soil >... | reverse complement strand
GGAGCCACTCATTCGGTTAAGATTAACTCTTCGCGAATTCTTGAGCAGAACGAAATCTACTCGTAATAGTTTATAAGCTTCGCAGAGGCTACTCGAAAAAGCTCGATACCAAGAAGTGAAAATATAGTGCGCCGCGGACCAAACTATGCAAGCTGCCATCAACTCGGCAGCGTACAGCTTTTCCCAAAAAGAGGTCCGTAGGAATGGACATTAAAATTATTGAAGAGAAAGATAACAGCTTAAGGTTCCTGCTGAAGGATGTCGATCACGCTTACGCTAACGCTCTCCGCAGAGCAATGATCGCAGAGGTTCCAGCTATGGCTATCGAGGACGTGATTATGCTCGAAAACACCTCAGTCCTCTATGACGAAGTAATTGCTCACCGCCTTGGTCTAATTCCCCTAAAGACAGATCTCGAAGCTTACGTCTTACCTGAGGATTGTGATTGCAAGAGCGAGCTCGGATGTAGCAAATGCAGAGCATCTTTCACCCTTGACTCTCGAGCGGGCGATGAATCACTAATGGTCTATTCGTCAGATCTCAAGGCAGAAGGAGATGTAGTCCCTGTTAGCGGCACAATCCCCATAGTTAAGTTAGGGCCAACCCAAAAACTCCGACTGGAAGTTTACGCCAGACTTGGACGAGGAGTAGAGCACGCAAAATGGCAACCCGTCTCCGCATGTGCCTACAAGTATCTGCCAAAGGTCACTCTAAATGCTGAGAACCTCGCGAACCCCGCAGAGGTCATAAACATCTGTCCCACGGATGTTTTTGCACCTGACGCTTCAGAGAGAATTGTCGTGCGTGATGAGACTGCGTGCACACTTTGCATGGATTGCGTCAGTAAGGCAGTGCCCTCAGATCCGAAGAGAGCATTCCCGGTCAAAGTTGAAGGCGATGAGTCTTCATTCATCTTCTACGTGGAATCGACGGGAGCAATGCCAGCGAAGAGAATCGTACAAGAAGCCTCAAACATTATCGATAGAAAAACATCCACCTTAGAGGATATGATCAAGAAGGGTCTAGAACAATAGGTGCCAGATAATTGCGAAGAGAAATCACCAATACCGAACTCATCGAAGCAATACGATTTTTGAAAACTAAAGCCCGAGCTAACAAAACCAAAATATGGTCCGTGGCAGCAGACCATCTATCCCGACCACGCAGCGCCAGAGCTGTACTCAACCTAAACCACGTCGCCCGCGCAACAAGCTCTAACTCCCTAGTATTTATCCCAGGAAAATTACTCGGGTCGGGCCTGATCAAACATCGAGTAGTGATTGGAGCCTTCCAGTACTCTCATGTCGCCCGGACGAAGATAGAACAAGCAGGAGGCCAATGCATGTCTTTGAAAGATTTCGTTACAACCTATCCAGATGGTTCAAAAGTCACTATAATGCGGTGAGCTAAATGTCAAATGAATTAATCATAGACGCAAAAAACCAGATTTTGGGAAGACTCGCAAGCTATGCTGCTAAGCAAGCAATAGATGGTAATATGGTCATTGTGCTCAACGCGGAGAAGGCGGTTATTTCAGGCAAAAGAACCAATATAGTTGATGAAGCCAAACGCAGACTGGAAACTCGGACCCTCGGTCACCAAGAGAACGCCCCGATGCATCAAAGACGACCAGATCTATATCTCAGGAGAGTTGTAAGAGGCATGCTCCCATGGAGCAAACCAAAGGGAAGAGCAGCCTATCATAGAGTCCACGTATATGTGGGAGTGCCCGAGGAGTTCACCGGGAAGAAAGCAACTATAGTTCCTGGCGCTGACGCGTCAAAATTACTATCCCCCTACGTGACTCTGGAGGATCTCGCAACCGAGATTGGTGGGTGAAAAATTGAGTGATCAAGAGACCGTTAAAGCCGAAAAGCCGGAAAAGCCGGAGAAAGTGGAAAAGAAACGAGTATTGCTAGTTAGTGGAAAGAGAAAGACCGCAATCGCTCGAGCCATAGTAAAGAACGGTTCGGGTAAGACGTTCATCAATGGGATACCCCTCAATACTTTCACTCCAGAAATTGCTCGCGTGAAAATATCCGAGCCAATGGTTCTCTCAGGAGAAAGATGGAAAGCGCTTGACTTCAATGTCAAAGTAAGCGGTGGAGGATTCATGGGTCAAGCAGAAGCTGCAAGGATGGCAATCGCCAAAGGATTGGTCCAATGGTCACGAAGTTCAGAACTCAGAAAGGTCATGATTAATTATGACAGAACAATGCTGGCAGGAGATCCTAGAAGAAAAGAAACGAAAAAGTTCGGTGGTCCAGGAGCGCGACGGAGAGAGCAGAAGTCCTATCGGTGAGATTGTTTGATAATTCCAATACGATGTTTTACCTGCGGAAAACTCGTAGCCGATCGATGGGAGGAGTTTGCACGTCGAGTAAAATCAGGAGAACGCCCAAAGAAGGTCTTGGATGACATTGGAATGACGCGGTATTGTTGCAGACGAATGTTCATATCACATGTCGACGTCGTCGACGATCTCTTAAGATATGCCCAAGTTACTGCAAAGAGACGTGCACAATTCGAGTAACCATTCAATCAAGTGACTGGAATGTCAGAAATCGAAGAAAAAGAAGAGATGCCCAAGTCAGAGGACATGCTGCTCCCACTCGAAGAACTCTTAGCAGCAGGCCTACACATAGGGACTAGAATTAAGACCGGTGATATGGAACCGTACATTTACAGAGTTAGACCTGACGGATTATTCATTCTCAACATCGGCAAGACTGACCAAAAGATTCGCGTTGCAGCACGTTTCATCGCACGATTCGAACCAGAACGAACCCTAATAGTCTCCTCAAGGCTTTACGGTAAGACGCCTGTAGAAAAATTCTGTGAAATCACAAAAACGATGCCAAACGTCGGCCGATTTATGCCCGGACTTATCTCCAATCCACTCCAACCATACCATGCAGATCCACAGGTTGTAGTGGTCACCGATCCAAGAGCAGATTGGCAATCAATCAAGGAATCCTCAAACGCCGGCGTTCCAGTAATAGCCCTCTGTGATACGGACAACGTATTCAGCGGCGTTGACTTTGCGATTCCAGTCAACAACAAAGGTAGACGAGCTCTCGCCATGGTGTATTGGTTGCTATCCAGACAAGTCCTGAGGGAGAGAGGCGAATTACCACAGGATGGCACTATCCCATTGACTGTTGATGATTTCGAAACCAAACTGGCCGCTCTCGCCCCTAGAGCGGGCGGTGAGCTTTGAGAATTCGGAAACCGCATGTAGCAGGCCAATTTTACGAAGGAACAGAGGAAGAACTAAGACATCAAATAAGCTCATGCTTCTCTCACCCCCTACCAAGGGCAACCACAAGCGTGACGGCCAAAGAGTCAAGGAAAATTGTTGGAGTAATATCTCCACACGCAGGCTACTCCTACTCCGGCCAGGTAGCTGCCCGTGGATATGACAGGATATCAAGAGACGGAATCCCGGAAACATTCATAATTCTAGGCCCAAATCATTCTGGTCGCGGTAGCGGCGTATCCATACAGACTGAAGGTGCTTGGGAAACTCCACTCGGCCTAGCTCAAGTAGACAGCCCCCTTGCAAAACAGATTCAAAAGGCCAGCGAAATCATTGACATAGATGATAGCACCCATTCTACTGAACACTCTATTGAGGTTCAAATCCCATTCATACAATTTATCTCAGAAAGTAATGTTCGTTTTATCCCAATCTGTTCCTGGATGCAAGACTTAGAAACCAGCCGAGAAATTGCAAAATCCATTGTTGACCAAACCCGGAATAAAAATTTCGTAATCATAGCATCAAGTGACTTTACCCACCACGAACGTAGCTTTACCGACAAGGACGAGGATCAAATGCTCAAAAAAATAGAAGAGGACGATAAGCGTGCCATAGATGCAATTACCCGACTCGATGACGTAACATTGAATGCGCTCGGCGAAACACAGAAAGTAACAATGTGCGGCTATGGACCCATCACTACCCTCATCGCCGTCGCCAAACTTCTAGGATCAGTAAAGACCGAATTCCTAGCACACAAGACTAGCTACGAGATCACACGAGACCCAACCTACGTTGTAGGATATTCATCAATCCTATTCCTCCGTGATTAGATGATCATTAATTGAGAGCGGTATCAGCCTCACCCGCCAAAGTAATTCTATTCGGGGAACACTTCGTAGTGAACGGTAACTCCGCCATCTCAATGGCTATTGACCTTCCTACAATCGTAACCGCCGAATCTACAACAACAAATGGTGTAACCATCACTTCCAAGAACATGAAACTCGAAGCCCACTTCTCACTCAACGGCACCCTAGAACGAAGCACAGGTACGAATGCTGAGCAGAACCTGCGTCCAGTATACGCCACGGTAAGCTCTCTCATTGACAAAACTACGGAGGGCATTAAGATATCCATAGAATCCCACGTACCCATAGGAATGGGCCTCGGATCATCAGCAGCCACAGCAGTCGCCACATTATCCTCCGTCACTACTCTTATGCAAAAGATCATGCAAAAAGAAGAGATATTTCAAGCCGCATACTCACTCGAGAAACTGATTCACGGCCGACCTTCAGGCGTCGACCAAGCCACCGTAACGTACGGTGGAATGATTCTCTACAGAAATGGAAAAGTCGAATCAAAACTTACAGACTTGCCAAAGCCCCCTCTGATAATTATTGGAAATACTGGAAAAAGAAGATCAACTGGGGAATTTGTGGGAAGAGTAACACAACTCCGAGCGGAACGACCACAAGAATATGCCCGCATCGCCCACCAAGCTCAAGGGATCGCAAACCAAGCCATAATTGCTCTGAGGCAAGGAAAAGACAAAGAGTTAGGTACCTTGATGAATGAAAATCAAAGTTTGCTAGAGACGATCGGAGTCTCATCCCCTAGCTTGGACAACTTAATAGCCGCCGCGCTGAGTGCCGGAGCATTAGGCGCAAAACTCACTGGAGGCGGAGGAGGAGGCTGCATGATCGCATTGGCCAACGACGCCACAGCGACCACAGTGGCACGAGCCATCAAAGAGGCGGGAGGAGAAATAATCACCGGATCATTCGTCCCCTACGGAGTGAAGGTTACTGATTGGAGCAATTAGGAATGGTTAGAGATCAGACTGCAAAAAGAAAATTAAGCCACATTCAAACCACACTCCATGAACCAGTACAATCGCACGTCAGCACCGGATTTGACGATGTTCGGCTAATCCACAAAGCGCTACCTGAAATAGATCGGAACGAGATCGATCTTTCCACAGAACTCTTCGGCCACAAAATGAATGCGCCATTGATCATAGAGTCAATGACGGGCGGAACCCCAATGGCAGCAAAGATCAACCGTACACTAGCCAGGGTTGCCCAAAAACTTGGAATTGGAATGGGAGTAGGAAGCCAACGTGCGGCTTTAGAAGACCATCGCCTCGCCTACACCTACCAAGCAGCACGTGAAGCTGCCCCATCCATCCCACTCTTCGCGAATCTAGGATGTCCACAACTGTCCCGCGAAGATTATCTGAAGAGAGCAGAAGAAGCGATCAGCATGATTGATGCAACAGGCTTGTTCATTCACCTGAACGCTCTCCAGGAATCAGTCCAGTACGAAGGTGAGACGAACTTCAGTAAAATGATAGATCGAATATCCACTCTAGCCAGCAAGATTTCGGTACCTGTATTGGTGAAAGAAACTGGCGCAGGCATATCTATGGAGACTGCCCGCGCGTTAGGGAACGCTGGAGTGAAAGGTGTTAACGTCTCAGGCTTGGGAGGAACCAGCTGGGCAGGAGTAGAATATTACCGAGCCAAAGATGGCGGTCATTCGTTACAGATGGAGCTAGGAACTACATACTGGGACTGGGGAATTCCAACAGTTCCAAGTATCATCGAAGTTGCAAAGTCTACACCCCTCAAAGTCTTCGCCTCCGGAGGCGTCAGAAACGGCCTTCACGTTGCGAAAGCCATAGCCCTGGGAGCACATTATGGTGGCCTTGCACTCCCAATGCTCAAATCCGCCGCTTCCGGAGAAAAGGCTGCAGCCGCCAAAATCTCAACAGTGATCGAAGAATTGCGCAATGCACTATTCCTCACAGGCTCTAAAAGCCTGAGTGAGTTACAACACGCGCCCCTCGTAATCACTGGAAATACTTATCTCTGGTTAACCCAGCGCGGGTTCGACCCACAACAATACGCCTTAAGACAATCATCTTAACAGACTGAATAGAATAGAAGAAGCAAATGTGTTGTCGATGAATAAAAGTTCAGAATATCCAGGCCTCTACAAACTACCCGTTGCAGACCGTGTAAAATTCGTAAAGGAATTCGCAGGACTAACTGACGAAGAGATAAAACCCTTACTAACGCCAGGAGCCCTAAACCTTGATCTTGCAAACCGGATGATCGAAAACGTAGTCGGAGTAATGCCAATCCCACTAGGAATCGCGACAAACTTCCTCATAAACGGTAAAGACCGCCTAGTCCCAATGGCTATCGAAGAACCATCAGTAGTTGCAGCCGCCAGCAACGCAGCCAGAATGACTAGACCAACGGGAGGATTTCACACAAACTCAACCGAACCAGTAATGATTGGACAGATTCAAATTGTGAACGCCCCCGACCCTTACTCTGCCCGTTTCGAAATCCTTGCACAAAAGGAGAAAATCCTAACCCACGCCAATAAACAAGATCCAGTTCTTCTGTCATTGAACGGCGGTGCTCGAGAACTACAAGTCCGAATAATTGAAACCGAAATGGGCAAAATGGTCATCGCCGAACTCCTGGTGGACTGCAGAGACGCAATGGGAGCTAACGCTGTCAACACAATGGTGGAGGCTGTTGCTCCGATTGTTGAAGAACTTTCGGGAGGGCGAGTCTATCTGCGAATAATTTCAAATCTAGCCGAAAAGCGACTTGCCAGAGCAAAAGCAACCTTCAGCAAAGAGATGTTAGGTGGCGAAGATGTAGTTACCGGAATTGTCAACGCCTACGCTTTCGCCGCATCAGACCCCTTCAGATGTGCAACTCACAATAAGGGAATCATGAATGGTGTGACCGCAGTCGTACTGGCTACCGGGAACGATACCAGAGCGATAGAGGCTGGAGCGCACGCGTACGCAGCAAGGTTTGGACATTATACTTCACTATCCACATGGGAGAAGACACCATCTGGAGATTTAGTGGGAACACTCGAGATGCCAATGGCAGTAGGCATCGTGGGAGGTGCAACCGCTTCGAATCCAATTGCGAAGTTGGCAGTTAAGATACTTGGAGTGAAGACAGCTCGAGAACTTGGGGAAATAATTTGTGCAACAGGGTTGGCGCAGAATCTTGCCGCGCTCAGAGCCTTATCAGCAGAAGGAATCCAACGCGGACATATGGGCCTTCACGCCCGCAACATAGCTATCAGCGTAGGCGCGACAGGTGAATTGATTGATAAAATATCAGCACAAATGGTCACGGAGAGAAAGATCCGTGTAGACCGAGCAAAAGAATTATTGGACCAATACTCAAAAAGTTAGGAAGCCGTCGTTGAAGTAGCATCAACATCTGCCAAAGACGATTCTATTCGACGTATCTTCGGAATCGCATCCTTCTCCATCCAATCAGAGATAGTGTCGTAGACTTTTCTATAATACTTCTTAGTAGAGTGCCTAACGATCCCAAGCTTCTCCATCCGCCTAATGTAACGCCACTTCATACTTCGCGAAATCTTATCTCCCATCAATCGATCAATGTCAACCTTCTTGAACACTCTGGGAAGATGTGCAAATGTTCCCACAATCTCCCTTGGGAACGAGGTTATGGACTCTTTTGACAGCTTGCGTTTACCGCGTGATTCCACACTCAAATGACTATGACTATTGATCTTCAAGATAGCACATCATGTACTGCTACGTCTGATGTCATAAAAACGTTTTGAGCTATCTCTTACACCGTACCAATTACGAAAGCTAAAAGTCCGAAGAACATCCAGACGAGAACATATTTCTTGTTTCTTTTTGCGTTTTGAGGAGTTGGAGTTGTAACAATAGAGTACGTTGATAAAAGAAATCCGAGATCACATATCAAAACGAGTGGAATATAATATTGCGAGACGATTCCGAGAGCTAACGGTAGAACGCTGAGTGCAACTGCAGCCAGAAAGAAGAATGCTCCGCGCTTGGCCGCATAAGCGTTACCCATAGTCACAGCGATCGATCTAACCCCTTTTGCAGCATCACCGGGAACGTCAACAATGCCCTTCACAACTTCTCGACCCAAGCTTGATAGAAACGCGAGAGATGCGAATACAAGTAACGGAAACAAGCCTTTGCTTTCGACCGCAAACCCACCGTAGATGAAGGGAACTGCAACATTCGCGCTTACCATAACGTTTCCGAAAAGCCCTGTCTTCTTCAACCATGCATTATACGCGAACGCAATTACCATACTTACGCCAGCTATAATTAACGTCGACACGCCCGTGTGAGCTGAAAAGAAGAATCCCGCCGAAGCGAGGATAGCCACGAAAGACAATGCCCCCGACGGTTTAATGACCCCCGAAGGGATAGGTCGCTCGGGTGCGTTTATGGCATCTATCTCGCGATCGTAGTAATCATTCAAAACCATCGACGAACCCAGGAGCAGAAATCCTGTCATGAACCCGTAAAATAACGCTCCAGCAAATAAAACTGGACTGGCAATAATCTCTCCAACTATCACTGCAAATCCAATCATGACACAGTTTGGCAGTCGCATCATCGAGAGCAACGCATTAACCTTCGTTAAGGTAGATTTGTTCCCGGACAAAAGAGACCCAACAAAATCAGTAGTTTTTCACTCTATCTTAATAGTGTTTCAAAAGTGTTCCCGAAACGTGCTTTGATGCGGGTCCATTGGTTTCGGTTCAATTACAGTGCCTGAACACTCTGAAGCCGAACCCGACGATTTAATAGTATCCCGATCTGTCATCTCACTAACTCTACGAAATCGGTCCACTTGAGTGACAGAACCTTTGGGCGACATAAGAATTGGCAAAGTCGAGAAACAATTGCAAAAAGCTATTGTGGAGAAAGGAGTCGCCCATCTGACTCTCTTCGACCCGGAGAAGCTGACGCCAAGAACAGCTCATAAACTCGCATTACAAGTCAAAGAGGCTGGAACAACCGCCGCCATGGTTGGCGGGTCAACTGCAACATCAGTCTATGAGCTCGACGCAATCGTCAAGGCAATAAAACTGTCCAAACTTCCCGTGATCCTATTTCCGAATGCTGTGTCTGGGCTGAGCCAGTACGCAGATGCAGTTTTTTTCATGTCTCTCTTGAACTCAATCAACCCATATTACCTGTCCGGAGCTCAGGCTCTCGGAGCTCCTTTTGTGAAGCGATACAGATTGGAACCTATCCCTCTAGCGTACCTAATCATAGGTGACCACACAGGGGCTGCAGGTTTCGTGGGTAATGCCAATCCCATTCCTAAAGACAAGCCAGAACTCGCAGCAATTTATGCGCTGGCCGCCGAATACCTCGGAATGCGATACGTCTACCTGGAGGCCGGTTCTGGAGCTAAAGACACTGTTACTCCTGAAATGGTCAGAGCGGTGAGGAAAAATTCTAACATTTACGTGGTCGCCGGCGGAGGCATCCGAAGTCCAGCTCAAGCTCAATCTTTAGCTAAAGCTGGAGCGCAATTGATTGTCACTGGAACAGTCTCAGAAGAAGGGTCCGTGAAGCGGCTTCGCAAGATCATTCATGCGCTCTAAACGCCTTCTCTCGAGGTTGGCTTATTGGTTCACTCATTTACTAGACGAGTCAACGGAACAACGCCCTACTACAATTTGATTAGAAAAGTAGCCTTTCCTTCAACCAGCGCCATTCTCACTACGATGTGTTTCTTCACAACACTAGGCGTGGGAATTTGCTTCTTGATCACACGCTTGTCTGTGTCCTCATTCATTCTTGGGCTTGAATGGGGTGTTGCTTACCTCGCGATCCCATCACTAATCGCTAACACAATCTTGTACTTTACAGTCATGAAGGAAGACCCTCTATTTTACTTAAGGCGCTGTCTAGCATTTTCACTGTTCACGATTTCAACATGCGTCTTCTTCCTCTTTATCGGCTCCATCGTGTCGCTTCTGTTGAAGAGTTTTGATTTTCCCGTATCCGCTGCAGTCATGGGATTGTTTGCAATAATCCCAATGCGCGCGCTGGCCGTCTTTTCTATGTCCAGAACCAACTTTCTAAAGCGATTAATGTTTACGTTTATAGAACCCACACTATCGGTGATCTTCGGAATTCTGCTCCTAGGTCTCTCTGTATCTAAATTAACTACCGGTCTCGTCCTGTCATCTCTTACTGGCATGGCCTTTGCGTTTGCTCTGATAACTTTCGTCGAGGACTACGGACGTGAAAGAATAGGCTTCTCTCCAATTAGGATGTTTCGAGCGTTCCTTACCGATTGGTTGGAGGCTGATAACCACTACCTCGAGTCATATCTTACCGAGCTAGGTGTAGCAACCGAGTTAGATGTGGCTACCTTCGTCTTCCGCAGAAAAGAGTCTCACAGCATCAAGGGTTTATTGTTAGTCTCCAATCTACATCCCGGGCCATTTCTCAATATAGGCAGCAGCGTTCTCCCTTACCTTTTCCAAGCAGTCTCCAAGCGACGACTCAACGCAGTCGCTCTTGTTCCACATGGAGTATCTGGCCATGAACTAAACCTTGTCTCGCAAGAGGAGAATGCGAAAATAATTCGTTGGGTATTCAACGGGCTTGACACTGAGTATACTTCAGATGCCACGCGCCTGGTCAGAGTGAGAAACGAAATTGCAACAGCAACTGCGCAAATCTTCAACGGATGTGCACTTGTCACTATGACAACAGCACCATCAGACATGGAAGACTTACCAAGCAGCCTGGCAAAACGAATATCCACCTTAACTCAAGGTAAATTCAGACATGTAGCACTAATTGACGCACACAACTGCTTGACGGGTCCAGCTACGATGAGCAGTGAGAAGGTTGAAGCTCTAGAAAGAGCCGCGTTATCTAGCCTTGACACTTGTACCAAGAACTCCAAACTGCCGTTCAGAGTTGGACTCGCTCAAAGGCAACCACCGTTCAAGCTAAAGGATGGATTCGGGCCAGGAGGTATATCCGTAATTGCCGTCGAGGTGGCCGGCGAATCCTTCGGTTACATTAGCATTGACGGAAATAATATGGTAAAAGATTTGCGAGAAGAGATCCTCACAGAAGTTAAGACCCTCGGATTTTCCGACGGAGAAGTTCTCACTACTGACACTCATATGGTGAATGGAATCGTCTCCGCCCCATTGGGATACTACCCCATCGGAGCAGTAGTTCCCAGAGCAAGCTTACTTAACGAAATAAGACTAGCCTGCAAGGAAGCCATCGCTGACTTAGAGCCGTGCGAGGTGGGAACATTGGTTAAAAAAATGGAAGTAACCACACTGGGATCAAAATCTCTTAAGCGTGTAATGACTGTAGTGTACAAGATATCAAAGTTGACGGCGATCGCGCTCTTTCCAATGCTTATCGCAATTGCCGTGCTCTCTCTAATCTTCCTGGCGTAATCATCATGGTCTCGAAGATACCTGCAGATTCCCATTACATGCAACTGCCCCGAGAAGTTCTCATTGGACAAAAAGTGGCTCCACTGGTTGGAGAAACACTTGTTCGATTAGGCGTTCACGGAAGCGCCTTGATAGTAACCGGCCCTAAGGTTGAGAAAATTGCGGCGGCAACCGTGATAGAATCCTTAGAAGAAGCAAAATTCGCTACATCAACAACCGTCGTGAATGGCGCCACTACAGAACAGGTGCAACAAGTCGAACAGGAGATTCAACGATTCAACCCCAATATTATAGTTGGAATTGGAGGAGGAAAAGACATTGACGTCGCAAAACTCAGCAGCATACACACCTCCAAGCAATTCCTGAGCGTACCAACAGCCGCTTCACACGACGGAATAGCAAGCCCACTAGTCTCAATGAAAGGACTGGACAGACCCTACTCATACATCGCTCACGCACCGATGGCAATAATTGCAGACACATCAATAATCGCCAAGTCACCCTACCGTTTAATCGCAAGCGGATGCGGAGATATTGTCGCTAAATATACTGCCGTAAGAGACTGGAAACTAGCTCACCGAATAAAAAACGAGTACTACGGCGACTACGCCGCAGAGTTAGCGATAATGAGTTCTCGACTCGTTATGAAAAACGCAAGCAGCATACGGATGCTATCAAATTCCGGAGTTAGAACCCTCGTGGAAGCACTAATAAGTTGTGGCGTCGCTATGAGCATTGCCGGAACCAGCCGTCCTTGCAGCGGAGCCGAACACCTATTCAGCCACTATCTAACCATGATAGCGCCAAACCCAGCACTACACGGGGAACAATGCGGCGTCGGCACCATACTTTGCGCATACCTTCACGGCGCAAATTGGCAACTCATCAAAGACGTACTTCACACAATTGGAGCACCAACCACCGCTAATGAACTCGGAATAAGTAGCCAACACATC
>Ga0187889_10003976_pt1 | contig 12533 bp, 11 predicted proteins | sample June2016WEW_7_10_2_FD_132992 | JGI IMG/M metagenome (GOLD analysis project Ga0187889, IMG submission 132992) | Peatland microbial communities from SPRUCE experiment site at the Marcell Experimental Forest, Minnesota, USA - June2016WEW_7_100 | ecosystem: Environmental > Terrestrial > Soil >... | reverse complement strand
GCCGGCCCCCTGGCTGTTTAAAATTCTGCCCGCCGCTCCCCCCTTCTCCTCAATGATGGCCAGGAGCATATGCTCTGTGCTGACATAGGCATCCTTCAACCGCTCGGCTTCCTGGAAGGAGCTGTCCAGGACTTTCTTCAAACGGGGAGAGATATAGACTTGCCCCGTTCCTCCTCCGTAGACTTTCGGTATTTGTCCCAAAGCCTCCTCAACCCGAGCAGTAAGGTTGGGAAGGGAAGCCCCCAATTTTTGGAAGATCTGGGGGATAATCCCTTCGCTCTGCTCGAGCAGCGCCAGAAGAAGGTGCTCGGGTTCGACCTGTTGATGCTCATGCTTCTCCGCAACGGCTTGCGCTTCCTGCAGCGCCTCCTGGGCCTTTATGGTATATTTGTCAAATCTCATCTTACGTCCTTTCCTGAAAGCGAATTGAAGTTCTTATGAAACTAGAAAAATAATTTATGAAGCCTATGAAAAGTAAATGGAGGGGGTTTCGCTGGGTGAAAGAAGGGGGGCCCTTCGCCCCCCGGAGAAATTTCTTAGCCTACATCTACCTTGATCTGCTTCGGCTTGGCTTCCTCCGCCTTGGGAAGCATAATCTCCAAAATTCCATCTCTGAATTTTGCCTTCACCTTATCCTGCTGCACCGTACTCGGCAGGGTGAAAGCCCGCGTGAATGACCCATAAGAGCGCTCCATGCGATGGAAATTCTCTTCCGTCACATTTTTTTCGAGCTTCTTTTCCCCCTTGATCGTCAGGGTGCTGTCTTTCACCTCGAGGGCGATGTCCTCTTTGGTTACCCCGGGCAATTCCACATTTAGAACGATGGACTCCTTGGTCTCATAAATATCTACCGCGGGAATCCACGACCCCTGGGCCATCTCTTCTTCTCCGAAAGGAGATCGAGTCCGAAAATCAGACATCAAACGATTCATTCTTTCCTGTAAAGAAGACATTTCTCGAAATGGATCCCAACGAATCAGCGCCATAGCTTTTTCCTCCTTTCTTTATTAATTTATTCAATAATTTTACAACTCCATAAAAAAATTAAGCACGATCTCGGCGAAAGTCAACCCCGGGAGAGAAATGCTTTCCATTCTTCCACCCGGGGGCGTCCTAGCACTTTCATTCAGAAAATTTGAAGATGGAAAAGGAAAGGGCGAAGGGAAGGGGGGGCTCTCCTCAGGCTTCTTTGTTCTCGTGATTTAACTTCTTGGGGAATACTTGCATGTCTTCGAGGTCTGGAAATTGATCCTTCAGAAAAACTTTCAGCTTGTCTACTACTCTCTTCTCAATCTGGCGAGCCCGCTCCCGGGAAATGTTTAACTGATCTCCAGCAGCCTGCAGGGTGAGGGGTTCTTCCGCCATCAACCTGTTTTTCAGGATAAAGGTCTCCTTCCCTTTTAAGGTTCGATTGAATTCTTCAATTTTTTGGTCGAGGATCTCCCTGAATTGGGTATCGGCAACTCTTTCCTCAATCATTTCCCCTGAGGGGATAATATCCATGTAGGTTTGCCGAGAATCTTCCTCCAGGGGCGCATTGAGGGAGAGGTCCCCCCCTTCGAGCCTCTGGTCCATCTCTGTGATTTCATCCTTGGTAACGTTCAGCCTTCCCGCCAGGAGTTTGGGGCCCGGCTCAAAACCCATCGCCTCCAGGCGCCCCTTCTCCTTTTTCAGACGGAAAAAAAGCTTGCGCTGGGCCTGGGTCGTTCCGATCTTCACCAGGCTCCAGTTATCGATGAGAAATTTCAGGATGTAAGCCCGGATCCACCAGGAGGCATAAGACGAAAGCTTCACCTCCCGGTAAGGGTCAAACTTCTTTACCGCCTGCATCAACCCCAAATTCCCCTCCTGGATTAGATCCAGTAAATTACTGTAGGCCCGCTGATATTCAAAGGCGATCTTCACCACCAGCCTTAAATTGGAAACCACGAGCCGGTAGGCGGCAAAACGATCTTTTTCTTCCCACCAACGTTTGGCCAGGGCGATCTCCTCTTCCCGGGTAAGGAGCGGGAATTTTCGTATTTCCATGAGATACTTTTTGAGAGGATCGAAAACTTCCAGGGCGCCAGACTGTTCGGGAGAAGCCAGATCTTCCGAACCGGGCGGGAGCAAATCGAGCGGAGAGGAAGTTCTTCTCTGTTTTTCCTCTTCTTTCATTGGACCACCATCGTAAGGTAACCCATCTCCCCCGTCCGCCCATCCCGGACCAGGAGCAAGGCTTCCTGCCCCGGCTGAATCTGCTCCAGGATTCGGTTATAGTCTCTGAGCCCCCGAATCGCCTGGTTGTTTATTTGATAGAGGATATCGCCAGACTCCAGCCCTGCCCGGCCTGCCGGTCCCTGGGGATCGACTTTCGTAATCACCACGCCCTCCCGGGAATTTAACCGTCGTTTCCGGGCCTCCAGGATGGAGATTTCTTTGACCTCAATCCCCATTCTATTTTCCATCTCCAGGGCTGCCGTATGGGGCGAGAGCTTGTAGGGTTCCACGACCGGCTGAACCGTAACCCGCTCACCCTTACGAATGAGGGCGATTTCCACTTTTTTCCCCACCCGGCTTCCCGCAATGCGGTTTCTGAGGTCATTGGCACTCTCCACGACCGTGCTGTCGAGGCTGACGATCACGTCCCCCCGCCGGATGCCTGCTTTTTCCGCCGGCCCCCCCTTGGTAATGTCCGCCACCAGAGCTCCTTTGGAACCTTTTAAATTCATATTCTTGACCAGAGAAGGAGTCACTTCCTGAAGGCTTAACCCCAGCCATCCGCGAACCACTTTCCCAGTTTTCATTAAGGCATCGGCGACCGCCGCAGCCATATTGCTCGGAATCGCAAACCCAATCCCCTCAAAGCCGCCGGATTCCGAGACAATGGCGGCATTCACTCCGATCACGTCCCCATTCAGGTCCAGGAGCGGCCCTCCGCTGTTTCCCGGATTGATAGCCGCATCCGTTTGGATAAAGTCCTGGTAACTCGAGGGGTCCATGATTCCCGTACGATGTTTGGCACTGATAATACCCGCAGTCACAGTCTGCTCCAGGCCCCGAGGATTTCCGATGGCCACTACCCACTCTCCAACCCTTAATTTATCCGAGTCGCCAAATTTCAAGTAGGAGATATTCTGGGGGGCTCTGATCTTGATTACGGCCAGGTCGGTTTTGGGGTCAGCGCCCACGATCTTGGCCTCGAATTCCTCACCGGAGATCATTTTGACTGTAATTTTCGTTGCCCCGGTGACCACGTGATTATTGGTCAGGATATTTCCCTCGTTATCGATCACCATTCCTGTACCGATGCCCCGCAACTCCTTCTTATCTAAGCGTGGTCGTTGGGGCGATCCGAAGAAATAGCGGAAGAAGGGATCACTTTCAAAAGGAAAGACCGGCGAGGACGGCTGGACCCGCTGGGTAACCTCAATATGCACGACCGCCGGCGTGGCTTTCTGGGCCACATCGGCAATGGCCGTGGTCAGGTCAATCGCATTGGTCCTGGGAGTCTCCGCCCATGCAGAGGACAAATGAAAAAATACCCCGGTCAGGATTATAACCCCGCACAGGATCCCCCAGAATTTGATAATCCGCATTTCCATTTCCTTCGCCTCAAATCTCCGATTCATCTTGCTCATTTTCTTGACTTATCTCTCCCTGCATTTCCCCCGCCCATGCGTTCAGCCATCATCACCTAAGAAGGCGGGAGTAAACGCCAGTTTCAAGCGGCCATAGAACACCGGGGAAGAAATAAAAGGGAGGTTGAACGTCTATGAAATTATATAAATATCTTATAACCTTCTGGGGTTCTTGTCAAATTCAGGTAAATCTTGAGCCTCTTGCAAAACTCCCCACCTGAAGTGAAATTCGTCATTCCGGGCAAGCAAAGCGCGACCCGAAATCCAGTCCCGCCATCGGCGGGACTCAAGCAATTCTGGATTCCCGCTTCCGCGGGAATGACGGAACAGTAACTTTTGCAGGGGGCCCTCTTGACTTGCAATTCATTCAGCAGAGGACTCCCGCACCCTCCTGGGAAAATTCCTCTTCCACAAGGAAAGGGTGAAGAATACACATTCTCGAAAGGCATCCCTGCGACGAGATGTTTCCAAAATGGACCAAAGAAGAAGAGGAATACTAGAAATTTCTGTTTGGTTGCCTCCCCCTTTTCTTTTCAGTATAATGAACCCGTCCAGCTTGAAAGATCGACCGTGGGAGGTGGCTTTGGGTTTCATATGCGGGATCATCGGTTTACCCAACGCCGGGAAATCCACTATTTTCAACTCCCTCAGCGCGGCCAGGGCTGAAGTCGCCAGTTACCCTTTTTGCACCATTCAGCCCAACCAGGGGATCGTACCCGTTCCCGATGAGAGGCTGCAAAAGCTCGCTCGGATGTTGAAACCCGAAAAAGTTACTCCCACAATCCTGGAGTTCTGGGATATCGCCGGCTTGGTCAGAGGAGCCAGCAAGGGAGAAGGGCTGGGAAACCAGTTTCTGGGCCACATCCGCAACGTCGATGCCCTGGCTCACGTCGTCCGCTGCTTTGAAGATGAAAAAGTCACTCACGTATACGGATCTCTGGACCCCAGACGGGACATCGAAATCGTTCAGACCGAGCTCATTCTCGCCGACCTTCAAACCGTGGAGAAACGCCTGGCCAAAGCCACCCATCAAGCCAAGGTCGGGGATAAAAAATCTTCTTCTGAAGTCCCCTTCTTGCAGGAAATACAAGACCGCCTATCCCACGGGCTCCCGGCTGCTGGGCTGGCCCTTTCCGACGAGGGGCAAAAAATCCTCCATTCCCTGGAGCTGCTTACCCAAAAACCAGTGCTCTACGTGGCCAACGTCAGCGAAAAAGAACTAAAGGAACGCCGATGGATTCCCCAGATGGAAGAACTGGCGGCCCGCGAGAAGGGTCCTGTGGTCGTGATCTGCGGTAATCTGGAGGCGGAGATCGCGGAACTCTCTCCGGCTGAACGCGTAGAATTTATGCGGGAGATGGGTCTGTCTGAATCCGCCCTGAATCAGCTCATCCGGGCTGGGTACGACCTTCTCCGGCTCATTACCTTCTACACCACCGTTGGCCCCGAACTCCGCGCCTGGACGATTCCCTGGGGAACGCACGTTCCCCAGGCAGCAGGAAAGATTCATACCGATATGGAGCGGGGTTTCATCCGGGCCGAGGTCATCTCTTTCGAGCAATTCCAGGCTGCCGGCTCCATGGCCACCGCCAGAGACAAGGGGTTGGTCCGGGTGGAAGGGAGAGACTACATCGTCCAAGATGGCGACATCCTCTATATTCGGTTCCATGTCTGAAAGCAAACCTCTCCCTTCAGGCCATTATAGGGCCAGGGTCTTTCTGCCCGTCGGATTGATAGCCATTTCTTTCGCTTCCATCTTCATCAAGCTTTGCGAAGCCCCTCCGCTGATCATCGCTGCTTATCGGCTCTCTCTGGCTACCCTGATTCTTCTTTTGTTCACTTTCCCTCAGACCATCAGAGAATTCCGTCATCTGAGCCGTCAGGAGATTCTCCCCTCTCTCCTGGCCGGGCTGTTCCTTTGTTTCCATTTTGCCCTGTGGATCACTTCCTTACAATACACATCGGTTGCCAGCTCGGTGATCTTCGTAACCACCAACCCGATCTTCGTGGCCCTTTTCTCCATCTTTATATTCAGAGAAAGGGTCTCTTGGGTCCTCTTCCTATCCATCTTGATGGCTGTTCTGGGAGGCATGATCATCGGATGGGGTGACTGGGGAAGAGGAAAGAATCATCTGTACGGGGATTTCCTCGCTCTTCTGGGGGCTATCATGGCTACCGGCTACCTCCTGGTGGGGAGGAGGGTCCGTCAAAAAGTGAGCCTCACTGCTTATATCACCCTGGTTTATGGTGTTGCGGCGGTTCTTTTGATCCTCCTGGCTTTGCTCGGCGGGGACCTTTTCTTCGATTACCCCCCCAAAACCTACCTTCTATTTATTCTCCTGGCCGTGGTTCCTCAATTAATCGGCCACACCTCTTTGAACTGGGCCTTGAAATTCTTCTCGGCCACGCTGGTGGCTGTTTTCATTCTGGGGGAACCCATCGGTGCCTCGATCCTGGCCTATCTCCTCCTGGGAGAACCCCTGGGAGGCAGTCTGCTCTGGGGAGGAACACTTGTCCTGCTGGGAATCTACCTCTCAGCCCGTGAGGAGAGGAGACTGGGGAAACTCTGAATCGATTATGGAATTCGGAGTGCGGATTACGGAATGAAGAAAGGAAAGATTAAAATGATGAGAAGATTCAAAAAACTTTTCCCCTTCTTGATTCTTCTGGCCATGGGTTGCGCGTCCACGAAAGCGGTCTCCTATCGGCCCTTTGAACCCGGGAAAGAAATACGCTACCGGGAGGTCGGCTGGGCTTCCTGGTATGGCGAGGATTATCATGGCCGGACAACCGCCAACGGAGAAATTTACGACATGTACGTGATGACCGCAGCCCACCGGACGCTCCCCTTCAACCTCCAGGTTCGGGTGACCAATCTGGAAAACGGGAAGAAGGCAGATTTCCGCATCAACGACCGGGGGCCTTTCATCTCCGGCCGGATCATTGACCTCTCGAAGAGTGGAGCAAGAGAATTGGGGATCCTGGACTCTGGGACCGCCAAAGTGGCCGTGGAAGCGACGGGATGGGTTGCAGGAAGTCCAGTCTGGGAAGGCGTCTATGCCATTCAAGTTGGCTCCTTCGTGGAAAAGGAAAATGCCTACCGCTTTCGCGAGGACTTAGCCAGAAAACATTCCAATGTCCATGTCGTCCTTTGGGAAAGCAACACCAAACGGTATTATCGCGTTCGTCTGGGATCATTCCGCACCGAGGAAGAAGCCCGGCGTTATTCCGAAGGATTGAAGAGAGATAATCTCCCCGGGTTCATTGTGCGGGAAGACTAATCGAATGCGGATTGCGGAATGCGGGATGAAGTGTCAAAGGGACATTTCAGTAAAGCACTCCTCACTCCGAATTCCGCATTCCGAATTTGATGGCCCTTCCCTAAAGGGGATTCGTGTGGTATATTTTCACGAATTTTCGTCACTTGGGGAGTCTTAGTGAAACGTAGATTTAGACCTTGGGGGATTCTTCTCGTTGGATTGCTCTTCTTCATTCCGCAGGATCTCTTTTCCTTCTCCCTGGAAGACCGGGTGAAGGAATACACCCTCCAAAACGGGATGAAGGTGCTAATGCTGGAACGCCATCAGTCCCCAACCCTTTCCCTGCATATCCGTTTCCGGGTTGGCGCCGTGGATGAAAATCTCGGCAGGACGGGGACCGCCCATCTTCTGGAACATATGCTCTTTAAAGGGACCCAAACGCTGGGCACGAAAAATTATGTCGAAGAAGAAAAAATATTGAACCGGATCGACTCGGTGGTGATGGCCATAGATACCGAAAAGGCCAAGGGGGAGAAGGCCGACAAGGATTTTCTGAAATATCTGGAAGAGACCCTGAAAAATTTGCGGGCCGAACATAAAAAATATGTGGTGAAAGACGAGATTGAATTCATCTATTCTCAGAATGGGGCCATGGGGTTCAACGCCATGACCAGCCAGGATACGACCACCTACGTAATAAACCTCCCTTCCAACCGTCTGGAATTATGGGCGCGTGTCGAATCCGACCGTATGCTCAACCCGGTCCTGCGAGACTTCTACTCGGAACGAGATGTAGTCATGGAAGAGCGTCGCCGTTCCATCGACTCCAAGCCCGACCGGAAACTGGTGGAAAACTTTCTGGCTGTTTCTTTCATCGCCCACCCTTACGGCCGGCCCATTATCGGCTGGCCTTCGGACATTCCGAATCTGGAGAAGAGAGCAACCGAGGAATTCTTCCGCACCTTTTACTCGCCGGCCAATACGGTCCTGACCCTTGTAGGGGATCTCCAGCCGGAAGAAACCCTTTCGGTCGTAAAAAAATATTTTGAACGGATTCCCAAACAGATTCTTCCTCCCCCGCTGAAGACCCGGGAGCCGGAACAGGAGGGGGAGCGACGGATTCAAGTGGTAGACGAATCCAACCCGCAGCTGATCATCGGTTTTCACAAGCCCAATCCACCCCATGAGGACGACGCCGTCTGCGAAATCATCGAGGGTATTTTGAGTTCCGGACGGACTTCCCGCTTATACCGGCGCCTGGTGGAGGAAGAAAAGACCGCCGTGGCGGTATCGGCTTCCAATGGGTACCCCGGGGAGCGCTATCCCAATCTCTTCGTTCTCTTCGCTACCCCCCGGCACCCTCATACGGCTGAAGAGCTGGAAAAAGCCCTTCTGGAGGAGCTCGACCGCTTAAAATTAGAGGTGGTTGGGGAAGAGGAACTGCAAAAAATCAAGAATCAGATCCAGACCGACTTCCTGAGGAGATTGGATTCCAACTCCAGGCTGGCTTTCTGGCTTTCTTATGGACAGTCTCTCTTTGGCGACTGGCGATATATCCTGGAACGAATGAAATCCTACGACAAGGTAACGGTGGAAGATGTCCGCCGGGTAGCCCGAAAATACTTCACCCCCCGGAATCGGACGGTGGCCACCCTGGTGAAATCCACCGAATCGCCTTGAAATAGAAAGGGATGCGGGCATGAACCGACGGGCCCGAAAAGTTCTGATTTGTATTTTTTCTGTTCTCCTCCTCGGGTATTTTCCCCCCGGCATGGGGAACTGCCAGGACGATGAGCTCCTGAAGAATCCCCGGGAGATGACCTTTCCTCCCCTCTCTTTCAATCCTCCCAAGGCTGAACGATCGGTTCTCTCCAATGGGATGGTCGTCTACCTCCTGGAAAACCCCGAGTTACCGCTGATCCGGGTTTCGGCCCTGATTCGAACCGGTTCCGTCTTCGATCCCCCGGGTTTGAGCGGACTGGCCGAAATGACAGCCAGGGTCTTGCGCAACGGGGGAACCCTTTTCCAAACCCCCCAGACCATTAATCAGACCCTGGAAATGATGGGCGCTCAGGTCGAGTTCTCCATGGAAATGGAATGGGGAAGCGCCTCTCTTTTTGCTCGTAAACAGGATTTCCCCCGGGTTCTGTCGATCTTTGCCGACCTGCTGATAAACCCCGGGTTCGATCCCCCCCAGGTGGACCTGGCCAAAAAAGCAGCGCTGGAGGCCATTCGCAGGTCTAACGATAACCCCGAGGAGATCGCCTATCGCGAGTTCCGGCGAGTCCTCTACCGGGGCAACCCCCGGGGCGAAGTTCCGACCCTCGAGTCCATCGAACAGATTCAAAGGGGGGACTTGATCGCCTTCTACCGGAAATTCTTCCAGCCCAACAATATCTTTCTGGGAATTTCCGGAGATTTTAAAAAGAAGGAGATGATCGAATCCCTGGAAAAGGCGCTCAGCGGCTGGAGTCGCGCCTTAGTCGAGCTTCCTTTCATCCCCCTCCCTTCACCCCAGGAAGGGAAATCCATCTACTACGCTTCCAAAGATCTTCCCCAGTCGACCATCCTCCTGGGGCATCTCTCCTTGCCCCTCGGCCATCCGGATTATTTTCCCTTCCAGGTCTTGAATTTTATCCTGGGAGGAGGGGGGTTCAACTCCCGGCTGACCCAGGAGATTCGCTCCAATCAGGGCCTGGCTTATGCGGTAGGGAGTTTTTACCGCGGGCGGGTGGGGTACGGGGTTTTCGGCACTTTCTGTCAGACCAAATCCAAAAGCACCCACAGGGTTATCTCCCTCCTCTACGAAATCATCGAAGGGATGAAAAAGAACCCGCCGGGTTCTGAAGCTCTGGACTGGGCTAAGAATGCCTTGATCAACCAATTTATCTTTTCTTTCACTTCCTCGGCTGAGGTGGCCCAGCAGCAGATGAAACTGGAATATGATGGCCTTCCCGATGACTACCTGGAGAAGTACCAGGAGCGGGTGTCAGCCGTAACCCTGGAGGACCTGGGCCGGGCGGCCCGGGATCACCTCCACCCGGAGAAATCCATTCTTATGGTTGTCGGAAAAGGAGAGGATTTCGACCGGCCTCTCTCTTCCTTCGGAGCGGTTCAGCAGATTGAGTTAAAAAAATACCCGTGAAGGGGGAACGATGAAAGTCCTTCTGATTCAGCCTCCTTATCCTTTTTCCGAATTCCCCAAGCCCTCCTCTGCCCTGTTATCTCTGGGCACCCTTCTTAAGAAGGAAGGGGTCGAAGTCGAAATCCTGGACCTCCTCTCCACCCATTATACGACAGAAAAAATCGAGAAGCGTCTGGCCCGTTTCCAGCCTGAAGTCATCGGGGTCACCAGTGTGACCATGAATTTTCCCACGGCGGTGAAAATTATTCAGTATTGCAAAAAAATAGCGCCGGAATCTACCACGATCATGGGCGGACCCCACGTAACCTTCACCTCCGAAGAGACGCTACGCGACTTTTCCGAAGTGGACATCATCGTCTGCGGAGAGGGAGAGGAAACGGTCCGCGAACTCCTTCCGGCTCTCCAAGGGAGGGGAAGTCTGGAAAAGATCCAAGGGCTGACCTTCCGGCAAAATGGAAAAATCCATAAGACCGAAGGTCGTCCTTCGATTCCAGACCTGGACCTTCTTCCTCTTCCGGACCGCACCCTATTCCCTATTTCCCGATACCTGGCCATGCGCGTCCCGGTCAGTGTCCTCAGCAGCCGGGGCTGCCCCATGGACTGTTCGTTTTGCGTGGGGTACCGCATGGCAGGCCGCAAAGGCCGGTTCCGGAATCCTTTCCGGGTGGTGGACGAAATCGAGTCCGCCCGCAGATTGGGATTTGAGGAAGTCTGCATTGATGACGACCTCTTCACCCGGAATCGCCGGCATGTCTATACGATTTGCGATGAACTGGGGCGCCGGGGTCTGAAGATGAATATGTATATCTTTGCCCGGGTGGACACGGTGGATGCGGCCCTTCTCCGGAAGCTGAGAGAGGCGGGCTGCAAGATGATCTGCTTCGGCCTGGAAAGTGGCAACCAAAAGATTCTGGACCGGGCCCACAAGCGGACTACCGTGGAAAAGGCCCGGCGCGCTGTGGAACTCAGCAAAGAAGCCGGAATCTCCCCCTTCGGGTCCTTCATCCTGGGCCTGCCCGGAGAAACCCGGGAGACCATGGAGGAGACTCGCGCCTTCGCCCAGAGCCTGGGGATTCCTTACGGGTTCCACCTTCTCTCCCCTTTCCCCGGGACGAAGATCCGGGACCGGGCCCCGGAATACGGGATCAAAATCCTCTCGGACGACTGGTCGCTCTACGACGCCGACCACGCGGTCACTGAGACCGAAGGGATTTCAGCGACGGAGGTAGAAAGTTTTGCCAAATCCTTCTTTCAAGCGCTCGGTGCCGAGATTGAAGGGATGAAGAAAGGAACTCTGGACGGGACTTATAAGGGTCCTTATAGGGAAGAAATGGAAAAGCGGGTGGAAGTGGATTTCGCCTGGAAACTTCTGGCGGGAGATTTGATTGAAGAGCAGGGAACAATCCCTCAAGCCGAGCTCTCGGCGGCCAACGGAAAAGAAGGATCTTTAAGGGCTCTAGCCCGGCGCCTCGCCGGGATCGTCTCCCTGCCCCTTCCCTTTGTGGAGAGCAAGCTTTGTAAACTTTCCGATCGCGGTCTTATCCGCTGCCAAAGGGAAACGGATTCCTTTCGCTGGGAATGGAAGGAGTCCTAAAGGAAGGTCAGTGTGAGGGTCAGGAAAATTTTCTTAATTCCTTACCGACCGTGACCTTTACCCTCACACTTTTTCGGGCGAATCCCTGGTTAGGACTCTGGATTCACCCTCCCCTTCAAAGATCGCTCCCTGATCGATGACCAGCTGAGAGGTCTGAACCTTTCCGAAAAGTTTTCCCGTAGAAATGATGTGGGCAAGACCCGTGGCCAAAACGTTTCCTTCCACCCGGCCTCCCAGGATCAGGGTGCCGACTTCCATCTCCCCTCGAAGACTGCCCTTCTCTCCAATGACCAGCGTGCCCCGCCCGATGACCTTACCCTCCAGGCGGCCATCCAGGCGCACCACACCCTCACCGAAATGCAGAGCCCCCACGACCAACATTCCTTCCCCTACCATGGTCACCTCTGACTCATCGGAGGAAAAAAACCTTCCTAAAAATTTTTTCCCTTTCCTTTTCAAGTCCAGGCCAGTCCTGCCTTCCCCGGGTTTTCTAGCTTCCGGCCTTCAAGGTTTGAAGTTCCGTTTCTTGGTCAAGATAAATCTTATCTCGCGATAGGATGAAAGATCCCCGCTTCTTCAACCAATAGGTTTGGAATTCGGATTGATTATATTGAAAAGCCAGGATTTCGATTTCATCGGCTGTTTTCCGGAGAGGGAGGATCGGCCGGACTTCTCTATAATGGTCAAATTACTGAATCTTGAGTCCATTGTCAAGGCCAATAAAAGGCTTGCCCCCAGTTTCTTCATACTGCTTTGCCAAGGCCCGGGAGCCAAAGCGAGGGGAAGGGCCTTCACGCACGCTGAATCGGAGGGCAAACTCCTTGCCAAGGAGTGACTGCTCGGGTTCCGCAATGGAATGGCGGGGAGTTGGAGATAAGCCAGCAAAGAGAGAGAAGCCCGCCTGTTAACCAAAG
>Ga0187889_10003969_pt1 | contig 12540 bp, 22 predicted proteins | sample June2016WEW_7_10_2_FD_132992 | JGI IMG/M metagenome (GOLD analysis project Ga0187889, IMG submission 132992) | Peatland microbial communities from SPRUCE experiment site at the Marcell Experimental Forest, Minnesota, USA - June2016WEW_7_100 | ecosystem: Environmental > Terrestrial > Soil >... | reverse complement strand
GGTCGTTCGCGGCGCGGCGAGAGGGACGCAATGGAAATTCGGTTGAAGAGGCCAAGGCATTTTCCCGTCGCATCACGTCCATTTCCTCTAGACCTCGCGAATGGTGGCAACCATCGTTTGTCCTCTGAGAGAGGGAAAGGGACTCATGTATATAATTCCCCATCATTTCACCTGTTGGGAACCCGCTGCTGGCCTCGGCGACATGGTCAAGCCGCTGCGCGAGTTCTTCCGCGAAGTCTACGCCAGCGACATTGCCGAGCACAACGGCGGCCACGAGGTCGCCGATTTCCTTTGGCCGTCGGACCGGCGAGTCGACTTTGTCGTGACGAATCCCCCATTCAAACTGGCGGAGCAATTCATTGCGACGGGGCTTGATCGCGCGTCCATAGGCGTCGCCATGCTCGTTCGGTCGGCCTTCCTCGAGGACTATCCATCGTGACCACGCGCCGCCCATGGATGCCTACCTACGTCGCCGACTACATGGGCGACACTCGCCACCTGACGCGCGCTCAGCATGGGTCCTATTTGCTGCTGATATTCGAATACTGGCAGCGCGGCGGACTGCCGACCGACGAGCATCAGATTGCCCGCCTGGGCCTGATGACCGAACGTGAGTGGCGGGCCGAGCGCCATATCTACGCTGAGTTCTTCGGCCCCGGATGGAAGCACAAGCGAATCGACGCGGAACTTGCCAAGGCCGAGGCGATCTCCGAAGCGCGCAAGGGAGCCGTCTCGAAGCGCAAATACCGTCCGCCCGTTGGCAATGTAGTGCCAATCAAATGATCGGTCAATTGATTGTCGCTTGATCTGAAATTTGATCGCGTTTTGTTAGGTTTGCTGTGGAGTGTGTCTTGTTAGTGAAGAGAGTCTCTAGCGTTCCAAGGTAAGGTGCTATTCCTCTATCTATCAGGATAAGACTGTAGAAGACGGCCCGACATAAAGGTATGTGCATATGTCTCTCCGCCCCCTCCGCGAACACCAGCAAGCCGCCCTCGACGGACTGCGCGCGTCCTTCCGCGCCGGAAAACGCCGGCCGATGCTGAGCTTGGCTACGGGATCGGGGAAGTGCCTTGGTCTTGGCACGCCTGTTATGCAGTTCGATGGCGATATCATGCCGGTCGAGAAAGTGCGCCCAGGCGATCTGCTGATGGGGCCGGACAGCACGCCTCGGCGCGTATTGTCGATTGCGCGCGGTCGAGGGCCTTTATTCAAGATCATCCCGGTCAAGGGTGAGCCGTGGGTGTGCAACGACGTGCATGTGCTGACGCTTGTCGGAACGGGCAGGGACAAATCAGTCGTTGATGTACCGCTCGACGCCTATCTCAAGGCAAACAAGACATTTCGACACGAACACAAGCTATTTTCGCCGCCGAATGGGATTGATTTCGCGCACGGCGACTATCGCGATCCTGGAATCGATCCATACTGGCTCGGCTTGTGGGTTGGCGATGGGACAAAGGCGCTGAACGGCGTCAGCGTGAGCAAACCGGATGAGGCAGTCCTTGCGGCTTGCACTCAGGTCGCGGGGCAACATGGGCTATCCGTCAGGACTGACGGACCGGATTACGGCAGGTGTCCAACACACCACATACAAGGCGGCCAAAGTGGCGGCCGAGAAAATCTACTGTTGAGCAAACTGCGCGATCTATTCGGACGTCCCGCGACCGTTTTTCCGAGAAAGATCCGCGTCGCGTCCCGCGCTTATCGCCTCGAATTCTTGGCTGGGATCATCGACAGCGACGGCTACGTGGCGAATGGGTGCGTTGAGATAGCGCAAAAAAACCGCTCGTTTGCCGAGGGAATTGCTTTCGTGGCGCGGTCGCTCGGGCTGCGTGTCTCGCTCACAGAGAAATGGGTCGGCGGTCAAGTCTACCAGCGGATGATGCTGAGCGGAGATTTCAAGTGGGTGTCCACACGGATTCCGCGAAAGGCGCTCGGCGAGCGCCGGCAAAAGAAGATCGCGACGCGCACCGGATTTTCGGTCGAGCCAATTGGCGTTGGTGACTATGCAGGCTTTGAACTCGATGGCGATGGCCGATTCTTACTTGGGGATTTCACGGTCACGCACAACACCGTGATCGCCGCGCACGTCGTTGCCGGGGCCTACGCGAAGGGCAATCGTGTGACGTTCTGCGTACCCTCCCTCAGTCTGATAGAACAAACATTTGAGAGGTTTAGAGAGAACGGAATTGAAGCGAACGACATGGGAATCATCCAAGCTGACCATGCGTGGCGTCGGCCAGACGCGCCTATCCAAATCGCGACTGCGCAGACCTTGGCGCGCCGGCAAAGGCCAATTACGGACGTGGTGGTTTGCGACGAAGCGCACGTGAGGATGCGCGTCTACGAAGAATGGATGAAAGACGAACCTGATAAGCTTTTCATAGGCTTAAGCGCCACCCCTTGGTCGCGCGGCCTCGGCAAGCTCTACGACGATCTGATCCAGCCGATCACCATGCGCGGGCTGATCGAGCGGGGCTACCTGACGCCGACCAAGGTGTTTTGCCCGACGCATCCCGACCTGTCCAAGGTCAAGATCGGCCTCGACGGCGATTACGAGGAAGCCGGGCTCGACGAGGTCATGGGCGCCAAGACGATCGTCGCCGACGTGGTGGCTACCTGGCTCGCCAAGGCCGAGCGCAAGCCGACGATCTGCTTCGCCGTCAGCCGGGCGCACGCGCAGAAGCTCGCCGACGAGTTCCAGGCGGCTCATGTGCCGGTCGCCTACATCGACGCCTTCACGCCGCGGGAGGAGCGCGACGAGATCGGCCGCAAGCTCAAGACGGGCGAGGTCGAGGTCGTCTGCAACATCGGCACGCTGATCGTTGGCGTCGACTGGGACGTGCGGTGCATCTCGTTCGCCCGCCCGACACGCTCGGAAATTCTGCACGTCCAGGCAACCGGGCGCGCGCTGCGGCCGATCTATCCCGAAGGATTCGACGTAATCGCCGCCACCGATGCCGAGCGCGCGGCGGCGGTACGGGACGGCGTGAAGGCAAACTGCCTGATTTTGGACCACGCGGGGAATCATCTTCGAATGGGTATGGTCGACGAGATCGTTCACGACGAACTGCCGAAGGGCAAGCCGCCCAAGCCCGCCAGCGAGCGCGACGACAGGGACAAAATCCCCCTGCCGACCGAATGCAAGGCGTGCGGCTGTCTGATCCCGGCGCGGCTGCGCGCCTGCCCGAACTGCGGCGCGCCAAAGCGAGGGCTGGTCGACGTCGAGCAGCTAGAAGGCGAACTGGCCGAATTCAGGGGGAAGGGCAAGCGCAGACGCGACAAGTCCTCGGTCATCGAGCAGTTGCAGGCCAAGGGCAAGCCCCAGGTGTGGGGCGAAATCCGGGCGATGCAGATCGAATTTGGCTGGAGCGACGGCCGAAGCGCTCACGTCTTTAGGGACATTTTTGACGTTTGGCCGAACGCGGTTCGCGACGCGCGACCTACCACGCCCTCGACCATGCTGCGCTCATGGGTGCGGTCGAGGTCGATCGCCTATGCGAAGTCGAGGTGCAATCAGGACGCGGCGCAGGAGGTGGCATGAAAAACGAGTTGGTCGATCTGCAAGTGGTCGTCGTTCACCGCACGGCGAAAGCTGTCTTGGTGCGGCTCGACGAGACTGCGGACAAGGTGTGGTTGCCTCTCTCGGCGGTCGAGCTTGAGCCGGAGGACTGTACGGCGGGGATTGCGACGCTCACGCTGTCGGCGCGGCTCGCCGAGGAAAAAGAGATGATCTGATGCATGCCTATCCGGTTAACGCCCAACGGAGCTAGATGTTGATGTGGCCTCAAAAACGATACGCCGTCATTTATGCCGACCCGCCGTGGGCCTACGGTGATAAGGGCTTTGGCAAGCGACCTAGCGACGGGACGGTTAAGGGATCGTTTGCACCGGAAGCAGGGCGCTACGGCACGATGCTGCTGGCCGAAATAATGGCGCTCAAGGTTAGTCAAATCGCTCTTCCTGACTCTGCGCTATTGTTGTGGGCTACGTCGCCTCTTTTACCAGAAGCGCTCCAAACGGTTTCAGCGTGGGGGTTCAAATTCAAAACGGTCGCTTTCTGCTGGTCTAAACTCACTAGTACTGGGAAAGAGGTTGCGAACCTCGGGCAGTGGACGATGGGTAACGTGGAATTGTGCCTACTTGCGACACGAGGATCGCCGAAGCGCCTAGATCGAACGGTTCGGCAATTGGTTGTCGCACAACGCACCGATCATTCTCGAAAGCCGGAAGACGTTCGCCGCAGGATAGAGACTATTTTCGGCGACGTCCCTCGAATCGAGTTGTTCGCCCGTCGTCCCGCTGTCGGATGGGATGTTTGGGGCAACGAGATATAGCGGCAATGGGTGAAAACCGGATAGGCATGATCTGATGCCCAACCGTAAGGAAATGAAGGCACTCTATCCGCCAAACTGGCGCGAAATCTCGCTGGCGATTCGCGAGCGCGCCGGCCAACGATGCGAGGAATGCGGCGTCCCAAACTACGAAATCGGCGCGCGCGAGGATGGCAAGTGGTGGAAGGCGGAATCGAAGGGCTCCGGCCTGCACGATAACCCGCGGGCTGGTGAGGAATTTCCCTGCCGCAACGGCGACGAAGTTCGATGGCTGCGCACCATCAGGATTGTTTTGACGGTCGCCCACCTGGACCACGATCCCCGCAATTGCGATCTAGAAAACTTGAGGGCGTGGTGCCAGCGGTGCCACAACGTCTACGACATGGCGATGAGGCGCGCCGGCATTCGAGAGCGCGCGCGCAAAGAGCGAGCCGACGGCGATCTGTTGGAGCGAAGCTAGTGCCGCAGCAAGGTGAGCGCATCCAGGATCGCGCCCGAGGTCGCTGGAAGGATATTCTCAGCGCCCTGGGCTTTCCCCTCGCCGCCTTGTCGGGCCGCCACTGCGCCTGCCCCTGGTGTGGTGGCAAGGATAGATTCCGGTGGGACGACAAGGAAGGCTCCGGCTCCTGGTTCTGTTCCCAATGTGGCGCTGGCCATGGCGTCGAGGCGGTCATCCGTTGGCGCAAATGCGAATTTTCCGAGGCCAAGGAAGCGATCGAGAAGGTTCTCGGCCAGGCGCGCGTTCGGATGCCCTCGACGCGCGTCGCCAGCGAGGACCAGCAAGGCCGCATGGGCGCAGGCTGGGCGCAGGCGACACGGCTGAACGGAATGGACCCGGCAAGCCGGTGGCTCGAATGGCGGCTCGGCAAGGCGCTCGAGACGTGGCCGACGCAGCTCCGCGTGGTTAGCAAAATGCCTTACGGAGATCGCGGCAGCAAGGTCAGGACATTCCATCCCGCCATGGTGGCGCGTTTCGTCTCGCCCGACGCGCAGCACACCATGCTGCACCGCACGTACCTGCGACTCGACGGCCGCGGCAAGGCGGATGTGCGCGAGGCCCGCATGTTCGCGCCGGGCTCGATCCCCGAGGGCGGCGCCGTGCGGCTCGCCAACTCGGCGCCGGCGATGGGAATCGCAACGGGGATCGAGACGTCGCTCGCCGCCATGCTGCTGTTCAAAATCCCGGTCTGGGCGACGCTCAACGACGCCCTGCTGGTGAAGTGGATTCCGCCGGAAACGGTGCGGAACATCACTATATTCGGCGATAACGACGTGAAGTTCGGCGGGGCGATGGCGGCTTTCGGATTGGCCCACAAGCTCGCCTGCGACAGGCGCTACAGCTTCATTGAGCAGATCGACGTGCAAATTCCTGACCACATTGGGCAGGATTTCAATGATGTTCTCCGCGAGGATATGGGCTTGCCGCCGCTGGCGGCTTTGGCAGAGGAGCAGCAAAAACAGGTGGCGGCAATAGGTGAACCCAGATAAGCACGAAACAAAAAGCCCCGCCGCGAGATTGGTCGTGGCGGGGTAAGCCGAGTCAGTGAGAGCATTCAGGTACGGTCACAGATTGGCACAATCAGCGGACCGCGTCAAGATAACCGGGCGGAACGCCGTGAACGACGAACATCTCGACGAGGCGGCCGACGCGGATATGGATGCGCTTGCGTCCGCACTCCATGTCGGAAACCTTCTGGCCGCGATCCACGGCCGCGCCGCCGTAGCCCAGCGCCGTTCCCAGCTCGATTTGCGTCAGGCCGAGCTTGGCGCGCGCGGCGCGGAGAGTTGTGGGTGTCATTTAGAAGCCCTCCAACGCCATGACCGCCTGCCCGCCAGCGGCGATCTCGTCGCGGATCATCTGCACCACGTCCTCGGGCGTCATGTCGGCGAAGATGCGCGCACCGGGATGGCGGCGCAGGATTTCCGCCTTGGTCCGCGCAATTTCCGCCGCGCCCCAAGGATGTGGCGGCTTGAGGCCGAGGAATTTCAGGCTTTCCGTCTTTGGAGGTTGAATCGGCACAAGTCTGTCCCTCCCTCATTTCGTCACCGGAGGTTGAAAGAGATCGTCGTCGCCGCGGCGTGCGACGGTGAATGTGACGGCGGCGATCCAGGGGTTGGCGTCCCAGGAGCCTGCGCCGTTGATCGTTTCCCACAACGATTGATAGCTTTGGCGCGGATCGCTCCATCCACAATTTGGAGCGCCGCCGTAGAGCTTCCAGTTCCACTCGGCACCGCAAATATTGATCCGCTCGATTCCCTCAGCGATCGCGTCCGCTTCGCTGATCTCCTGCAACCGCTGCACGCGCACGTCGGTCACTGTGAGCCTGATGCGGCTTGCCCAGCGCGGCATATGGATCGGCGAACGCCACGGGCCGCGAGCCTCGACGTCGCTCGCCCACGCCGCGTAGTTCGAGGGGTACTTGTCGTAATTGAACGAGGGGCCAGCGCCTTCGTCAGGCCCGTCGAACTCGGGATAGATGCGGTCGCTATTGGCGCGATAGAGCCAGCAGGGGCCTCCGTCAGACATCGCCGTCTGGAATGTCTCGCGGACCCAAAGGCGGTCGCCGACAGCAAAGCGAACATCTTGCCGGGTAATCACGCGCCCCAGCGTGATACTTGGGAGCGGCCGACCTTCAACGTGCAGCAACCCAACTTCGCATTCGCGCCCGTCTTCTAGCCTGAAGGGCTCGGGTTGAGGTTTCAATAGGCGCCGCGTCTGAGTCTTCCGCCCATCGAGTAGTGCGTTAACCATCGGGGCACTAAAGATAATCGGTCTGTCCGTCATGGATTTGACTCCCGGCCCTCCAAGCGCGAGCTTGCCACTTGGGGGCGCTTGGGGTGGCTTGTTCTGATCTGCTGGGGCTGGACGGCGTTGAGCCGATCGCCAGTCTGGATGACGACGCCGGCGGCTTGATCGTTGACGTCGCACTCGAAAGTCAGATCGTCACCGTCTGCCATTGCGGCTCGACAAACCTCTATCGGCACGGCCGACGAACGGTGTTGTTCCGTGACCTGCCGCTTACTGCTGCCGGTGGAGTTGGAGCGGCACTTCTGCGAGGTTGTCGGCGTTCACACTCGCGTCGTAGTAGACGCGCTGCGACAGGCGGATTCTGAATTCCGACATCGCTCACACCCCCGCGCCGTCCGCCAGGATCGCCTTGTTGAGGGCGATGCGGTTTGCTTCCTTGGCGGCAGCAATTTCGCCTTCGAACCAATTGACGGCCGTGGCGATTCGCTCGAATTCAGCGATCAACGCTTGGTCGTCGCTGAACACGACAAACTCCGTTCGGTGTTTGCCTTGGTGATCTTCGCTGTGGGCGGTGATTGTCAGCGACGAGCCGAGATTGTCGCCGAGATCGGTCGTGCGCGCCGACAGCTTGGTCACGTCATGCGCGTTGACGGTGCTCAAAGTCATTTTGCAATCTCCCTCAGAGGCTTGATCGCCTCGGATTGCCAGGGCCGAAACCCTGGCGCGCCGAGAGGGTCAAATGCCAACCAACGCGAAGAAGATTGTCATGAATCGCAATATTTTGGTGTTGAAAATTTTGCCCTCGAACGCTTCCGGCTTCCAAAGGCTGAGGCCGTAGAGAATGGCGAACGCAGTCGCGCCAGATCCGTGTGTCATGGCTCAAGCCCTCGTAAAATCGACGATCGAGAACATCTCCAGCGCTTCGCGCAGAAGCCCGAGCGCGAGATAATCGCCGGCCAAGAGGCATTCCGCCATCATGTGCTTGCGGTGGTAATAGGCGATCTTCGCAGCGTTCGTCGCGGTCGGCTTGGCCAGATACTTCGCCAGAAGCGTTGCCATTTCAAATCTCCCACCCGATGAATTCAGGCAATTCCACACTATGCCAATCAGCCCTAGTCGTCAAGTGCCATTCTGTGTCAGACTTGCGAACGCATCGGACCGGCAATAGGTTTGGCACGGCAGAAAATAAGGCAAGGCTTAGCCATCGTGGCCCGCGGACCTTATCGCAAGAAAGCTTCATCGCGAGCCGACCATCTCCCGAAGCCGGCCAAGGGCACGCGCACGCCTGGCGCTGGCCGAAAGCCAGGCACGCCCAACAAGTTCACCCGCGACGTGAAGGAAGCCATCATTCAGGCGGCCAACACGGCGGGCGGCAAGGAAGGGCTGGCCGGCTTTCTGGTCAAGCAGGCCGAGGACAACCCGCGCCAGTTTATGGGCCTGCTCGGCCGCGTGCTGCCGCTGACGATCGAGGGACAAGTCGGCGTCACCTTGGAAGCCCTCGTCCTCGACGCCGCCAAGCGTCGCGAGGAGCGGGATCGCGAGGCGAAGCAGCAGAGTTGACAAACAGTGTCACTCGGTGTCATCGTGCGCCCTATGTCAAAGGATGACAAGCCGCACCAATCGCTGCCACCGCGTCAGCTCTACAAACCCGTAGAGGGGGAATCGCCATGCTTGCCTTCTGGTTCGGATTCGCCATCGGCGTCCTCAACGGCGCGGTCGGCGCCGCAGTCATCCTCAAGGGCTGCCAAAAAACCGGCTTCGTCCCCTACGCTCGCCTCCGCGCCGCCGAAGGGCGCTTCCGTGAAGCAACCGCGGACGAAGTCAGACGAATCGAAGAAGCCAACCGCAATTGGCTCTACAACCTCGACCGCGCCGATCGCCCCGCCGACTGGGATCTCTGATCGCCCCAAGCCGCGCGGTCGCCCGCTCGAAGCCCTGCGCGCCCAATCGGACGCCCAAACCAAGCCCTGGCTCAAGCTCAACCCGCCCATGAGCCGGCGCACGTGGTACCGGCGAGGAAAGCCGACCAGTTAAGGACGCCCCCAATGTCTGCAATCACAGTTACTTACGACGAAGTTCGCGCGCTGCGCCTGTGCGAATCAGGTTTGAAATCAGCCGCCAAGCAACTCGGTGGCGTTGCGGCATGGAACGCCAAGCCGGCGACCTTCGCTGACCTGCGAGCTGCCGGCGTGCCTTACCTCGATCTGAAATGGCTTACCTGGGCGCTCGCGAAAGATAGCGAGGACGTCAAGCGCCACTTGCGACTGTGGCTCGCCGATTGCGCGGCTCACGTGCTGTACATCTACGAGAAGAAGGGCAAATCAACCGCACCGCGCAAGGCAATCATCGCCGCTCGTGCGCGAGCGCGTGGCGAGATTTCCGCCGCCGCCGCCGCCGCCGCCGCCGCCGACGCCGCCGCCGCCGCCGTCGACGCCGCCTACACCGCCGCCTACACCGCCGCCGCCGCCGCCGCCTACACCGCCGCCTACACCGCCGCCGCCGCCGCCGCCGACGCCGCCTACGCCGCCGCCGCCGCCGCCGCCGCCGACGCCGCCGCCGCTCGATCAACTGAATACGGGTGGCAACTCGACCGACTCGTCGTGTGGTTTAGCGATCAAGAGCCGGAAGATTGGCCGCTACCCGAAGTTTCGTCTGTCTGAGGAATCGCCCCCATGCCTGATCTGAAAGTCGAAGCCAAGTCGCGCTCGGCCTTGTTTGCCATCGAGCCGCAGAAGCTGCGCATCAAAGCTGGTTTGAACCCGCGCGACCTGTCGACGCCCGAAAATCAGGAGCATATCGACAAGCTGGCGGCGCTGATCCTCGAACACGGTTTCCTGCCGAATCACCCGATCAGTGTCGCGCAGGACGCCGATGGTTTCTTCGTCGCTCATGGCGAATGCCGTTGGCACGCGGCGATGAAGGCGAAGTTCAAGTTCGGTGCGAAGGATCTGGTCGTTTACGCCGTGCCAGAGCCGCGCGGCACGTCCGAACTGGACCGCATCATCGACCACAGCGTTTCCAATGAGGGCAAGCGCCTGACACCGCTCGAAGAGAGCGTCAACATCAAGCGCGCCTACGACATCTGCAAGAGCGTCCCCGACCTCGCCAAGGCGCTCGGCAAGTCGCAGACCTTCGTCGCCCAGGCGATCGACTTCCAGGCCGCGCCGCACAAGGTCAAAGAAGCCGTGCGCGCCGGCAAGGTCAGCGCCACGCTGGCGGCTCAAACTGTGCGCCGCCATGGCGAGCAGGCCGCTGAAATCCTCGATCGCGCCGTCCAAGTCGCCGAGAAACGCGGCAAAGGCCATGCGACCGCCAAGGACGTCGACACGCAAGCCGTGGTCGCGCACGCCCAGCGCCAGCCGGTCGACGATATTCCGATCAAGGTCGACGGCGACGTTGTCACCGTGCGATTTGGCCGCACCGACGTGTGGTTTTCGAAAGCCTACTGGCGGCGGCTGATCGGTCGGGTGTGGAACGCTGTGGGCGAGGCAGACGAAGGGGAAGCAGCATGAGGCGGAAAGTGGGCGAATCAGCGAGCGCGGCTTATGATCGTGGATATGCCGATAGGAAGCGGTATTACGAAGGCCATTGGCATTGGCAAGATCAAATTTTCTATTTTATCTCAGGGGTTACGATACTTGGCGGCGCTAGCCTTGCGCTGCTGATCATCGGCTATGGCGCGTGGTCCTTCATCCATTGGGCCGCGCAGCAGGATAATAACTGTCAACTCAGCAACTTAGATTCGAGTGGGCAGTATTTATATCATTGCGAGCGCCATAACTGACGAACCCGAGGAAGCGGCATGAAAGCGATCACCAAGTTCGAAGCCTTTGATGGCGAAGTGTTCCCCACCCAGGAGGAATGCCTCGCCCACGAGGCGAGCTGCGTCCAAATGCGGCTTATCGGCCTTACCGGCGACCAGATCGAGGCGGCGATCAAGCGCGAAGACCCCGAACTCGCCAACGCGATCGAGGCGGTTGGCGTGAAGATCGCGCGGGCGCGGCGGGAGAGCGGCGAATTGCGACGAGCGCGCAAGACGAGCGAGCCGAGAGGGACGCCGCTGGCGCCGGGATCACCATGACGTCCACCGGCCATCCCAGCCAGGAATTTCTCGATCTGGTCTATCCGGCCCTGCGACTCGCCGGCATCCCCGACGACTTCCCGCTGTGGACCGGAAGCTGCCCGTGCCAACCGTTCTCCGCCGCTGGACAAGGTAAAGGCGCCGCTGACGAGCGCCACCTCTGGCCAGCATGGTTTCGGCTCATCCGAGAGTCGCGCCCTGCAATCGTGAGACAGTTCACCGCGACTAAATCTGACGTGAAGGAGCAAAGCAAAATGGAAATCCGCGATTATAACCCCTCGCAGGGCATGGCGTTTCAGGGCGACGTGTCGATCGTTCCCCTCCCTACCGACATTGAAATCAGCTGCAACGATGAGATCTTACCGGTCGCTGGCCGGCTCATTCTTCAGGAAGGTGAGGTCACCGGCCATCACCACGCCATCGCGTTGGCCGAGCGTCCGGCGCCGCGCGAACTCGACGAGCCCAACCTCGTCGTCGAGCGGCTGATCTCCGACGCGCTGGCAAATAAAGTTGCGTTGCCGAGTGCGCGCCTGTTCCGCGATCCGAGCGTCGGCGAAGCGATGCGTGAGCGCGGCCTGATCTCGCGCACTGATCTCATCGTCGGCGTCTTGATCGTCAAGACCGGCTCGATGTGCCTGGTGCATGAGGAGCACGACGGTATTCGCATTCCAGTTGGAGCTTATCTGGTCGGCCGCCAGGTCGAGAGCGCTGGCGCAGAGGAACTCCGCGTCGCCGACTGAGAACCTCATGCAGCCCATCGGAGAGCCCAAAATGATCACATCGCTTACCGCCGAACAGAAAGCTCGATTTCCTGAATTCGTTCAGAAGTGGATCGCGATAGGGCTTTCCACCAAGCCAGCCGACCGCCAGCGAGCAGAAAAGGCCATTGCGGGTCTGTATCGGCTCGCCAATCTGAAGGAGCCCCGCGTGATCTGGCTGCCGTGCCCAATCAGCGCGGCGCTTAGCGCCATCGTCTATGCGCAGATCACCGCACATAGACGAATTGCAAAAAATGAGCCTGTCGGCTCGGCCGTCGGCTCGGCCGTCGGCTCGGCCGTCCACTCGGCCGTCGGCTCGGCCGTCCACTCGGCCGTCGGCTCGGCCGTCCGCTCGGCCGTCGACTCGGCCGTCGACTCGGCCGTCGGCTCGGCCGTCTACTCGGCCGTCTACTCGACCGTCTACTCGGCCGTCGGCTCGGCCGTCGGCTCGGCCGTCGGCTCGGCCGTCCACTCGGCCGTCGGCTCGGCCGTCGACTCGGCCCTCTACTCGGCCGTCGACTCGGCCGTCGACTCGGCCGTCTACTCGACCGTCTACTCGGCCGTCGGCTCGGCCGTCCGCTCGGCCGTCTACTCGGCCGTCTACTCGGCCGTCGGCTC
>Ga0187889_10003968_pt1 | contig 12543 bp, 10 predicted proteins | sample June2016WEW_7_10_2_FD_132992 | JGI IMG/M metagenome (GOLD analysis project Ga0187889, IMG submission 132992) | Peatland microbial communities from SPRUCE experiment site at the Marcell Experimental Forest, Minnesota, USA - June2016WEW_7_100 | ecosystem: Environmental > Terrestrial > Soil >... | reverse complement strand
CCGCCCTTCCTGGTGGTGGCCACCCAGAACCCCGAGGAGCACTACGGCACCTACCCCCTGCCCGAGTCACAGATGGATCGCTTCGCCCTGCGCATCCGCATCGACTATCCCTCGGCCGAGACTGAGCGCGCCCTGTTGCTGGAAGCGCCAGCGCCGGCCGAGGAGGGCCTGACCCAGATCACGGCACTGGTGACGCTCACCGAGATCGCGGCCCTGCAGGACCAGGCGAGCAGAGTGAGGCTCGCACCCGAGCTGGCCGGATACATCGTCGATGTGGCGCGCGAGACTCGCCATTCGCCCTTCCTTGCGCTTGGAGTTTCCCCGCGCGGCGAGCTGGCCTGGCGCAATCTCGCCCGGGCGGCTGCCCTGGTGGCCGGGCGCAATTTCGTATTGCCCGACGACCTCAAGACGCTGGCCATGCCCGCGCTGGCCCACCGGTTGGTGCTGACCTCCCAGCTCGATTCGACGGGACGCGCTCGCGAAGAGGCCGAGCGCATCATTGGCGATATCCTCGAGCGCGTGCCCGTTCCCGGGTAGCAGCCGTGAGCCACCTCCACGCCCGCCTGCGACGTTGGTTGCGCCCACCGCGCAGGTTCAAGCTGACCCGCGAAGGCAAGTGGTTCATCGCGGCCACCCTCCTCCTCGGCTTTGCCGCCGTCAATGGCGGGATCAATCTCCTGTTCTTGAGCTTCGGCTTGCTCCTGTGCCTGCTCATCGCCAACGGCGTGATCTCCGAGTCATGCATGCGCAAGCTCGAGGTAACCCGCCTGCTACCCGCGACCCTGCACGCTCGCGAGCCCTTTCTGGTGGGCATAAGAGTGCGCAACTCCAAGGCGCGCCTGGCCGCCTTCGCCCTCGAGGTCGAAGACATCACGGGGAATGGCAAGCCCGTGGATCGACGCTGCTTCTTCCTCAAGATTCCCGCCGGCCGCCAGCAAGAAACCTTCTATCGCAGGACTTTGCCCGAACGCGGGATAGAGCGGCTGCGCGGTCTGCGCCTATCAACCCGCTTTCCCTTTGGGCTCTTGCGCCGCTCGCTCGACATCACAGCGCCAGCCGACCTGCTCGTCTACCCGGCGCTGGTGCCGGTGAGCGACGAAGATGTGCCCGCGGAACCCAGCGCACTGGGTGACGGGGCGGGCGTCACCCGCGCCCGCAGCGGCGACTGCCACGGCCTGCGCGAGCTGCGGCCGGGAGACGATCCGCGCGACATCCACTGGCGCACCACCGCGCGGCGCGGGCGGCCCTTCGTGCGCGAATTCGAAGAGGACACCGAACGCAGCGTGGTCATCGTACTCGAGACCAGAACCGCCGCCAGCACCAAGGCCTTCGAGGCGGCGGTTTCCCGGGCCGCCTCCCTGGCCATCCTGTTCGTGCGCCGTGGCCTGCGGGTCGGGCTGTGCGCGGGCGACACGTTCATAGCGCCCGCCAGCGGCAACGCGACCGCGCTCTTGCGCTGCTTGGCGCTGGTGCAGATGAGCAGCGGCGAGGCCGCCTCGCCCGCAGTGCTCATGCGGCACTGGCGAGGCAAGCAAGTGAACGTGTCGGTGGCGGCCGGTAGTGGCTGAGCCTCGCCCGGGTTTGGTAGGCGGCGGGCTTGCGTCTAATATAATGGAGTAGAACCCTAGCTTGGGGAGCACGGCGTGAGATTCCGGGTCATCCACAAGATAACCACCTTCCTCCTGGCCATCGTCGCCGTCCTCACCCTCGCCGCGAATGGCAGCCTCTCGCCCCTGGCCCTGACTCTCGTCGCGCTCGGGCTAGGCTTGGCCTTCTACCTCGAGCCCGGGTCCCGCCTGGGCGATCTGGTCGAGCGCGCGGCCCGGCTGGTCAACGCCGTCAGCTTGATTCTCCTCGCCCTGGTGGTGGTCAAGATCGGCCGCAGCTTCCCCGACGTCGACCTGTCGCCCTTCCTCGACTTCGTGCTCTTCCTCTTGGTGGTCAAACTGTGCCAGCGGCGCAGCAACCGCGACTACCTCCAGATTTTCATCCTTTCCTTCCTGGTCATGCTGGCGGCCGCCTGGACGGCGACTAGCGCCCTCTTCATGGTGGGCTTCGCTCTCTACACCGTGCTGACCACCTGGGCCCTGATCCTCTTCCACCTGCGGCGCGAGATCGAAGACAACTACATCGTGCGCCACTCGACCCGCGGCCCGGCCGAGCCGGTCGTGGCCACCCGGGTGCTCAATTCGCGGCGCGTAGTCGGGGCGCCTTTCCTGGCTGCTACCGCGGGAGTGGCGGCGGCGGTGCTGGTCGGCTCCGCCCTGGTCTTCGCCCTGGTGCCGCGGGTGGGCCTGGGCTTCATTCTGGGCGGCGTGCGCCGAGCGGTGGGCATCGCCGGCTTTACCGACGAGGTCAAGCTGGGCCGCCACGGCCTGATCAGCACCGACAACGGCACCGTGGTCATGCACTGCCAGATTCCTGCGCTCGCCGCCCTGCCCGACGACCGCGCCCGCGAGGGCTATATCGCCGGTCTCTACTGGCGCGGGACGGTGTACGACGTGTACGAGGCCGGCCAGTGGCTGCGGTCGCGCGACGACCGGACGCGCACTCAGTTGTTGCTCTCCCCACTCGGCCCCGCCGGCCGCAGCTACGAGGTGAGGGATCCTCTGGCCGCGTCCAGCCCCGAAGGACGCGCAGCCGCTCGCGGACCCGCCCTGGAGCAGACCATCGAGGTCGTAGCCCTCAGCCACCCCGTGGCCTTTGCCCTCGATCGCCCCGTGCGCTTCGAATCTCCCGCGCTGCCCCTCGGAACCTTGATCGCCACCGACTTCGAGCCCCGTTGGTCGGACGAGGTCTCCCTGCGCATGTTTCGGGTCAATCCCGCCAACCCCTACGATCACCGCCAGCCCATGGCAGATTTTCTCGGCGCGCGCTACCGGGTCTTCTCCCGCCCCGACCAGCTAGCAGCACCCGAGGCGACGCATCTTCCCCGTATCCCGCATATTCCGCATATACCGGTAGAAGAGCTGCCCCAGGGCGCCTTGGCCAACTACTTGCGCCTGCCGGCTTCGCTCACCCCCCGCGTGGCAGCTCTGGCCAGCCAGATCATGGCCGGGCGGGACTCGCCCGCCGCCAAGACCCAGGCCGTGGTGGACTGGCTCAGACACAGCCACGGCTACACCACCGACCTGAGGCGCGACGAGCGCGTGGCCGACCCGGTCGAAGACTTCCTGTTCGTAGAGCAGGCGGGCCACTGCGAGTACTTTGCCTCGGCCGCGGCCATCTTGCTGCGGCTAGGGGGAGTTCCCACCCGCTACGTCAATGGCTTCCTGGGCGGGGAATGGAACACCATGCGCGACACGGTAACGGTGCGGGAAGGCCGGGCCCATTCCTGGATCGAAGCCTATCTCGGGCGCGAAGGCTGGGTGCGCATCGATGCCACCCCCGCCCAGTCGCGCACCGCTCACATGAGCAAGCTCGGCCAGTTGCTCGATTCCGCCGAGCTGTTCTGGGGCCGCTGGGTGATCGAGTACAGCGCCAGCCAGCAGTTCATGCTCGCCCAGCGCCTGGGCCAGCGGCTCGGGTTACCCTACCGTGCCCGCCTTCCCGGGCGCGGAGTCAGGCTCATCACCAAGAAGCACGTCCTGGAGCTCACCCTCGTGCTGATTCTGCTCGCTCTGGTGCGTAGTTGGCGCCAACGGGGGCGGGGCTGGGCCAAGCGCAGCCGCGGGCCGTCGCCACGCCGCGCTGACCGCCCGGTCGTGCTCATCTACCAAGCCCTGCTCAAACGCCTGGCCGCAGCGGGTGCGGCACGCCGGGCGAGCGAAACCCCCCACGAGTACCTGGCGCGCCTGCGGGAGGCTGGCGTGGAAGGAGCCTCTGAGCTTGGCCGGGTGACCGACGCCTATGCCTCGGCGCGCTATGGCGACGTCGCGCTAGCGCCCAGCCAGGTCGAGGAGCTGCGCCGCGCGGCCAGCCTGGTTCACCTGCCCAAGTGACGGGCTTGCCCCGCCTGGCGCTGGGATGGAAGAGGGTAGGCTGGGAATGGGGGGCGCAACGGCGTATTGGGAGGATTGCGAGGCGGGGGTTAAGATGGCGCCGTGAATTGTCAAGTTGGCGCACCGTCCTTGCTTCCCTTGCCAGCCGGTCAAGCCGGGCGGCCCAGGCCAGCCGCAGCTCCGCCAAGCGTGCCCGCGCGCGCGGGATTCGCCGCCCGGGGTGACCGGCACCGCCATTGCATCTCCCACAGCTCGGGTATGCCTACCAAGCTCATGCGAACGGCCATGGTCATCGCGCCCATGCTGGCCCTACTGGCCTCGGGGCGAAGCGCGGCCCAGATCACGACCTCGACTAGCACTTCGACCAGCACGAGCACGAGCACTTCGTGCACCGCGCTGTCCCAATCGGACTTCACGTTCTACACCGAGTACGAAAGCTCCCCAAATAATTGGATTCAGATGAACAGCACCCAGCAGCAGTACTGGTTTAACCGGGCGCGCTGCGAGTGCCAGGGTGACACTATCAGTCAGAAGGGCACCGGTTACTTCCGCATTGCCGTCCAGCAGGGGACCACCACCTCGCAAAAGATCACGAACCTGCTGGAGAATTGCAATAACGGCAGCGGCATCGGCTACTACGGGTTTTACGCGGGCACCGGAGCCTTCAATTGCCTCGACAGTTCAGCAGTCACTAGTGGCTCCCTCTCTAGTGTCTGCACCAATCTGGAAACCCCGACCGTGGCCCAATTCCCGCCGAGCAACAACATCGCGAACTTCGAGAACGCGAACGTCGTTTACAGCCAGGCGATTGCGATCTCCACCTTGTTCGGCAGCCTCGGTGTTAATGGCAGCGGCACGTGTGGCGCCACTGGCACCTGCAGCTCGACGGACGTGTGCGCTACTACCACGACTCAGGCCGTGACCATCTATTACTTCGTCAGCACTACCGGTAGCACCACCACTCCTGATACCACCTCCATCTCCTTCACCCTCAATGTCAGCGGAGAAGAGCCATACCAGACGAACGCACTTCCCCTCCCGGGGCAGGGCGATGGCGCCTTGGACGTGAATTGGAGCTGGCCCTCCGGGTACAGCCCGGCCACGGACACTAACTTCGCTGGCGTGCAGATATTCTGCAGTCGGGCTGACTCTTACACGGTTTACGATAATAGCGACGGGGGGGCCTCCTATTACGGACCCTCCTACGAGACCTCGGCCTCCCTGTGCCCAAGCTTCGCTCCCGCAGATGCGTCACCCAGCGCCTTCAATGACCTCAGCCCCTACTTCCTGTGCTCGGGCCTTTTGCCCTCGAATGCCACCAGCTACCGCATCGAAGGGCTGCAAAACGGCATCTATTATGGCGTCGGCGTCGCCGCCATCGACAAGTTTGGCAACATCGGTACCATCCCCGAGTCCTCCGTGGTCTATCAGCAGCCGATCCCCACGGTAAACTTCTACACCGAGTACCGCAATCTGGGCGGCACCGCGCAAGGGGGATTCTGCTCGCTGGCCGGTTGGCGCGGCCGCCCGGGCGCCCTTTGCCTGGTCGCTTGTGCCGGGTTCACCTTGCTGATCTGGCGCCGGCGCGGCCGCAAAGGTCAGCGCAAAGGTCACGCGGGCCCGGCGATTTTGCTGCTGGCAGCGAGCCTGCTCACGCCCGACCCGGCCCGCGCGCAGGCCATATACCACGACGAAGAAGGCGAGAATGTGGCGGCCGAGGAGGCGCCCCCTGCCGCGCACTGGACGGGCAGCGCGCGCAACTTCGCCGTCGAGGCGCGCTTCGGCCTCTTCTACCCCGACGTGGACTCTGATCCCGGCCTGATTAAAGTGAAGCCCGTCGACGGCAAAACGCTCCAGACCCCGCCCAACCAGCTCATCTTCGGTAAGTCGAGCCGGCCCATGTGGCAGCTGGAGTTCGACTGGGAGATCCTGCAGGTCTTCGGCACCCTGGCCGTGGGAGCGACCATCGGCTACTGGAAGGAAAACGGCAGCGCCTGCAACTACGCGGCTCTGCAGCTAGACTCCAACCATTGCGTGGGCACCGGCGACAACACCTCCCTGCGTCTCATCCCTTTCGCCGCCCTCGTGATCTATCGCATGGATGAGCTGGTCAAGCGCTGGAAGATCCCATTGGTGCCCTATGCCAAGCTCGGCCTCAACTACACCATCTGGACCATCGAGAACGGCGACGGCAACGTGCCAGACTATCCCGGCGGCGGGCACGGCCAGGGCGGCACGCCGGGCTGGCAGGGAGCGCTCGGGCTTTCCTTCCTGCTCGACTTCCTCGATCCCGAGGCCGCCCACGAGTTCGACTCGGATAGCGGGGTGAACCACACCTACGCCTTCTTCGAGCTCGCCCACGTCGACGGCAATGGCCTGTACCGCAGCAACGTGCTGCGCGTGGGCGACAACACCTGGTTCACCGGCCTGATGTTCGAGTTCTGAGGCCGGTCGGCGGGTCGATTTGCTCACCGTTGTGGCCATGACGAGGTCGGGTTAGCCGCGTGGACGAGCCCGGGCAGATCGATTTGCTCACCGTTGTGGCCATGACGAGGTCGGGTTAGCCGCGTGGACGAGCCCCAGGCCGCAACGAGCGCGACCGCCGCGACCCGGACGCTCCGCCTGGTCGTGGAGTACGACGGTACCGGCCTGGCAGGCTGGCAGCGTCAGGATGGCCAGCCCACCGTGCAAGGCTGGCTGGAGAAGGCATTCCGCCAGATGACGGGGCAGGAAGTACTGGTCCGCGGGGCGGGGCGCACCGACGCCGGGGTGCACGCGGAAGGGCAAGTGGCTAGCGTGGAGGTGGCATCGGCCATCCCAGCCATCGGCTTTCTGCGCGGGCTCAACTGCCAGTTGCCGCCCGAGATCGCCGTGCTCGAGGTGGCCGACGTGCCCGCGGGATTCGATGCCCGGCACGACTCCCGCGGCAAGCTTTACCGCTACCAGGTATGGAACCACCCCGTGCGCTCCCCCCGCTGGGCCAGGTACAGCTGGCACGTTTACGACCCGCTCGAGGTGCACGCCATGCGCGAGGCCGCCGCCGTGCTGTTGGGCGAGCACGACTTCCGCGCCTTCCGCTCGTCCGCTTGCGACCGGACCAACACCGTGCGCATCATTCGTCGCCTCGACCTGCGCCGCGCGGGCGCCCTGATCGCGCTCGAGGTCGAAGGAACCGCCTTTTTGCGCAATATGGTGCGCATCATCGCCGGCACCCTGGTGGGCGTGGGCCGGGGCAAGATGAGCGCCGACACGGTCGCTGCCGTGCTCGCCGCGGGCGACCGCACCAAAGCCGGCGTCACCGCACCGGCCTGCGGGCTAACCCTGGTGAAGGTCCTGTACTAGCGTCGGCAACCCTGGTGAAGGTCCTGTACTAGCGTCGCTAACCCTGGTGAAGGTCCGGTACTAGCGTCGCTAACCCTGGTGAAGGTCCGGTACTAGCGTCGCTAACCCTGGTGAAGGTCCTGTACTAGCATCGCTAACCCTGGTGAAGGTCCCGCGCTAGCATCCCCTCCACAATCCCCCGCACGCGCTCGCTCAGCCCCGCGCGCTCCTCGTCGGAAAGCCCCTGGGTCGGGATGGGCTGACCGATGATCGCGCGCACCGTGCCCGCGCGCAGGAGGTAACTTCCCCGCGGCATCAACGCCCGCGTGCCCTGCAACGCCACCGGCACGATGGGTACCCCAGCCTTGACCGCTAGATGAATGCCACCCTTCTTGAACGGCCCCAGCGTGCCGTCGCGGGTACGCGTCCCTTCGGGGAAGATCACCACCGAGTCCCCCTTGCGGATGCGCTCACCCGCTTCGTCGATGCTGCGGCGTGCCGCCACCGCGTTCGAGCGGTCGATGAAGATGAAGCGACCCGCCCACATGACCCAGCCGAACAAAGGAATGCGGCTTAGCTGACGTTTCGCGATCATGCGCACCCGCCGGGGAATGGCCACGAACGCCGCCCAGATGTCGAGCGACGAAGCATGGTTCGCCATGAAAACATAGGGTTGGGCCGGGTCCAGGCTGCCGCGCACCTCGACCACGACCTTGACCCCGGCAAAAGTCGTCACCCAGCCCGACCAGGCCCGGGCCAAGTCGAGCACCCGGTCCCCGCTCGGATCGAGGAGGCGCAAGACCAGCCCCCAGAGACTCCCCAGGGAGGTTACTACGGCAATGAACGCGACCGTGGCGAAGGCACGTAGGAAAGACACGCCGCCATGGTATCCTCACGGCGTGGATTTCCGGAAGACATACTACATACTTCCGAACCTCTTTACCCTCTCCTCCGTCTTGTGCGGCTTCACCTCGCTGGCCCTGACGGCGGCAGGGCGCGGTGAGGAGGATCTCTATCTCGCGGCGCTGGCCATTTGCTTTGGCCTGTTCTTCGATGCCTGCGACGGACGGGTCGCCCGCCTGACCAAGACCCAGACCGACCTGGGCCGCGACCTCGATTCGCTGGCCGATGTCATCACCTTTGGCGCGGCGCCGGCGTTGCTGGTCTACAAGTGGGGCATGACCGCCTTCGGCATGACCGGCATTCTGATCGCCGGCTTGTTCGTGTGCGCGGGGGCCATGCGGTTAGCAAGGTTCAACGTCTTGGCGCGCCGGGACGAACAGACCAAGCACAAAAAGCCGGGCAAGTTCACCCTGGGGCTGCCTATCCCGCCCGCGGCCAGCCTGCTGGTGTTCGTGGTCATCGTAAGTCACAACATCGGGCAGTCGCGCGTCTTGAGCGAAGGCTCTACCGCGGCGGTCGTGCTGGTGCTGTCGGCCTTGATGGTATCGCGGATCCGCTTCCGCTCTTTCAAGGAGCTCCGCTTCAGCCCTAAGACGGTGGGGGTGGTGCTGCTGGTCAGCGGAGCCTGCGCCGCCTGGTTTTGGTCGGGCTTCGTCAAAGCCTTCATTTTCCTCTTTCTCGTGCTGGCCTACATCGTGCTGGGCCTGGCCGAGGAAGTCCTGTTCTACCGGCGACGTCGGGAGCAAGAGAGCGCGGCCGAGCCGCCAGCTTCCGAGCCGGTCCGTGCTAACAGCGCGCATGACGTCAACGACGTCCACGACGAAGAAGTGCTGCGCGAGTTGGGCGCTTTCGACGACGAGGAGCAGCCGGAAAAAACCGGGCCCGAGTCAGGCGACGACGCTCTCGCCCACCCCAGCCGCTAGCCCGAGCACGAGCCCAGCCACCGGTGCGGGGCTAGTTCTTGGCCATGACGGCGGGCAGAGCCTTGAGAGTCGCCAGACGCGGCCGGATCGCGGCCAAGAAGGCGGCCCGATTGGACGGCCCCGGCTCGCGCATCACGGAGACCTTGGCGGGATCGATGAATTGCCCGTTCTTCACCACGCTGAAGTGAAGATGGGGCCCCGTCGCCAGGCCCGTCATGCCCACGTAGCCGATGACCTCCTTCTGCTGGACCTGCTTGCCCGCCCTGAGGTTCTTGGCGAAGCGGCAGAGATGGTAGTAGCGCGTCTGCAGCCCGTTGCCGTGGGCAATCACGATGGTGTTGCCCGATCCACGCATCATCTCGGCCTGCAACACCTTCCCGCCCATGGACGCCCAGACTGGGGTTCCCTGAGGAGCCGCATAATCGACACCGAGATGGGCCTTGACCACGTGCAAGATGGGGTGAAAGCGCTGGCGGTCGAATTTCGAGCTGATACGCACGAAGCGCAGGGGCGTCTTGAGCATGGTCTTGGCCAGCGCCTGGCCCTTCTCGTCGTAGTAACGACCACGCCCGTGCTCACCGGTGGGGTTCCAGTAAAAGCCGCGGAAGGTACCGACCTTGCCGCCGTACTCGGCGGCTAGCAGACGGCCGTAGCGATAGAACTGCCCGCCCAGGTATTGCTTCTCCACCACCACCTTCCAGTGATCACCCGGGTGAGTGTCGGTATAGAAGTTTATGTCCCAGGCGAACAGGTCCACCATCAGACTGACCAAGGCTCCGCCCTCCCCGGCCTTGCTGACCGACTCGTAGAGGGAAGAATCCACCCCACCGAAGGCCTCCACCGTCTTGATCTCGAGCGCCTTTTCTTGCTTCTTGGCCTGCCAGGAGCCGTCGGGCTTCTGGGTGACCGAGTAGTGCAAAACCGGAGTGGGCATGTATTCGAAGGCACGCGGGTTGCCCTCGTCGTCGCGATCGACCTGATACTTCTCGCCTGCCCGGATCAGCTTGGGGTCGACGAGCTTGGCCAGCGCCGCCGAGACGGCGCCGGCCAGGTTGGCGAAGCCCTCGCGCGCCAGCACAACGCTGAGCGTATCCGCCGGGCCGAACTGCCCCAACAAGGCACCGTCGTCAGCAAGCGGCTGGGTGGTCTGCGCTCCCAGCTTCACCTGCTTCTTGGCGTCGTACGCGGCGCCGAGCAAAGACGGGGGGATCAGTTGGGTCATGGCCTCCTGCCTCACCCCCTCGAGCGACTTGGCGGTCGAGGCCGTCATCAGGGTCCTGACCGAGGTATCGTGGCGCAAGAAAAAGAAATAGATATTGACGGCCGTCAGAACGACCAGAAGGCCGCCGAGGCCGAGCGAGTTACGAAGCTGCTGTGGTCGCCGTCTCCGGCGCCGGGGGACCAGCGGACGCGTACGCACCCCCTATTACGACCACAACCGCGGCCATACGTCAACTTCCTTAGCCATTACACCCGTTTACGCCCGGCCTTTGCGTCCGACCCTCACGCCCGACCCGACCTTCGCGCTCGATGAACTGCAGGATCGCCCGGCCTTTGTCCCGCACCTGCCTGCGCAACTCCGCGTGCTCGCGGCGCACCCGCCACAGCTCTTCCGTGATCTGCAGCGCGGTCAGAATAGCCAGCGACTGGGTGTCAGCGGCGCGGGTTTGCTTCTGCAGCTCGCGCAGCCGTCGGTCCACGTGGGCGGCCATGTCACGCACCAATCCCTCGTCCTCGTCGCTGCGCAACGTGAACCTTTGCCCCGCTATAGTGACAGCGACCGCGGTTTTCATGGCTTGGCCCGCCTTTTACCTCGAAAAGCTACCCTAGCCTGGGCCGTAGGGCTACGAGCCGCCCGCTTCACTGTCCGGGTACCGCCAGGGCGCTGCTCCCCAGCGCGGCTACCCCCAGCGACGAGAGAACCATCCGATCCTCCAGACTCAAGTCGAAAAGCTTGATGCCCATGCCAGCGACCTCGGGCGCGTCGCTAGCCCAGCGCACCTGGCCGCGCAGCTCTAGCGGCGCCCGGTCCCACGGGATATCCAGGGAAATGCGCGCCAGCTCGCCCGCCCCGTCGAGGTAGTCGGAGCAAAAGAACAGCCCGTCGGGGCTAACGTCGGTGACCACCCCCTCGACCACCAGGCTTTCGCTGGCATACCTGGCCGGCAAGCGCACCTTGGCGCGAATAGCACGTCGCAGCTCTGCTGGTCTCTCGAGGCGCATCGCACTGGCCCTTTCCCAAGAACATTCGATCCTATCGGGGTAAGGTGTCAAATTCCGTAGCCGTCATCACGCGGACGCGCCAAGGTCACCCGCACTAAGATGTCCGTCAATGTACGAAAATATCCGCAATGGCGCGAGGCCCGCTTCCGCCCGAGCGCGGCACGAAATTCTGCCCTGCCACCGCCCTAACCGTGCTATAGGTTCCCGCCCGGCCGCCCGGCCGGCCTAACCCACTAGCTTGCACTGCCCCCGCGGGCCCATAGCTCAATTGGCAGAGCTGCGGACTTTTAATCCGTAGGTCGCAGGTTCGATTCCTGCTGGGCCCACGAAAAGCCCTTCCGCGACCGTCCGGAGAAGTTCGATCTCCTCTCACGCGAAGCGTGCGCCGAGAAGAGGCGCACGGGTGGGCCGCTCCTCGCTCTCTCTTGAAAGTCTCGATTAGCGGCCCGTCGTCGGAGGCGCCTGATGTGCGGCGATCATCCACGCAGCCCGGTCAGACGATTTTGCAGGCTTCGTCGAAGTCGAGGCGGGGCGCGCGCGGGTGTAGCTTGCTTGCGTCCCCGTAACCCAGGTTGACCAGAACCAATGACTTCCATTTTCCGTCGGGAAAGAAGGCGGAGTCCACGACCCCCGGGTCGAATCCGCCCATGGGGCCGCAGTCGAGGCCCAGCCCGCGTGCCACCACGATCAGGTAGCCAACTTGAAGCGCCGCGCTCAGGCTCGCAACCTCTGCGCGCTTGGCCGACTCCATAGCAGCAAACCGCTTGCCCATGTCCGGCTGGTGCGGCACCAGCTTCGCCATCCTATCGTAGAACTCCGTGTCCCAGGCCGCGATCACGGTGACCGGTGCTGCCATGGTCTGCTCGACGTTGCCCGCACTTAGGGCCGGGCGCAGCCGCTCTTTGGCAGGCGCCGTCTTGACGAAAACCAGGCGCACAGGCTGGCTGTTGGCGCTCGTAGGCGCCATGCGCAACAGCTCATAAAGCCGGTGCAGTAGCCCGTCGTCGACCGCTCGATCTACCCAGGCACGGTGGGTACGGGCATCGAGAAACAGGCGGCGCCACCAGCTATCGTCGAGGTCTGACATTTGTGCCCCCTCACCAGAATCTGGCGCTTCAGGGATCTCCGTGGGTGGCCGGGTATAGGTGTAGCCCGCCGCAGTGAAAGTAGATGGCCGTCTTGAAGTGCTCCCGATTCCGGAAGCCACAGGCCATCTGCTTGATCGTCTGGAT
>Ga0187889_10003967_pt1 | contig 12544 bp, 9 predicted proteins | sample June2016WEW_7_10_2_FD_132992 | JGI IMG/M metagenome (GOLD analysis project Ga0187889, IMG submission 132992) | Peatland microbial communities from SPRUCE experiment site at the Marcell Experimental Forest, Minnesota, USA - June2016WEW_7_100 | ecosystem: Environmental > Terrestrial > Soil >... | reverse complement strand
GCCGGCGGTACTGCCGCCTCCCCCGCCCGACCATCCGCCGCCGCCGCCGCCGTTCTGCCCCCCACCACTGCCACCACCCTGGCCCCCGCTGCCGAGGCCGCCCACGGTGGTGCCGCCCTGGCCGCCGGCCGGGGCGGACCGAGAAGAACACGCCAGCTCCGCGCAGAGAGCCAGAGCGATGATTCCCGCGCGCGGGGCTCGCGCGCCAACCTGGTCAAATACGGTCATGGGTTGCATATTGCTCTCCATCTCTCGCCGGCTCGGGTGAGCGCGGGTGTCCAGCTCTCCACGCTACCAGGTTCAGATTGCCCTGGGGGCCCGGATTTGGCTGCCGCGGCCGGTCCAGTGGTGGGCAGGAGCAATGTCCCGGGCCGGGCAACGGGAGCGAGCGAAACGGCAGGGGGCCTGGCCCTGTCCCATGTCCCTGTCCTGTCCCTGTCTCGTGTCATGGTCGGGGTCCACCGCCCCTGGACTTCGCTCGCGTTTCTGTTGACTTCGCTCCTCGAACGGGCAAGATGCTGCCCCTCGCTGGACGGGCATCCGGAAGCGGTGACGCCGTGGTCACGGAGCCCTGAGCGAGCTTACCTTATCGAAAACTGAAGAGTTCGCCGGAGTGGCGGAATGGCAAACGCAGCGGATTCAAAATCCGCCGTCCTCACGGGCTTAAGGGTTCAAGTCCCTTCTCCGGTACCGCTTGGAATCATTGATGATTAGTCCATGCCTCGTTGGACAGGACTGGCTCCACGGAAAGCGGATCGGGTCCTAAACGGGTCCTTGGCACTTCGGGAAGGTCGTGCCTTCGCTGCATTGCAGAGGCAGCGAAGGTGGAGCAGCAAAGTTCAGAGCCTGCCGGATGGGTAAACGCTTGAGGCTCCCATGTCGACCGACTGCCCGCAGACCGCCAAGGTGTAGAATTCTCTCCCTCATGTCGCTGCACGACAAGCGAGAGTTCTCCGACCCCCTGATCGATCGATGCGCCGCATGGATGAAGGCCCAGAGCGGAAATCAAGAGCACCCGTCGTTGCTCTACCATTTCACAGATGCGGACGGTCTGGTTGGAATACTGAATTCCCGCAATCTTAGGGCCTCGCTAATCACGAGCCTGAACGATTGCTCAGAAGTCCAGTATGGTATCGAGCTCGCGGAGGAGGTTCTTGCAGAACGCCGCAAGACTCAGCCCAGCGGATTTCAGGATGTGGCGCTCCAGTACGTGCGGAATCCCAATCTGAAGAGCAATACTGCTTTCGAGTTTGCGCCATTCATTGTTTCGTTCTGTGCTGAGGAAGATCAGAGCAATCACTGGCTCCATTATGCGCAGTCGGGAAAAGGCGCGGCCCTTTGCTTTGACTCGGATTTCCTCGCCGTGGAGAATGTGTGTTCTTTGGATCGCGTGGAGTATTCACGTAGCAAGCAGAAGGAACTCATCGTCCAACTCTTCGCCCTGATAGAAAGCTTCCGGCTAAATGCGCCGGCGAAGCCCGAGTGGCTTGACGCGGCCGCAGGGTCGGTATTCGGGAGGTTCCTCCGGTTCGTCTGCGCGAGGTTCAAGTCCGACCATTTCCAGATGGAGAAGGAGTGGAGGCTCATCACCTACGAACCTCTCCGCGACGACATACATATGGACTCCGAAAACAAGACCAAGTATCGCTCCAGAGCAGGACTGGTCGTGCCCTACCAGGAGATCGCGCTTAACCAGAATGCTCTCAGGTCGGTGGTGCTTGGATACTCCTCAGAGATGGCAGAAGATGACCTTGGACTAAGGATGCTTGCACACTCCGCGTGTCCAAGCGTGACGATTCGCAGATCCAAAGTCGCCGTGCGCTAGGCCATGCGCCCAGACATTATGACTTTGGGCAAGGGCCTGGGCGCGGGTGTGGCGTTGTCCGCGGTGCTGGCCACCGAGAGGGCCAGTTGCTTCGAGCCGGGTGACCAAGGCGGCACCTTCAACGGCAACCCGTTCGGCACCGCCGTCGCCTTGCGCGTGCTCGACATCGTGAGCGAGCCCGCCTTCCTCGAGCACGTCACGCATATGGGCCGTATGCTGCGCGCCGGGCTCGAAGCTCTTGCCCAAGAATTCGGCGGCCACGTGCGCGGACGCGGCCTCTTGCTCGCGTGGGTGCTCGATCGTCCCGTGGCACCCGACCTCGCCGAGCGCGCCAGCGACCTTGGCCTGCTCGTCAACGCCGCCCGCCCGGAGATCCTGCGCCTGATGCCATCATTGCGGATTGCCCGGGACGAAGTCGAGTTGGCGATCGCACTGTTGAGAAAGGCAGCCGCCGGGCTCCTTGCCGCTGCGATTGCTCTACCCCGAGCGCCTTGACGACTTCCTTTACCCCATGCGCCTCCGCTGCCCAACGCCATGCTCCAGCAGGTCATCCGACACCGCCTTTAGTACACGCCGCTTCACTAAATTGGGGGCGACGACGTTGCGTACATAGAGGTGCGAAGGGTCTGCGCGCACGGCAGGGTACCGAACGGGCGCCGCATACTTGAACGGCCCCTCTCCACGTGATACAAATCGTCTGTCCGTTCTTATAAGGGTAGTCCTCTTGTATCATGACACCAGCGACGTCCACCAAGACCGTTATGCTTCTTCGCCTTGCGCGCAAGGGGCCGGTGCGCGCGCGGGACATGGACGACGCCGGGATTCCACGAGCTTACCTCAAGCGGCTTCGTGACCGTGGACTGCTCGAACAAGTGGACCGTGGCCTCTACCGGCTCGCCGACGCCCCGATGACCGAGATGGGCTCTCTCGCCGAAGTGAGCAAGCGGGTTCCGCACGCCGTCATCTGCCTCCTTAGCGCTCTCCAAGTCCACGGCATGACGACGGAGGCCCCAAATGCGGTGTGGGTGCTCATCGATCGGCACGCCCGTCTTCCGAGGGTCGCGTCACCAAGACTTGAGGTTGTACGTGCTAGCGGCGCTGCCAAGACCCATGGAGTCGAGACGCGCATCATTGACAGCGTAACGGTTGTGCTCACCACGCCCGCTAAGACCGTTGCGGATTGCTTTCGCTTCCGACGGCACGTCGGACTCGATGTCGCGCTCGCCGCCCTCAAGGACTATCTGAGGCAGCGCAAGGGGAGCATCGATACGCTTGTCGAGGCCGCGCGCGCCGATCGTATCTACGCGTTCATGCGCCCATACCTTGAGGCACTTGCATGAAGAAGCTGCCCACGGACGTCGGCGCCTCTGTGCGCGCTCGCCTTCTTCGTCTGGCGCGCGAGCGCGGCGAGGACTTCCAGCGGGTGCTCACTCGGTACGCGAACGAACGCCTGCTATTCCGCCTCTCTGCCTCAGGCCATGCCCAGCAGTTCGCGCTCAAAGGTGCTGCTGTCTTCACGCTCTGGACTGGCAAGCCACACCGAGCCACCCGTGATCTCGACCTCCTCGGCTTTGGAGACCCTGGCGTGGAGCACGTGCGCGAGATCTTCTCGCACGTGCTCACGCGCGACGTTATCGATGACGGCGTCCATTTCGACCTCGCCACGCTCGTGGTTGGCCTAATCCGCGAAGACCAGGAGTACGGCGGCGTGCGCGTCGAGGTCGTTGCGCGCGTGACCAAGGCCAACGTGCGGCTCCAGGTCGACGTCGGGTTCGGCGATGCGGTCACACCTGAGGCACTGGTCGTCGAAATCCCACCGCTCCTCGATTTCCCAGCTCCGCGCTTGCGCGCCTACCCGCGCGAGACTGTCGTGGCCGAGAAACTCGAAGCCATGGTGAAGCTCGGCATGGCCAACAGCCGCATGAAGGACTTCTACGACATTGCCGTGCTCGCGCGCGGTTTCTCCTTCAATGGTGAGTTGCTCACCCGCGCCATCCGCGCAACCTTCGAGCGCCGCAAGACCCTGCTGCCCACGATGACGCCGGTCGCACTCACGGCGACGTTCGCCGAGGACTCGACGAAAGTGACCCAGTGGTCCGGGTTCGTTCGCAAGGTGGGCATCCCGGGTGTGGATACTCTCGCGCAGACGATCGCGGCCGTTCGAGCGTTCGTCGAAGCACCGCTGCTGGCGGCAGCCGCCGCCGGCCCGGTTCCGAAATCGTGGCAGCCAGGCAAGGCGTGGGAATAGCACCGGTTTTCGACGTCGTTTCTGACGATGTCGTCACATCGAACTCAGCAGGGTCGAAGCCTCGTTGAGACGCGAAGAATCATTCTGGCCCCGGGGGCCACTGTCATACGCACCCTGACCCGTCTGCCCCTCATAGGCGAATTGCACCAAATGTGCACCAAACGGTCGGCCCCTGGCGTCCGACGTGGCAGCCCCACCCTGCCCTCCGCCGTCGCAACTCCGCGGAATGTCTACACCTGTCCACGACCGCTTCCCGTCGGTGGACGCGCAAGAACCATTCAAAATCCGCCGTCCTCACGGGCTTAAGGGTTCAAGTCCCTTCTCCGGTACCGATTTCATCGTTGGATTCGCAGATCGGCAAGCTCGGGCCCGTTGCCGATGCTGGCTTTGCAGGTGCTCAGCATGGGGAGCGTTTTCAATCGTGGCACGCGGTCCAAGCCCGCCTGGTACGACGAGTACAGGGAACGAAGCGGGCAATATCACCTGACAAACCGCTTCTTGACATCCTCATGGGCAAGGCCCGGTCCTGCGTCAGCCTGCTCCAGGCCACGCTCGATCTTGGCCAAAAAGTAGAGGCACTCCATCGCGTCCTCTACCGTCGCGTTATCTGGCAGATGCTCGACGGTCTCCACGATCCTCTGCTTCAGGCCGGGGGAACCCATCACCCTAGGATAGCATACCGCCTTCTGCCGAGATCGGTACTCTGGGCCCAACTCCTATTGGGCAAGTACGGCATGTAGTCGGCCAAGCAGCACCCCCGCGGGTCTGACGAGGCGAGGCCGAGGCCCACGCGGGACCCCTGCGCGGTCGGGCTCGCTGCCCAACATCTACCGCGACTACCGCGACCCGATCGACCAGATTCGCAGGAGCACGACGCTGATCTCGCGCCCAAAGACGACGTCATACCGCGCTACCCAGATGTTCGCATCAGGTGGAAGGCCACACAGTGGGGGCAGCTGGCTCGGTGTAATTAGTCCCATTGCTAGCCGGGAAGCACACACCGGGAAGAGTCAACAAGAGGCTGACCGCAACTATTAGCGAAAGGAGACTCTTCAGGACAATCCTCCTACCGACATTCAAAATGGCTCGTATCCCATCGGGATGTGAAGTTGCCTCTTCTCACGGCTTCAAGCGTGCAGGATTAGGCAAGAATTGTCCAGGAGCGGGATACCGCTGGTCAAGACCGGGTGGTAGCTTTTTTCCGCACGTAGGAAGAAGAACATGTCGAGCATCCATGGAAGAGTCATCGCAATTACGGGAGCGAGCAGCAGTATCGGCGAAGCCACAGCTCGTCACTTGGCCACGAAGGGTGCCGCGGCGTTTCTCGGCGCTCGGCGCAAGAAACGAATCCGTCGCAGCCTGGGCGTGAGCAACGGTTGATGCGGAGGAAAGGAATTTCATGAGACCTCACATCATTTGCCACATGCTCTCCTCGCTGGATGGAAGGATCGATGGGAGCGCGCTCCAAGGGGTGATGGGTGAAGGTGAGTGCGAGGCCACGGGCGCGACGCTGGACGGCGATGCCTGGATCTGCGGTAGAACGACGATGCAGCAGCACTTTGCGGAGGATGAGCCCTTCGTCTCGGTTGGGAACGGCGCGGCGGGGGCTCAGCCGGTCCATGTTGCGCGTCGGGCTGACTCCTACGCCATCTCGGTCGATACCCTCGGAAGACTCAGCTGGTCGAGCGGCGATCTCGATGGGGACCACCTCATTTGTGTCGTGAGCGAGCAAGTCCCAGGAGACTATCTCGGCATGCTGCGGGACAAGGGCATCTCCTACGTCGTCTCAGGCTCGCCTGCGGTCGACCTGGTTCAGGCAACAGTCCTGCTTGGCGAGCAGTTCGGCATTCGCAGGCTGCTGCTCGAAGGAGGCGGCCACATCAACGGTGCCTTTCTCGCAGCTGGACTGGTCGACGAGGTGAGCATTTTGGTCGTCTCCGGAATTGATGGGCGCCGCGGCATCCCCACGGTCTTCGATGGCATGAGCCCGAATCGGAGCGCTGCCATTCGTCTCAAACTCAAATCCATGGAACAGCGAAAGAGCGACACCATCTGGCTTCGGTACGACGTGCTTCGTCCATGAGCCAATGTGAGCCACTGAAAGGGAGAAGGAACAATGCAAAAGCGTAAACTGGGCAAGAGCGGTCTCGAAGTTTCGGCCCTGGGGCTTGGCTGTATGGGCATGAGCTTTGGCTTCGGACCGCCGGCTGATAAGAAAGAGATGATTTCTCTCATTCGAACGGCGGTAGACCGCGGGGTCACGTTTTTCGACACCGCCGAGATCTACGGACCGTTCACCAACGAGAAACTTGTCGGCGAGGCGCTCGCGCCCGTGCGCGACCGCGTGGTCATCGCCACCAAGTTCGGATTCAAGATCGACGCCGAGGGGAAGCAAGCGGGCCTCGACAGCCGTCCCGCACGCATCAAGCAAGTCGCCGAGGCGTCGCTCAAGCGCCTCGAGATCGACGCCATCGATCTGTTCTACCAGCACCGTGTTGACCTCGATGTGCCCATTGAGGACGTCGCCGGCGCGGTCAAGGACCTGATCAAGGAAGGCAAGGTCAAGCACTTCGGCCTCTCCGAAGCAGGCGTCAAGACCATCCGAAGCGCGCACGCCGTCCAGCCGGTCGCGGCCCTGCAGAGCGAGTATTCGCTGTTCTGGCGAGCACCCGAAGCCGATGTAATCCCAACGCTAGAAGAGCTGGGCATTGGATTCGTCACGTTCAGCCCACTCGGAAAGGGCTTTCTCACGGGGAAGATCGACGACAGCACGAAGTTCGACAGCTCCGACTTCCGCAATATCGTTCCTCGCTTCACACCGCAAGCCCGCAAAGCCAATCTGGCCTTGGTCGATCTGTTGCGCACCATCGCCGGGCGGAAGAAGGTGACGCCTGCCCAGCTTGCGCTCGCGTGGCTGCTCGCCCAAAAGCCGTGGATCGTTCCCATTCCCGGCACCACGAATCTGGCGCGCCTCGAAGAGAACCTGGGCGGCGCGACGGTCGAGCTTACCTCCGAGGATCTGCGCGAGATCGACAGCGCAGCTTCCAAGATCACCTTACAAGGGGCGCGCTACCCGGAGAAGTTAGATCAATTGACTGGCCGCTGATCAGGTCCGGAGATCCGACCGCCACCCGCGATGACCGGCACTCGCCCGTCGACAGCTTCCAACGTCTTGTCCAGACTGAGTTGCCAGCTCCGATAAGAGATCTCATCAGCAGCTCACCTGAGGCAATCGCGGTGGCATCAGTGTCTTGTCTCGAGGTCGCATGGTTGGCCAAGAAAGGCCGCGTATCCCTACCCGTCCCGATCGACGACTTTTCGTCAAGGCCATAGATGGAGCGCAAGGGGAGCATCGACACGCTTGTCGAGGCCGCGCGCGCCGATCGTATCTACGCGTTCATGCGCCCATACCTTGAAGCACTTGCGTGAAGAAGCCGCCCACGGACGTCAGCGCCTACTGTTCCGCCTCTCTGCCCCAGGGCATGCGCAGCAGCGCGCGCTCAAAGGTGCCGCTTGCTGGCCCATAAGGTCCAGCTAGAGCACCGGGCAGCTTGAGAATATCTGAGCAGCGAGCCAGCGGAGAACGAAACCTGAGCCAAAAAGCCCAATGGCCTGCTCTATCAAGATCGTGATGCTCAAGCTTTCCCGCATGCGTCTGGCGCGCCGCATTTCCAGAGTTACACCTGCCATGGTTGCAGCACGAGGAGAAAGGCCATGACCCGTTCCCATTATGAAAAGGACCCTGAGAGGGTCCTTTTCATCCCCCGCGGAGAGCCCGGCCGGGCAAAGCCCGCCCGCGCTCACGCGAGTTATTGGCCCGCTCTTGCCTTTGTGGCCCTCGGCGCCGGACTGTGGCAATGCAGCTCCGCCAGCTCCGGCAACGGAGTTGCGGGCGCCGCCGCCAAAGGAGGCGCCAGCGGAAACGGAGGCGCCAGCACCTCTCCCAGCGGCGCGTCATCGGGCGGAACAGCCAGCACCGAAACGTCAACTGACGGCATGAACGCGGGAGGCTCGGGCGGCGGCGTGGCCGCGACCGGCGGCGAGGCCAGCGGCGGGGCGGTCGCACACGGCGGGTCGGCCACCGGCGGCACCGCCGCGGCGGGTGGGGTGCCCGCCCAAGGCAGCGCGCCAGGCGGAAGCGGCGGCACGATCTCGGGGGGCCGGGCTGCAGGAGCGAGCGGAGGCAGCGCCGGCGCAAGTGGTGGCGTGGCAGGGGGTGCGGCAAGCCTGGGCGGGGCCGCGGCCGGGAGCTCGGCCGCGGGTGGCGCGGGGAGCGGTGGCGCCAGCAACTGCACGCCGCCCAATCCGCCGGCGGCCAAGGATGCCGTCACCCTTGATATGTCAACCGCCTCGGGGGCGCCGACCTACCGGGCGTCTGGCTTCATTTATGGCATCGCCGAGGACGGCAGCCAGCCGCCCAACAGCACGCTGACCGACATCAAGACCCAGTTCTTCCGGGTCGGCGGATCGGATGCAAGTTGCGGGGGCTTCGTGACGGGCCACTACGCCCCCCGTTGGGCCACCGTGCAGGCCTACTACACCAAGGCCCAGCAGATCGGGGTATCAGTCACCATCCTGGTGAGTGACCTGTGGGGCGAGGACCCTGCCTGTGCCACCCCGGTCTTTCCCGGCGACGGCGGGGACTGGACCCAGTACACCACCTTCATGACCCAGCTCATCAGCGACGTTCAGGCCGCCGGCATGACCGGCCCCGACGTGCGCTGGGAGCTGCAGAACGAGCCCGACGTCCCGCTGTTCTGGAACGCCCCGCAGTCGCAGTGGCTCGAGACGTGGAAGCGCGGCTACCAGATGGTGCGCGCCGCCATCCCGAACGCGGTGCTCGAGGGGCCGAGCACCGCTTCCGGTGTCAGCGGGCAATGGTTCACCGCCTTCCTGGACTACGTCAAGGCCAACGACGTCGTCCCCGACTACGTCAGCTGGCATGGGGGGGACCAGGCCAACGACGGCCCGACAGTAAGGTCGGAGCTGGCCAGTCGCAGCCTTACCGTCTCGAACCTGGACAACAACGAATACGGAGCCCAGAACGAGCAAAACCCCGGTCACTCGGCCTGGTACATTGCCCGGCTGGAGCGCGGCAATGTCAATGGCCTGCGCTCCAACTGGGGAGGACCCAACGGCGGCCCGACGATGTACCAGACCATGGCCGATTTGGTCACCCTGGACTGGCAGCCCAACAGCCAATGGTGGATCTACAAGCGCTACGCCGACCAAACCGGATTGCGTACCACCTCCACGCCGGGAAAGAGTGTCGATGCCGTGGGCTTCCAGGACGCGGACAAAGCCCAGGCCATCATCGTGGTCGGCAACAACGGCGGAATCACCGGGACGGTCAGCGTCGTCATCAAGAACCTGCCAGCCTGGCTACAGAGCAACGGCTCTACCAAGGTGCTGCTCGAGCAGATGCCCACGGGAGACTCCGCGCTCACCGCTCCCACCGTAGTCTCGAGCGCCGCCGTCCCGGTCAATTGCGGCGAGCTCACGATAGCCATCGACTGGACCACGGCTACCGATGGCTATGCCATCACCTTGACGCCCTCGTAGGCCAGCCAAGCGACCGCGGTCCGCCCAATTAGCGCGGCCCAGCCTGGGGGAAAAAGCCTTCCTTCATCCGCCGCAGGTCTGCGTTATCCGGATACGCTCGCAAGCCCTCCTCGAGTATCCTGAGCCGCTCGTCCGGCGTCAGGGCCAGATGGCTTTCCAGCAGGAAGCTATCGGCGCCCTGGTCACGGGCCAGACGGTCGAGAACGGTGCGACGGTCGCCCTCGGAGACGCCGGCGAAGGAGAGCAAACGCCCGAAGTCGGGGCGACGGGTGGCCCGCACCATGGCTGCGAGGTTGTTGCGGCTAACCGCCGGGTCGCCGAGGATGTGCCACCGGTTCAAGTCGAATTCGACAAAGGGATGATAGTCCGAGTTGACTCGAGCGTGCCGCGCGACCTCGGCCAGAGCTGCCTGGTCGGCCACCACGTACTCCAGCAGATCGAACACGTCACGGGCTCCGATCAAGGCGAGGCTCTCCCTCACCTTGCCAAATTCCCGGGCCGCCGCGCTGAAGTCATACGGGTGGGCCGACTTCTGCCCGATCAGCAGCAGGTGCTTGTTGGGGATGAAGTGGGGATAGACCAGCAAGGTGTTCTCGAACACGCTGGTGAAGGTCTTCACTATGCTCAGGAAGGTGGAGGGCGGCAGCTGCAGCGGCAGCCAGGTGGAGAAGACGCCATCCGCGCCGAGCAGGCGCTTGGCATCCAGGAAATACTCCCGGGTGTAAAGAGAGCTGCTGTCCGCGAACGTCCCCGGCCAAATGCTATCGTTCTCGATGACATCGAATTTCCTATCCGTCACGTGCAGGTAGTTTTTCGCGTCCATGTAGCGCATGGTCACGCGCCTCTCCAGGTCGGAGCCCAGGTTGATGTGCGAAAAATGCTTCTTCGCCAGCGCTACCATCTCGGGCGAGATCTCGACGCAGGTAATGTCGGGGATGTCGTGCAAGGTCAGGGTCTTGGTCAGCTCCCCCGAACCGAAGCCGACGGTCAGGACGGAAGTGGCCCCGCCGTGGAGAATGACGGGCAAGTGCCCTTGCACCTTCTGCGTCTGCCGCAAATCGATGGCATCGCCCGCCACGTTGATCCCGGCCGTGGCAATGACCTTGGCACCCGTCCCAGGGTAATAGTGGACGGACGCGGTGGTCGTCGCCCCCTCGGTCACGTCCACGAGCTCGACCTGGCGCCTTACCGTGTGCTCCGCCTCGCTGCGGTTGACCCAGGCCCCGAAGGCACCCCTCGGCTGCCAGACCGCCACCGCCACGCCGATCGCCAAGATGGCGGCAAGCATTACCCGGGCGGCTAGCTTGCGCACCAGCAGCACGGCCCCGAAGCCCGAGACGAGCGCGAGAGTGCCAAGCAACAGCATCGAGCCCTGGCTGCCCAGGACGGGGAGCAGGCCAAAGGCGGTGCCGAGCGCCCCCAGCACGCAGCCCAGGGTGTTGAGGCCGAAGGCCTGCGAAACCGTCTCTCCTGGCGCTCGCGGACAGTACGCCCTCTCCAAGTCCACCAGCAGGGGAAAACCGGCACCCATGCCGAAGGAGGGCAGGAAGAAGAGCAACGTGCACACATACAAGTGCAAGAAATACGGCAGCGCAGCCGTCAGCCTCTGCACCAAGGGCACCTGCCACAACAAATCGATATCGATCACATGGGTAATGAGCGGAAAGTATAGAACGCCACAAAGCCCAACCCATTGGGTGACCATGCCGAAAGCCGCCGCAGACCGCGACGTCGACTTTCCGGCCAAGCGTCCGCCTGCGAATATGCCGGCGGCATAGCCGAAGAGGTAGATGACCAGAACCGCGGTAAACGAATATACGTCGGCGTTGAGCAGGTGAACGATAGTGCGGACCCACAGCATTTCGTAGCCGAGGGCTACGAATCCGGTAAGGAAAAGCCAGTAGTAGATCACCCGCCGCAGACGTGGCTCGGCCACGGGCGCCAAGCGCGCCGGACGAGTGGGAGACGACCCGACTTCGGGCGACGCAAACCGGGACATAACGAGCGCGGCGACGCCGACACCTGCGCTCAGCCCCACCGCGCCGTAGTAGCACGGCAGCACGCCGAAGAGCCTGATGAGAAAGAAGCCGGATTCGGCCGCCCCGGTCAGCGCCCCCAAGGTGTTCGCCGCATAGAGAACGGCCGCCTCCCGCCCAACCGTGCTGGGCTCGCGCGTGCGCAGGCTGGCGAGAATGGGAAGAGTGGTCCCCAGGCACACCGCGGGCAAGCCCAGGACAATCGCCGAACCCAGCGCTTGCAAGAGGAGAATGCTGATGGGACTAGGGGCAAAGTGGCGAAAGAGAAAAACGTAGGCGAAGTCGATCCCCTGCAAGAGCAGAGGCACCTGGGCGGCAAAGACAGCTACGAGTAATTCGATAACGCCATACACTAAGAGCTTGTGCGCGACCCTATCCGCCCTTTTCCGGACCAGGAACGCGCCGCCCGCCAACCCGCCCAGGAAGACCGCAGTCGTGATGCCGGTGGCATAGGTGGTGTTGCCCAGGATGAGCTTCAGGAGTCGCTGCCACAGCACCTCATACGCGAGTGCGCTTGCCCCGGAGAGAAAGTAAATGAGGAGCACGGCCCACGTCTGCGCGGGGTGAGACCGGCCTTTGCTCAAGGGGAGTCGTCTCCTGGGGAAGGGGTCATGGTAGCCCCGGGGCCAGGCTCGTCAAGACACGCGTAGCGGTTGCGTCGGTGGAAGGGCGGATGAGCCACCCGAAGAAAGTCACGCCCCGGCCATTTCCCGTACGTCAGGCTTCAGTTCTTCGTGGTCAAGGTCATCGGCGCAGCCGGCTGCGCGGGCCCCCCCGCGGTCACCCCAAATCCCGTCATGGGGAAGTTGGTAAATCCGAGGGTCAGAGCCGGAGATCCGGTCTTCACCGTGAAATCCCCTCCGGTGGGATTGG
>Ga0187889_10003964_pt1 | contig 12553 bp, 12 predicted proteins | sample June2016WEW_7_10_2_FD_132992 | JGI IMG/M metagenome (GOLD analysis project Ga0187889, IMG submission 132992) | Peatland microbial communities from SPRUCE experiment site at the Marcell Experimental Forest, Minnesota, USA - June2016WEW_7_100 | ecosystem: Environmental > Terrestrial > Soil >... | reverse complement strand
GTGCACGAGACGGACCGGTTCTTCCTGTTCGTGTCCGGCTCCGAGGTGCAGTACCTGCCCAAGCGGGTGTTGGACGCGGCGCAGGAGGCTCAGGTCCGGGCGCTCGTAGCCCGCCACGCCCCCGTGGCGGGCCGCCCCCGGCTGCGGTCCTAGTCCGTCTTCGAATCGTCCCGGGGTAACGTCTTGGCGGCGGTGAGCCGCGCGATGACCTGCTCGATCTGAGTCCGGCGCAGGCGAGCCCAGCCCGGGAGGCGCGCGGCCCCGGCCGTGAACATGCCGAGTCCCATCAGCGCGATGACTCCTATGCCCGTGGCCGAGCCCGCGTGGCCGAGGTTGCCGGCCAGCCCGAGCACGATCGCCATCGCCGCTGCCCCTCCCAGAACCGTCAGCCCGAGGGACATCATGGCGCGCGTGTCGCCCTTCACCGTCTGGAGACGGAGCCGATGGCCGGTCGGGGTCGGCTCCAGGAGGGCCTGCAGGTTGCCGTTGGTCCACTGACGGAACGGGCCGTCGTACCGCACCGTGCCTCGCGCGTCGAACGTCTCCCGCAAGTCGGCCACCAGGCGTTCCCACTCCGCGTCGGAGAGCGGCCGGTCGAAATCGACCGTCCGTCCGACCCCGATCGTCAGGCCCAGAAAGAAGCGCGACGCCGGGCGTCCGCCCTGCTCCAGGGATCGGGCAGCGTTGGCGATCGCCTCGGGCGGGATGCCGACTTCACGCCCGATGTCCTGGAGCGCCGCCAGCGTCAGGCCCTTGCCTTCGCCCGGCGCCGGCAGGACGGAATGCTCCGACTCGGCGGCCCGCTTGAAGATCGTGGCCACCTCTTCGTCGTCGTATTGCCGTTCGGCCATGACCGAAGATAGTCATCGGACCGGCGAAGCGAGTCAACTATCCGGGCAGTCCGGGCCGGTTGGCTTTGAGCCACGTTGCGACGTCGTTCAGCAGCCGATGCGCTTCGGTCACGCATGCCCTCGCCGAGCTCTCGTCAACGTCCTCGCCCGTGTAGTCGGAGAGGTTGCGTTTGCGCCGCAGGGTGTCGAGCACGGTGACTCGGATCGCCGGCAGCCCGATGGTCAGCGTGAGGGCTTGAACGACCGTCTGATGATGGCCCGGGCGGTTGGTGTCCGGGCGATAGCCGTGCGCCATCATCGCCGCCAGCGAGGCCTGCATGATGGCCTGGCCGATCTTGAGCAGGTTGTCCAAGCTCACCGGCATCCCCCACGAGGAAAATCTTGGGCTCGCGCAGCACGCGCGAGATGAACCGATCGCCCTGACGGCGCTTCGAACGGAAGGACGCGTCCGTCATCACCACGGGGTTGACGTCGCGCCCCAGGCGTTGGCGCGTGTGGCTCAGGGCCTCGACGACTTCCTCGAACGTAGCCTCACCCGTCACCAGGACGTCCACATCACTGGTGCCGCGCTCCCGACCCTGCGCGACGGAGCCGAAGACGAAGGCCAGACTGATCCAGGAGCCGAGAGGCGACAAGGCTTCGCGCAGCACCCCGGCAAGTCCAGTCGTCTTGCGGAAGATGGCCGCCAGATCCTCGTAGATGGGGCACGCCCGATCGGCCTGGTAGCGAACCTGATTCCCCGAGACCGCGCGGACCAGGAGGCCGGCCTCAGCGAGCAACTTCAGCTCCCGATGCAGCGACCCGGCGGGTACGCCGCTGAGGCGAGCCATCTCGCGCACGTAGAAGCTCTCGTCAGGGCGCGACAGAAGAAGTGAGAGGATGTTGCGCCGATACGCGCCGAACAGCAGGTCAACCGGGTGCCCGGGACGATTCATCGTTCTCATGATGAGTACAATAGTAGCAATATTGAGAACGCACCGCAAGCCGCCGCTGCCGTCGCGCGCGGGGGATGGGAGCCACAATTCGGCCGTGAACTCGGTAGCCGACCGCAGCGCTACCGCCGGCGGTAGAGGCAGTGGTACTTTTTGGGCGTCTCCCAAACCAACTGACTCTGAGCAAGGAGCGCCCGATGAGCCGGGTACGTGTCCTGGTCGGCACGCGGAAGGGCTTGTTCATCCTCACGGCGGACGGGAAGCGGCAGACGTGGAAGGTGCACGGGCCGCACTTCGCGGGGTGGGAGATCTACCACGCCAAGGGCTCGCCGGCCGATCCGAACCGGCTCTACGTCTCGCAGTCCACCGGCTGGCACGGGCAGATCGTCCAGCGCTCCAACGACGGGGGCAAGACCTGGGAGACGGTGGACAACAAGTTCAGCTACGACGGCGTGCCCGAGACGCACCAGTGGTACGACGGGACGCCGCATCCCTGGGAGTTCAAGCGCGTCTGGCACTTCGAGCCTTCGCTCCACGACCCCGACACCTGCTACGCCGGCATCGAGGACGCGGCGCTCTTCAAGACGACGGACGGCGGCAAGTCGTGGACCGAGCTGTCGGGCCTGAGGACGCACCGGACCGGCTCGCAGTGGACGCCGGGGGCGGGTGGGCTCTGCCTGCACACCATCATCGAGGACCCCAAGAACCCGAAGCGTCTCTACACGGCCATCTCGGCGGCGGGCGCGTTCCGGACCGACGACGGCGGGAAGACCTGGAAGACGATCACCAAGGGCCTCAAGTCCCAGTACATCCCCGACCCGACGGCGGAGATCGGCCACTGCGTGCACCGGATCGCGCTGCATCCGTCGAACCCGGACGTGGTGTACATGCAGAAGCACTGGGACGTGATGCGCACCGACAATGCGGGCGATCTGTGGAAGGAAGTCTCGGGCAACCTGCCGACCGACTTCGGCTTCGTCATAGACGTGCACGCGCACGATCCGGAGACGGTGTACGTCCTGCCGATCACGAGCGACGAGAAGCACTACGTGATGGACGGCAAGCTGCGCGTGTACCGGAGCAAGACGGGCGGGAACGAGTGGCAGGCGCTGACCAAGGGGCTGCCGCAGAAGGACTGCTACGTCAATGTCCTGCGGGACGCGATGTCGGTGGACAGGCTCGACAAGTGCGGCGTGTACTTCGGGACGACGGGCGGCCAGGTGTACGGCTCGGCGGATGCGGGGAACACCTGGAAGGCGATCGTGCACGATCTGCCGTCGGTGCTCTCGGTCGAGGTCCAGACGCTGAGATGATCCGGGTCGAGCTGCCGCCGCATCTGCGCGTCCTCGCGAAGGTCAAAGGCGAGGTGCAGCTGGACGTGCCCTCGCCGGTGACGACGCGGACCGTACTGGACGCGCTCGAAGCCGCGTACCCGGTGCTGCGCGGCACCATCCGCGACCACGGTACGCTCAAGCGCCGCGACTTCATGCGCTTCTTCGCCTGCGCGCGGGACCTCTCGCTCGAGTCGCCTGAGGCCCCGCTGCCCGAGGCCGTCGCGAAAGGTGCTGAACCGTTCCTGGTCGTTGGGGCGCTCGCGGGGGGCTAGGCTGACCAGCCCATCGCGCCGTTAGCAGAGCCGCCGCCCGGCGGCGATATTCTCTTCCGTGAAGGAGCGCCTCATCACCCTGGCCGAGGAGCGGTTCGGCCGCCGGCCGGACGGTGTCCTCGACCTGGTGGCCGACGGCTCCACGCGGCAGTACTTCCGGCTGGTGTGGGACTCCGAGCGCACGGTGGTCGGCGCCATCGGGCCGGACCGCGACGAGAACCGGGCGTTCCTGTCATTCGCCGGAGCCTTCCGCTCCATCGACCTCCCGGTGCCCGAGATCTACGCCGAGGACCGGGAGGCGGGGGTGTGGCTCGAGGAGGACCTCGGCGACACCACGCTGTTCAAGGCGCTGAGCGCAGCGCGGATCGCCAGCGGCCCCCCCTCCGGCCGGTTCCCGCCCGACATTGTGCCGCTGTACCGGCGGGTGCTCGCGATCCTGCCGCGCTTCCAGGTCGAGGGTCACCGGGTGGTGGACTACCGCCTGGCCTATCCGCGCCGGGTCTTCGACCGCCGGTCCATCCGCTGGGACCTGAACTACTTCAAGTACCACTTCCTGAAGCTGGCCGACGTGCCCTTCAGCGAGCAGCGGCTCGAGGACGATTTCTCCCGCCTGACGACGCACCTGCTCCAGGCCGGCACCGACGGCTTTCTGTACCGTGACTTCCAGTCACGCAACATCATGATCCGGGACGGGGAGCCGTGGTTCATCGACTTCCAGGGCGGCCGGAAGGGGGCGCCGCACTACGACGTGGCCTCGCTGCTGTATGACGCCAAGGCCGCGATCCCTCAGCCGCTGCGCGCCGAGCTGCTGGAAGCCTACCTCGACGCGCTGGGTACGTTGGCTCCGGTGGACCGGGCGCGGTTCCGTGAGCACTACATCGGCTTCGTCCTGGTGCGCCTGATGCAGGCGATGGGGGCCTACGGATATCGCGGCTTCTTCGAGCGCAAGCGCCGGTTCCTGGAGAGCGTGCCTCACGCGGCCCGCAACCTGGACGAGCTGTTGGCCGCCGGACTGCCGCTGGCCCTGCCCGAACTGGAGCAGGTGTTTCGCCGCATCGTGGAGCGCTGGGCCGCTCCCGCGAGCGCTTCCGCGCCCCACGCCGGCCTCGGCGTGCTGATCCGTAGCTTCTCCTATCGCGACGGTTACCCGTCCGACACCGAGGGCCACGGCGGGGGGTTCGTGTTCGACTGCCGCTCGCTGCCGAACCCGCAGCACGTGCCTGCGCTCCGGGACTTCACCGGGGAGGACGAGCCGGTGGCCGACTTCCTGGAGCGCTCGCGGGAAGTGCAGGAGTTCTGGAGCAGCGTCAGCGACCTGGTGGACGCGCACGTGGAGCGGTTCCTGGAACGGCGGTTCTCGAGCATGACGGTCGCGTTCGGCTGCACCGGCGGCCGGCACCGCTCGGTGTTCATGGCCGCGAAGCTGGCCGCCTACCTGAGGAGCCGTTACCCGCAGGTCGCCGTGCGCGTTATCCACGGGAAGCTGTGATGGAGGCGATGATCCTGGCCGCCGGCCTGGGGACGCGGCTGGGGCCGCTCACCGACGCGGTTCCCAAGGCGCTCGTCGTGGTGCGCGGCCGGCCGCTGCTGGCGCACGTCATGGACCGCCTGGCCCACGCCGGGGCCAGCCGGCTGATCGTCAACACCAGCCGCCACGGCGATCAGATCGCCAGGTACCTGCGGGAGCACGCGCCGCCCGGAGTGGAGATCCTCGTCTCGCCCGAGCCTGATGGCCCGTACGACACCGGCGGCGGATTCCTGGCGGCGGCCCGTCTGTTCCGCCGTGAAGGCCCGATACTGCTCCACGCGGTGGATGTCCTGTCGCGCATCCCGCTCGAGGCGCTGCTGGCCGAGCACCAGGTTGCGCGGGAGCGCCCGGGGGAGGGAAGCCGGGTCGTGGCTACGCTGGCGGTGCAGGACCGGCCGTCCTCGCGCCGGCTGCTGTTCGACGACCAGGGCCTGATGGGTTGGGAGCACCGCGAGGTGGGCGACGCGCGTCGCGTTCGCGAGAGCGTGGGAGTCGTGCGAAACCTCGCGTTCGCCGGGATCCACGTGGTCGAGCCGGAGATCCTCGACCTTGCCGAGCGGACCGGCGTCTTCCCGATCCGAGAGTTGTACCTGGATCTGGCGGCGCGAGGCTACCGGATCGAGCCGGCGGACGTCTCGGCCCACGCGTGGCAGGACGTGGGGACTCCCGAGCGCCTGCGCGAGGCCGAAGCAGGGAGCTGGTAATGAGTACTTCCATCGTCGTAGCAGGAGCCACGGGCAATCTCGGCGGACGCATCGCGAAAGCGTTGGTCGCACGGGGAGCCAGCGTGCGAGCGATCGTTCGTCACGGCGCCGCGCCAGACAAGGTCGAGCGGCTGCAGAAGCTCGGCGTATCCGTTGCCAGTGTGGACTTCAGCAGCCCCTCCCAGGTGGCCACGGCGTGCTCAGGTGCGTCCTGCGTCGTGTCCGCGTTGCAGGGACTGCGGGACGTGATCGTTGGCACGCAGGCGGCTCTGGTCGAAGGTGCGATCAAGGCCGAGGTGCCGCGGTTCATACCGTCCGACTACTCGATCGATTTCACCCAGATCCCACCCGGTCAGAACCGGAATCTCGACCTGCGCCGAGACTTCCACAGGCTGCTCGATGGGCGTCCTGTGTCGGCGACCACGGTTTTCTGCGGGGCGTTTGCCGAGCTGCTCACCGGCCAGATGCCGCTCATTCTCTTCAAGCGGAGGCGAGTCCTCTATTGGGGGGACGCCGACCAGCGCATGGACTTCACGACGGTGGGCGACACGGCCGTATTCACGGCGAGCGCGGCCCTCGATCCGTCCACTCCTCGTTTCCTGCGAATCGCCGGGGATCAGCTCAGCGCCCGGGAGCTGGCGGCGCTGGCAGGTGAGGTGACCGGAGAGAAGTTTCGCCTGTTCCGTGCGGGAGGACTGGGGATGCTCGGCGCGATCATAGCGCTCGCGCGCACGGTGGCTCCTGCGAAGCGGGATGTTTTCCCGGCATGGCAGGGCATGCAGTACATGCGTAACATGTTCGACGGCCGCGCCAAGCTGGCTCCGCTCGACAACGATCGCTATCCCGGTATGCGCTGGACGACCGCCCGGGACGTGCTGTCAGCGCATCAGGAAAGCGCCACGTACTGAGGTTGCTGACGCGATGGCGGTGAAAAGCTCGACAAGTGTGGGCTGCCCGGCGAGCTTCCCGATCATGCCGCAAGGAAAGGACCCTATCGAACCTGGGAGCAGGCCCCGTACGCGCCGCGCGCTAGCCCCTGGCACTGCTGCGTTCTCACAGGATTGACCACCAAGGACATGCAATGATACCGTCGGACAGCACGCGGATCTCACGGTCGCAGCTCAAGAGCACCCCACGCGGTGAGTTCGCATGCCGTCCCCGAAAAGTGCGCAAGTGACGAGCATCTGAGCTGCCTACGGACGTAGCCGATTTTACTTCTACCGGGACCAGCTTCGCGTCTTCCTCCAACACAAAATCAACTTCTTGCCCCGAACCGAGTCGCCAGTGATGCAGGTATCGTGTTGCTCCGGCGTCTCTCCAGACAAGGAGGTCTCCGGCAACCAGAGTCTCGAGGTGGAACCCTGTTGGCGTGGTCTCTCGCGCTGCGGCAAGCGCAAGAGCGGGGTCAACGGCATACAGCTTCGGCGCCTTGATAACGCGCTCGCTGGCATTCCTCGAATAGGGCGGCACCAATTCTACGAGGTAGCTCCTTTGCAGCGCCTCTAGCCAACGGCGAACCGTACTCACGGAAACACCTAGGTCGTTGGAGATGCTTGAGGCGTTCAGCTCTTGACCAGTCCGCACCGCTATTAGCCGAACAAAGGCCTCTAGCCGCGCAGAGGACTCAACGGCGAGTACATCACGAACATCTCGGTTGGAGAACACTTCAACGTAGTCGTTGAGAAGACGCAGTCTCTGGTCGGGTGGAGCAGCAACAGCCCTAGGGAAGCCACCGGTCTGAACTACCTGTCTCCAATCAAGCTCTCCACTGGCGGTGGCGCGTCGCTCGAGTTCCGCCAACGCAACTCGCTCGTCATCATCGAAGAGGAAGCTCCAGCCAGGATGGTGCTCATCGAACCGCAGTTCGCTGAGTGTTAGCGGCCGAAGCGTTCTATACGCTGCGCGACCGAGCAGTGAGTCACTTACGGCTCGCCCGACTCGAGGCTGATTTGACCCGCTGAGCAAGTAACGGCCTTTTCGCTGGTCCTTGTCTACGACTGCCTTCACGGCGAGGAGTAGATCGGGCGCTCTTTGTACCTCGTCGATGAAAGCACCGCCGTCTCCCAAATCGGAGAGGAATCCCTCCGGGTCGGCCGACGCCCGCTCTCGGACATCCCTGTCATCCAAAGTCCTAGCCGCAAATCCGCGCTCCTCGGCAAGTCCGTGGCATAGCGTGCTTTTTCCCACCTGTCTCGCCCCCATGACCGCGACGACAGGATACAGAGCCAAGTCGCCTAGCAGGCTTGGCCTTAGAGAGCGCGGATAGCGGCCTGTTGCATCTTCCATATTCAAACGGTATATTGCCTCTCGGAAGCCAATATACCGTAGGAGCTATGATATGGCAAACGCGTATACAGTAGAGGACCTGCTGAAGTTCTTAGACCACGCTGGGGACAAAGGACTAATGCCCGCAGCTACAGCCCAAGCCCTGGCGGTCGCCTCGCGCAATGTCATGGGGGTCCTGAGCGAGCAGGAGAAGAAGGATCTCAGCCAGCAGGATATGGATTCAGTCGTCAAGCGCTTCAATAACAAGCGCGCAAGAGACTTTAGCCCTTCCTCGCTCAAGGAGTACGGAAGAAGAGTTCACAAAGCTGTCGATCTCTTCTTGAAGTGGCGCGAAGACCCGTCGAACTTTACTGTCAAGACAAGAGCAACGTCGGGCTCTCGAAAGAAGGACCAGAGCCAAGAGACGGCAGCGGGCCCTGATAGCGCTGAAAGTCCGGCCGATGGAGTTGGCATGTCCCGTCCAGGTACCTATCACTCGTCAATTCCTGTGCGTCCGGGTGTGGTGGTGACGCTTGCAAACGTCCCTCACGATCTCTCGAAAGCAGAGGCCGAGAGACTCGCGAACTTCGTTCGGATGCTGGCCATCGAATCATAGTTCGGAAACTTCTGCCGTGCCGGCATTATGGGGTTGTCCGGGTCGGGCGGCCACAGCGTCCGTTTCCTTCCGGAGATGCCCAAGCACCCGGCGGTCAACGTGGATGGCGTTAGCTTCGTCCGCCCCGAACCATGCGGAGTCGACATGCCCCTGACCCTGTCTTACGACCTTGCCGGAGCCCCGGCGAACAGACACAACTACCTCCGGAGCATGCTAGAGCGTTTTGGATGGAAGCGGCTTGGTGGCAGCGTCTTCCGCTACAGCGGTCGCAACTCTAAGACGGTCGGCCTTCACGAAGACTGGCTTAACGATGTGGCGCCTTCACTGATGTTCTTTCGTTCCTACATACGGCACCACGACCTCCGGCTCAAGAGGTTTACTATCGATGCTCAGGGTGTGAGCTTCGTCGACCACTCCGACCCGACGGCACGTGTAGGTAGGCCACTGGTGTCCGGCACCAAGATGAAGTTCATAACCCCAACCAACAATGCGTCGGCCGTCCAAACGCTTCGCGATTTCCTCGACGCGTCCGAGAAGGCCGCCATGTGAAGGTTCCAGCGACTGGCGACGAAGCCCGCATCTGGTGGTACACCCTGGTTTCCGCCCCTAAATCTTGATGAAGCACCACTCCTTCGTCATCGGCGTCTGATTCATCTGCCGGGCGCGGTCGGTCCCCACCAGCAGGATGTTCCCGTGGTTGTAGCCGTAGCCGCCCGCAACGTTGTAGAGGCCCGGCTCGTTCGACAGCATCATGTTCTCCACCAGCACCGTCGGGTCGCCGAGGCTCAGATACGGCGGCTGATGACCCTCCATCCCCTCGCCGTGCGCGGGCCGGTGGAAGACGTACTGCTCCACGCCCCGCCGCCGCGCGATCTCCAGCACCTTCGCCCCCGCCACGCGGCACTCGACCCCCGCCCGTGACTCGGCCTGCTGCGCCAGCGTCATCTCGGTGTGCACGTCCCACAGCCGCTCCTGCTCGGCAGAAACCGGCTGGATGTGGCACGCCCGATACCCCTCGCCGCCGTACCCGCCGATCCGCACCATCGTGCCGCTGAACTGGATCGCCTGCCCGCGCGCGATCCGCTCGTAGAAGAACTGGTTGGGATGCGGATACGCGGTCGCGATCCCCGTCCGCACGCTGCACTCGATCTCGACGCCCGCCGCGCTGTGCGCCCGCCCGTCGTGCGCCACGTCGTGCATCACCAGGTCGGTCCCGTACTTCACCGCCGCGTGGCCCACGTCGAAGTCGGTCGCCTGCGTCCCGTGCTCCAAGACGTAGTTGCGGCAGAACTCGAGTATCTTGTCGTGATAGCCGAGCGCCCGCTCGGTCAGCGCGATCTCCTCGGGCGTCTTCACCATCCGCATCCCCATCACCAGATCCGGCTTGGGCGAGAACTTCGCCTGCGGCACCGCGGCCTGGAGCACGGCGAGCTGCGACGCCGGCGGCTCCCAGTCGAGCCCGATGGTCTTGTTGCCGAAGCCCCGTGCGTCCAACTCCTTCATCATCCACGCCCAGAGGTTCACCGTCCCCGAAGGGTTCAGGACGGAACCCGTGCGCGGATCGGCGTTCGTCTCCGCCTGCGGATAGTCGAAGTACAGCTCGGCGTCCCGGATCCACCACGCGTTCACCAGCTCGCGATCGAGGCCCGGCACGAAGAGCGTCGGCTCCCCCTCCCGCGGGATCCAGAGCCCGTACGGCCGCTCGGTCGTGGTGTGGAAGTAGCCGGCGACGTAGATGATGTCCCACCGGTCCTTCAGCAGGATCCCGTCCAGCCCCAGCTCGCCGAGCTTGGCCTGGAGCCGCTGCACGCAGCCGCGATACCAGGCGATCGGCAGGCGGTCGGGCGCGTCCACCAGCCCGGTGGCGGAATCGGTGGCGGGCTTCACCCACCAGTGCGGCACGGCGCCGATGGCGTCGCGCGTGACGGTCATCCCTGCGGCGAGAGCGGCGGACTGGGCGAGAAAGTCGCGGCGAGTGGTCACGGGGACCTCGACGTGGAGTTGACGACCGAGGAACGGGCAGAAGGTACGGCGCGCACGGCGAGTCGGCCATCCTGGCCCCGATAACGGACAGGAAGGCTCCTGTTTCTTGGCTTGCCAGGCCGAAAAGAGCCCTATATTCGGACTGGCGGGGTATTACGCTTGCCCGCCGAAGGAAGGCGGCCCATGCACCTTTCCGTTCGACCGATTCTGCTCCTCTCCACCACGCTCTTCGCCGTCGCATGCCGGGACTCGGCCGTCACCGGGCCCCGCACTACGCGCCTGCCGCGGGAACTGACCGCGTCCGAGCAACAGCTCATCGCGGCCGACAACGCGTTCGCGTTCAAGCTGTACGAGGCGCTGGCCGCGGAGGAGACCCCCGACGCCAATCTCTTCATCTCGCCGCTCAGCGTCGGGATGGCCCTCGGCATGACGGTGAACGGCGCCGCCGGCGCGACCCGGGACTCGATGCTCGCGGCGCTCCAGCTCGCCGGCGTGCCGCTGGACGCCGTGAACCAGAGCTACCGCAGCGTGATAGACCTCCTGCGGAACCTCGATCCCGGCGTCGCGTTCACGCTCGCCAATTCCATCTGGTACCGCAGCACGTTCCAGGCGCCGGGCGGCGCTTTCCTCGACGCCACGCGCACCTGGTTCGACGCGCAGATCCAGGGGCTCGACTTCTCCTCGCCGACTGCGGCCCAGACGATCAACGACTGGGTGAACCAGCAAACGCTCGGCAAGATCCCCGAGATCGTGGACAATCCGATTGATCCCACAATCGTCATGTTCCTGATCAACGCCATCTACTTCAAGGGTAGCTGGACGCAGAAGTTCGACGCCAGCCTGACGAAAGGGGACCTGTTCACGCTGCGCACCGGCGCGACGATCACGGCTTCGATGATGACGCACGATGAGCCCGCGCCGCTGGGGCGCTACACGGACGGGGAGGTCACGGTCGTGGATCTCCCGTACGGGGGCGGGGCGTATGCGATGACGATCGTTCTCCCGCGCTCCCCCGCCGCGATCGACTCCCTGTCCGCAAACCTGACTCAGGATCGCTGGGACGCGTGGATCGCCGGGCTCGACAGCACCCGCGCGATCGTGACGATGCCGAAGTTCACGTTGACGTTCGAGCGGGGCCTCGAGCCGCCGCTGGCCGCATTGGGTATGGGAATCGCGCTGTGCGCTTTCGGCGGCCCGGCAGACTTCTCCGGGATGTATCCGGGTTCGGGCCCCGGCGACTTCTGCATCTCCAGCGTCAGGCACAAGACGTACGTGGACGTGGACGAGGAGGGCACGGAGGCGGCCGCGGTGACGTCGGTCGTAGTCAGTGTCTCATCGGCCGACCCGATCGTCGTGGACCACCCGTTCATCGTCGCGATCCGCGAGCGGCTCACGGGGACGATCCTCTTCCTCGGCCGGGTGATGAACCCGGTCGCGAGCTAGACCATGAAGAGCCCCACGCTATTCGCGATCGCAGCGGCAGCCCTGCTCGCCGCGTGCTACGAGTTCACCGGGCCCGAGCCGGCACCGAACTTGTTCCTGACGGGCGTGTGGGCCTACGGGATCGGCACCCCGGGGGGCGGCGGCGCCGCGGATACGATGACCCTGAGCGCGATCTACGGCCATATCACCGGCTACGGGGTGGAGTACGACCCGGGGCAGTTCTACAGCGCCTTCTCGGTCACCGGCCAGTACTCGGATACCACGCAGTCGTTCGTGCTCTGGATCCGGTACACGAAGTCAGCGCTGACTACCTACGTCACGGGAAGCGTGTACGGAGCGGACTCGTTGTCGGTGCGCGTCCCCACGTACACGTCGCCGGGATACGATGATGAGGTCTTCTACCGGCAGCCCGTCCCGCCATGCTCGGACTCGGCGCCGCTGGTCGGCACGTACAACCCCGCGGCGCCCGGGTACATGGTCCAGTTCCACGACAGCGTTGACGCCACAGCGGAGGCCGCTCTGCTCGGCGACCGCTATGGCTTCGTCGTAAGCATCGTGTACCAGTCCGCGCCCAAGGGGTTCGCCGCGCAGCTCTCGCCCGCCACCGTCGCCGTTCTGCGGTGCG
>Ga0187889_10003963_pt1 | contig 12553 bp, 5 predicted proteins | sample June2016WEW_7_10_2_FD_132992 | JGI IMG/M metagenome (GOLD analysis project Ga0187889, IMG submission 132992) | Peatland microbial communities from SPRUCE experiment site at the Marcell Experimental Forest, Minnesota, USA - June2016WEW_7_100 | ecosystem: Environmental > Terrestrial > Soil >... | reverse complement strand
GGCGTTTTTGTTTTTATCGGCTGGTGCGGAGATAGTGATTGATGGCACGGGCTGCCTGACGTCCTTCCGCGATTGCCCAGACCACGAGGGATTGGCCGCGGCGCATGTCGCCTGCTGCAAAAATCCCAGGGGCCGATGTCATGTAATTCCCGTCGGCCGAGACATTCCCCCGGGAATCCAGCACAACTCCGAGTTCTTCAAACATCCCGTTCGGCGCCGGACCGGTGAATCCCAACGCAAGCAAAACGAGGTCAACCTCCAACTGGAATTCGGAATCCGGAACCGGCTCGAATTTTGGCGGCGGACCTACACGAACCGCATGAAGCCGGGCAACATTCCCGCGGTCGTCTCCGGAAAAACGCGCCGTCGCCGCGCTCCATTCGCGTATCCCCCCCTCTTCATGGGAGCTTTTATAAAACCGGGGACGCTGACCGGTTTTTGCTGGTATCTCGATCTGGAGGAATCCTCACGCGCCGCTCCCATACAAAACCGGTCAGCGTCCCCGGTTTTCTTCCCGGTTTTCCCCACTGTCTTCATTTCCCAAACCAAGGTCCCCGTCTCAAAGACCATGCTCTCGACGTCAGACTAGATCATTCGGGCGACGGATACCAAGGTCTCGGTCGACGAGACCTTGGTATTTGTGAACGAAAAGATCTTCTCCGTGGCGACGACCATGGTCTTCGTCAACGAAAAGGTCTTTTCCATGCCGGTGACCATGGTCTTCGTCAACGAAAAGATCTTTTCCATGCCGGTGACCATAGTCTTCGTCAACGAAAAGATCTTTTCCGCGGCGGCGACCATGGTCTTTGTCAACGAAAAGATCTTTTCAACGATCGAAAAGATCTTATCGAAGGATGAAAAGATCTTTTCCGTCACGATCACCATGGTCGGAGGCGATCGCCATCAGATTGATTCCTTGCAAGTTAGCGGGACGCCCGATTTTGACAATGGTGTTTGTCGTCGTGAAGATCTTTTCTGTCATGGAAAAGATCTTTTCAACGATAGAAAAGATCTTGTTAATGAGGAAAAAGATCTTTATAGTAATCGAAAAGATCTTTTGGAAGGCTGAGAAGATCTTCTTCGTTTCGGAGACTGTGGTCTTCGGCATTGAGAAGATCTTTCCCGTCGTCGAGACCACGGTCTGCGCGACGGAAAACATCTTTTCCGAGGCGGAGAAGATCTTCGTCACCTCGGACAACATTTTCTTCACGACGAAGAGCATCTTCTCCGTCACTGAGAAAACCGTCCGCGAAGTGCCGGCGGTCTTTTGGCCACAGCAACGGATGAACCCGAATAAACAACCTGCAGGGAGGTCTACTATGTTTCCGCAGATTCGCATTGCGGATGGACTTCAGTCCGCTGAACGACTCATCACCACCGCCGGCGCCATTATCAACGGGCTGACCGGCAACCCCTCTTTTTCTTCGCCGCCGGTGGATCTGAAGACGGTGCAAGCCGCCGTCGACGATCTGAACGCGGCCCTGGCCGCGCAGCCTCATGGAGGAACCGCTGCAACGGCGGAGAAGAAAAACAAACAAGAGGCTCTGATCGGGCTTTTGCGCAGGCTGAGGCACTATGTTGAGGACCACTGCGGCAACGATCTGTCGGTTCTCCTGTCGAGCGGCTTTCAAGCAGCGGTGACCACGCGCGTGCGTTCGCCTCTGGCGAATCCCTCGATTCTCAACGTCGACTTCGGGAACAGCACGGAACTAGTGTTGCGAGTCACGCCAATTGCGCATGCGAAGTGTTACGAAGTGCGGTCTGCGGCGGTCTGTGAGGGGAACACTTCCGGTCCCTGGCAAACCGCCGGCTTGTTCACCAACTCGCGGTCGATGACGATCAACGGACTCACCCCGGGAACGACCTACATGTTCCAGGTGCGGGCCGTCGGCGGCTCCACTCGATACAGCGATTGGAGCAATCCGGTGTCGCGCATGTGCGTGTAATTTTCGCTCGCTGCCAACCAGGAGCCTGTCCGAGTATTAGGAGGGGCCGCGTTCCTGGCGTCGCGTGGGCAGATGCAAGGCGCCGCGACGCAGGCGATGCGGGGACATCGTCGAGGAGCGGCAACGCTGCAGATGCCCGCGCGAGTGAAAACCGGGGACGCTGACCGGTTTTGCTTGTTGGCACGTTCAGAATACTTGCTTTGGACGAGCGAGGTGCGAGCGCGTAGAACACTCTGCGATCGGCTTCGCGGCGTTTATCATCATAAGCATTTCAATCCTGTAGGCTAAGCGCAAAGCGGAGAGGTTGGCGAGGGAAATAAGGGAATTCACAGAAAGATCGGAGCGGAAAACAGGATTGGCAGGGATTTGACGGGGGAAAGCTGCCGCTATCATGGCCGAGTTTCCTTCAAATCCCTGCCAATCCTGTTTTCCGCTCGCGCGGCGGGCGATTCCGTCGGGGTGAATGCAAACCTTTCCCCAGCAGGCGGCCGGACGCCATCCGGACATCTGTACATCTGTTAACTCCCCGGAATTATTGCAGCAAGCCTTCAACAGCATGAGGAGGCGGCCTTGGTTCAAAAGGATCCTGGGCTTTCGAGCGCTTGCTCTCCCGATGCCGCAGGATACGATCCACCACGCGGGGATCTGTAATAAAAGAGATGATGCGCATGCGGCCGCCGCACGTGCACAGCAGCAGATCCGCTTCGGAGATTTTATAATCAAACGAGACCATGTGCTGCTGGCTTCTCTGGAGCAATCCGAATTGTCCAGCACGGGATGTTTCGCTGCCGGCAAGCCCCGGCGCTTTCCCCATCGGTGGGAGTCACGGGAATCCGGGCGCGGTTGGAGTAGGAAAAGAAAAAAACGCTACGGATTCCACGGACTATCACAGCGCGGCCGGCGGCCGCAACCAAACAAAAGTGTAGAACCTCTATTGAACATGTGGGGACGGCTCTCCAGAGCCGTCCCGCCCGAGCGATCGTAGGACTGAAAACCCGGACGGGTCTGGAGACCCGTCCGCACATGTTTTATCAATTTACTGAAAAAGCAAGAAACTGCACTTTTGTTATCACGGATTATCACAGATTTTAAATCCGTGTTAATTCGTGGAATCCGTGGCGTTTTTGTTTTTATCGGCTGGTGCGGAGATAGTGATTGATGGCACGGGCTGCCTGACGTCCTTCCGCGATTGCCCAGACCACGAGGGATTGGCCGCGGCGCATGTCGCCGGCTGCAAAAATCCCAGTGGCCGATGTCATGTAGTTCCCGTCGGCCGAGACATTCCCCCGGGAATCCAGCACAACTCCGAGTTCATCAAACATCCCGTTCGGCGCCGGACCTGTGAATCCCAACGCAAGCAAAACAAGGTCAACCTCCAACTGGAATTCGGAATCCGGAACCGGTTCAAATTTTGGCGGCGGACCCACACGAACCGCATGAAGCCGGGCAACATTCCCGCGGTCGTCCCCGGAAAAACGGATTGTCGCAGCGCTCCATTCGCGTATCCCCCCCTCTTCATGGGAGCTTTCGACCCGCAGCATCGTCGGCCACAACGGCCAGGGCGTTTGAACCGATCGTTCCGCCGGGGGCAAGGGCATGATTTCGAGCTGGTGTACGGATAGGGCCCTCTGGCGATGAGACGTGCCGAGGCAATCGGCCCCCGTGTCTCCTCCGCCCAGAATAACGACTCGCTTGCCCGCCGCCAGTATTTCTGTCTTGGAATCCACCCGATCGCCAACGCAACGCCGATTCTGCTGGCTCAGAAAATCCATCGCAAAATGAATCCCCTTCAGTTCCCGGCCCGGCGCCTTCAAATCCCTTGGCTGCTCGGCTCCTCCGGCAAGGAGGATCGCATCAAATTTCCTGCGCAGCGCAGGCATTGCAAGGTCGACTCCGGCATGGGCGCGCGTCTGAAACTCAACTCCTTCTTTCACCAGCTGTTCAAGCCGGCGGTCGAGAACGCTCTTCTCCAGCTTGAAATCAGGAATTCCATAGCGGAGTAATCCCCCGATGCGATCCGCTTTTTCGAAGACGACGACATTGTGACCCGCGCGGTTCAGTTGCTGCGCCGCCGCAAGGCCGGCAGGTCCGGAGCCCACGATTGCCACTCGTTTGCCTGTTCGCGATTCGGGTGGCTCCGGCCGAATCCATCCTTCGCGGTAAGCACGCTCCACAATGGCGTTCTCGATCTGTTTGATGGTGACAGGCGGGTCGCTGATCGCCAGAACACAAGCCGGCTCGCACGGCACCGGACAGATCAGCCCGGTAAATTCGGGGAAGTTGTTGGTGGCGTGCAGAGCGCGGATTGCATCCCGCCAGCGGCCCCGATACACCCTGTCATTCCAATCCGGAATGAGATTGTTCAGAGGGCATCCGGAATGACAGAAAGGGACGCCGCAATCCATGCAGCGGGCCCCTTGTATCTTCAGCTTGTCCTCGGGAAGAGGCTGATAAATCGGGAAGAAATCCTGGACGCGTTCATTGACGGGCCGCCTTTCAGCCGTCTCCCGTGTGTATTCCATAAAACCTGTGATCTTACCCATTGACGACCTGCCTTGATTCCCGCTCCTTGCGTTGGTTCAGGACTCTCTTGTATTCGGAGGGAAAGACTTTTACGAAGCACGGCAGCAGGGCATCCCAGTTGTCGAGGATATGCTGCGCCCGCGGACTCCCGGTCAAACCGTGGTGGCGGCGGATCAAATTTTGAAGAATGGCAATGTCTTCCGGTTCGAGCGGTTCAAGTTCCACACTGGCTCGGTTGCATCCCACAGAACTGAATTCGCCCTCCTCATCAATCACATATGCAATCCCGCCGGTCATGCCTGCGGCAAAATTGCGTCCCGTCGGTCCGAGCACCACCACGGTTCCCCGAGTCATGTACTCGCACCCGTGGTCTCCGACTCCTTCCACCACGGCAGTGGCCCCGGAATTCCGTACGGCAAATCTCTCGCCTGCCATGCCGTTGAAAAATGCCTCGCCGCTGGTGGCGCCGTACAGGACAACATTGCCGACAATGATACTTTCTTCCGGAGAAAACCTGGAGCCATTTGGCGGATAGACCACGATTCGCCCGCCGGAGAGCCCTTTGCCGACATAATCATTGGCGTCCCCTTCGAGAGTAAGGGTAACGCCTTTGACCAGAAACGCGCCAAAACTCTGGCCGGCGGCGCCGGTAAAATGGAATCGGACCGTGTCTTCGGGCAATCCGGCCGAACCGGTGCGCCGCGCAATCTCTCCGCTGAGCATGGCTCCGACAGTTCGATGGACATTGCGGATCGGCAGCTTCAATTCAATCGAGGTTCCCGTTTCCAGAGCATCCCGGGCATAGTCGATCAGCTTGTAATCCAGTGCTTGCTCCAGCCCATGGTTTTGCTGAATGAGGCAGCGGCGCCCGACACGCCCCGGCACGGGCGGGCTGTAAAGAATTGCCGAGAGATCGATCCCTTTTGCCTTCCAGTGGTCGATCGAATCCTGCATGTCCAGCATGTCCACCCTGCCGATCATCTCATTCATGGAGGAAAATCCCATTCCCGCCATCAACTCGCGCACCTCTTCCGCGACAAAGAAGAAGTAGTTGATGAGATGCTCAGGCTGGCCCTGAAATTTCCGGCGCAATAGATGATCCTGGGTTGCGATCCCGACCGGGCAGGTATTGAGGTGGCACTTGCGCATCATAATGCATCCGAGAGAAACCAGGGGCGCAGTTGAAAATCCGAATTCCTCGGCGCCTAGCAGCGCTGCAATGACCACATCGCGCCCTGTCTGCAGTTTGCCGTCGGTCTGGACGCGGATACGGCTTCGCAAGTCATTAATTACAAGGACCTGTTGAGCCTCGGCCAGTCCAAGTTCCCACGGGATGCCTGAATGCTCGATCGCGGAGAGGGGCGACGCGCCCGTGCCTCCGTCGTGGCCGCTGATCAGGACAAGATCGGCATGGGCCTTTGCGACTCCGGCTGCCACGACCCCGACTCCGACTTCGGCAACCAGCTTGACAGAGATCCGCGCCTGCGGATTCACGTTTTTCAGGTCGTAGATCAGCTGCGCCAGATCTTCGATCGAATAGATATCGTGGTGCGGAGGAGGCGAAATCAGCTGCACGCCGGGAATCGAGTGGCGGATGCGCGCAATCTCTTCGTCGACCTTGTGGCCGGGAAGTTGTCCTCCCTCTCCCGGCTTGGCTCCCTGCGCAATTTTGATCTGCAGCTCATCCGCATTCACCAGGTAATTGGCGGTTACTCCAAAACGGCCCGAAGCGACCTGCTTGATTGCACTTCGTCTCCAGTCTCCATTCGCATCCCGGGCGAAGCGTTCCTCATCTTCCCCCCCTTCGCCTGTATTGGATCGGGCTCCGATACGGTTCATTGCGATCGCCAAGGTTTCATGAACCTCCTTGCTGATGGAGCCATAAGACATGGCGCCGGTGGCAAATCGCTTTACGATCTCGCTTGCGGGCTCGACTTTTTCCAAGGGAAGCGCATGCGCCGTCTTTCGGAGTTTCATGAGCCCGCGCAGGGTGCACAGACGGCTGCTCTGGTCGTTGACCAGCGTTGAATATTCCCGGTAGGTTTCGTAACTGGAGGATTGCACCGAATGCTGCAGCTTGCTGATGGTCGCCGGGTTGAAAAGGTGATATTCCCCATCGACACGATAGCGGTAGCGTCCGCCCGATTCGAGTTCGAGATCGGAATCGCTCAGAGAATTGAATGCGTAGTCGTGCCTGGCTTTCACTTCGCCGGCCAGCACTTCAAGATCCACTCCTTCGATGCGCGATGGGGTCCCGGTAAAATACTGGTCGACAATCGATTTGTTCAGCCCAATCGCTTCGAATGCCTGCGCGCCCTGATAGCTCTGCAGGGTCGAGATGCCCATTTTTGAAAGAACTTTGAGCAGCCCCTTGTTAATGGCTTTTTCGTAATTCTGCAGCGCCGTATCAAAACTCATCCCCTCGGGCAAGCAGCCGCGACGGTGGAGATCCTCAATGGTCTCGACTGCGAGATACGGATTAACGGCGCTGGCGCCATAGCCCAGCAGGAGCGCAAAATGCATGACTTCGCGGGGCTCGCCCGATTCCACGATGATTCCCACACGGGTGCGGGTTTGTTCTCGGACCAGGTGATTGTGCACCGCTGTCAACGCCAGCAGGCTTGGAATCGACGCCCATTCCTTCTCGATGCCGCGGTCTGAAAGGATCAGAACGGTATAGCCGGATTTGATGGCCAGCGATGCCCGCCGGCACAGTCCTGCGAGCGCTCTTTCGAGTTCCTGCCCTCCGCCGGCCACACGAAAGAACATGGGCAGCGTTGTGGCAAGAAAATCCCCCCAGGAGAGCCGGCGCAATTTTTCAAGGTCGTGGTTGGTTAAAATGGGATGCTTCAGCTTCAGCTTATGACAATGCAGCGGCGTTTCATCCAGGAGATTGCGCTCACCCCCGACAAAACTGGCGAGCGACATAACCATTTCCTCCCGGATTGGATCGATTGCCGGATTGGTCACCTGGGCGAACAGCTGCTTGAAATAATCAAAGAGCAGTTGCGGCCTGTCGGAGAGACATGCGAGCGGAGTGTCGGTTCCCATGGAGCCGACCGGTTCCTGCGCTTGCGAAGCCATCGGAGCAAGAATGAGATCAAGTTCCTCTTGCGTATAACCGAATGAACGTTGCCTCTGCAGAATGGAATCAAAATCGGTAGGGTGCCAGCGGGGCGGATCGGGCAGACTTTCCAGCGTCGTCTGGTTTTCCTTCAGCCACAGCTCATAGGGCTGTCGCTGCGAAAGTTTGTCGTTGATCTCCCGATCAGGGACGATCCGCCCGGCTTCCAGGTCCACGAGCAGCATGCGGCCGGGCTGCAGCCTGCCTTTAAACTTGATCTCCTCAGGTTTGGCAGGGAGAACACCGGTTTCGGACGCCATCACCACCAGGTCGTCGTAGGTCACCAGATACCGCGCCGGGCGGAGACCGTTTCGGTCGAGAGTCGCCCCGATAATACGCCCATCCGAAAACGCGATGGCCGCTGGGCCGTCCCATGGTTCCATCAGTGAGGCATGATATTCGTAAAAAGCCCTCTTTGCCGCGGGCATGGTGGGATCTCCATCCCAAGCTTCAGGGATGAGCATGGCCATGGAATGGGGCAGGCTGCGGCCCGACAGATGCAAAAGCTCCACCACGTTGTCCAGAATTGCGGAGTCGCTGCCGCCGGGCATCGCGATGGGATAAAGCTTTTTTATGTCTTCCCCGAAAAGAGGCGAGGACAGCATGGATTGGCGCGCATCCATCCAGGCAGTATTTCCCCTCAAGGTATTGATCTCGCCGTTGTGGCAAATGAAGTGAAAGGGATGGGCCAGTTTCCAGGTCGGGAACGTATTGGTGGAAAAACGCTGGTGCACGAGGCAAAGCGCACTTTCGGTCAGCGGATCTGAGAGTTCCTTGTAGAAGCTGGCGATCTGGGTTGCCAGCAAAAGGCCCTTATAAACAATGGTTCGTGACGAAAGCGAGGGAATTGCGAAAAAGCTCTTGTCCCGCACCTCCGATTTTTCCACCTCGGCTTCCGCCCGCTTCCGAATCACATAAAGCTTACGCTCCAGCGTTTCCTGGTCCATGCCGGGCGTCCGTCGGATGAATACCTGCTCGATGTATGGCTGGGAAGCGCGGGCAATGCGTCCGATTGCATCGGCGGCAATCGGCGTATCCCGCCAGCCCAGGATTTCGAGACCCTCCTCACGGACAATGCGCTCGATAATTCCTTCGCAAATGAGGCGCTGGTGCCGCTCCACAGGCAGGAACACCATCCCGACCCCGAATTCCCCAGGCAGCGGCAGAGTGAAACCCAGCCGGGAGCATTCCCGTTCGAAAAAGGCTTGTGGAATCTGAATCAACAGCCCGGCCCCGTCGCCCGTAATCGGGTCACTCCCGCTGGCGCCCCGATGCTGCAGATTGACAAGGATCTGGATGCCTTTGAGGATGATCTCGTGCGACCGCACGCCTTTAATGTTGGCTACAAATCCGATTCCGCAGGCGTCCCGCTCGAAACGGGGATCGTACAAACCCTGAGCACCTGGACATAGCTTGCTGCTCTGCTCATCCATCAAACAGACACCTTTCCCTGCGGGGGCACATTTCAATCTCGCCCTCTTGGCGCCAAAACCCTTGTTGGGGCTCGGAAAAAAGAGGCAGACCCGCGCCTTTCTGAACGGTAATTGCTCGGTGCATCAAATTCAATAGGTTCCTTTGCAAAACGGTGACAGCCACCGGTGTCCCTAGGGGACACCGGTGGCTGTCACCGTTTTTGTCTTCATTTTCGGAAGCGGCCGCAGTCGATTCCGTATTTCTTGACCTTGTAATTCAGCACACGCTCGGTTGAGCTTAAGAGCCGGGCCGCCCGGCTGCAATTGCCCCGGGTTGTTTTCAGGGCATCCTGAATCATGTCCTTTTCATACGAGGCAATTGCTTCGCTGAGCGATACTCTTACCACCGTACCGGAAGATTCGGCTGTCTGGAGCGTGGGAGGGAGGTGGTGCGCATGGATGACAGTGCCGTCGCAGATTAGCACCGCCCGTTCCATTGCGTTCTCGAGTTCGCGCACATTCCCCGGCCAATGATAGCTCATCAGCATGTCGATTGCCGGGGTGGAGATGCGTTTGATGTTTTTGCCGTGTTCCTTGGTATATTTCTCGAGGAAATAGTCCGCCAATGCCATGACGTCCGGTTTCCGCTCGCGCAAGGGCGGAACAAAGATCGTAAAAACATTCAGCCGGTAATAAAGATCTTCGCGGAACGTCCCCTCCATGATGCCCTTCTCGAGATCTTTGTTGGTTGCCGTAATCAATCTCACCTTGATTTTTATGGTTTCGGTGCTCCCGAGGCGCTCGAATTCCCGCTCCTGGATGACCCGGAGAAGCTTGACCTGGGTGGTAAGGTTCAGATCACCGATTTCATCCAGGAATAGAGTCCCTCCCTCGGCTAATTCGAACCGGCCCACCTTGCGCGTTTGAGCTCCGGTGAAGGCGCCCTTTTCATAGCCGAACAACTCCGATTCGATCAAAGTATCCGGCAAAGCGGCGCAACTCACTTTTACAAAGGGCTTTTTGGCCCTAGGGGAATTGTAGTGAATGGCGTGCGCGATCAATTCCTTGCCGGTTCCGGACTCCCCGCGGATGAGCACGGAGGTATTCGTGCCTGCCACCTGAGCAATCTGCTCGTAAACCTGACGCATGCTGCCGCTGCCGCCGATCATATTGGAAAAATCATAGCGTTCCCGGAGTTCCTCCCGGAGGTGGATGTTTTCCGCAACCAACTTTTGGGTTTCGGCCTGCACCAGGCGCTCGACTCTCACGGCTTGCGCGATAAGGGAGGTGATTACGCGCAGGAACTTGACGGACCGGTCGTAATCACGATCTCGCTTGAAAAGAAGGTCGACACCGAGAGCGCCCACCGTCTTTCGTCCGACCGTTATGGGAGCGCAGATGAAACTCAGCTCCTCCTTAAGCCCCTTTCTCTGCACCGCGCGATTTAAAAGCATCGGTTCACGGCTCACCTGCGGCACAATGATTGGCTTTCCGCTCTCGACGACGCGCCCCGTGATTCCTTCTCCCACCTTATAGCGCACTCGTTGGCCTTCCGCGGTAATGCCGTTCGATGCCTCGATATACAGTTCGGAATCGTTATCCAAGAGCGTCACCGCGCTCCGTAACATGCCGTGGCGCTGTTCCAGAATCTCCAGGACCCTGTGCAGCGAATGTTTGAGATTGAGCGTTCCGGAAAGGGCCTGGTTAAGCTCCAACAAAGTTGCCAACTTCTTGGTTTCATCGGTCTCGGCATTTTGCATAATCAGTCCTACAAAAGGGTTTATTTGCAGAACACAAGCTACGGAATTGTTGAACTGACGTCAAGAGAAATGATAGGCATGTGTGCGGCGACCTTCAAAGCTCTAAACTTTTCAAATTGCTAAAGCCGGCCTAATTCCCTGGAGCGGCTGTTCGGATTGCATAAATCGAACCGCGGGCTCCGATAAACAGTGTTTGTTTGCCCGGTCCGCCAAAGGCGAGGCTGCCGGGCCGCTCGGGAATCTCCATCGTGCCGGTCTGCTTTCCCTGGCGATTATAGATATAGACTTGGTCGCCGGCGATGTATACGTTGCCCGCTTGGTCGCTCACAACCGATGTGCCCCCGCGTTCCGCGAAGATGCTCGTGGTCAGCTTCCCATCCTTTTCCAGCTTTGCGCGATATGTTTTCCCGTCGTCCTCGCTGGTCAGAAATCGTTCCTCGCCGGGCGAGAAGGACGCAAGATTGGAACTCTGCAAAATCGGCCGCCAGGTCCTGCCCGCCATAATGGCCGTAGTCGTCCCCGGTGCGCAGAAATACCCGCGCGGGGCATTCTCCACGACCCGGATCACCGCAGTATTACTCCCGGGCCGGTACAGATAATCGCGGCAATTCTGTATCTCCAGCGCAATCGCCTCCATCCCCGCCGGATTTTCCTCCTCCGTCTGCAGCGCATAAAATTCCCAGTTCATTACGTTGCGGAATTGCGACTCCACACGCATGTGGTGCTCAACCGAAATTTGATAGATCTTGCCGGGCGTGGACGTGTTCTCAACGCGCAGCCCGGATTGGGAAATTGTGCCGTGCGGCCAGTTTCCGCGGAATACCCCTCCCCCGCCGTCCTTTATCCACAGATCGGGACCCTGAGCATCTCGATATTTCGCCCCGCCGGCCCCGGGAAACGAGACGTCGTCGAGCATCGACCCGATGCCCGCCATCCAAACCACGCCTGCTGCCCGAGGGTTGTCCACGCCCGGAGAAATCCCAATCGAGCTGACAATGTTTTTTCCGCCCTTAGGTGCGACCAGCACTCCGATCGGTTCTCCGGCGCCGGCAAATGCAGGTGTTCCGCCGGCCAGCGATATGGATGTGTTTCCCGGATTCAATCCGATCAAGACCGTATCCCGTTGAAGCTCCAGCGAACCGGTGACGCGATAAACTCCGCTCGGGAAAAACAACACCCGATGTTTGTCGATTGCCGCGCGCAACGCCGCCGTATCGTCCGTTTTCCCGTCCCCCTTCACATCGAGCGTCTGCACGTTGACCCATTGGTTCATTGGCGGCAGCACCGGGATGTCGCTTGCGGCCGGCGGCGCGGGTCGTGACAGCTTTCGCTCCCGATGCCGCAGGGCAATCCCACGCTCTCTTCCGTCGTCCCCGATTTCCAATCCGAGCGTAAATTGGTCCACCACGTAATGCCGCGACGGCGCCGCGAGCAATTGATCCCCCTGGTAAAATCTGGGGACATCGGTGCAGGCCACGTTTGTAAGCGTCACTTCCGAATGCAAATTCCGCGCGTTGCCATGTTTGAATGCCGCCGAGCGAATGTCCTCCATTTGCAGATCCCGGCCGTAAAGCTGCTCTACCTCGCCCGGCGCAATTTGGATTGCCACCGGCACATGCGCAAAGCGATCGCGGATCAGCGTAAAACCCGCTTCCATGGTGTGTATGGATGCCTCGCTCTGTCCCTCGAAGCTGGAATCCATCAGCAGAAATTGCCAGACTGGAGCGGTTCTTTTCGTGATGATCCCGTATTTACCGCCATAAACGTGGATGTCACTGGCCTGGTTCC
>Ga0187889_10003960_pt1 | contig 12562 bp, 18 predicted proteins | sample June2016WEW_7_10_2_FD_132992 | JGI IMG/M metagenome (GOLD analysis project Ga0187889, IMG submission 132992) | Peatland microbial communities from SPRUCE experiment site at the Marcell Experimental Forest, Minnesota, USA - June2016WEW_7_100 | ecosystem: Environmental > Terrestrial > Soil >... | reverse complement strand
GCGGCACCGCAGGAAGCACTCACACCCGCCAAGGCGATTGAGGCGGGGCTTGACAGGGCACTGGTTGACAGCTACAGCGAACGCCCGCAGACCGGCATGAAGCTGGTCAGTACGGCGGGGTCGTTGGCAAACAGGGTATTTGGGGTGATGAGATGATGCAACCAGATAAAGATTATTTTTTGACAGGTCGTATATTACAAAAGATATACGATTCCGAAATACATCTATCTTTAGGGTGGATGTGGGACGGTGGTGTTGATTACACTATCGGAAAAGACTTGTTGTATTTACATGATGATGAAGTTAACTCAACGGGAAAAACTGACATTTCTGAAGCTGTACGACAAATTGCTGACGAAGTTGCTAAAGAGTATCCTGATTCAGTTTTTGCAAAATGGTGGGCAGATGTTCGTGAACCTGACTGCACCTGTCTGACAGGCAACGGCACAACGCCGGCAGATTTCTGTTTGAAACACGCAGCTTAACGCCTACGGGCGCACCCACAAGGAGGCAACACACAATGAGACACGGAGAAAACGCAGTAATCACCGGCAACGCTATCATCGTATGGGATGGTATCACCAAGCCTGAAACCACCAAGAACGGTCAGCCGCTTCCCAAACCGAAGTACAGCTTCAAGCTGGCACTGCAACCCAACGATCCGTCCGTGGCCGAGATTAACGCCATCGCTACGGCGGCACTCCAGGCCAGCAAGTTCAAAGGCGTCATGCCGCACGGCGGCTCCTGGCCGCTCAGTCCCTGCAACCCGCAGATTGCTGACGGCGTGCTGAACGGTCTGATCGCCATCAACCCGAAGACCGAAGACAGCGGGATCACACAGAAGGTGTGGGATGCCGACGGTCAGGTACTCAACCCGATGACCTACGCCCGCATGCTCTATCCCGGTGCCATCGTGCAGGTGCTGGTTCACGCCTTTGCGTTCGATAACGTGCAGAAAGGTGTGGCGCTCGGCCTGGACGGCATCAGGATTGTGAACGCCCAGGCACCGCAACTCAATATCGGCGCCAGCATGTCAACGGCAGAGGTCGAGTCTGCTTTCGCCGCTGCTCCGGTGGTTGGTGCTCCTGCACCGATCGGTGGACCGCCCGCCGGTATGTCCGCACCGCAGATGGGCGGCTACCCGGCTCCTGGCGCTCCCATGCCGCCTGTCACCGGCCCGATCACTCCAGCGCCTGACTTCCTGACTCCTGGTGTTGAGGTGGGTGCGGGCGCTCCGCCGATGCCTCCTGTCGCCCACCAGATGACCGCGAAGGCAGGTGGCATGACCTACGAGCAGTTTAAAGCCAATCCTGCATGGACGGATGAACTGTTGCGCTCTGAAGGCTACATGCTGTAATCACGCTCAGCGGCGGCGTGGAAGGACACGCAGAAGTCTCATGGTAAGCGAAACTCCCCTGGCTGAGAGTTTGCCGGTTAGTGGTCGGTTCGACACCCACGAGCCATGAGATAAAACCGGAAGCAGGTGTCGAAACCTGTCCGCTGAGTAATTTTATCCAGGAGCTGACCACATGGACTTTGATCTACTAGTGCGCCACCTCAAGGCGTTCCACGCCGAGTTCAATCATGACCTGTCGCCTGAAGCCCGCGCTGACAAGCTGTTCGACGAGGTGAATGAGTTCGCCACGGCGATGGCGTATGAGAGCAAGGAGCGGGCCGACGCCGAGGCAATCGACGTGCTGGTGTGCGCCATCAGCAATGCGGTGAATAGAGGGATCGTCAACCCGCTGGATGCCTGTTACTTCACTATCCAGCGGGCGGCGGTGCGGTACAGACTACAGGCTACGGGGCTGGAGCCATAAGGGAGGGGTCATGACGAAGGAAGAACTGAACGATCTGCTGGAACTGATCGAAGCGCAGACAACCAATAACAAACAGCATGCTGATTGTGCTGATGCTGTTCGCTTCGCGGAACTCAAGGACGAATTTATCGCTAATTGGTGTGACGACAAATGATAGATATTCTGTTAGTAATACCAGTGATCGACTATTCGGTCAGAGGCTTGTGCAGGAAGCCGTACCCTCTGCATCCAAAAGGCTGTCCAAACTTTAATAAGTGTGACCGATGCCCTCCGAAAGCACCGTTCTACGATCAGGTGTACGATCTGACAAAACCGGTGTATGCGGTAGTCAATGAGTTTGATTTGGCAGGACATGTGGAACGGATGAAAATTGCCAATCCGACGTGGAGCGAACGACAACTTTACTGCGTTTTATACTGGCAGAATACCGCACGCAAGCAGCTTGAAAGTAAGATTACAAGGTGTTTGGTTGATCTGCCCGGCTACATGGCCGAACGAACACCCGAAGCAATGGGCGTGAACATAACAGCAACACTACTGACCGCTATAATTGGTTTGGAATGGCCTCCACGAAGATTTGCTAAGCAGGTTGCACTACTCGGTGTGCCTTTAGTATAAGGAGATGATTTATGGATATAGTCGAAATACTAAACGATGCAGGATATTCAACGGTTATTGGTGCAGATGCGGTGCTTAAAGCTATTGCATCTGAAGCGGGCAATTCAACCGAAATACTTTGTTCCGGTTACGGTGTATTCCCTAACGGAGATAAGTGTCCTGGCTGCAAGGACTGTTACAAGTGACCGACCTGATCTACGACTTGGAGTCCTACCCGAATTTCGCCTGCGTCACCTTCAAGGCGGCTGGCCCTGGCGGTGCCTACTGGTACTTCGAGATTTCAGACCGCCGCAACGACATCGGGCCGCTCTGCGATTTCATTCAGACACTGCGGCAGTGGGGCGCTCGGCTGGTCGGCTTCAACAATATCGGATTCGACTATCCGGTGCTGCACAGTATCCTGATGCGACCCGACCAGGCGACTGCCGCCAATATCTATCAGACGGTCAGTCACATTATCAACAAGCCGCATGAGGATCGGTTTGGTCACATCATTTGGGATCGTGACCAGATCATCCCGCAACTCGATCTGTACAAGATTCACCATTTCGATAACAAGGCTAAGTATACCAGCCTGAAGATATTGCAATTCAACATGCGGTCAGCCACCGTGCAGGAGTTGCCGTTCGCGCCGGGTAGTTGGTTGACTGGTGAGCAGATGGATGTGGTGGCGGCATACAACCGGCATGATGTTGACGAAACCGAGGCGTTCTATTGGCACAGTGTGGATGCCATCAGGTTCAGGGAAGAATTGAGCAGCAAGTACAACCGCAACTTTATCAATCACAACGACACCAAGATCGGCAAGGATTATTTTATCATGCGTCTGGAGGAAGCGGCGCCAGGAGCGTGTTATGATAGCTCCAGCGGCTCACGCCGGCCACGGCAGACCGTCAGGCAGCAGATAGCCCTTGCTGACGTGGTGTTTCCGTACATTCAGTTTCAGCAGCCTGAGTTCAATCGCATCCTGCAATGGTTCAAAGGGCAGGTGATCGAAGACGCCTCGATCATCAAAGGTATTTTTACCGACATCTCGTGTATCGTCGAAGGGTTTCAGTTCGACTTTGGTGCCGGTGGTCTGCACGGCTCGGTGAGCAGCCAGACGGTCAGCAGTGACGCCGAGTGGGTAATAATTGATCTTGATTTTTCGAGCTACTATCCCAACTTGGCGATTTCTAACAATTTGTATCCTGAACATCTTGGTCAACTGTTCTGCGCGATCTACAAGGACGTTTACGAACAACGCAAGTCTTTTAAGAAGGGCAGTCCTGAGAACGCTATGCTTAAACTGGCATTGAACGGTGTGTACGGTGACAGTAACAACCCGTACAGCGTTTTCTTCGACACGCAGTACACCATGAGCATCACTGTGAACGGCCAATTAATCCTGTGTATGCTGGCCGAGCAGTTGATGCGAATACCAAGTCTTCAGATGATTCAAGCAAATACCGACGGTCTGACCATACGTGTTCACCGTAGTCAGCACGATGCTGTGAAGGCGGTCTGCAAGTGGTGTCAGGCATTCACAGGAATAGAACTGGAAGAAGCTATTTACGATCATCTTCATATTCGAGACTGCAATGGTTATATCGGCAGGTATTCCAACGGTAAGATCAAGCGCAAAGGGCCGTACCGCAGCGTGTTCAACCCGCCCAACATCGACAAGGGCTTGGGCGACCTCGAATGGCATCAGGACCACAGTGCTCTGGTCATACCAATGGCAGTCGAGTCGGCGTTGATCAACGGTGAGTCGGTGGCCGACTTCATCTATAATCACGACAATCTGTTCGACTTCATGCTCCGCACCAAGATACCGCGGTCATCAAGGCTGGTACTGCACGGTGAACAGGGTGACGCACCGTTGCAAAATGTCACGCGCTTCTACGTCAGCAAGTCAGGCGGCTCGTTGGTCAAGATCATGCCGCCGCTGGCTCGCAAGCCTGATGCTGAAAGGCGGATCGGTATCTGTGTAGGGTGGCGTGTGTCGGAAGCCAATGACATCGCGCAGGCGGTCGGCTCGGATATTGACTTTGACTACTATATCAGCGAGGCTGAGAAGCTGTTAAAACCGTTACAGGAGGTGGTGAGATGACACACGAGTGGCAGAACTGGTTGATTGTTATTGCGGCGGTGGTAGCCGTGTGGGCGTTCTGCACAAAAGACTGAAGGGGGGAGGTGACAAAATGAATCGACAAGAATGGGAAAAACAGAATTTTCCGATGGATAAGACGGATGTTCCGACACTGCTCGACCGGTTAAAATGTCGATTCGGTAGACACGATTGGGGATATACCAGACGTACTCATACTTATCGGGCAATGCTTCCAAAACGATTTTGTTTTAAGTGTGGGAAGATTGAAGTATATACTTGGTCAGGTTGGTCTAAGTAAACAAAAAGCCCCACCGACTCACTGCCGGTGGGTCTGGAGGACGAAATGAGTGTGCCAATAAGATGTGGTAGCCGTGTGGGCGTTCTGCACGAAGGATTGATTAGCGTATCATATTCACGCAAAAATGAGCCACAAATCATCTTGTGGCTCATTGATTATGCATAACACGCCTGCTCACCTACTAGAATTTATACCCCAACGCAATAAAAGTCGTGTTCGCTGTGACAGCCTTTCCCATGTTCTCACCGGACTGCCATAGTCTCGTTCCAACACCCACCCCAAAGCCCCCCATACTTGCTGTCTGGTAGAGGTTCAAATAGACCAGCGCGTTGATCGCCGTGGTCGTTATCCCGTTGACCAGTTGGCTTGATGGCCCGGCGTACACACCGATGGAGTTCATGTTCTTGCTTGGATCGGTGAAGGTGTAGGCTGCTCCGACGTTCACGCCTGCCGCCAGCAACGAGTAGTTGCCGTTCAGGTAGAACGCCCCCACGCTGCCGACAACGGACGGACCCCAACCGGTAGCGACGGCAGGGGTAGCGGGTGGCGGTGTGGTGTCGGCCAGCGCGGCACCGACCAGACAGAGGGACATGCAGATAATTAACAGCAGTGTTCTCATTGTGTTACCTCCTTAGATTTGGCGATGATCGCCTTCAACTCCTGAATTTTGACTGCTATCTGATCGGGCGTCAGTGCCGTTGGCTCGGTGGCGGGTGGTGTGGGCGGCGCTCCAGGCAGCGTGACTTCTTTCTCGAACGCCTGGAAGACCAACAGCACAGCACCTGTGACCAGCATGAAGAAATTCATGATGATGTCCGGCAACTCATACTTGGCAAACATCGGTGCGATCACGATGACGAGTAGTAGGAATACCCACAGCGTCATGATAATCTGCCACGTTCGATAGTTGACTCTTACCTTGATGTCGTTCATGTTGTCCCTCCTTCTTGTTTGATGATGCAGGCAGCGTAACCGTCTATAAAGTGGTCGTGTATCTCCAACAGGTTGTCGTCGTCGTACAATATCACCGGATCGCAATCGTGTCGATAGAAAAACGGTGGTAGGTCCGGCACTGGGTCGCCCTGATGCACAATACGTATATGGTGTAGTGCTGGCGGGTCTTCGTTGTCGAAATACACCTTCGGACAGCCGAACGTCACCACGCTGCATCCCAACTGTTCGGCAAACAGCACGGCGATGGCACCGCCCAGGCTATGTCCTGTGACCACCACACCACCGGCCAGAAAAGGCGTCACGGCAGGCAGCAGCTTGCGGTAGGCGTTGACAAAGCCACCGTGACCGAGATGATGTCGCGGCGTCAGTTCGGGGATACTCTCGGCGTCTTCCAGCCAGTTCGTCAGGCAGGTGGTGCCCCGGAAAGCGACCAGCATGCTGTCGTCGGCTTGTTGACTGACGGTGAATCGTAGATCGTCTACGTTCACACCTGGGGCGGTGTCGTCATAAGTGGCTCGACAGGCTTCTACGCAGACTGCTACGATGTTGTCCATTGCTCACCGCCTTTGCATGTGACATGTGTTGCGTGACTTGATCTTTCCGTCTTCTGTCTCGATCCATTCGCCCCAACATATCGAGCCGTGCCAATGAACGTGTGGTAATGGGCAGCGTATACCTGCACTTATACCACAGCCGTTAGGAGGATGTTCATATCCTTGTGCCGAACGACCGCAGTTGGGGCAGGTGCCGCTAATCACTTGTGATGCTGGCTCGCCAACCAAGCGTCGTACTGATGAACCGCTGTTCGTACATTGTTCTTGACCCGATACAACCACGACTTGAAATAGGGTCCGAACTTGGCCGGGTTCTTGGTCACGAGCATCTGGTAGCGAGCACCTCTGAGCACAATCCAGTTGACGTAGAACTCGCTTTGGTCACACAGCACCCAGGCAGCATGAGTACCGGGACCGAGATGTCCATCCACCTTGATGTCGGGATGATTACCGTTCGACAGGTTGATGACCGCCTGGATGCGGCGGGCTGCGGTGCCGACACCTTCGTTCACGGCTGAGTCGAATATCTCGTTGGCGATGATCTGTGATTCGTAGCGGTCAAGACCGAGTGGCTTCCAGACGTTGACCATGTACCAGTCGGCGGCAGCGGGCAGAGTGAGGGCTTTTATTTGCACCTCAGTCATACCGCTGCCGTTCTGACTAATACCGAACTTTGTCCAACCACCGTCGTCCTTGGTCAGACCACCCTCATTACCGAATGTCTCTTGCAGGGCAGGACCAGGCAGGGCAGCATGTACGGGCAGCGCGACGGTCAATACCAATAGAATTATCAGTAGTAAATTTCTCATTGTATCAACCAAGAGCCGTACACATGAATCAGCCCATTATTCGCCGCCCATGTCGGAAGATAGATTTTCGTTCCGTTCACTGACCCATTTCCGGTCGCCGTATTTGTCGCCAGCAAAGTTGCTGAACACGTACCCCAAACGACAGACGGGAACCAATATGGTGACGTAATGGTGACATAGGTGCTGCCATTGGTCGATGCCGTTGTTCCCCCCTGCGGATTGATGACTAAGTTGAAGGTCACTAAATTGCCTATTTGAGTAAAGGTTGGGCCGTATGTTGGTCCAGTTCCCCCCACAACCGTCAGCCCGGTCATTGTCATGCCGAAAGTGCCGGTTATGGCGTCGTTGTCGTTGCGATAGATGCGGACGTTGTTTGTGACCGGAGCTGTGATTGTCGCATCGTAACTGTTGTTAAGGCGCACATATACGGTTCCGCTGCCTGTTGCCGCTATAACTATATTGGGGTTAACGGTCGAACCGTTTTGGGTCACATCGTTTAACGCTATCTCAATTCCTGAGCCAGTTGCCGCAGTTAGTGTAATGTCAGGTGAGGGGGTTGTATTACCGTTGACTTCAAAATGAACACCGGTAAGATTAATAGATTTTGCTGAAGTACCTGTGGCGACATTTACATAAATGGCTCCGGTCCCGTTGTACTCATACACTCCTGTAATCCTAACAGTATCGCTGCCTCCAGTAAAATAGAGTCCTGCGAGGTTATAATGAGTATAGCAATTGTCTTCTGAGTAGTTGATGATACCATTATACCACCGACTGTAAATTTGAGCACTGTCCGCAAGATTAGTTACTCCGAAATAACATCTGACAAACCTAGCCGCCACCACAGCGTTACCCCCACCAGCGGGCTGATATATATGATAATTGGCATAGCCGAATTGACAATCTATAAAATCACCAGGACGAACCCCTCCGGTCGCAATCGTGATAAGTTTTCCCGGTGAACCAACATTCCGAAAAGTAATTTTCTCAAAGTGAGAATATGCCTCATTGACAATTAAATCCCCCGACCCTCGGATAATCGCATTGTCTCCGTACCAGTTCTGAGAGTTGACAGTGAGTCCCGCTACCTTGAACGTACCACCTTTGAGATAGAGGTTGGGCGATATAATGGCGGCGCTGGTGAAGGCAGTAGTGCTGTCTGCTACACCAGTCGGGTCTGCTCCAATCCATTGCGGAACGAAATAAGGCATACCGCCTACCGCCCCGGTCCCGTTGAAATGCTGTGCAGTATCCTTGATGGTTGGCATTGATGAAAAACGGAAAGTTGTAGTATTACCGAGCATCCCGTCTTCTTCAAATATGATTGGAGCAGCGCATGTGTGGACGGTGGCTGACGAATAGTTGCTCATTGCCGCTGTTAAAGCGGATGTAATATGTACGGGTAATGTTTGAGCACATGCGGCGGTCATGTTTTGCGTACCCAACGGCACAAGCGAACCATTGGGTGACTCAATCATTATCGCCGCCTGTGCCTGATGAGCTATTGCGAGCAAGCATAGTATTGTAAGTATGAATCGTTTCATGTTTTTTCCTTTCAGTGCTTAAAAAACGCTACTGCGGTAGTCATAGCTGAAACAGTGCCGCTAGTCCATGTTGCTGTAAATTGGCCCGTCACGCTTCCGAATGCAGTCTGTAGCTGATACTCATCACCGAAAGCATTTGTCATACTTCCTGTGGTGTTTTTATTTATAAGAGTGAATCCTGTTCCAGCGGCCGAAATTGTACCGTTATTGGAATATATATAAAGTCCAGAATATACCAATTCCTTATTAGCGCTTGTGGATATACTTGTGTTCTTAGCGTTGTTTGTTGTACTACTTGTCCAGTTTATTTGACTAGCTGTAGTCACATCAACCGGGACACTGGGGTTGTTATCCATAATCCCGCTAAATTCGGCGAACGTCATACCAATGTATGAAGCACTTGATGCCCCCCATGATGCTGTTACTGTAGGAGTTCCTGACAGTGTCCCAGGAAAGTAATACACTGCAATGGCTGCTGTAGCTCCTGAGTTGTAGTTAAATGATCCTGGGGCTTGCACCCATGTCTGCCCAAGGCTGTCTGTAACTGAAGTGGGAGCTGCGCTTTGTCCAAACCAGGCAATAGTCATAACAGGGGTGTTTCCTGCCGTCACTGCCGCCCCTGCTGTGACGGTGAATGACGTATGTGTGGTGCCGGTGAAATCGGTATTCCACGCCTTAGAGGCAGAAACCAGAGCAGGGTCAGAGCCTTTAGAATAGGCCGTCGCATTGCCCCCTTGGTAGTTGTCCATTCGACAAGCCCCGTTTGCCCCGCCGAAAGAACCTGCTCCGTTCCCATAAGTGGAAACAATGGTTTCGTCAGGCCTGCTATATTCCAAAGTGCCATTAACAAAGCATTTGAGGTTGTAACCATCATAGAGCGCCTGAATAGTGTCCCCTGCTGTTATGGTAGTAAATGGAGTGGAAATGTCCAAATTAACCGCATTGACATTTTTTCCCCAATGCAGATGCAGGGTGGTCCCACCATCTTTAAAATAGGAGCAGTAATATCCTGTCTCGTTTGGAGAGCTTTGCAAGTTGGTGCCTGCTCCGCAATCCCCTGACGTACTGTTGGGAAGAGTGGGCATTTGTATTTGAGAATATTGCGCTGCCGTCCACGTATACGATCCTGACCAATAAGCATCGGATTCTGTGCCATCGGCACTTGCTCCAACCGTATTACTGATAATCTGAGGAGCAGCCCACCCTGGCACGGTCGTCCAGTTCGCTCCCAGACCACCATTGGCACGATTGAAGTTGTCAGTCACATAATTGGCGTAGCTATTCAGCCCTGGCCCTGGCCCCATGCCTTGACCGGCGTAAGTGGGGGTAGTAAGAAACAAGATAGTTATGGTTAGGAATGATTTCATCTGCGCACCTTCCAATTGAGAGTGACGGCGCCAGGAGTGATACTGGATGCTGTGTTGTTGCAGATTTTGAAGTTTGCATTCCCGCTCGTCGGATAGGCAATGATCGTTAGCATGCCGTTGGCTGATGCCTGATAACCTGTTACCCCCGTCGGATCGCCGTTGAAACCCCAATCAATCACATCGGTGGTCGCAATCCCTGACCCCGCCACCGTGACTACCGATGCACATGTCCCAGATGAGATAGCGGAAGTTCCAAGCGTTGCCGTATTGCTCGCAATAGTTTGTGCATAGTTCGAGATGGTGGCATACGCCCCCGTTCCCAGGTTTGATCGGGCCGAACTTGACCATGACGGAAATGCCAGAGAAGGCGTAGTAACCGCCCTGCCGCTTGATGTGGTATAACCAAGATAGTTTCCTATAGCCTGGAACACGTTACCAAGAGCGGTAAGCAAGTTTGACCATGTGAGTTGCCGCAATCCTCCTGTCACGCTGTCCCAATAAGTAAAAAAGTCGGCACTGACCGGAGTTGTTTTTGTCGTAGCGGTGGCAGAGGCGGTACGCCATGCGGCAGACCAATTGGCAAAGGTAATGCTGTTTCCCAGAGCCCCTTTAAATGTAGGAGCCGTCACAACACCCGTGAATGTTGGGGAAGCAATCGGCGCATACGGTCCGGCATAGGTCGGGTAGCCCAGAAAGGCCAATACTGAAGCGGCGGTACTCGTAATAGGGTCGGCATTTGAATCGGTACCTACAACTACGGCGCTGGTCGGCGCTGTGACGGTTCCCGCAAAAGCCGTTGAACACGCGAAAAGGCAGATAACTAGGATCAATATTCGTTTCATAAATATCTCCTTCTTATGTCACTATGGTGTTGCCTGAGTTATCAACCCACGTATTGCCTGAGTTATCGACCCACGATGCCGGTGGTGATGAAGAACCTACAACCACCCATGCACCATTTTTCCTACCATATATCTGTCCATCTAACGGTGCCTCGCCAACAGCACCAGTCACTTCCGCAACTGTGTAATCGCCTGATTGCGCCGTGACCGCACCGCTCCGACCATTGAATGACGCAACAAACGCACCGGTTATATTATTTATCGTCGCCTGCAACCCTTGAAAAAACAACCGCCACACAGATGTATTCACGTACACACGATCCGCTACAGGCACCGTGTCGTCCAACGGCGCTATGAAAGGTGGCGGTTGATTACTCACGGCCATTTCTCGCAATCATCTTGTCGTTGGCGCATCACGGCCAATTCCTTGTCGATGCGCGTCATCTCGGCGGTAATGTGGCGGTTCTCCGTATACAGGCTGTCATGAACAGTGTCGTCAGCCGCGATATGATCCGTCAGCGTCTTCGCCAGCAGATCATCGGCCTTCTCCTTCCGATGCCAGGTATAGGTAATCAGACCGACAACCATAGCACCGAGTCCGCCGATCAGCTTGACCATGACCTCGAACGGCCCCTCAGTCGGTATGATCGGTGGTGCCATGCTGCCTCCTGGTGGCGCGGGTCTGCAACCGGGTAAGAGTTTTTTTGCGCCGATGACAGCGAAATAGTATATGAACACAGACGATAATGCAACAAATAGCCACGAGCAGCATCCAACAGTACAATATCTTGTCGTTCAGGTTCACGATGACATACGTGCCGGTAATAGTCAGGGTGGTGATCGGCGTCGTGTTCACGATCATGCCCCCTTCTTCCAGTCGTTTGTAGTCGCCTGCGGCACCAGCCGCACCGACTCGTTCTGCGTGTACAGGCTGTAACTGGCCTGACCGAGAATAGTGCCGCTGACCGGTGTGATCGTGACCAAGTTGGCGGTGGCATCCGTCTTCACGATGACGACCGGCGAGGGATTGGTGTTGGCGGCGGGAATGTTGACGTTCTGTGTTGCCAGGGTCGCGTCGTAGAACGACACATTGTCGATACCGTTGGCCGAACCGGTCGCGCCGGCTCCGGACACGTTGCTGTTGGATTCGATCAGTGTGCCGGTCGAGTCGTAGACCGCCATACTGTAGTTACCGTTCAACCACATATCGGCTTTACCATCGCCACCGAGCACTGTCGGATTGGCGTTCGCTGTGTTGCCAGTACTGTCGGTGTAGGTCGCCTTGGGGAACGACTGCCCTGGACCGGCGACGGTGCCTGGTTGGGCGGTGTAGATCATCCCGCCGGCCAGCGGTGCGCCTGCGTTGTTGGTTTCGTACAGGCGGATCATCGGACAGAGGTTCAGAAGGGACATTAGCGGACTCCTTGGATGGTCAATGCCCATCTGACTTCGGGCTTGTCGTACCAACGTGACATGAAATCGGACTTGCTGTAACGGTCGATCTGAGCATTGTACGGATTAAACACGAATACCGAGCGAGCAGTGCGCCTCACCATCACCCCGTAATGACCCTCGCCGCCCCACTGGTAAAGCACCATTGCTGGCAGCGTCAACTGCTCTACGTTGCACCGCTCACCCACCGTGTACCTGACACCCAACTTATC